>TARA_A100001201_G_scaffold42714_1_pt1 | contig 32177 bp, 34 predicted proteins | sample TARA_A100001201 | Tara Oceans TARA_A100001201 (sample SAMEA2619872) | marine metagenome | biome: marine biome (ENVO:00000447); feature: surface water layer (ENVO:00002042); material: "saline water (ENVO:00002010), including plankton (ENVO:xxxxxxxx)" | depth 5 m | reverse complement strand
TCTTTAACGAGTTGATACATTTCACGGTTCGCCGTAACGCTTGGAACGAGGGCAAGACGGAGCAAATTGATTACCTTTTGAGAAGGTTTCTTAGTTTGGTCAAAGTATCGATTCAAGGCTTGTGATTCGTAATTAAAGATGTAATTTCCTGCAATATTAACCGCAGTTCGCTTGACGAATTTGTCTTCTGGCAACATCTTCTTCGACTTCATATCGATAGCCCCACCATCACTATCTTCATAGTATTTCGTGCTTAAAGCCTGGGCTAGTGGACTGAATACGAAACCACGACCACAAACAATACAACCGTCACCAACTTCTTCGGAAGGAGGTGGAGGAGGAGTAAATCCTTCGGCAGAGAATTCATCTAAAAACTTAGGACTAAATGCAGGAATACGTCGAGTAGCCTCGGGAACTCCCAAATCTCCAATATTTATCATTCGGGCACGAATAACGTCTTCAGGGACGAGAATTTCACGCAAAAACGCTTCAACTTTGGCAGCCACATTGCTTCGCTTTTTATCTTCCACAAGATATTGCGCCATATAGGCATTCAAAGCATCAGTATAGAATCCATTGTATTCGTTACCTTCATTATCCACGTTTGGGACGATGACTAACCACCAATACGCTAGAGTTCGACCTGTTTTTCGAACACCGTAAGGATTAGATTTCGACTTCAATGTGTAAGTGGTCGTGTATTCAATTTGCTCGCGTTCTTCATCCGTTACATACTCATCTCGAAACATTTTCCAAGCATCTTCGCCTTGTGTCATAACGAGTTCTCCACCCATCCTCTGCTTCATCAAATCAGTGTAAGCCGCTTTCTCAGCATCCTTAACTGCCGACACATAGGCATCAAGAATTTCATTAAATCTAAACCGATTAACGACATCAAACGGACGGGCGCAAACTAAACAATCCTTTTCCACCCAATTTTGGGCTTGTTCATAGTCAATCCACCATTGATAAGATTCCGATTCAAAAGTTTCCGCCCCGAGTGCCTTTTTACCGCCTGTCATTTGACGATTCAATGAATTCAAAGTCGCCAAAGGAGCATCAATATTGCCACGCTTCATACCCATGTCTTTCCACCATTGTTCAATGGCTTCGGGTCGATATCCACGAGCCTGCATTCCTCGGACGGTAAACAACTCAGGGTCGCTCCAACCTGAGTAAGTGCCGTCTTTAATTCCTTGGGCGTAAGCGGAAGAAGAAAACGAAATTGGAACACCATCTTCATCCAAAACTTTGACACGACCCCAATATTCTACTTCAGGATAGTCCCAACCAAAGAAATCGTATAAAATCTGTTGTTTACGAGTCGAGGCTTGCAAATCAATACCACGAATAATGTGAGTAATTTCTAATTCATAATCATCAATTGCGGATTGGAAATCTAAAACTGGCCAACAAACATCATCAGGTTGTCTTGGGTGACCTCCTGTTTGAATCCTAAATAAGACGAAATCTCGGAGAGCAGGGTCAGGAGCATTAGGGTCACTACGAATACGTAGAACGGCTTCACCAGGTTGGAAAAGTCCTTCAATCATGTCTTCGAACAACTCTAAATTTTCTTCTACTGGTCGGTCACGATTTGGATTAGGCAATCCTGCAGCCTTCAATTCAGCCGCTTCTTCACGGGACAGAGTATCAACGTAAGCACCGCCTAAATTAATCAATTGGAAAGCCCAATCATAATAGAGGTCAAGGCGGTCACTAGCATAATAGATTTCATCAGGCATGTCTCCCGTCAACCATTCAATATCTTCGGGAATCATTTGATAAGCCGCGAGCAAAGGTGGTTTTGTACCCATGCCCGTATCATCAAATCTAAGAATAAAATCTCCATCGTACTTATCAGCATAGGCTCGATTTATGGCGACGCCACGACTGTGACCAAGTGTTAAAGGAGCGTTGGGATTAGGAGCGAACCGAACACGGAAATTACCCATTTCAGCATTTGGCAATTCTTTCAAAACCTGCTCTCGTTTTTCCTTCGGGCCTTCCATTTTTCGAATTCTCGCCGCAGTTTCCATTCCGACAGGACCCAATTGACCTAGATACTCAATAGAATTTTCACGACCCTCTTCCTCGTACATGGTGATGGCCTCGGCCATAGCGGCATTAACGTATTTAGGAAGATATCTTCCTAGAGATTTAAAATCGGGTTGAGTACCCATCATACGACCCATAATTGAGCCCATTTGAGGTTTACCATTATACTCGATAGTGTTGCCAAGGGCGAAAGCCATGATAACGTCGGATTGTTCAGGCGTTGGTGTCCACTCATCCATATCTTAAACTATTCCGTTTTGCTACTTAAAGATACTCTTTCATACAATCGCTCGTAAGCGGCGTAAATCGGGATGAAACAAATGGTCGAGTAAATCATGAATAAACCAAAGGTGCTACCGTAATCCATATCGGTTAGCCAACACCAAAGTAAAGCAAATGGTTGAAATGCCACCAATCCTGCAAACGGACGAATAACATCTCGACGGTTCATAATCTAATCTAAGTCAGATTAGGTTATAAGACTATTCCTTTCGTGCCAAGATTCGATTTAGAACGGCCTCGAAATGTTGAGGAGGCAATTCTGGCATAGGAAAGCGTTGAAAAACATTATTTTGGAGATGCTCTTGTAGTTTAGTACGCTTCATAGTCATCTTTATCACCCACTGTTATTTAAAATTATCCATCAATGACGCCGTAACCGTAAATGAACTCCACTTTTGGCAAAGTTAATTGTTCCTCGAAATACTGGATTTGCCATAGCAAGTCTTCTTTGTCGACTCGAAACCTGGTTAAAGGAGGCGAAACATAAAGATTCATTCGACCACACAAGGAATCAGCCACAAAGTCGGCAGTTAGTTCCGCTTGTGCCGCTACACCGATACCATCGAGAAATTGAGCGACGTCGAAACGCCAATCTTGAATGTCTTGCCACAACATCGGATGGTCAGCCAAACTAGCCTCGAGTTTCGGAGTAACAATCAATCGCATCGTAATCACAGATTTAGTGTTTCATCTATTTAAGACTATACGGCTACAGGACGAGGCAACTCCATCGTCAACGTAGGAATATTCGCTAATATATCGATTTGAGACACTCCTTCGACAATGCCGACGACATTCATCGTCATCCAAATTAAGTTGATGACGACGGCAGGATTTGCCCCGTAATAGAAAGCATTCAAAAGCAATCCGCTTGAACCGACAAGACTCAAAGTGTGATATGCCACGGAAGTGTTTTCAAGCCAACCTCGACTCACGGCAAGAACTGCTCCTAATTGCATGAATCCGCCTGTGAATCCAAGAACGTTAATCATTCGTTCACTAATTCGGTTAGAAATGTAATTGTAAATGGCGACTTGATTATATCCTGCGACGCCAACTGTAACGGCAATGATACCCACTACACCCCATTTAGCAATGTCCGTAGTACGAGACGGTTTCAAATACTGGTTTCTAAAGGCTAAGTAATCCGCTTGTAACTCTGGATTTTCGTCATTATTAAACGCCGCCAACAACTGATTCATCAAGTGGTCTCGACTCTCGTCATCATACGGATGTTCGGACTCAACGAAAGCAATCATAATCTCATTTGCATCACGACTATGAAACGTTTTCGCCATAATAGATGCTTTGCCTTACGACTACTTAAAGACTAGTGAAATACTAACCTTTATATATGTGGCCCGCAAACGAGCCGACATGGGAACAAATCCGATGTCCGACCACCAAGAGTCGGAACATTTTCGTTATAATCGCACTTGGGAAGACATCGAGATGATGCTCGATAAGGCCGAAGTTGTAATGAATCGTCACTATTCACAATACTTGGCGGCTCGAGATAAAAAGACTAAAATGTATCACGCTCGAAATTACAAAGCCTTGCAAGGAGTCGTGAAAACACTGCGTTGGACACTCGGCGATATCAACGTCGAGCATCCTCTTTCGTGAAGAAAATCTTGCACCCCACAGGGCACAAGACATTAGAAACTAAATCAACTCTACGAGTTAATCAAGACTCGAACTCATCAAGAATACCGTCGTTATCATCGTCGGCATCCAGATAATCGGCAACACCATCATTGTCGTGGTCGAATTGACCTGTTAACGGGTTACCATCGTTGTTCTCGAACCAATCCGACAAACCGTCGTTATCGTCATCAGTATCGGTAGCGTCCCAAATGCCGTCATTGTCGTGGTCATATCGGTAAGAAGACCATTGACCTCCAACTTCGTCAACGTCAAGAATATTGTCATTATCGTCATCAGTATCAACACCGTCGTCAAGACCATCGTTATCGTGGTCTCGGCTAGCGTCTGAACCGTTGTCGTACGTATCCTTGTAGTTGTCAATTCCATCGTTGTCGATATCTAAATCGAATCGGTCTTGGATGCCATCGTTGTCATGGTCATAAATGTCGGTGTTATCGTTACCATCATTGATTTCCTCACGGTCATCGATACCGTCTCCATCGTCGTCATTGTCCTCAGCATCATCAATTCCATCATTATCGTGGTCTTCGGGCGAATCATCGATAACATCAGGAATGCCATCATTATCATCGTCGGAATCAAGTTCATCAGGAATGCCATCACCATCGTTGTCGTTATCACCGTTTTGGTCTTGACCATCTAGTTGCTGACCTTGTTGTTGGTCAGATTGTTGACCTTGTTGGCCTTGTTGACCGTTTTGGGTTTGACCTTGTTGTTGTTGATTTTGACCGTTTTGATTTTGTCCACCTTGGTCTTGGCCTTGTTGGTCACCTTGTTGACCGCCCTGTTGACCGCCTTGATTCTGTTGACCTTGGCCATTATCTTGTTGCTGGCCTTGTTGACCTTGTTGACCTTGTTGACCTTGTTGTCCTTGTTGGCCACCCTGTTGCCCTTGTTGACCTGCTTGGCCTTGTTGACCTTGCTGACCTTGCTGACCCTGCTGACCTTGTTGGCCTTGACCTTGTCCTTGACCTTGGTTCTGTCCTTGACCCTGACCCTGGCCCTGACCTTGACCCTGACCTTGACCTTGGCCCTGTCCTTGTCCTTGTCCTTGGCCCTGTCCTTGACCCTGTCCTTGACCCTGTCCTTGACCCTGTCCTTGACCTTGACCTTGTCCCTGACCTTGTCCTTGACCTTGTCCTTGACCTTGTCCTTGGCCTTGTCCTTGGCCTTGGCCTTGTCCTTGACCTTGACCTTCTCCACCTGCGTTGGATTCACCACCGCCTTCTGTGCCACCGTTGCCCGAACCTGCTTGAGATTCTTGGAAATCGGGGTCGTAGGCATCGGGGATACCATCACCATCGGAATCGGAGTATTCTCCATCATTCGGGTCGGTCGGGAACTGGTCGACGGAATCGGATTTACCGTCACCATCAGTATCAGCATTATTCGGGTTAGTGCCTTGAGCATACTCTTGAGCATTAGTTAAACCATCATTGTCGGGGTCGGCATTACCGTCGCCACCATTCGTTGGATTAAGCCCATTAGCGACTTCCCACCCATCAGGTAGTCCATCACCATCGCTATCGGCATTGTTCATATTCGTTCCTGCGTTTTGTTCTTCGGAATTAGTTAAACCGTCTCCGTCCCAATCAGCACCGCCATCGGACGGGTCGAGAGGGTCACTACCGTCAGCCACGGCAACACCAGCCGACATGGCTAGCATAATCGCCGTTAAGATAGTCAACATTACGCGCTTTGTTTTTGATTCTTTGTTATTTTTCTCCATTTTTTCACTTACTTGTGTTCGTTCTAGGGAACCCACTGTTCCCTCTAACTAAAAATTAAGTTATTTCTACTATTTAAGAGTATGCTCTCGGTGCATCACGTAAAGTCAAAATGCATACCGCCAAAGACTGTACCCGTCACTAATGCTGAAATGGTTAAGGCCATTATGCCTGCCACCGTAGCAGTTTTACGATTATCCGTGCCCTCTAATGCTAATTTAGAAACGGCTATCGGGACGAAGAGTAGATTCGAGAGCAGGAAAGTAGTTACGCTAACATTTTCGGCTAAGTCTTCTCGACCAATCTCAAAGCGATATGGGTCGTCGTCATATAATACATAGGCTAACTGATGCATACCTACACTTAGTCCTAAAATTAAGGCTTCTGTAGCCAAGAGTTTAGCCAAAGTGGGCTTAGGTCCACTCGCACCTGTCCAAAAAACTTTAATAGTGTAATAAGAAAGCCCAACTAAAAAGAGGGCACCTGTCGTGGCTAATAAGCCTGTCAAAAATTCTTCATCTAACACTGTTTCCAATATACCTTCGGCAAAGTCTTTCGGAATATCTCGCTTAGACTGAGATAAGTATGGCCATATTTTATATCCAATGTAACCGCTTAAAGCAGTCGCAGGAAGTAAAGCCACACCTGGTACCATCAAAGCAAAGATTGACGAAGCGACTATTTAGTTTTGTCGCTCAGGAACCCAGTGCGTAGTTCGCTTATCTCGAGTCTCCTCTCGGACTACTCGATGACCTTCAGGGTCAGTCTTTCGTCGATAAACTAAGAACTTAAAATTGTAAGTTCCTGTCGAGCCATCGGGCAACTCGTAAGTCGAGATTCTCGCCCCACGTGAAGCGTACGAGGCTCTAATTACCCATTTCGTTTCCTTGTTCAAGCGAACGAGTTCTTCATCGGTTAAACTACTATTCACCCTATGCGGAGAAATACCTGCTCGATACAAAGCCTCGGCTTTGATGTAATTACCTACACCTGCTAAGACCTTTTGGTCCATGAGCGATTGCACTACGGTTCGATTCGGATAACGCCTCATACAATGCATGAAAGTTTCATCAGATACATCTTCGGCAAGAATATCAGGACCTAAAGACGCTAATTTCTGTTGAAATTCCTCGTTAGAGGAGCAAAATCGGAACGTTCCGAAGCGACGCATATCTTTGTAATGCATCTTTCCCTTCGAAGTGTGAAACGTCAACATGGTGTGCTTGACTTTATTCTTTCGCCAAGTTCCCGACATGCCTAAAGTGTTCCACACAGTCCAACCGTTTTCAAGCGTAAAATAGATAAACTTACCTTTACACTGTACGGATTCAATCTGCAACGGCAGGGCGGATTGAAATTCCGCCACCTCGCCTCGCAGTTGCTTTTCCCCATACCGAGGAACAACGACTTCAATAGATTCTAAGGTAGTATCCTGGAAAAAATCATTGATACGTTCCGTGATACGCTTCACTTCAGGACCTTCAGGCAACGAATCACCTCAAGGACGGTTTGTGCAAACGTAACGCATGTATCGCTGACCCATTCCATCGACACGCCAAACGTGTTCGAATTCATAACCCAACTTCTTCAAATCCATAATACGGCGTGGTAGACTGCGAATCTTATAGACGCTCGCAGCCTCAACAGGCGTAATACTAGTTTCGTTCTCAAAATGCTTTCTCAATAATTCTACTTGTGACATCATTCGACCTCCAAATAACTGTTAGTCCTCCACCCTTATAAGAGTTTCCTAGTATTGTGCTTGAGGATAATTCAAAGTCTTTTTGAATGCTCTCATCGATAAAGTACGGCCTAAATAGATTGTTGAATAGTCATTAATATAAGAAAATCCATATCGAGGATTGATGAAAATCTCTTCTAAATTATCCATCACATCCTCAAATACATAAGTATCGCCACTTTCCAAAACCTCCTCCAACCGATTTATATCCAGACTTTCTAAATATGGATTTATTAAAATTGCACTTCCCGCATCATATAAATACATTAAAGAAGGCGTAGCACTCGCATAAAATGCATCGGGACCTTGACTTTTTGCCATAAGTGTTTCTAATGAAGTTCCCTTTTCTTCTTTAGGTGTCGGCCAAACTAAATACCAACCTAAAGTGTCGGAAAAACGCTCTTTAGAAACTACTTTATAATCTTTGTAACGTTCGAAAAGTGACAAAAGATTCTCATAAATTTGTAGTTTTTCCCTCTTTGGTAGTGTAAATGAATAATAACGGTTTGAACCCGAATTACGATTTTCCTTAGAAATAGAATGGATGCCAAGACTCCGTAATGTTTCTAAAAAGTTACGTCTATGGATGGGATATTCAGCAGGAATCCAAGGAAGAGTTGGGTGATTTGAACGTGATAAAACGTCCAGAGGTTCAGAGTGAGAAAAAAGAACATAATCCTCTACTGATGAAAACTCCATGAGGGAGAATAATTTCATCAACTATATAATACGTTCTATTCTAGACGAACCGTTCGCCACTCGACACGTCCCGCCTCAATCAAATCACGAATACGTCGTTGTTTCGTAGTCAAATTAGATTTACCCGCCTTCACATCTAAGAATACTACTTTGCCATCAAGTAAATTATCTTCTTTATTCGTCGAGTAGTGCCATACTATGTAGTCGATAGGACTACCTAAGAATGACCAATTTTCAATCTTCCAATCAGTATCAATTTCAGGATGGTCTAAAAACGGAGCCCATTTTTCAAGGGCTTGACCTTTCGAAGTAGCCTGTGAGGCGGCTCGCCCTTTTTGGTGACGAACCTCATTATGTAAACGCTCGATTTCATCAATATAGGTGTCAATCATTTCCGCTTGACGGTCACGTTCCGTGCGTAATTCGGATAATTGCTCCCGTTGTTCCGCTAAACTAGATTCGAAAGTTTGCGTCACGAGTTCCACATTCGTGGCGGATTGTTCAAGCGTTCTCACTTCTTCGGCATAACGTTGTTTTAGAGTTCGAATGAACTGCCAAGTGACTAAGCCAACCAACAGGGCGAAAACGAGGAAATAAAACCACATGCAAGTAAGGTATCGCATGATAAGGTATTTGAAAGTTCTCTTTATATAGTTGAATGATTTTTAGTGTAAGTATGGTAAAAGTTTACGCTAATCCTGGACTCTTACCAATATTCGAGTTATGGCAAGAGAAAACGGGTGCGGATAATCCATTCAAATATCAACAACACTATTTTCACGATAAAAAATATCATCTATTTATCGAAGCATTAGACGAAGGTAGTAATTGGTCAGATTACAACATGTGGACTCACTTAGACGAGTATTATGAAGATAATTCCGATTATGACTGGTGGAAGTATGGAAGTCGAGATGCCGACTGGTTCGAATCTGTTCAACGTTATCCGTATATGGACATTTCAGGATTACCGACCAGGTTTGGAAAACAGGAAGACATTAAAGAAAAATTAGTGGCAAGACTCACAGAAGACCGAGATTGGACTGAGCCGTTATTTGAGGTCGAAATCTATGAACCATATGAAACCGTATTAGATGTTTCTCAAATGTCGTCCGAAAGACTCTTGAGTTATGAAGCAAGAATTCGGGCTACACCCGACGCTTTACGGGAAAATGGCAAGCCAGTACTTTCAATTTACACCAAAGGAAATTATGTAACTCTTGTTAGTTTAGGAAATGAGGACGTCGGAGAGGCTTGGTTAAATTCCATTTACTTTACACTTCAACCTGGTGAGGCGTGGCCTAAACCGAAACCTCAGACTCGAACTATAAACCACCCAGGAGGGATTCAATGATTACAAGTTTGAATTTCCCGCAATCCATTTCATGGCTAGACCGATATCGTTCACCTGATTACGAACAGTCTCTCTATAAAGGCATTCCGATTGCGTATCGATATCATCCTGCCGTGTTGCGCTTGATTAGAGGAGATAATGAACTGGGAGTTAGGCTGCGACCAAGATATCGAGGCAAGTCGAAACCCGCTCTCGGATATAAACGACACCAAAGTTATGTAACCGAGGAATTCGCCGACACCTTTGCATTATACCCTGTTTCTAATTATCGAGCAGAGACATCTTTAAGTAGTCGAAAGGCTGATACTAGTGGTATGAACGAACCTATCACTTACCCTGTTGGTAATGGAAACGTCATTGGCAGTCACTCCGCACAAGACTTTGTTTGGGCAGGACGAGCCGAAGGCAGTCACGAACAAGCCACTGGAGAAACGGCAACTCACACACCGATGTCAGAAGAACCTTACACTGGTCCAATCACAGAACCGATTGGTTCGGAGATTCACTACGGTGCTGAGAAATTCGGCATCAAAGGATTTAATCAATATGTTGGATTTGTTGCAACCGTGATTGGTCTCGGAGGAATCGTCGGTATTGTACTAAGCGATTACATCACAATTCCAATTATTGGTCCAATGCTCAGTGGCGTTAGTGACAGTTTCAAATCGAAAGACTTTATTGGAAAGACTCTAATGGTTTTGACTTTTGGTTCGCTAGTTTACTTAGGTAGTGCCACAACTGCACTCTCTTGGAAGTTCTTGTCTAATAAAACAATTGTCGGAGGATGATTAAAATGAGACTTTTAGGCATCGCCTTCTTAGCCTCACTCGTTTTGATTCCACTCTATGCTAACAAAAAGTATGTTGAATCACAAAATTCCACTGAAACGAAGTCAGCCGAAGGTTGCGGTTGCGGAAACGGCGTCATCGAGGTGAACTGACATGGAGCAAGACCGACGTATGAAAAATCTTACGGCCGACCTCGTAGCCGTCCTAGTCGTACTTGGACTAACCTTTGCCGCTATCAAGCGAGAATAATCACTCGTAATCACGAATAGCAATTCCATTGCCAAATCGAGGCACTCCATCATCTGATAATTCAAAGAATTTGACCGTTAGCATTTTACCAATGTAGTCATCAGCATTTTGGAACATTTCTACACGAGAAGGTCTATCTCCAACAGGAGTGACATTGAATTGCCTCCCATCTTCCATTTCACAAATCCAAATTGGAGTTCCTTGCCAGTCTCCTCCTGCCTCTTTATACCCCACAATTTTATACTCGGCATCTTGGAACTCTTTGAACTTTTGCAAGTGCTTCGAACGCTTGTTTAAGTCGTAAGTTCCATGTACGTTACGAATCATAACGCCTTCGAAATCTTCGTCGCCTGTGAATTGTAAATGTAAGGCAGTAATGTCTTGTTTACTACGTAAGGGAAAATTCTCGGTCAAAACAAGATTACCCATGCGTCGACCTTCGGCTTCGGAACTCGACGGGAATAGAGCCGCCAATTTCGAGTATCGGTCTAGGAAAGTAGCCTTGGGCTCATCAAGCAAAATAGCATCATATAAACGATAATCAATTTGCTTCATCTTATCTTCATCGCCAGGTTTTAAAGTCTGTCTTCTAACTAATCCAGTTGCCTCTTGAAATGTTAACGAGTCTGAGTAGACTTCTCCATCAAGCACCATATTCGGTTCAATCTCCAAGGCTTGAATTTGCTTACGCAAATGCTCAAGGTGAGGGAAATCTTTCCCTTTTCGAGTCATCAATCGCACCGTTCCATCAGGTTGGGTAATAGCCAAACAACGAACACCATCAAACTTTCGTTGAGCGATGGCAGGGAATTCAATGTCATGACTACGCTTCTTAAAATCGTGAGCCAACATTGGCAAAACGACAAGATTATTCATGGCCTCTTCTTTGGTCATGAAATATCCTTCATCTTGCTTCTTTTTGAATTTAGAATCCGCTTCGAGTTCCGCTTGTTCCAACGCAGTTCGATTGACCTTGCCTTCGGTAATCAACTTACCTCTACCTTGCGTGATAGCACCATCAACCTTTCCACTCGCCGTAGTTAGAAGATATCCACCTTCTTCTTGAGGCAATAGCAAAACTTGCCATTGTTGTAGTGTTCCTGTTGCAGTTTTCTTGTAAATTACGGGATATTGTTTCACCTTTTTCACTTCCTCTGCTTGGAATGTAGACGTTACTTGGTTATAACGGTTTCGCAAACATGTGCGTGTTTCCACTAGTAATTGCTCTAATTCCACCGACGTCAAAGCGTACGGATAATTCATTTCCCAACTCTGTTCTACATCTTCATAAATACGAGACCGTAAAAATGAGTCTTCGGGAGCAGTTGCCCGACAAGCGTCTAATTGAAGAGAATTACTTTTCGCCCATAATTCTCCTGATAATTCCTTGAAAGGTTCTACCCAATAAACATCACAATCGAAAATATACATTAAATATAAATCGTATTTCTTCACGAAGCCGAAATTCTCCACTCGTAAATCCGAAACAATAACAGGTAACCGAGTCATGACATCTCGACGAAACGGTTGAAAAATAGGGTCTAAATTCGTCTCGGGACGAGAATATAAAACAGCATCCCAATCCGTAGGCAGGGCAGGAATTTGATAAATCATGTAATTCCAAGAGCGAGGTACAATTCTATCGCGAGAATAATCATTTTCGGGATAAAGTTCTAAGAGTTCATCCACTCGATTCGAGCCACGAATCCCTTGCGTATCAAAGTAACCACTCATCAAATCCAATCCTGTCATCAATTCTTCATGAGTTAGAGTTCCTCTTTCTAATCGTGTAATTGGAATGAAATTCTGTAATGGAACATCTAAGAGTTGTAATGTATCGGCTTCTTCTACGAATAGGGCAGTGGCTAAATTACGACAATCAGACAAGGAATATTCATCGACTGCTCCTGTTGGCCAACACAACATCTTCAAATAATACTTGTCATCTTCAAAGAACGCCGTGATTTGCGTACTGCCGAGCGTATTTACGACATATTGCACATCGTCAGTGAATAATCGTTCGAGCAACATACTTCATAACACCTTGTGACAACTATTTAAATACTTTCATGTGGAAACCAAATTCCGACACCACCTGCATCGCGCCATTCAGCGATTGTACCTGCGTGGTCATCAAGTAGAATGTCACCTGGTTGACAGTAATCAACCTTTTGCTCTCGTGGAACGACAATTACGTCGACATCAAGGCCTAAACGGTCTCGCACCCAAGCCCGTTTATCGGCCTCGGAATATTCGCTAATCGGTGCTGATAAAAAGGAAAATGGGCGACCACTAGCCACAATTTCATCCAGCAAGTCTTGATTCATGACGTCTAAGGTGTAAAAGAAACCAGGCTCGGAAGCAATTTTGTAAAGCATACGGTCTAGGACTCGTTTTCTTTCGGGTTCATGCACTAACATCAAATCGAAATCATCTCTCGTTGCCGAGTAAATTCCTAGATTGTGCGCTCTCCTTACAGCCCGTCGCAAACTCTTCGAAGGAATCTCGGATACATCTTGAACTTGTAACACCTCATTAACTCGTCGGGTGATAGCCCCTGCGAAGTCCGCAAAACATCCATCCATATCTAAGTAAAGGTGAGGTTCGTCTACGGTTTCGGCGATGTAAGTCGTCGGCTTCATGATGATTTCGAATTCAGGGTTGTAATACCAAGACAAACAAGAGATTAAGGTGGCAAACCAATCAATGTCTTCGACAGGTACGTCCTTTTCAATTAAATAGTCTTGCGAAGAACGATATCCTTCCCATTCGCCTGTTAATTTGTATGCTTCAGGGTGCAGTGACCAATGGTCACCATAAGATAAAACATATTTATGACGGGAAAGTCTTCTAAAAGGCTGAACATCTTTCGCAGTAGATATCCATCGATAAGCCTTCACTGTTGGACTTTGAAATTGACTCAAAATAATTTCGTTTAATTTGTAATCCCCGATGGGCGTGCCTGGCGAGCCTGTTACGCCCATATTCATTCCGCGCACCCAACTTACCAAAGCATAGTAGAAGTAATAATTCATTTTGCCTTCAATATCAAACAAATCCAAAGATTGCCTTTCTAGTAACTTTCTTGATTCTAAATCATCTGTAATACTAGGAATCAATCCTGGCAGTTCTTCGGGCCACATCCCAATCTCGCTAAACATGAAACCACTGTATTTGCTTATAATTTTGTAAATATCAAGTGCTAGTTGATAATCTTTTTTCGTTATTTGTTCAATGTCTTGCCGCTCTTTTACTTGGTCAAGTAATGGTTTTGTCAATTGATTCCATTCGAGTATGGCCTTAGACCAAGCCTCTCCTACCGTCTCTACTTGTTCAGTTTCCGCCCGCCGAGACTCCGAGCCCCACGTTACTGTAATATATTCAAGAGGAATCGGTTGTTTGATACAAACCGAGTAAACGGACAGATAACTCGCTTGCCAATCTGAGCGGTCTTGCGGATGGTAAGGTATGGTTTTCGTGGCTTGATTTGATTTGACTAATTCTTGGAAATCGGTAAGAAACCAATCCGAAGAACTGTAGTACCAACCTTCGCGAACTTCCGCAGGTTGCCAATCGGCAGGAGCGTAACGATAGTATAAGTCGTCTTCTAAGACGGCCATACCTAAATCATACATCGTCGTATCGGCTTCTAAATACTGGTCAGCCGTGGCTTGGTCGGGGAAAGTGATTTCTAAGACGACCCCACCTGCCTTGATGTCAGGGTGGTCGTCTTCGATTTCTCCGATGGCTAAATCAATATAGGTGTCAGGCATGTCGATATCGTATCCATGCGAACTAGCCAGACAACCTGTGCGTAGTTCACCCGAGGCTTGAATGGCTCGCCAATTTCGAACACTTGTGCCGTGATATAATCGAAGCGGATAACGGATATCCTGCTCGGCACGGAAATATCGCGATATATCGTCTTCCGCCCATTCCCATTCTTCTTCAACTTCGATGTATTCGGGTGGTATCAGTTCGTCCGTAGACCACTCCCAAGACGGTTCAGACCCGTCAGGGTCGAAAGTTTTCACCACACGACGTTCCTCGAACCATTCCGCAGGTAAATCGATACGAAGAACGGCGTAACCTGATAACCACTCATCCCCGTATCTCTCGTCTGTCATTTCTTCCCAAATGAAACTGTCCTGCATCGACTCTCGTTCACCGAATAAATAGACTCTCGGCTCAAGTTCCATTAGTTCGCTTCTTGGTCCAATGCGAGGTTCTAATCCCGTGGTTAGAATACTAGCAACTTGCGTAAGAGGAGTGACGTGATACAAAGGAATCTTAACTTCGTTTTCCGCTAAGAATACGTTTTCTTTGACGGCTACTTCCCATTCAGGCTCTCGTCCGTAAGCCATGATGAGTAGTGTATTGAACCAATCAACTTCGGTGTAAGGAATTTGTTTTTCAATCGTAACTGCACGTCCACCCGAATAGGAAGGAAAATCATCCGACCATTCGAAACCAGGTATGAGAGACCAGTGAGGTCCATAGGATTCATAGGTGTATTTCTCTCTAATTTCGGGATTTTCCCAATATCTTGTGAGCCTACCGCCCATTCTCATAGACATAGGAAATATCGTCTGTCGTCGTCGCACAGGACGTTGTTTTTCAGTTAAGGCCAAGGCACGATAAATAGTAACTTGGCCCGATTCGAATTGAGGTTTCAAGACGCTTCTTAAATCGTCTAGTCGTGAAAAATACTGTTCCGCTAATTGACTTAAACAGTTTAGAGTGTAGGCGTAACGTAAACGAATATCATAATCGGGAGATTTAGGTCTGTCTTGAATATCATAAATTTCTTCACCTGGTTCTCCTCGTTCCTCATCGGTGTATCCATCCGTTTCCCAATCGTCCTCTCCGTCGACGTAAATACCAGATTGTTCAAACACATAGTAAGGATTTTGTAGGTCTTCAGGATGAGCATCATAAGCCGAGTCGTCTCCTGAAGACCAAAGTAAACTACCAGGACGAGTTAACATCGCTAAGTGCGATTCTAATTCACTTAATCTTGCATAACCTGCCGCATCTTTATGCAAATCGGAAACATCATATAATTCCTTTTGATTATCACTCCACCAACTAAACTCCTTAAATAAGTCTGTCACGACAGTCTCTACTCGGTTGAATTCTTGTTCGAAATCGGAAGTGTTAGATTCGGCTGAATATTCCTCGCTTATTCGTGGCGTAATTGATAAGGTAGCCATCCCATAGGATTCATCGGCAGTAGTTGTAGGTATAAAAGCAGGCCATCTAACTAAAATGACTGGTCGGTCGTAATTTAAAACTTCAGGGAGATAGAATTCATCATCTTCGGAGGCGGTTTGCAAATACTCTCTTGTGTTGTAAAACTTCACGGAGGCTTCATTAAAATGAACGAAATCTCTTCGAGGCATTGTCTCACTCAAAGAACCTTCACGGGCTTTTTTCGGTAACACATATCGTTCGTAAGCATATCGATTACTTGGTAGGTCTAACAGTAAATCCAAAGGATTTTCATCGAGAGCATATTCATAACCTCTCCAACTTTCTTGCCCATCTTCCCAAATGATAATATCTAAATTCACATCAACACTAGTAGCATCTAATTTCTCTAAGGCCTGTTCCAGTTCGACAATAACATGATGAGATTCATGTTCTTGACGACGCATTTCATCACACTCTCGACATAAGACACCGTAATTACTACCTTTAAAGTAAGTTAAACAAGGCCAGCACTGGGATTGATTGGCAGGATTGTTAAGACTACGAGGTGCAGGATAATCTAAATTAGCCGTCAATCGAAGGTCTGTGGTTTCACCACACCTACTGCACTCTAATTCCGTCATGCATCCACCTCCTCACTTAAAAACACGCCGCGTTTCGGAATGACTTCATATTCGGGTGAATCATACCACAAGGCACATGAAATCAAAGTACTATACCAATCTAGTGCCGAGGCAGGAATGGATTTTTCAATCACATAAGTACGCACGTCGATTTCCTCTTCTGTCAATATTTTTGAAGTTTTGGAGTAGTGTACTTCTCGTTCTTTGAAAACGACGTCTTCTTGCGCTAATCTCCACTGGTCTGTTCGAGTGTAGGCATCGGGCGATAGAGACCAACAAGGACCGTAAGACAAGGCTTGGAGTCCTTTCGGAACTGATACTACAGTCCCTCCTGCAGTTCCTGTTGATATGCGGTCAACATCACCATAACCACCATAGTAATTTAGGTCAACAGGACGCATTCGATTACGCAATCGACGAACAGGTTGTTCGTCTTGCGAAGTCGCCAACCATCGATAGATTTTAACTTCCGTCTCATCGCGTTGCGATTCAATGATGTCGGGTAGTTCGACAGGAGGTCCTGCATAACCATTAGGGAACACAAATTGTTTACGTTCTCCGATTCTTTCAAGTAATATGCGATATATATTATTGATTTGCATGACTGCAAACCAGTAAAACGCGTAATTTATCTCGTTGGAGGCAAAAATATCTGATTCGGTTTCAGTTTTCTGAGCGTCAATTTTTTGTTGCCATTCTTCTTCCGCACCTGCGGGCAAAGTGAACATATCACTCCACAGATAAATGGGCTCACTTTCGTACCACCATTCATCACGAAGAATATCGCCTGTAATCCCTGCAGGAATCATGAAACGTTGATAAACCTGTTTCGTTTTTTCATAATCTTCAAGAGTAACCTCGGAAAGGTCTTTGCTCCGTGGTTGAACGGCCTCGACATCAGCCCGAATTTCGGCTAAGGCCGTGTCAAAGGCCTCACCGACGGTGAGGTCGATATCTTCAGAAGCCCATTGTCGCTCTTGAAGTAAATTAGCCATTCTAATTCCTAATTCTTGTCTTATATTCTTCCAATCTCCTTTGACGTCGAGTAAGTCCTCTAAAGAATAATCTTTATAAGGGCGAGCCGTCTCGGCAGAGGTTCGTGGTTTAGGCCACCATCTCGTCCATAGGTTAAAGTCGTAAGGTTCGCCCATATTTTCTGAGCGAATGAAAGCCGTAACGGATTCATCATCTTCGCCCATAATTTGAATTAAACGTACTTCCGCAGGCGTAAGACCCATTTCAGACACGTAAAATTCGTCTATTTGGCGTTGGGCTTCCGTCCACCACTCTTTTTGATACTCTTTTCGTCTTGTTTCAAGAAAGCCTGGTTCGAAAATAGCCTCCTGCCAAAATTGATGAGCCTTCAAAGCCTTACCCTTAAGATAACTAGGTTTTATGTCATATAAGTCTTCACTTAGCAAAGGCATTAGAGGGTGTTCATACCATGATAAAGGTTCAGTAGTGAATCCTCTCTGAGGCCATTCGGCAGGAATTTCAATAACTCGTTCAACGGCCTCGACAGGAATTCGCCCCGTGGTGAAAAAACTAGGTGCACGGTCACGCAAGTCGATGAACCAAGGCAAATCTCTTACTAAGTCGGGATTAATCTTCAACACAAGAGGTGCACCACCGCTAGGGCGGTCTTTCGAACTACCAGGTCCCCAATCACCTACGGCATATTGCCAAGCGTGACCTGCTACAGGAGTGACATACGTGCCGATTTGACGAATGAGATTTTTACCTTCGAGAGAAGATTGTCCTGTCTTGGCTTGCGATTCAAACGGTTCTCGCGGAGTGAAGTAACCTTTTTGTTGCGTCAACTCCCAAGCATTTTCCGTCGTGCCATGATATAGTGAATTCTCCAAGAATGAATCAAGCAATTCTCCCGTAATCGGTGCAGACCAATTTTTATACCTTTGAGCCACGTAACCTTCGGGGTTGGACTTTCGGTCATAGGACTGCAAAAATCCCCATTCCACAGTTTCTTGTGGAGGCACATAGTCGAAAATCTGTTCGGATGCAAAACCAGTCCGCGTCGGTTGAGGCTCGACAGGATATATGCCTATCAAGCGTCGATACTCTTCGGGTAAATCCTCGATGGCTTCAAGCAGTTCCGTTTCTGTTCCCTGCTCCACGGCTAATAAATTAGGACTAGGTGCTTCGATTTCAAACACAATTTCTTCGGGATAAACGTATTCTCCTACTTGCCGATTTCGACCGTATCGAGACTGTGGACGTGTTAAAGGTAATAATTCAATCTTCGCTCCTTGGCGAAGTCTAATTTCACACTCTTCGGGATGAATTAGGTTAGCATACCAAGACGACTTCCAATTGATATCTTCGAAATCAACTAACGCCCGCAACAGGAAGCGTTCACCAGTTCCGCCCCAATGCGCTTCGGCCGACTGTAAGACAGGAGTCCAAAAAATGCCTGCCCGAGCCGTATCTAACTCTTCAGGACGATTCATAGTAATTTCACGATAGAGTAGAATTTTGCCATCGCGATACTCGGCTTCATGTTCCTTTGACCAAGAAACCATGTAGTTCCAATAAGTGCCTTGGCGAGCGAACAACATAGCATAGACTCTATCCAACATGTCATCGGAAATACTTCGAGCGATGGAACGTTCTTCGTCCAACAATTCGGGATTCGTCAATATCAATTCCTCGTAGTCCTTTTGAGATAGCGGAAGTTCTAAATCAGGAAACAGAGATTCAAGACGACCTTGTAACTCATAATCGAAGGTTTCGTCACCCATGTTTTCCATCTCTCTAACAGCATCATACCATTCTTCAGACTGTTCATACTCGCGAACTTTGGCAAGGTATTTTCGCTCGAACTCGGATTTTCCCCCGTCATCTTCCTCAGCCGCCCGAATCAAGGCTTCAGGAGTTCCATCAATCGCAAACGACAAATCGAACGGAACATCAATGAGTTCAATCGGCGCACCTCGTTTTAGAACGATTTCCTTTTCATCGAAAAGCGGGATTCCATCTTGTTCTAAATGACTAAATGCTAAGGCTCGCAAAACTGTCGTATACCAATCTATGGAGTCGACAGGAACTAACGCAGTTAAAACATAAGATTTAAATTCCGATTCATCTACGTTATCATAAATAATTCCTAAATTACGAGAGCGAATTTTCTTATGACCAAAGTAACTCTGTGCGGCTGCTCGAACAGGCGTCCAAGATTGACCCACACCCGTTGGGTCGAAATCTTCGGGATTAACTAAGTCGATTCCTCGATACAATTTAAGTTTTCCTTGAACATATTGTGCGTTCAGTAGATTCTTGACATAATGTATGGCATTTTGAACGTAAGTTGAAAGTTCATCCTCATCTAACGATGTAAACGTAGCACCTAAAGAAGCATCTAATTCTTCCGCATCCGAAATCATTCGCTCGAAATCCAAAATAAATGTGGGCCCTACTTGATTCCGATTATGATAAAACCCCCAACCTCCTGCTACGGGAGGCAACTCTCCTGCTAAGAATTTTTCCGACCATTCCTTAAATGCATTTATAAAGGTTTCTCTTGCTTGTTCCGATTCAACCCAAACCCATCCACCTGGTCTTCGGAGTTCCCATGTTCTTCCTTTTTCATCTACGAATCTTTCAATTTCCTCTGCCGCCCGAATCAAGGCTTCAGGAGTTCCATCAATGGCAAAGGACAAATCGAACGGTACATCAATGAGTTCAATCGGCGCACCTCGTTTCAATACAATTTCTTTTTCATCACTCGCTCCAAATGATAAGGCTCGCATCAAGGTGTAGTACCAATTAATAGATTCGACAGGAACTAAGGCAGTTAAAACATATGTTTTTGAATCGGCATTCCTTGGGTAGATTCGCTCTAAATTACGAGAGTAATATTTTTGAAATCCGAAATAAGGCTTAGCAGCAGTTTTAATAGGAGTCCAAGATTGACCTACCTCTGTCGGGTCGAAATCTTCAGGATTGACTAATTGAATGCCTCGGTATAATTTAATTCTACCGCGATAATACTTGGCCGAGATAAGTAACTCCTCGACATATCTCCTCGCAAACCGTTCGAATGCCTCACTTGCAGGCAACCCGTAGTGGCTCGAATCACCTAATTCTATATCCACCGTTCCATCGGAAGAGTCATAATCAACTATAAATCCATCACCAGGACCTGCTCCATCGTCGTAATATGCACGTTCTATCATGTCCTTAGCGTTTCCCTCTCCTGCCAAGAATTTTTCCGACCACTCCGCTAGTGCCTTTGAGAACATGGAATAACCATATTGGTCTCTTACATCGTCATTCATTAATGCCTCTAAGGCAGGAGGTCCGTACCATTTTTCTTCGGCCTTTTTAGTTTTCTTGTCCGTCTTGTCCTCGGGAACGGGGCGACTTTTTCGCATCCACCATACTTTACCATCCTTCGACTTCTTACTGCGCTCAAATGTATATGTTCCTGCATATTTCCCACCTATAAACTCCACCTTTAGTTTCTCGTCGGGAATCCATTCAATGACGCGCCGAGTTCCATATGTTTCGAGCGAGACAGGTCCTGCACCATAACTATCCTTCGGTATTTCACCCTCAAACCACCAGTAATCAAACGGATGGTCTTCCGTACGAATAACACTGACACCCTCGCCGATTTTCTTCGGTATTCGACTCTTTCCAAATCCTCTTCCAACAGGTACAAAAGACAATAATGTACCGTCTAATCCGATACGTATGTCACGATGAGAACCCCGTTTATCGGCTCGGTGCTTTTGCACGGAATACACATCGGAACCCTTGACTTTCATCGGAGGCTTTAGTCTAGAGGGCTTTAAATCCGTACCGCCTTCGACACCAGGTTCAGGAGTCGGCTTTTGACGCTTCTTCTTGTATTCAGTTTCAGCCCCCTTTCCAAGTGTCCAATTATCTAAGGCTGCCGAAACATCTTGACCTGAAAACAAATGACTACGAGATTCTCGGATTTCATCCCACGTCGAGGTTATCCAATTCACTGTCAAGTGGGCGGATAGTAAAGGCCCTAATTCTACAAAACCACTTTCGGCTAAAATATCTTGAATAACGGGGCCTTCGACCCATCGTTCTTTCGCCCCTGCTCCGTAAGCATCGTAGGATTCGCCGTCGACCGTAATGACAACATGACCACCAATGAAGTCTTTACTTTCATAGTCTTCGAACGGATGAATGTAGGCTAAACCGATTTCATAAACGGCATCAGTATGTCCTGCCTGTTGCAAAGCCTTCATCAATTGGTCGGCCAAAATGCCACAATCTCCCCAAATACATCGCTCTTTATCGGCGTCAGACAACTCGTCGAGAAGACTTTGGATGATGTCCGCGGCCGAAGATTGCGATTCAGCCGACATTTCACGTTCCACTTGTCGAGTGGCTGTGCCGATTTGTCGTATGCTTGGAACGTATCTAGTTTTACCATAACTGTCTCGAACAGATTGGTAAAATAATCGCCGAGGATTATCTCGTCCTGCTAAATCTGTATTGTAGTCTAAGTCGGGTAAAGGTTCATCTAAGGTCGCAAGTTGGATTCGAATACGATTTTTCAATTCTTTCATCTTTCGACTTTCAGCCGAAAACGTTTCCTCGGCTTGTTTTGTCGTCGTAGTAGACAAATCCGAGAACCAAGCGTCAATGCGCTCTAATTCTTTCGGTAATCTTTTCAAGACTTCCTCGGGGTGCGCTCGCTTGAGTGGGTCGAAACGACGAAGTTGATTACGAGGAATGATAATGGAAACTAAGCCTGTATCACCGTGAATAGAAAGTGGAAATCGCAACGGAGCGCGATATTTGTTTTGCGGATAGTCGATAGTAATCTGTCCTGCCACGTGAGCCGCCCCTGCGGATAATGGCAGTCCTGTGGCTTCGCTGAGTGCCTCTAAAACTTGTTTCGTTTCAGCGTAAGTTCGAACTTGGCCGTCTTTAGCCCATACGTGGAACGAAGAACCTGTAAAGTTAATAAGAGCGTCGTATCCGTTTTCTCGAAACCAATTATAAACTTGTTCCACTGCCTCGAGCAATCGAGACCAGGCCTGTTTGCCGAAGTCGGCTTGGTCGATGTCTAAATCAACTTGAATAAACGGCATCTCGTCGCGTTGAACGTGGTAAATGGGTGCGAGGTAACTGAAACCTTTATTGAAGCCGTGTTGCCCCTTAAAACGACCCTTTCTCGCCATGAAATCCGCAATGTCTTGGTCTGATTCCATGACTAAATCTTGCTTTTCATAACCTTTAAGAACTTGATTGCCTTCTTCGTCCTCTTCATAAATAGGTTTCGAAAAATCGGGCACTAATCGTTTTACCACAAATTGTTTTCGAGAAGATTCTGGAGTCCACTGCTTGGAATAGGTTTGATACATCAAAGGCAATCCCTTGACTCGAGCGAGCATTTCAGGCAATACCCGTTCATAGTAGGCGAGGCGACGGTCTTGTGCGAGGCGAGCCTCGTCACCGACCGCATATTCAAAGAGCGAACGGTAGTTCGCCCTTGAAGTATCCTCGGCACGAAATAGCATATGTGTTCATCACCGTTACTACTACTTAAATTTAAGGATAATTCAGCGTCTTGAACATGGGTCTGTCTTGACAGAATAGTAAGTACATTAAAGTCGAACCCATTTTCATCGCCCGAATCCAACTTTCTCTATCTTTATAATAGAAAAATCCCATTTTAGGTTCACTTCTTCCTTTCGAGATAACGAAGTATTCGCCTGTCTCGGCGTCATGCCAAGAGAAATTAAAGTAACGATTCGACCCTCCATAACGAGGTGTGGTTATAGAATGACTTAAAAAGTAATTGTTACCCGATAACCACTTATCATCTATACTCTCATAAATTTCCTCTTTATTACGAACTGAATATTCTTTGAGTACAAGTGGTGTAGGTAATCGCCCTTCATTATAGACCTCTTGTATCAGTAATCCGTAAGCCTTCATCTTTTCACGGTCTTCCCGTCGATACGATTTCAAATTTAAATAACCGATAAACGGACTGTAGTAAGTGCACTGATTCCCATTGATAACCCAAGTCTCATCATGACTGTAATAGTACGTAACAGGTAATCCATCAGGAAGTGGATATTTATTTTCAATACCTGGGTTAGCAGTAATCCAACCAGTTCCACTACCCCAAAGCCTTACAGAAGAAATCGTTTGGAGATTGCTCTTTCGTTCCTCGCCTGTGGCCTTTCGCCAATCATCTCCGAGAACGGCATTCCAATCGAAATCCACGTAGTACTTTCCAGGTAGATTGACACGCTGGTAACCTAATGGGTAGTCAGGAAGGTCGAACAACTTACGTAAAACCTCCCAAACGCGAGTGAATCGAGGCAAAAGCAACTCGACTTCGTCTTGGTCGAAATACCACCCATTTTTAACCATGAGGTTAGTTTAGCGGTTCGACTACTTAATACGTCGCTTCTAATCTTCGAGCCACTCTTCGCCTTGAACCTCGGCTACCATAGCCAAAATTCTGTCTAGAGACGAATCGCCTAAGACAGGGTTCTGAAGCGTAGCAAGATTTTGATAGTCTGCAATGTCTTGTTTTGATACTTCACTTAATTTCTTCATTCGAGTTACCTCCGTGATTATAGGTAAGACAGTCTTCCTACATAAAGGCTCTCATTTTCGCCCTGGAAAATACTCTAAAACGCCGACAGAATTCCGAGAATAATGAGGGTGTGTTTCCACTAATTCCGTGAAAGCGGCTTCAATTCTTTTGCCCCAAACACGAGTAGGCAAACGATTACGAACATGGTTAATATGAATTTCTACAGGCGTGTAGATATCATGTTCCGCCCGCTTATGCCACATACCAATAGCGTAAGCCATCGTCATGTGCTTCAATTCAGCATGAGAGATGGCAGGCATCTAAACGACCTCGTAGTGTTGAACGTAATCTTGATTAAATCTAAGCGTTTGCATATCATCAGTAGCAATTTCATAGACAGTAAGTCCAAAATCCATGACGATAACCTCGCAAACGGTGTATTCAGTCTTTGTATGCTTATTCCTCAATCTAGTTCCAACTTCAAATAGTGTCATTCTTCCACCACCTTATAACTTAATCCACAACTACGGCAAACTAAGGTTTCTTTATCGACATCACATTGACGTCGACAAGGACCTCCAACGGGTTCATACTCAGACATGTTTAGGCCTCCATCGTTGCAAAAATTCATCACTAAATAGCAAATTAGTCGTCCGATATTTAATGATTAGTGAACCAAAAACAAGTAACATAACTAAAGTCAGCCCTTGTTGTATGCTAAGCGAGATGCTGTCAATGTAACCTGCATAAGCAAACCAAATAATGTTATTTGTCAGTAAGATTATAGTCGTCCACAATGAAAAATCATCGGATTGCTTACGTTGGACGAGTCGAGTCAATTGTGGAACCCAGTGCACATTGGTTAAAATGGCAACGATAGACATGAAAATTTCAACAGTTTGTGGGTCCATCATTCTTCCTCTCCAATTACATCTAAAACAGGCATGTAAGGGTGATAATCAACTCTACCTGCCCCACAACCAAGACAACGCTTGTATGAGACTACTCGAACCATATCGTCTTTGACCTCGTCACGACGTTGCATCATTTCGAATTCCGCTCCACAAACTTCACAAATCTCAGCCATCACTCTTCCTCCGAAAGTGGATAAACAACACCGTACAAATAATCCTTCAAATTCGGTTCTTCCTTACGATTTGGTTCAAGACGACGCAAAATCTGGTCGGTAATGTCCATTTGTTGCGTGTAGATTGATTTAATGTGATTCATTAACCAAAAGACGACTAAGGTCGTGTATGCTACCGAAATTGCCAAAACTAGGTAATCCATATTTCTTTCACCTCTCCATACCTATATAACCTCATCGGCGATTTCGAATACGACGTCTAATTTCAGCCAACTTCACAAACGCATCAACGGATGCTTCAAACGTGTAGAACGAAATGGCATCGCCTGGACGAGTCACTCGAAGGTAAGAAGAATACAAGCCTCCATAATCATGTATCTCGACATTGTGAGCATACATGGCATATTGTTCAAAGAACGCGTATTGGTCAGGAGCGACCTGAGCAGGGACAAGGAATTTGCTCAAGAGCAAAATCTCATCTAGGTTGAACAAAGGAGGCTCACGAATCAGCAATTCTGACACCGATTCCCAATCTTCTTCTGTGACAATAGAATTACAATTTCCATCATACTGATGCCAATTGATTTGAACTTCATCGACATCAATATCGAATGAATCTAGACTGAAACGATACGCTTGATTCAGTGAATAGTATTGGAATCGCAAATCAGGTGCATTACGGACAGTAGTGTTTCGAGTCGGCTCAATGTAATTATGATTGAGCCAAGTTGAGAAAACCCCATGTGGAACATTAGTGAGGCGGTCACCATCTTCCGTCAACATTTGAACGCCAAAAGACCGATTAGAATCAGTTTGAACTGCCTCTCTCAAATAGCATCCATTTCTTTGCATCTTTTTCAACAAATACGTCCTCAACATGTGTTTCCCTCTAATTAGTCCTAGACATACATCCCTTATAAGGATTACTCCTCTTCGTCTATTCTTTTTGGAAAGAATAGAACATCCTTGCCTCGTTGTTCTCGATAAAATGCGAGAAACGCTTCGAGTTCTACTAAACTCATTTCATCATCTCGATTATGCCGAGTGTATGACTTATACTTAGCGTCATTCGGATTTGAAACCTTGGATTCTCGGTCTACCATGTAAAGAGACCAATTCAAGAGCATCTTGCGAGGTAGCAAGTAGAAGCCGTCGGGAACTTCTGTGGCAATGAACACGGCTGAACCATAAAGCCAACCAGGTCCGCCTGTCACATTTTTGAACTCAACCCATAACCATTTAGATTGCGGTTTTGGAGAAGCACGACTAATACGCTTCATCGCCTTAACTTCAACCGACCACTTCGGTTTATCAGTCATCTTTTCTCGCTTTTGCAAATTAGGACGCCAACCACGAGGAGACATCCAAAAATCTATGTGTTCGACTCGTTGTTCATGACGACTCGCAGGACGAGTCTCCATGCCTTTATTCCGAGCCGCTTTAGGAAATGAATTCTCAGCAGACTCTCCTGCCTTGACACTTCTTTCATCCATAAATGGATTCGAGTTCATTTGCTTGCGTATGTCAGATTTGCGTCGGCTCATGAAGATAACCAACAAGTTATCCTTTATGAAGTTTACGCTTATCGGTCTAGCAAATCAGCGTGTGCTTCAATAACAAACCAATCCGCAAAATCATTATCGGGATAAGTATCCGAACCAATAGCACGAATCCGAACGATGACATTAGAATCTTGTTCAACAGAATAATTGAAAGAAAACGATGTCTTCTCGGAAGTCACATTGCTCCAAACGAGTTCTCCATCTTCTAGAATAGAAATGTTAGCATATCCTGTTAGATTGTCTTGATAATCAAAGAAACAGTTGAAATCAATTATAAGATGTAATCGACCTGTCGAGTTCATAGTCCAATTCGTAAGGTTCTCGTAACCCGAACCCATAGAGTTGTGAAATTGATTGACATCACGCCAATGGTATTCCGACAAGAGTTCAACTTCATCCGTAGTTTCTGATGAGGTATCGTAAGTAAAGTAACCTACACTTGCCACTAAAAGAGTCATTACTAAAGCAATTATTTGCGCCTTCATACTGCCATGACAGTTGAGATTAGTTTATTAAACTTACCAATCCAAGGCTTTCTTATGAATACCTGCATATTTCGGCATCTCGTTTTGCGTACCCTCTCGATAATAGACTAAATCATCGGGTTCAACAATGTCTTCATCTAAGAGGTCTTCGGTAAATGAATCAACCACGAGTTTCCCGACACCTGTGAATAAATCTCCTTCCATGATTTGAACCCAACAAGTCATGGTTTCGCCAGAACTGCTCGGCACACCTTGAATCTTAATATTCAATTCTCCTCGCAAATCCCGATGCACTACAGGCGCACCTTCGACGGCTACATCTAGACCTTGCGTCCAGTACTCATCGTCTTGAACAGAGTCGGCTTGGTCACGATAATAAGATTCATCCTTCATGCCAAAAAACCTCCGACGATTAAAGTAATTAAAATAACTAGGATGGCAACGCGAATAAAGCGTGGCAAGACCTGCATACGTTTCGGGTCAGGGTCGTATAATTCCCACGCCATGATTTAAATCATGCTTCATAAGTATTTAATACATTTAGTAATCAGAACCATACTTTCGAGAGTAGTAGTCATCTTTATCAAACTCACGCTCGTAAACGGTTTGAGTAACGTCTAATACCGTGTCTTCATCAACACCCACATCAACGACATAGTAAGCCATTGGAACGGTGTAAGGACTTTGAGGTACAGAAGTACCAACTAAAATCAATCCTTCAAAGGTCACAGGACAAAGTTTCGTCCCTGGATACTCATTATAATCATCAACCTCCACCTGTTCGTAGAGGGTGCATTCGACCCATTCCGCTTCGTCTTCGCGACCGTAAGAAGAAACACGGAAGACTAACTGACCCGATTTCAAATTAGGCCCTGTCATCGGACGCAATACGTCCCACCATTTTCGACGATAGTCGGCAGATGTTCGGACGGCTTGTCGAGCCGCGGACCAGGCTTGGGAGCGGGCTTCGCGTTCCTCGGGCGTACTCGGATAAGTGTATTGTTCAAAGCCTTGTTGGCGAAGTTGCTGATTAACTCGATGACTCATGTATTTATCTAAAGTTTCTTCTTCGAAAAATTGCTCGCCGAGTTCACACGTTTCACCAACTTCATACAAGACTAAATGTTGTAAATCATCTAAATCAACTTGTGACCAAATGGCTTGAAAGTCGGCGTAATCGGCCGAGACTAAGTCTTGCGTCCAAGCAGGCTTGGGACCTGTGTAATCATCACGATAACATTCCACATCACTCACCGTCCTCGTCAATGGCAAGTAAAAGTTTACCCATCAGTTTGCTAAATCGCTTATTCATGTCTAAAATAAACCACCCTTGCAGGGCGAGACCGAGACCAATCAAGATGATGCCTAATAGCGTAATGACTTCAATCGTGAGCATAGTTACTGATAAAGCAGGTTAGCCATATAAAACTTACGCTCAGTTGGTCAACTTTAAATAGTCGAAAGCCCGATAGTTAATTATGCCCTACGAAAGTCTCCAAAACGAGTTGGAACGACGACTAGGCCGCAAGGCTGAATTCCGAAATCAAGAGGAAACGTTAGACTTTCGCTCGGAAAACTGGAGTGGCGACGAAGAAGGGCAGTTGGCAAAAGCACTGGCTAAGGCGAGAGAGCGAGCGAAACAAGTTCGAAAACCGCTTAAGATTGAGCGATTACCTCACCGTGACCAACGTTCTTTGAAGGATTTCGAATCAGAAGATGAAGCCATCGTCGTAGAAGGTTATCGACCTAAGCGTGTCGAGGCTTGGACGTCGGCAGGCAATGCTGGAAACATCAACGCAGTTATTTTTTATGTGGGTGACTGGGCCGAAAGGCGTTACACCATGCTAGATGCTACAACACCTCGAACTGAAAGAGAATTACTTGGATTTACTAGACCTCAAATTACGGGTGGGAGTAGTATTATCAATCCAACAGGCATTACCCGAGCCGATGTAGACGAACTGATGCAATACAGCACAGGAGAGCCTTGGAATGGCAAGTATGTTTTGTATACAGAGGAGGGTAACTTTTTATTCTATGAGCCGAAAACTTTCAAAGCCGAACCTGCCATGGCAGTCAAATGTTTCGAGTGTGAACGACCAGGTTACTCAGATGAGATGTCTCGATTCGCTTTAGGCTATCTTTGCGCTCGTTGTTCCCGACCTGAAATTGATTGGTCACGTTATGATGCGGAATCTTTCGCGAGTGATAGTATGTCATTGAAACGAACTGAACAGGAAATTTTAAAGTATCTATCCAACTTCAACCCTGAGAGAATTGAAAATAAATATGAAGCGCCTGAAGCGTTAACACTTCCGAGTATTGCAAATGCTGTCGGAATGGTTCGAAGTGGAGTTCACCGTCCGCTTAAGGAATTAAAAAAGAGAGGATTTGTAGTAGAAGTCCTAAGACGACCTCCTGGAAGGCGACGCCAAGTTAAAGTCTATTTCCCCACTCATGAAGGTAGAGTGTTGGGACGTCGTTTGAGCCAAGCCTATTCTTCAGAATCTATATCGCTCGACATTGATGGCGATGGTATTATTGAACCATGGGAATTGGCTCAACAAGGTATGTTAAATAGTGCCATGCAAGAATTTAATGCACCGCGTAGCAAGTCTTACTATAAGCCAAGTGAATTACGTGAGCGGGCGATTGAAGTCATGAAGACACATGAGGGATGGATGGGTAAGGAAGAATTAGTGGCCAAAATCAACGCCGACTTACCTGCTCGAAGAAAAACAACCTCATTTAACGTTTCTAGAGCGTTGGGAGCAGGTCGCGGAGGTGTCGAACCATTCTACGTTACAACAGACGGTAGAATTTACTATTACGGCGACCAAGACCGAGGAGAATTCATCAAAGGAGTGATTTGATGACGAAAGATGGGAAAAAAGAAGTCGAAGATATGACTGTAGAAGAACTTCGAGAAAAGGCTAAGGTTTTAGCCGAGGCAACAGGTCGTAGTGAAGAAGATATTTTAGAAGACTTAATGGATGATGGCGTCTTAAATCAGTCGAACCAATCGAAATCAGGTAAAGATTTAGTGGAACAACTAAAGGAAGCCGCGGAACTTATCACTACAGTACAATCTATTTCGAAAGAAGTCGAAGGCAATAGTGTCTTGAATGGCGGAGACAACAAAACGGAAGTAGTGGTGGAAACCACGTTGGATGGAGACATCGTCGACCGAGCAATTGCTTCGGTAGAACGTAAAGCGGAGAAAATTCGTAAGATTGTCGTCATTATTGCGCCTGTCTTACTCTTACTGACAGGGGGTGTCGGATTAGACTACTTCATGGGAGAAGACGATGGAGGAGACTCAAGTTGGGATGATGACTACTATGAGGTTTGGGGTTGTACTGCTCCTGATGCTATGAATTTCAACCCCGATGCCACGGATGATGATGGGTCATGTTACTGGGATAATAGTGGGGGCGGTGGCGGTCCACCATGTAATTCTGATTGGCGATGGGACGCCGTTACGATTCAAGACTTCGATGCTAATGGCGAAGGATTTAACAACGACCTTCAAATCCAAATGACTTTCAATGATTGGAACAAGTGCAACCGACATATGGAAGGACAATTTATCGTAGAAATTTGGGACGAAACTCGAGGATTCATGTGGGACCAATATCAAATAGACAACAAGTTCCATGACCAATATACTATTGATGACCACCATTATGATTTGGAAGCAGGTGATTATGTCGTCAGTGTAGAGTATCATTTTGATGACTCACATTGGACAGGACCCTCTACACTAGTTACGATGGAAGGAGAACCAGAACCTGAACCCGTCCAAGGTTGCACTGATAGTTCGGCTACTAACTACGATGACTCGGCTACGGAAGATGATGGTTCATGTGAATATCCTCCAGAATGTGCGGCTAATATTGATAATTTAGAAGTTAATACGGATGGATTAGAAGTTGAAGTAATCTTTTACATTATTCAAGACGAGGGCTCATCATGTGAAAACTTTATTGTTGAAGTGGTTTTGATTCCAGTGGATGATAATACTAATGATGATATTTCTCACGATGAGGGAATCTCTGGAACTAGCAATTATTTCAGTCATACATTTGACGAAGTTCCCGAAGGGGATTGGCAAGTAGAAGTTATGTTGATGTCGAATGGAGAGGAACTAGAAACGGAACTTTCTTCGTGGATTTTTGTGGAAGATACTACCGAACCAGAAACTTGTGAAATTAACTTGTTCTTTTGGAATCTCACCATTACAGAAGACAATGAGGCACATTCTTACTATGATTTAGATTGCGGATACGACATCAATAATTTAGATGGATACAATGTTTCCACTCAATTAGTAGTCTATCCTGCAGGTGCCATCAGTCAAGACGATTTACTAAAGTTTGTGACAGGATTCCAATACATTCAAGGATATGCTGATGATACCAGAGTCTTAAAATTAGATAACTTTACGGATGAAAATATCACTAACTATGACTTCTATTGGTACGCTATATGGATTGATGCCGATGGCACTCAACAATTGATTGAAAGAGTTGCTCTCAATCAAGAAATTATCACTGAATCCGACGAGCCTGTAGATTGTAGTAACCTAACTCTTACCTCGAATTCCTTAGTCTTAGGCAAAGATGTTAATGACAACTTAACTCTAGAGTGGGATTTAACTCATGACGGACCCGTCGATACATCTTGCTATGAACAAATTGAAGTAAGTATCACACTGTATCAAAATGGAACATACTATGATATCTCGGATTTTCATAAGAATGGGGTTCATAATGTCTACGCCAACGGTACAATTTCACTCGACGTGAACGATGTCGACTTATTCGGCGACCTACCTAAAGGAACTTACGAAGTCTTAGTGAAATACCGTATTGGTACGGAGGTCAGTCAAGACCACTTTGCAAACAGCGTGGTGATATCTTGACACCTCTCGGCGTTGGTACATTACTCGTCGTCACAGGCGGTAGCGTAGCCTGGTTTCACCTAGGTAAGTTAATGACTGATAAGTCGAAAACACGTCTATGGTACTATGTACCAATGACCTTACTCGGTGGGCTAGCCATCAGCGTTGGTGCTAACTTGATT
>TARA_A100001201_G_scaffold143757_1_pt1 | contig 32471 bp, 51 predicted proteins | sample TARA_A100001201 | Tara Oceans TARA_A100001201 (sample SAMEA2619872) | marine metagenome | biome: marine biome (ENVO:00000447); feature: surface water layer (ENVO:00002042); material: "saline water (ENVO:00002010), including plankton (ENVO:xxxxxxxx)" | depth 5 m | reverse complement strand
TTCCTGCTGCAAGCCGTCGACGCTTGGACCCCGCCCCCCGCCTGGCTACGCATAGAACGGGTGCGAAGGGTCGAGAGGCATACCGTCTGCGCCAACAGCGTTGTCGTAGTCGTAACCCCTTGATTCTTGTGACTTTATTAGACTGTCATGGCACAACTTGCACGTTGATTCGAGGTTGTCTCGGTCAAAGAACAAGTCTGTATCGCCCTTGTGAGGGGTAATATGGTTCGCCACCGTCGCCAGTTCTTCGACTCCGCGCTGTTTGCAGCGCCCACAAAGAGGCTCTCGAGCAAGTTGCCACTCGCGAAGGGTTCGCCAACCTTTCGTTTTGTACAACCAAACGTAGGCAGCTCGGCCCGCGTGTATTGAGGTTACGCTCGCTTTTTGCTGCAACGTACTCGTTCCTCCCAGGTTCCTCGCGACCCGTCTGTAGAGATCGCGAGAACGGTTGCCACGTACCAGCGACGCAAGACGACTGCCGCGTTGTGAGATACAACAGCCTCATAAACACCATCGCTGCCGGTTACGTAGTTCATTGCAAGCGGCAGCGTCAAGCCCGTAACGGTTACACCTGTGATTTCGTCGGCGAAGTCAGTAAGCGAAACCGTTGCGTCGTTAACAAAGGCCGCGTCTTTATCGGCGAGCCCGGTCAGTCGCATTACAGCGGTGTCGCCGGGGTGTATCTCTGATACGAGCGCAACCATTCTTAGGTCGCAACCTCTTCGGCGAGATCCAGCTTAACCAAGTGAGAAAGGGCTCGCTCAGCGTCGCCGCAGCCCAAGTCGTCGCTGTCCAGCAGATCACCAGCGACACCAGTTATTACAGTCTTTTGCGGCTTGCCGCTTTCCTGATCAATCCAAACGTGAGCGCTTTCGATCTTGTCTTTTAACGTTACTTTCATTTCGTTTCGGTCCTATGTTCTGAGGGGGGTGGTGGTGCTTATACCGTGAACGTTGCAGTTACTTCGAGGGTACTGCCGTCGTTCAATACCAGATCGCCGCCGCTGAAGGCGCCGACACTATAAAGGACGCCAGCGGTACCAGTAGCAACAGCACACAACCCGGCGCCACCAATCGTCACACCGTCGGCGTTGATAGCGAACGAAGCCACCGAGGCGACGTTATCAATCGAGCCCGCTGCGGCCGTTCCACCTACCCAGGCCGGACGGCTGCCGGCATAGTCCGCAACCTCTACCCAACCAGCATGCGAAGGCAGCGTGTTGCCCGCTGCGACTGTCGGGGTGCCGTCGGTCAGGAGAACGTACCACGTTGTAGTTTGAGCGCCGCCGTCGAGGCCCGCGCTAAGCAGGTAGTTTTGGCCCTCGGTCGTTACAAGGTTCTCGAACTCTCGGGTTTCGATGATCTTCCCGGCTTTGTCGCGAACGCGAAGACCCCATTTGCCGCGAGGGTCGAAGGGGATAACAATACCGCCCTTTGATCGCGCCACGCGGCCAACTGGTTTCGCTGCGGCGTCTAATTTAGCTGCAAGGTTCATAGATTTAATCCTATTGAGGTTTGATTTAAACGGGACGCCGCAAGGGTTGCCCCGGTTAGCAAGTTCACAAGAGACCGGGAGCCCGGCCAACTGTAAACAACTGGTTTCGGATATCAGGAATCCGACATATTTAAAGTTGCACTTGTGGCCGAAAACAGCCGGGTATTTCCGGCAGTAAGCGCCGAAATAAGGTTGATTGAGCCCGCGACAAGGTACCCGGCGCCGCCCAGGCTGCCGATGTAAGAAGCTTGCGCGTTTGCTGCCTCGGTTACCGAGTTGCTTGCTGTTACACCCTGCGCAACCCAGAGAGCCGTTGCGTCGAGAGAGTCTAGTAGGGATCCGGCCACCTGGGCGATTGTTGCGAAAAGTGCGGCCGCGTTACCGTCGGTTTCTACTGCTCGCTGTAGATTTGTATTTTCTGACGCTGCGAGAGAATCGAGGGCGGATAAGTTGCCGGAGAATTGCCCCGCAGCATCTGCGCGGCCACTTTGCGCCGAGCCAGCTGGCGCCGCTTCCGATATCGCCGAATCAGTTTGCGCTGTTGCACTCGCTGACTGATCAGCGGCGCCAGGCTCTGTAACTCCGACAACACCGGCGCCGAAATTCGCTTGTGTGTATTGGTCTGCTGCATTTACACCCCCAGAAATTGACGAAACAGCGGCGACGATTGCCGCAACCGCGTCACCAACTGTAACAGCTTCGGTCTGTTGTGCCACGGCATCGGCGGCGCCCAGGAATACCGCAGCTGCTGTCGTGCTCTCGATAAACGCCCGAGTTTGCAGGTCTGTTGCAGCATCGGTAACAGTATCAGCTGCGGCGCCGGCCTCGATCAGGGCGGCAAGGGCAACGGCACTGTTTGCCCAGGTCTCACCAGCAACCACACCCTCGGAGAGCGCGGCAGCAGCTTGCGCCACCGCTGTTACCAGGCTGTCGGCTGTCAGATCAAAGGAAATGTCGATTAAGCCAGCACCACCACCACCAGGCGAATCGCCAGCGGTTACACCTTCGGACAAGCCGACCGCGACTGTTCCGACGGTTGTATAGGCGTCCTGGGCGTTTGCGGCCTCGGCGCGAGCAGCTGTAACGGTTGCCACGGCGGCGAATCCGTCGGCAGCTGTTAGGGCTTCGGTTACGGCTGCGGTCTCAGTTACAGATTGCGAGGCCGACTCATAAACAATATGAGCGACAACATCGGGGTTTTGAGCGGCAACGCTCGTAAAGTCGAGAGTTCCGGCGCCGGCGGCGGCAACGGATTTGTAAAGAGCCCCTCGCGACTCTGAGTTGTCACGAACAAGAACGTTTGTTTCGCCCACGCCTTGCCAGTCTTCGCTTATGCCGTCCTTAAACCATGCAAAAACAAAAGAGTTATCTGTGATCGCCGTATATGGAACGGAGTGGCTGGTACCGAAGCCGGTATCGAGATCCTCTTCGACCTCGCCAACCGGGTTCTCTGGCAGGCCAGAAACTTCCACGACCGCGAAGTAAGCGAACACCGTGCCGGATTGATCCAGCGATATTGTCGTTGGTGGTGTAACGATTTCCTGGCATCGATAAATATACGCATCGATATCAGTTAAGGCGTAATCGAGTTCCCAAGTATTGCCGCCGTCGTCGGTCAGGCTGGCAACGGGTGGGTTGAAGGTTTCAATGCCAACAATTAACGAGTTGCCGACGGTCGGCGTAAAGCCTAGCGTATGAACGCTTGGGTCAGCCGAAGTGCCTATATTTATTTCGGCGTTTACAGGTTGGACACCACTAACTGCCTCTGTTGGCGCGGTTTCACCGTCTGTTGCATAGCCGAAAGCGCGGCAATACATCGCGGCGTCCGGCTCGCGCAATCCAAAGCCAATGTATCCGGCGTCCTGCACATCGTTGTGCGAGGCTTCATAATCCCACGCCGCAGGCTCCGAGACACCATCCGGCCACATTTTAATTTTTAAATCACTGGTCGCGCCATTCGTTTCTATGCGAACGCGCCGCCAGTGGTATGCACTTTCGTCAATGTCTAGCGCCGTAGACATACCGGCTATACCTGTTCCTGGATTCGTCGCCGGATAAGTGTCGGTTCCGAACGTGGAAGCAAACCAACCGGCATGGTCGGAATCGACGCGAACGCCCGCCGCCATACTCCACCCGTTAGTTTGTCCAGCGCGGCATAACGCGACGACTTCTTGCTCTGTCGTTGGACCTACTGCGGTGTAACGCATAGTGACCGCAACACCAGCCGACGGACCTCGATAAATCTCTATGGCGTCATCGCCCAAATCAGTAACAAGCGCGCCCGCCGCCTCTGTGCCGCTAATAACAAAATCAGTTAGGTCTGCAAGGTCTGAAGCGTCAATAAATCCGGTTGCCATGCTATATCCGGGGTCTGGGTCTGGTACTGGTGGCAGGGGTGCAAAGCTGTAATCTGCGAGAAGCGTTACGGGGCCGGGTATTTGCAGCGGCGGGGGTGGTGGATCGCAATCCCCACCGTTGCGCAGTATCTCGTTTGAGTAAGCGCTTTCCTCGCCCAAAGAGTTCCAGGCGGTAAGGGAAATGTACCAATCCCCGCAACCCGGTTCGATGCTTGTCGAGGGCGGATCCCAGGGTACGTTTATCTGCGACGTGTAGTTTCGAGACGACGGACCCCAATAAACCGAGATATAGGAAAGGTCGAGCAACGGCGTACCGTCGACGTTTTGAGTAGGATTCTCCCAATCGAGCGGAATCGGATCCGAGGCGGGAGCGCCCAGGGCGCACCCCGTTACGAGAAACCATACGAATAAAGCGCGCCGCATTGCCCACATTTACGGGCTGTTTACTTGGACACAATCAGCGACGACACCGCTCGCGGCGTCAACATCGCAGGCGAGCACAATGATCGTATCCCCTGGCGGCAGCACAACATTATCGAACGATAGCGTTACGACATTCGCGAAACCGCCCACACCAGCGGAGTTCACCGCAACGGCACAAACGTTATAACTGTTGTCAGTGTCACCGCTGAAAGTATACGTCTCGCCGACCTGGGCGGGATCCGCAAGCAGCGGCCCGACAGTCTGGGCGCCGAGATCACAACCCCGGTGCAAACGAAACGAATCAGCGAGGCCGCCGCTACCATCGGCGGAGATACTCGAGGGGGTAACCTCGATAGTTGCGGGTACCGCAAAAGCATCGGCCGGGAATAAGATCGCGACCAGGGCTAACACCACCGCCACGGGGAAGACCGCTAGGGCGGCAATTACTTTAATTAAATATCGATCAATCATGTTTTGCGAACTCCTGTTTTAACTCTTCGTCAATTTCATCGGCCAAGGCCACTAAATCGAATTTTGCGTTTCCGCTTTGTGTAACTCGTATGTTTGCTGGTTCGAACCCGGTCTTTATCACAATCGGGCTGTCTTCGTGGTCGAGACCCAGAGCCAACAGTTGCAGAACCATTTCGTTGTCCAGACCCATTTCTAGTTTCATTGCTCACCTTATCGTCGCGTTCCGCCAATCTCTCGGCTTCGCGGTCACCATGTACAAGTAAGGAAAATTTTTCTTTTCCGTTGCGCTCTTCGGGGAACTCGAACCAATCTGTTAGAAGGCTCGGGCGGTCGTCGACCGGGGTGCTTTTAATCCGGTCGATTTCTTTTGCGAATGCTTCTTTCCATTCATCCGTAAAACGGGGAACGTAGAAATCGGCCACTTACAGCCGGTCAATTGCCTCTTGCGAGCGCTGAAGATATTCGTCGGTATCTTCTTGCGACAATTCTCCGCCGTTGGCTTCCATGCGCTGTTTCAGTTCTGCGATATCGAGACCGGCGTTAGCGAACGCGGTAATCGCCAGGCGGCCCAGGTCGATAATCTGGATCGCAGTTAAGATGCTAGATGTGCTCATTGTTCAATACTCCGCTGGATTAGGATTCTTTCAAGTGCGGCTAGAATCTTATCAGCTTCTGCGATTTTGTCTTCGGCCTGCGAGATATCCCCGACCCGGTTTAAATCGTTCGCGTCGTTCAAAAGGTCTTGCGCGGTTTGCAGCCGAATCTTGAAATCGTTTTTCTCGACTGTCGTTATCCGGCTTGTCGGCAGGCAGGGGCCGTCGGGCGCTGTGTTGCCACACTCTCGGGCGACGATCTCGGCAGCGTTCTCGATTGTCAGGGCGCCACCGCTGATCACCGTGCGGATATTCCCGCAACCTGTCGCCAGCGCAAGCACCAGGGCAAAGGCCACAATCAGGAAAATGTTTTTTGTCGAAAATATTAAATTGCTCACTTTGGAACCTCACCAGTTTTTAAAAGACTCGTTTTGTCGCTCGAGCCTTTGCTCGATCCGAACCACCATTGATTAGACGCACCATACTCGCGAACGAAGGCGCCCACCACCATTGCCACGAGAGAAAGCAGGGCTTGATTTTCGAAACTCGGCTGTTGCATAGAGATATACACCACCGCCACGAGACCGCCAACCGCGAGCAGCGCATTAATCAGGGTCAAAAACACTCGGGCGATAACAGTGCTGTCAGTTTTCATCACGCTTCCTTAAATAAAAAGCCCGCCCCCAAGGCTGTCGACCGCCGGCAGCTGGGGGGAGAAGGGATAACTCGCCGGCTGGGGGCGGGCTTAACTGTAAAACTTTTCCGATAAATCGAGCGCCCTGCCCGGCGTCTGCCGAGCCCAGCGACTATCTAACATTTCTCTTTTTGCGAGAGGGTAATTGCCACCACGCAAAGCCGACTTGAATTTAACAAAAGCCGACATTCGGGTTGCGCCCATCTGGTAAAACATTTCGGCGATAACTTCGCGCTGGGCATCGCTGAGAATGTTCCAGGGCCGAAGGCCGAGCCAGTCGCGGGCCTCATTTATTGAGCGATCGATGTGCTCGTCTAGCCAGGCTTGATGTTGTACTGGATCGCATAACCATTCGAGAAGGCTGCCGACTGTTTGAAGGTGAGCGTCTTGCAGGCGGCGGTTGTGTATGTTCGTCCCATATCCGACGGTCCAAATCCCGAGATGGTCTTTGTATGGGGTCTTGCGGTAACCCTCGTGTTCGATAATCGAAGATGTTAGAGAGTCTCGGTTCATTTGCTTTCCAGCTCTTCGATTTCGTCTGTCAGAGCGCGTATTTCAGCCCTTCGGCTTGCCGTGTACTCGCTGCGGGGCGAAAGCTCTAAGTATGTTTCGAGTTTGCGCCTTTCTCGCTTTAGCGCCCGGACTTCTGATTTTGTTGTTATCTCTTCAGCTGTGCCCGCGCTGTCGTGGCGTTCATCCATATGAGCATAGAACCCGAGAAGCGCTAAAGGCGCCAGAACTACGGAAACGAGCAGTAAGAGATAAGTCTCGAACTTTTCCGCGATCCTAGCTTTGAGGTTCATTTTATCCGTTCAAGCACCCTGTCGAGTTTCTTCTCTATTCCGATCTGGCTCGATTTTATCCAAGCAATATCAGATTCGAAACCGGCCTGTTTTACTTCGATCTTATTTATTGCTTGCGACACTTGTTCGCGGGTGGCTTGTTCACCATTGACAACGCGCTTCGCGATCTCTTCGGCCCGTGTGAGCGTAACCGGGTGCGGGTGCGCGGTGTGTGCGCCAATGCGCTTGTCTACAGCATCGAGAATAATCTGGTTGTTGGTCAGATTGTTTCCGCTGACAACGCTTTTAATCATCCAGAGATTGCCGGCAAGTAATATGGCAACAGCCCCGATGATCGAGAAGGCTAATTTCATGGGGCCGACATTAATATTGATCTGTTCTGTTGTGGGCAACTGCTTTCCTCGGGCACAAAAAAACCCGCTAAATGCGGGCTTTTGAAAATTTGTGAGTTTGTGTCAGGGGTTGATTCCCTAAGATGGCGAAAACCTACCTGTTTCTGTGTACCCCGTCAATAAGTTAGTTTACTTACGGCTTCGCTTTCCCAGGCGGCCAAAGCGACGCGGCACCATTGGATTCGGTTTATCCAGGGCTCTTTTAATCGGCTAAGACCCAGGCGCCGCGCCATTTCCCGGTTACTCCAAGCGACCCGGCCGCCGTGGCAATGATCGCAATCGGTCGGCTTATTGTCTTGAATGATTACATTAGTTCCCCCGCACTGCTGGCAGATCTCATTGCTTAGGTGTTCGTCTAGTGTAGCCTCGCACATATCCTCGAGTATACCGGGGCGGCGGGTTTCGAATTCTTGGCTGCAAATGATCTCAAACCAGTAATCTTTTGCGGTCTGATATCCCTCGCCGACATACTTCGCCCGAAGCAAAGCCTCTTGCGCCGGCGTACACTTTCGGAGCATTACGGCGATATCCATTTGAGTTATTGCCGGCACACCACCGACAGCTTTGCCGATCTGTACGCCGTGAATCGTCAACATTGCCAAAAGCTCTCTTTTATCCGCCACCTTTGCCCCCTGTTCTTTCCATGAACTCGACCCAATCTTTCGCCTCGTGCGGCGTGTTGAAACCTTTCCGGCAGGTATCACGCCACCAAAGAGCGCAGCAGCTGCCCCAGAGACTGATATACCAGTGAGAGTATTCGAGCGCGTGTAACCCGTCCGACTTCCATTTTTCATCGGCATAGTCGTCGGCGAGCATGTAGATGTGATTCGGTACCGGCTGGCCGGGGATATATGTACCCAATGTTTTTAGCCCAGCTGTCGGGCAAATTCTGCGAGACAAAGCGCGTCCGCGATACCGTCGTGCGGTTTACGTTTTGCGCCTGGCGTTAGATCCGCCCAGGGGAACATGCGAGCGGAGAATTCAATTGCTGCGTGTTTGTCGCGGGTGGTGCCCGCCAATATCTTTTTCTTCCAAGCTTGAGGGGTAACGGTTTGTAAGGGGATCCCGGCAGCGAGCACGGCGCCGATTACAATCCCATATGAGACACCAAACTTGAAGCTCGAGGCGACACCTTGTTTCGGCATTGAATGCACCTGTTCCACCACCACCAGCTTAGGGTCAAAGGTTTTTAGCCAGAAAGCGATTTTGGCGCCGTCGACTTGTTTGCCCGTTAGCGGCATCACCTGGGCGAGACTGTCGTCGCCGATGATCGCAACACCGCCGGTTTGACCGGGGTCGATTCCCATAAAAGAAGCCATTTATCTGCACCTTGTTAACAAGAGATCCGTTACAGCGTAATCGAGCTGCCCATGAAAAGCCGAGTGTATACCCGAAAGCGTTAAACCGTGAATCCGGTCGACCCGCTCGTTTGTAACTGCGATATAAACGAGGGTCGGCCTTTCGTCTGGATAATCAATCTGCATTCGATAAGAGTTTAAAGAAACTTTTGCGGTATCGGGAAAGGTCATGTTCCGCGCCCAGGCATCGAAATTCGTGTATCGATCGCAGCACACCGCGAAAAAGAGTTGTTGTTTTTTTTCAGGCTCTGACACGAGCGGCCCCAAAGACGAAATCAAGCAGGCCCTTTGCGGCGGCGTCAATTCTGCGATCCCTTTCGCTGCGGCGGCCGCCCAGGGTGTCGACGTATTGAATCCTGATATCGGTACCGTCTGAACAAACCCGGCAAACCTTAATCGTTACCCCGCCGCGTTTGTTGTAAGCGCCATACGGCAGTGCCCGGTTACACTTTCGGCAAAGCTTGTGTTTTTCGGTTTTTGTCGCTTCGATAACTACAGGCTGGCTCATTGTCTAATACCCTCATAAATGTCTGCTTTCGGCGGAACTTGTTCGCTGTATAAATATTGCTCGAGAAATATGTCGCACTTCACGCACTGCCCGAGGCTTTCGTTAAAAACGTGCTCGCATGTAACCTGGCTTGGCTTGAATTGAATTGGTCGCTCTTCTTTCGTGAACTCGACAATTTCTTTCAACTCTTTCAAAACGTTAGCAACATGCTCGGGCTTGCTTATCAGTTCCTCGGGTGTTGGCTCCGGCGGATGCTCTCTCTCGTAAACAATTGCCGGGTGTGTTGAGTCTTCAGGCCGAACCGTTACTTTTTTGAAATCTCGATAACAATCTTCGCATCGAGTTTGCCAGTGTTCGCCGATGAACTGCTCGCCGCATTGTGTGCAATGTGCCACTTGAGAACCTTTTTAAGAGTTGTTATTTAGGGGGCGCAAAGCGAGCCGGCTAAGCATTCCCGAATTACCATTGTTTGCATGCCGCCGGTGCGGCGATAGATAAACAGTTTGTTCGTTTGATCTGTTCTCAATTGCTCTCGGTTGAATCTGAGGCAAGACCCCCCAAACCCCCCAACCATAAAGCCGGAGAACTTGGGAGGCCAAACGAATTGCTCTGCGGCAGTATTCGTCGGCTTTTTGGTACAACATTTTTATAGCCCCCGTACCGTAACGCCCCCAGGCTTTGCTGCGCTTTGTCAGTCGTCCGAAGATTTCCGAGCGCACGGTTGTTGACACACACCACGCGGAACGGCGGTGTTGCACGGTTTGAGAAGCTTCGGAGGGGTGGTAAACTCGGCGCCGGTGTTGGCGGATAAGTTCGAAAACCGTTCTTTCTGCTTGTCTACCCGATGCTGATAACATCGCCGACACCGCGAACACTAGACCACCCCGAGGCAGCCTGTCAACGGGTGGTCGGTGTTCAAACCTCAAAACAAGCATTCTCGAAAAAAAACCAACTCGGCGCGATTTTGTCGATCAGGCGCCTCGTGTACTCGTTTTCCTCGATCTCGAGCATGAGTTGCATCACGTAGCAGCTGGATATAACGAGGCTCGAGTAAGGCATTAGGGCTCGACCTGTTCGGGGATTCGGCAGCCGTCGGTATTCGGTCGGCACACAACTCGCTTTGTTCCCATATTCCAGCCGCTTACTAAATCATGCCCGTGCATGCCGGCAGCCTGGCAGGTTTTGTGCTCTGCAATTATTTCCTCGTTTGACATCGAACAGCCAGCGAGCGCAACAAGGGCCAGAATTAATGTTTTTCGCATCATGGCGCCGCCCCGTAAATATCTGGCCGGATCTCGTGCCGGCTAATACCCGTCAATTTCTCGACAGCAAGCACCCGCGTAACGGGAACCTGGCCGTTCCAGTCGGTAATGCTCTGCGGCTTTATTCCCAGCCCCAGGGCTAATTGGCGTTTGCTGCCACAATGGGCAACAGCTTTCTCGAATGCGGTTTGTTTTTTCATGGCCGGAGTATACATAAGGGCAGCCCTTACACAAAGCTTTTGCTCGATTTCACATTTTTTTAATTTATATAAGGCAACTCCTTTACATATGTAAGGTTATCCCTTACCTTTACACCGTCGAAACACACAACGGATTTAAAGAAATGGCTAAACATACACACCGAGGCACCTGTCAAGCATGCGGTCGCACCCACGCCGTAAAAAACAAAAGCGGCAACCTGGCTAAGCACGGTTACACCGTAGATTGGGGTTTTTTCCGAGGTACCTGCTACGGATCCGGTGAGTTGCCCCTTGAGCAAGAGACCTTTCTTACAAACAAAATGATTGCAGCCTGTTACAACCGGGCCGCTGATCTTCGCAAAATGACAGCCGAGGATATCACCAGAGTAACGATCAACCGCACCATCATCGGCGAGCAAGGTTACCCCGTTCGTCGAGATATAGAGGTAAGCAGCCAGGCCGAACTAGACCAATACGGCAGCCCGACCAAATACGAGCACTATGTAGATTTGAAGCTTAAAGACATTTACCGAACCGCCGACCATCTTTGCAGCCATGCAACCGACCTCGAGCGTTTGATTGTCGAGCGTCATGGTAAAGACCTGATCGAAGCCGAAGAAAACAAAATTGAGAGGGCTCGTTTCCCTGGGTTTCGAAACCTCGCCGAGGGTTACGCAAAAGCTCGCGAACTCGAGGCCGAGGGCTTCAAGTGCCGAGTTACCCGCAGCAAGTTCGACGGCGTTGTTGTTACCGGCCGCAAGGTGGTCGCACAATGAAAACGAATGTTCCAATCGAATTGTCGGATTCCCAGAGAGACCGCTTCGCGAACTGGCTCGACACCAAAGAAACGAAGAGGCTCGCGACGCGGGCCGATGTTAACGAGTTCCTGCAAGGTGTTATCGCCGGGGTGTTAGATCAAAGCGAGAGCACCAAACCCAATCAACCCGAGCCAGTCAGGCCCCCGGCAACAGCCTCGCACCACCACCCACACAAAGCGCTTATCGAGAAAACGATTGCCGAGCGCGGAATGTCAGCGGCCCAGGCAAAGGGCTACTGGCGCGGGTGGACTATGCAACCGTTTAAGAAGGGGTAAAAGTGAACCACTTAACCGAAATGGTAGAGACGCTCGAAAATATCGAGCGAAGTATTCGAGACCTCAAAGAGCAATTAAAGTCTCCGCTGCCCAATGTGCGCGAGGCGTGTCTAGAGGTGGTCCAGTTCCACGAATTAAAAAAAACCGACGACTGGATAAACGAAACCTCGAATCGGATCACTGATAGAACGTGGTACAACGTGGTTTCACGCGGCCCCCGCTCCGGCATCGAGTCGCCCGATTGGGACAAAGACGCCGGCGCGTGGAAAACCTGTAACGAATGTCTCGAGCGCCACAATCCCGCGTCGCCGTGCCCGTAGGTAAACCCATGCGAATTAAAACAATGCTGAAACATTTAAAAGCTATCGAGGCCGACGCGGCAAGAATCCGCCGGCTGCTCGAGCTTGCGGATCTGCAAGGACGCAACACCACCATCGAGGCCGATCCGGCGGAGTTGGAAGTTGTAAAAACTATCCTGTCGAAATTTTCAACGCGGATTTACGTCGGGGAAACCGCGCAGGGTTCCGAAAAATGATGTTCGCAATTTACGAGATCGAACAGAAAACGAACAGCCGGCGCCGGATTATGGAACTAAGCGCCGTTGATCGTCACCGGGCTTTCGTCAAAGCTCGCTACAACTTGGCTGCCACTGGTAACCTTTTGCTCGGGGCGCGGCTCGACGCCGTACCCCTTCACACTTACGAACCGAAGGACTGAGGATGAAACTAGACGACGTTTACAGCAGCTGGCTAAAGGCAAGCCAGATCGAAGACCGGGCGCCCATGTACGCGCCGATTAACCGGGTTTATACCCATACATTCAAGGAGCAAAGCGGCGACGAAAAGCAGCAGATCGTTATCGATGTCGGCGAGCGGGTCGACTTTCCTTTGAATGCCACGAATGCGAAAGCAATTGCGGCAATTTACGGGGATGAAACCGATAACTGGATTGGACAGCAGATTATTCTGTTTTGCACGAACGAGAACGCCTTTGGTCAGGTTCACCGGGTTATCAGGATCGACGATCCTCGCCGGTTCCGGCAACCCGCGCAGCAGCAGCTAGCACCACCACCGCAGCAGCCTACGCAATCGACCCAGGCGGTTAACCCGGCCCCTCCGATTACATACCAGCAGCAGCCGACACCACCAGGGGCCCAACCGAGCGACCCGGTCCCAGCACCACCAGGACCGCCACCGCAGCAGCAGCCGCAGCTGGGCAACCCGATGCCGCCGGCTTCACCCCCGGCGCCGCAGCAAGGCCCAGGCCCTGAAGATTACGGAAGCGATATTCCATTTTAGTTTCCTGGGCGTCTCTCGCGACTCTCCGTTGTGGCTTCGACACCATAGAGAGGCGCCCAGGTTTTTATCAATCAATGCGGCCGACGCTCAGCAACTTAACTGTGCTTGGCTAGGAACCTGGGCGAAGGCCGCACCACCACACGAGGGAGTTTGAGCGTGTGCCATATATCAGACATTGAAGAGGCGATAATGATTTACGAACGAAAAGCACCAGCAGTAAACATCAAGGGAGTAATGCCCGTGGCAAAACGTGAAGACAAGGTAAGACAGTTCCGGCGCGAATGTTGGATAGAAAACGTCGAAGGTCGAGAAAAGGTTACATACAGGATCCCCGACCCCGACGACTTAGTTGCCGGCCCGTTCAATGATCCATACGACGCGAACGAATGGCTCGAGACACGAAAGCTAAACCAGCTGTCGCTATATGTCTGCGGGTGTGTTGCCGTCGGCCTCGTGATTACTGGCGCACTCGTTTACCTCGGCGGTTTTTAGGAGATAGCGAGCATGGCTCAGTTTAAATTAAGCGTCGCAAATGATTACGAGTGCGTCGACTTCACCTGCGGCCACGAAGTCGCAATGCTTAGTTATATGGTTGCACGTCGACGCGAAGATAAAGCCGCTATGTGGTGTCCCTACTGCGGTGTAAAAAATTATTTCACCGGCGACACCGAAAAAGAAAAGTTGAGAAAACAAATCGACGCCGAACGCCGGGGTCGACAGTTTGCCGAGGAAAGGGCTAAGCGATTAGACCACCAGCGGCGAGGCGAGAAGGCCGCAAAGACTCGCATTAAGAACCGGATCGCGAACGGCGTTTGTCCGTGCTGCAACCGGACATTTCAAAACCTGGCCAGGCATATGAGCAGCCAACACCCCGATTACAAGGAAAGCTAATGACCGAGAAAAATAGAGAAGAGATTTTTAACAAACTGGCAGATGAAGCGGCGGCCGAACACCTTCAGGGGTTGGAGCGTCGCCAGGCAGATTACGAAGCGTCCGACGAAGATAAAAAGAACCAACTCGACGAAGCGAATTTGAATGCCGAGGTCTCAGAGTTTTTAACCGAAATGGAAGACCCCGCGAACAAACGCATCGCCGACAAGCTGAAAGCGGAAACGGTCAACCTGATCGCCGACGAAATACACGAGGCTTGCCGAAAAGCTGGCTGGTACACGAACCTCGACACCGGGGAATGGCTCGAGCGCAACATAGGCGAAATGCTGGCGCTCGTTCATAGCGAGATTAGCGAGGCGCTCGAGGGGCATCGAAAGAACCTGCAAGACGCTCACCTACCCCACCGCAAAAACGTCGAGGTCGAACTCGCCGACGCGGTTATTCGTATCTGCGACCTGGCGGCTTATTTGCAGCTCGACCTGGGCGGCGCAATGGTTGAGAAGTTTGCTTACAACCAAACCCGAGCCGATCACAAGTTAGAGAACCGCAAACAGCCTGGCGGCAAAAAGATATAGGTTCAAGCATGTTGTATGGAAAAGAAATTTTCGAAAATCCAAATTTGACTATTCAGGGCCCCGACCGGCGTCGAACGATTAAAGAGCGTTTGTTTTCCCGCCCCTGGCGCCCGTTTGTTGCTTCCGAGCCGACGCGGATCCCCGACCCCAGCGTGTACGCATCGGATAAAGCGATTTTCGCGCACCCTGAGACCGCCAGAAAAATGAAGGATTTAATCGCGGCCAAGGCCCAGAAATGAGCACCCCCGACGTTTTCCACATCACCACCCCCGACGGCAAAGAATGGTTTTATTTCGAGGGGGTTTGGCGGGTGGTGGTGCGGTGCGCGTCTTGCTCCGACCCGATAGAAAAAACCGCGAACCGCTCGAAGTTCTGCGCCTCGTGTCGTGAAGCATACAAACAAGAGCAACTGGCGAAGTATAGGCCCCGCTGGCTTGAAGCTTTCAGGCTGCGCGGAGAGGGTAAGACTTACGCCGAAATAGGCTTAGTGCTTGGCGTTAGTGCAGATCGAGCGGGGGATTTGGTGAGTAAAGGTCAGCGGGCTTTTTTCGAGGATATGGTCGAGGCGAACAGGCAGCCAACCCTAAACCAAGCCCGCGCCAAGCACGGGTTAAGGCCGCTGCCGGATTTAAGAAACAGCCAACAACCACATTGCCCAACGTTCGGGGCGCTTTTGTACGGCACTCATTGCATAGGCTGCGATTGCCCAAACAACCCACAGACAGGGGATGAGAATGAGTGATTTAGTCCAAAGACTAAAAGACTATTGCGACAAAGACACCATAGAAAGTAAAGAGTTTTTCCGAGATGTGGCCGAGCGTATAGCGGAGCTGGAGGAAAGGCAGAGTAAAGTGCTGTCGATGTTGGAAGGGTGCAATCTTACCTATAGCCGCCTATCGACCGTGATTCGCATTGAACAATGCATTCACACGCTTTCACCACAGACAGGAGATGAGAATGAGTGACCCCAACCACGGAGGCACCATAATCACTAGACACATACCACAAAGAATATGCGAAAAGATTGCTGAAGACGTTTATTGGCTTGATAAAAGCAAGTCTCTGCTTGCGCTTGCTACCAAATCGCATGCTGATTTGATTCGCGAGCTAAACATAATTTTGAACGGGACTAAAGACTGATGCCCCCGCTCCCACAGACAGGTGCTGAGAATGAATAAAGAAACTGAACTGCAACAATGGCGCAGAAAACTACAGTGCTGGTGGCTCGGTTGTGCTCAGCATCCGCAAGACTCTGCTCCGCCTGAGCACGCCCACTGTGAACACTGCGGTGAGTGGATGGACTACGAAAGCCACGCTGGTATTGCAGGCTTTAGGTGGAAGCTCACCGCCGCCACATCAATTGTGTTTAGCATGGCCTGGCCTGGCCGATGTAGTGACTGTGGCAAACGTTACGGAGGGCATGAGCAATGCGTACCGTTCTAAGCCACCACAGGCAGGAGGTAGAGGGTGAGTGATGTTAACTGCCCATATTGCGGCACCGACCAAGCAATCAACCATGACGACGGTTACGGTTACGAAGAGGGCGAACTGTTCAGCCAAAAATGCGTTAGCTGCGGAAAGACTTTCGCATTCACCACTTCGATACTGTTCAGTTTTGACGCGACCAAGGCACCCTGCTTGAACGATGGCGAACATGAATGGCTTGAAGAAACTTGCTATCCGCCAAGGGTTGGCCGCAAGCGTTGTGTGAATTGTGGCGAGTTGGTTCGCGGGGAATTGGCACCCCCCCCGCAGAAGCGTTGCAGTGATTGCAAGCGCATTATTGAGAAGGGCAGCGAAGCCCACGTTGGGCGGGTTGTTTGCGGATCTTGCGGCTCGATGTATGGACATTGAAACAGGCAGGAGATAGAGAATGAGTGATTATGAAATAGCATCCTATAAGGTAATTTGGTACGCGGAACGCGGGCAGATAGATGGGGGTGGCCTTGGCGTCTGGGACAGAACTATAGAGTCCATACCCTTTCCATCTGAATCCGAGGCCAGGTCAGCGATTAAAGTTTGGGCAGTAGAAGAATACCCAGGGCACAACGTATTTGCTACTAAGCGAGTACGCCGATCAGAGGATAGTTGTTAGGTGATCCCACAGACAGGAAATAGAAATGGCTGACGAACAGGAAAAGCTATTACAACTCACGCTCATTATTAAGGCGAAGCTCGGCGATGATGTTGAGTTTGGTGACGATTTTTATCTGCGGATTTTAGAGCTATTGAGAATTGCGCTCGATGCCGAGACGATTGCACTAAACTCGGCCTCGCTGGTTTTGCTGGGCGATAGTCTGGAAGGTAGCAAAACCCGCATCGAGTGGGTTTCTCGCGGAATTGAGAAAGGTAGCAAAGCCCTCGTCGATTGGCACCCGTTGAGTTTAAAAAATGAGTGAGCCGAAAAAATGGGGGCATGATGAATTAGCCCGAGATCTCGCCGCCGTGGTCAACAATAACGAGACAATGGCGTGGTGTGATATGCAACTCGGCCCGGCCGGATCCCCGCGCCCCGATGTTTTCACACTGCGAAAAAGCTACACCCGGCCGGAGCCGACAATTTACGAGATCAAAGTAGCAAAGAGCGATTTGCAAAAAGATTTGGCCGAGGGGAAAAGCCACAAATATTTTGACTTCGCCTCTCGCGTTTATTTTTGCTTCCCGAAGGGGTTAGCCGACAAGGCAGATATTCCGAAATGCTTCGGGGTTCGGATCCGGCACGAAAACGTTTGGCGTACCGTGCGACGGGCCGTTGTCGCGGAAACTCCGACGCTCAGCCGCAATGTTTACATGAAACTTTTAATCGACGGCGTAGAGCGCGAGTATCGCAAAATGCGCCACGAGCTTGCTGCGGGCATGCGGACCGAGGCCGAGGCTCGAAGGCGTCTATCAGATGATTATAAAAAGTTTTTGGTCGACAAGGGCCACGCCGAAAACACGATAAAATGGCTCGAGTCGCAACGCGAACTGCTTCAAGAATCGAAACAAAAAATCGAAATCGAAATAAAAGCTATCAGGGAGAGGGCAGGCGACGAACTCGAGTCAATCTTTGGCCAGCGAATAACCGGCGAAATACAGTTATCGATAGCGATTAGAGAATTGCGGCGCTCGCTTATCCCGGCGCATGCTCGAGACGACGCTTCGACGGCGGTAAAGGCCGCCATTAATCAGTTAGAGAACGTATCAAAATTGTTAGAAATTGAGGGTAAAGAATGAGTGAGCAACAAATAGATTTGTTCGAGGGGCGGCGGTTGCGCGACGAAGGTATTCGCGCCGTTGCAGAAAATAACGAAAGCTTTTTAGATTCGGCTAGAGCGACTGCGGCGGCAATCTGCCGGCAGCGGGGCAGATGTACAGCCGACGACGTAAAAGAATGCCTTGCGCTGGAACCGGCACACCCGAACGCCTGGGGCGCTTTGTTCAAAGATGGGCAGTTTGAGCATACGGGGGAGTTTCGACAAAGCCGGAGCGTAAGCCGGCGGGCGGGGGTTGTTCGAGTTTGGAGATTAAAAAAATGGGCTTCTTAAAAGGCGGGCTTTTTTTGGTGGTGACATTTGTCCTGGCGGGGTGTAGCAGCTGGTATGTCTCGACCGGGCCGCTATTAGACACCGGCAAGAATGCGGACAATTCCGATATTCCTTGGCTGATCGATGTGCGGGCGCCGCTGCCGTTTGCTCCGCGTTGCAGTCTCGGGGTAACTCATATTAGCAGCGTTAAGGGTGGGCGGCCGTTCAATGTGGGCGGTAAAGACGATTATCTAGTTACAGCCTTTACTCCGCTTTGCCAGTTCGGCCCAGGGGCGAGAAAATGAAAGGGATAAACAAAGCCGGGAACGCTTACTTTACCGACGGTAAACCGCTTACCGCAGGGAGTGATAACGTTATGATGCTGCAGTTGCACCGGGCTGCAAGGGATTGGACCACTTACCAACCCGGCGACTTTATCGACAGCGGCCTCGAATTGCTCAGGCTGCTGAACCAGCACGGTTTCGACGTTATCGAAAAAGAGGGCGCTGCGGCTAGGACATACGCCGAAGGGCTGCCAGGTCGACAGTCGTCGTGACATTGTGAGCAGCAACCATCGCGTCGCGCAGATCGGTTGCTTTGTTCACCTCTTCAGTCGTAGGGACATTGCTCCCATCCATAGTGCCGTAAAACAACAGCTCGGCGAACGAGGTTGTGTTTCCGCCGGAGTACCCGTAAACCTCTAACAGCTCCTGATACTTTTCTTCGGCTTTGTTGATTGTGTGAACCAGCTCGGCCGCAACGGTCGAGACATCATTTGCAGCTTGCGACCATCGAGTTTCTGAAGAGTGCATAAAATCCCCTTTTGTTTATCGTTTCCGCACGAATGCGAGAAGTTTAGAATCATCGAGCGTAAAACTCGACGTGTTTGTTGTGGTGTTAATGCTGCCCCTTATTTCGAAGCTGTTAACCCCGGTAACGAGGCCCGCGCTGATCTCGAAAACATTTGCAAGAGGCCCTCTGTAATACCTGGCGTTGTTAGAAAATATAGGCACCTGGGTCGGCCTGAAAATGTTAATTCTTGCAGCGTCTGAATTTACTCGAACATCATTACCCGCCGCAGCGTTGTTCGAGAGCAAAACCCTTATTTGGTCGTTTTGGGCAGCGAAAAGATGGAAAGAAAAAGCGACGGTCGTACCGTTAATGCTTACACCGCTCTCGGGAATCGACCAAGGCAGTTCGTTACACCCTGGCACATCAACCCAGGCGCCGGTCGTGTTTCGCTGGACGGTTATGGTCCCGTGCGCGACACCACCGCCGCCAGTTTTTACAATCCCGATCTGGCCGGTAACGTGATAAAAATCGGTTGTGGGTTCTGAAAGTTGGATAACGCCGGCGGTAACAGAACTCGATAACGAATTAGGGTGGTCGTCGTCGCCTGAAATGCCCGAGAACTGAGTTAAGACCAAATTCGAGCCCGTCGTTATCGTTTGGCTTGCCGTGGTCCTGAACGAGGCGCCCTCGCCGTAAGGCAAAATATCTGCAACGTTTAGCCTGGGCAGTACCGAGAAACCCTGCGAATCTCTCAACGTGTCCCCGTTGTCATAAGCTCCGATAGTAATGGTGTACTCGCCAACGCTGCCGGGTGCCTCACCTGTAGCAATTACCCTTATGTCGGCTGTAAAGATCAAAACGACAGTCGTGTTCGAGATATCGTCGCCCAGGTCTACGTTGATAGGAACCACCAACTGCGGCGTAGTGCTTCGGATGTCTGTTATCAAATCTTCGGCAATTGCCGTCGCCGTTACCGCGTTCGGGTCGATAACATCGGTCCCGACCGAATCGAGCGGAGCAAGGCCGCCGGGGGTGTAGCTCACAATCGCCCGGTCGATTTCTAAAAACCCGCTGAAACCAGACCAATTCAATATTGTAAGCGAGGCGTACTCAGCGCTCGCGGTCGGCGTATAAGAACCGATGTATTCTGTCCAGCCGGCGGGAACCGGGTCGTCGTTCCAATCGACGCCACCTGATATCCGAAGCGCGGAGCCGAGAATCTCGCGGCTGTCTTCTTGGATAAGCGCGGCGTCGGGGCCTTCGGAAGCGTTCGAGCCGATAGAAATCTTGCCCTCGGGCATGGCGTTATCGTATTCGGAAATCCGAATATACAAACCACTCGCAGCACCCACCCCGGCAGCATCGCGCAGCCGCACCCTTATCGAATAAGTTTCATTAGGTGAAACCGGGAAGGCCGTCGAGTTGAAACGCATTGTCGAAGCCGCAAGTTCGCCGACCTGGGCGGTAAGGTTGCCATCGGTCAAAACGCCGGTTCGGACATCGTGCCGAGGGTGGCTCGAGATATACCAGCCGGCGGGGGCGCCTCGAGCATTGTCGACGATTGAAAAGCCGCTGTTGTAGATAAGGCCGCCATAATCAATGTTAGGGGCGCCGACCTCTCGCACAATCCACCAGTCGACTCGAAAAGCATCGCCGGCTGAATACAGTGAGGGCGAAAACCACTCTGTTCCAGCCGGCGGGGTGTAGACGCCGGAAACAACTCGGTAAGCCGTATTAATTAGAGCGTCATTGTTAATTGTGGTCAGGGTGTCGCGAGCTTGCATCCCGTTCGAGAGAGTAGCCGAGCCGATGTAATATTTACCATATGGAAGCGCCTCGGCCTCGTAACCCTCGCAGCGTAAATCGATTGTTGTAGCACCGCCGGTGTCGCTTCGAACAAGGGCCGCAACCTCGTACCGGATACCCGGCTTGGTTTTAAGAACCGACATATTAACGGTTGCGTTGTTGCTGCCGATGGTTAACAAGTCGCGAGACGAACTAACATAGTAAGGATAAATGCTAATATCGTTCGTTACGTAATGCTGCGGCCCCAGGGTGCCGTTGCGAGTCGCGAACTCTCGAAAGCTGGGGTTTCTGTTGATTGCAGAAACTGCGGGCAGAACCGCCAGGTCGTTTTGTACGTCGATCCCCTCGAGCACATTGCCGGAGCCGTCGAAGAGAGTCTCGCCCACCACCGCGCCACGAGTGGAACGGTCTCGGATAAAACACCATTCAAACTCGTAACTTCCGAGGCTGCCGGCATTGTTAGAGATATCAATCATTACCGAAGCCCAGAGAGCCGTTGCGGTCGGGGTGTAGGTTCCTCGGTAAAGGGCAAACGAATCGGTTAGATTCCAATCGTCGCCGCTTTCATAAGCCGGCGTCGGATCGGTCAAGGCAACAGCTCTGTCGCGCTCCCTGCGAAGGGCAACGGCGTCGTCGCCACTAAGCCCGCCCGTCGTCGCAACTGTTACCTGGCCCGAATCTAACTCTATATCGCTCTCGTTTATCGAAACTGTTAGTTCGCCGCTGTCGGCGGCGTTTTGTTTGCGGGCAAGAATCAGAACCTCGTACTCGGTACCGATCTCGGGGCGAAAAGCGTTGCCGCTGATCTGCATACCGGATCCGGCCGGTAAAATCATAATGTCGCGAACGTCGTCGTCGGCGTACGCAAGCGTCCCGCTTGAACTGTAGCTATACCAATGACGGGGCGCGAGAGTGCCCGTTTCCGGTTTGGTCCTGAACAGCGAAAAGCTGGGGTTTAGGTTGAACGCGCCCAGGGCGGCGGCGGCGGCCTGATCGTTTCGAAGGTCGATGTCGCGCAGCAGCTGCCCGCCTTCACCATAAATATTGTTTCCAGCCTGGGCGCCTTCGGTCGGTGCGAGCGTGAGCGTTACCGCCTCGCCAAATATGCCCCCGCCAACAATCGTATCGGCGCCGCCGGTCTCCAACCAACCTATCGCAACGTAATCATCTGTAGGGGTAAAGGCAACCGGGGTGCTGCTGTTGTTGTCGTAGTACCACTGGCCCGCCTCTTTGTAGACAAAGGCTATATCGATGTCGGTGCCGGAAATCGTAAAGCTGTCACCCGGTAACAACGTGTTTACACAAATAAAACCCGTTTTTGATGCAAGCTGCGTTTGGATGGTGGTGCTCGCGCTGTAGTGCGGAATCTGGATAACCGTCCCGTTCCAGAGGAAAAACGATATCTCTGTACTGGTAAAGTCTGCGGTCCCGTCGACATTCACACCGACAAGCGACAGCTCGCCGACGCTGGCACCGTTCGATCTGCTGCGGTTGATTAAAAGCGTAAAGGTCCGGGCCGAATTCGTTCCGTCTTGCCCCTCGTCACCATCGACGCCGGCAACCGCTTGCCCAAATCTAAAGAGAACAACAACGCCGTCGGTACCGCTCAAGTTGTCTTGGTCGTCGGTCTGATCGTATTCGAGCACCGTTACCTGAAACTCGTAAATGTTGCCGACCTTGATCACGGCATCAATCAGGAAATCGACCCATTTGCCAGAACTGAAGTACCAATTAAGCACCCCATTCGGTACCAGCTGATCAAGGTAAGTGGATCGGTCGATACCGTTGCGGTCGGATTCGTGCAAGAAAATCGAGGCGACACCGCCGCCGATGATCGTCGCCCAGGTGCTTGTTAAAGTTTGAGTCGTTTGCGTGGTCGAAAATCCGTACTCGCCAGGGGTTGAATCTCCGACGCTGCCGGTCTCGAGGTTGTCGTACTCATAGATCACGCTCGCGCCCGAAAGACCTGGGCGGCCGTCGGCGCCGGGTATACCAGATCCACCACCACCAGCAACACCAGTGCTCGACGGCACCCAAGCCAAACCGCTCCAAAGATAAAGCGCGTTATCTTCGCTCTCGTTTATCCACCAGTCGCCGGGGGCGCTTGCTGTTGGTCCGATCTGAGAGGCGGCAACCTGACTCGTGAGGTCGGTGTACCCCATGCCCTTGCCCTCAGAAACGGCGGTTTCTGTCAGGCTTAAGCCGAGCCACTGATTCAACAGCGGCGGAATCCAAGTATCATCACCCACAGCGTCGTGCGAGGTATCGTATAGAACCGTTACGGCTCGCTCGACCGCTGTCGCGGTGTTGATATCGATTAATCGGGCGCGGTGTAGGAGTACGGCGGCGACGACGAACCCTTGCATCGCTTCCCATAGATAGATTGTGTCTACCGCGTCGAGATCCGACAGCTGGGTAAAGCCCGCAATGGTCGCGTCGCTTATCGTAGTATCGCGGCGCCAGTCTTCAGGAATCACACCGGACAAAAAGCCAGCATCGGCCCGGTTAACACCCGCCTGATCCGCTGGGTCGTAGTGCCACGCATAACCCTGATCAGGCGAATCTGTAAAGATCATCTGGGGATTTGTGCCAGTGTATTCGCCGATAAACTCAAGGTGTCCTTGAACGGCGTCGTCGATCATTGATTGATCGCTCAGGTAAAGACCTGTCGCGGAGAGCGCCGCCCGAGCCATGCCGCCCCAATTGTTCGCGCTGCGCTGCGCGGTCTCGCGGATCGAGTTCGCTGTCGAGTGCCCGTTTATGTTCGCATCGATCCAGCTGCGGAATTCATCTTGTAACAGTGAGGGCCTGTAATTGATCAAATCGGCCGCAATGACATAAGCCTGCATCGCTCGAGATACTTCCAGGGCATCCCCCAGCGTAGCGCCAACCAGAGAGTCGAGGGCGGCTTGTGTCTTTGCAAGCATCGGAGCGTCACCGCTCACAGCGGCATACAGGGCGCCTGAGAGAACTAATACGTCGTGGGTTTGGTCCTGATCGGTTAAATCAGCAGTTCCCCATGTCGAGTTCGCGTCGGCTGCGAGGCGTGTCCAGGCTGCGCCGCTCTGAGGGAGTGCCGCGAGAGCGTCTCGGTCGATCCATATACCGCTATCTGAGGCGCCCTCGCTGAAAACAGTAACCCCGGCAGCAGATACAAGCACACCGTCGCCGAAATATCGGCCATTCACCCCAAACGAGGGCGCTGCGGGCTCTGAATCGTCGTAAACCGTGGCGTCGTAGGCCATCGCTTGAATGCGAACAGCACCACCAAGCTGCTTTTCTGGGGTTTTGATCACCCGAAAGAGATCGGCGGCGAAATGAGAGCCTCGGGTTATATCGATTACGTCACCAGTTTCTCGCGCAAGCTGATCGTCGAAAGCGTCAAACCCAATTGTTAAACCATTTTGCAATTTCTTCAGGCGCTCGATTGCTTCGCGTGTCGCCTGTGAGTGCCGGGTTATACCAGGCATAGAGACTCGACTTACCCTGCGCGGCACCGTGCCGGCACTGACACCGGCGAGAGCCTCGACCACGGTCTGAGAGCGCCAAATACTCTCGCTCGTGTCGGTGTACACAATCTCGACCTGGGTCGGGATGCTGCCAGGGGCGGGGCCCTGAATTGAAAAGCTGCCGTCTATCCAATCGTCGCTATCCAGGGAAGCAACCGAACTCGCCGGGCGGTCGGACGCAAAGAAATAATCGGGGCCGCGTTTCGTAATCCAGCAGCTTGCGTAACCCGCCAGGATCCGAAGCCACGCCTCGAACCGTAGCGGCTTATCCATTACGAGGCCGATCCGGCGGCGGGGTTCGGTTGCAACCGTGGCGTCGTTATCAGCCACCACCGCAGCAAGGCTCGTGGCGTCGGCATTGTACTGCGGTCCAATGGGGCAATCTTCGATCAGGTAGCCCAGAGCATGCGCCGGCGTCTCGCTGAAGACACCGGAATTGATCAAGGCGCCTTCGATCTCGGCTATAAATTGGGGGAAATCTGGATAATGCGTGTTGGTGTACTGGAAGACCGAATAAACAAAGCCGATGTCGCCACCTGGGCGGGTAAGAACGAGATCGTCGGAATAACCCGAGATCGCAGCAGAAAGAAGGGGGTCGGCAGTCTGGGTCGGGTCTCCGAGATAGTTGTTTTGCACAACGCCGGCAACGGGTTCCTCGCCATTGATCCAGAAATTGACAAACGACTCACACTCGAGGCAAGCCCAAAGAACGCCGACAGTCCAGGTCTCAGTTACAGAATCATAATCAACGGCGAAGACTTTGCCCCCGACCTGATTCGTTCCCAGGATAACCGGAACAAGTTCGCCCTCGGCGAGCACTGTCGCCTGGCTTACGTTGATATCGTTCTGCTCGTTTAAATCATCGGCAGCGGGTAGCGGCGGGATCCAGGCGGGAATTGTTGCGGGCATTTAGATTCGCTCAGCGAGTAAGGTTGCGGAAGCCGTGAAATATGTCGGGCCGTTGTTCACCACCGTAAAGCCAGACTCAAACCAACAGTTGTACGAGTTCCCGTCGGACGCGGAAATTGTGTTGTCGAGATCCCGGTTAGTATCGTAGAAGGTCTCGAGGGTCGACAGCTGCGCCGACGTGATAAACGGATAACTAACTGTTATCCGATAGGCATCACCCTCGCCCAAGCTGTAAAGCCGAACCTTTTTAGACTCGGCGAGTTTCGCGGTGTTCTTTGTCGCCGGGCTTACTCGGGTGCGGAATGGTGGTGTTGTTGGTAGTGCTGGCATTTATTGAAGCTCGATTATGCCGTTCGGGGTAGAGAACCGCGTACCCTTCGGCGGCAAGTGATTAAACCCGTTCGCGGCTGTAATGTAGATGTTGGGGAAGTACAGAAACTGCGGCTCTACCAGGGCGAATGTTATTGTGTCGTCGGATAAATCCCATTTACCCATTTCGCCATGAAACAGAATGTCGGCGTCGCTGCCGGCATATGGGCTCGAACCGTAAAGGGCTCGAACGATCACCTCGCGGCCGGCCAGGCCCTCGGAAATAAACTGAGGCGTTAGCGCAAAATCGGCGTCGCGGATCTGCAAAGAACCGCCGGAACCGTCGAGCTTTAAGGTTCCGCGCATATCGCGCCCCTCGTAACTGTTCGCGTCGTAAGTAACCGTCGCCCGGCTGCTCAATCGAACCGGGGAAGTAAAAGCAATGTCGACAATAAACTGCTCGGTTATAACGCGGGCTTGAGACGCCGCAGTGTTTTTCGCGCTGTTGGCTCTTGGCATTAAATATTTACCTCGGCTCCAATTCCCAGATCCGCGATACCAATAGGCACCGAGACCCCGTTTACGTTTATCGTAATCCTACCGTTAGTGAGCGCGTCGGCAAGTACCGCCGTGGATTCTTGAAAGCTTTGCACCCCGAGCAGCTCGACGTTGACCGCCTGGGCAAGACTTGCCTCGGATCCAGCGACCGACGCAAGACCGGCATCGACTCGACCGCTAGCACTGTCCGCGACCCCGGTCAAGAAACCAATAAATTCATCGGCCAGGCTGCTCTGCTGCGTATCATCTAACAGGTTGAAGGCTTGCCCGCTTAGCGAATTGATCTGCTGAACGATTGCCGCGATCTCTTCAGGGGATACCGCCGACGCGAGTTGCCCGTTTAGTTCCGAGATTTGCTCGCGCCGCAAATTATAGAGCTCTTCGTCATTTAGAACTGACTCGCGGATGCTTTGAATCGTTCCGCCGAGAAGGGCGTCGACTTCGATACCAACTGCGCGATAACTCGAGGCCAACTGCGCGGCGACTGTTTTCTGTTCGCGCAGCACCGTATTAAGATTCGTTAACCCCTCAACCGATCCGTCGAGCCCGCCGGCGGCTTCCCGTGCGGCCGTGGTCGTTTCCTCGTACAGCTCGAACAAAGTGCGCTGCTCACTGACAAGATCTGCGAGCGCCTGCTCAGTTCTGCCCACAACGTCGAGATCGAGCAGCGAGTCGATACCTATTGCCGCCTGAAATGCGTTAACAAGTTCCTCGGCCGTACCGTCGACACCTTGCAGGATCTGGGTCACCCGCTGCGGCAGCAGCTCGTTAACCTCGCCGAGCCAGGCCCGAACGAAATTATCGGCAGCACCTTCGAGGGTTCCGGCACCGTTGAAGCCTTTCGAACCGAAGAAATTGCCAGCACCACCGTTGCCGGCATCGGCGCGGACGCCGAGATTGCTCGAGCCGCTTAAGTCGACATCGATCCCCGCCGACTGGCTGATTGCGGTAAGCGTTGAATCTATACCGAGAAGCGTTTGTGTTAGTTGGTCCGATGCTTCGGAGTTGGCGCGGCGAGTATAGCTTTGGAAAGTAAGACCCGAGGCGCCTGTAAAGACATCGCCGCCGCGTTGCGTTCCGTTTACTTGGTTCACCAGGGTTCCGGCATTTGACCGGGTGCGGCCGTCACCACCAAAAGCGACATCGGCCAGGCTGCCGATTGCGGCGCCGATCCCGGTACCGAGAGGGCCGAAGAAACTGCCGGCAATACCGCCGATTGTGCTACCAATACTCGACTCGGCGGTTTTGCCAAAAATAGCCTCGCCCAGGGCGCCGCCTGCAAAGTTGCCGACCACGCCAGCGATCAAAGACCCGCCGATGTTATTTAGAGAGTCGCCGAGGCCACCACCCAGCAAGTCGTCGACGACATTGCTTACACCAGAATCGAAGCCGAACAGGTTCGCCGCGCCCAGGCTCAAACCCCCGGTAATACTCGGGCCGAGACCGCCGGCGGTTAGAATGCTCGACAACCCAGAACCTGCACCGAACAAGCTGCCCAGGCCGCCGATACCACCCAGCAAGCCAGCGAGGGCGCCGGCGCCGCCGCCATTAGCACCACCATTGCCGAGCAAGCCGCCGACCGAAGAAAATAAAGAGCCAGCACCACCACCGCCACCACCGGAACCGCCGAAGCTCAAACCGCCAAGCAGCAGATCGAACGCGCCCCGAAGGCTCGCTTCTTTAAAACTGGTTTCGACGCGGCGCAGAAAATCTTTTACCTCGCCGTCGCCCTTCGCGAATACGTCGACGAATGCCTGCTTCGCATTCTTCCCGAAATCGTCCCAAACGCTCGAGGCTTTGTCGGCGGCTTTACTGAAACTGTCGATAATTGAGGTCGAGGTTATGTCAGCCTCGGTTCGCTGCCGTTCCTGGGCGGCAACCCATTCGGCGTTTGCCTGCGCAGCCAAGTCGCTGATCTCTTGCGCCCAGGCTTCGAAACCTTCGCTCGGCGGCGGCTCGCGCAGCGCCGCGAGTAGTTCGTTTTGATAAACGTCGACAAGATCTTTCGCTTTAAGGGTGGCTCTCTCGAGAAACTCGGATACCTTCGCGGGCCCGATCTCTACAGCTTTACCCGTGGCAGCGACCGAGGCGGCGACGTTTTGCATTTGGTTCGCGAGCAACTTTGCGCGGGCCTGTAAACCGTCGGGCAGAAAGTCGAGGCTTGCCATACGGTTTGCCAGGTTCGCCACCTCTTGAAAGGTTCCACGGATCGCGGTCGTTACTCCGCCGGTTATCAGATTGATTAAACTAATAAACGCATTCTGTAGGCCGACGCTCGCAACATCGAGCATCCGAAATATATTTAGGATTGCCCGCCCGACCTCTTGAAACGGAACTTTCAGCGCAAGCCAAACAACGCGCAAACCGTTAAACGCATCCGCCACGAAGCCGGCGCCGCCGATGATCGTTTTAAACACACTGTCGGCAACCTTCGACATACCGCCAAAGTTCTCGAGGGCCTCAAAGAGAGAGTCGGATATTGCCTCGATAAACGGGGCGCTGCGGGCGGCAAGCTGTTGCCCCAGCCCGCCGATGCTTTTCTTTAGGAGGTTGGTCGCATCGTTTGCCCGCTCGACACCCCGAGCCGTTTCGCGACTGATCGCGAGGCCGGCAATTTCCGCCTGGCGCCGAAATTCATCGAACGCGGCAGAACCACCGGCGAGAGTGTTTACTAGATTGACGCCTTCGGTATCGAACAGCTTAAACGCGATCTGTACGCGCTGCGCTTGGTTCTGAACCTTAGAGAATGAGTCGGCGATTTGATCAAGGGCTTGATCGGGGGAGAGGTTTACAAGTTCGGATGCTGAAAGGCCCAGGGCTTTAAAGGCGGCCTGGGCTTCTCCGGTACCGGCAGCGGCTTCGGCCGTGCGGCGTGTCAGTCGCTGAAGTGCAATGTCGAAAGACTGAGAGGCGACACCAGATTGCTCGGCGGCGAGACGATAGGCGGCGAGGGATTCGGTTCCGATACCCAGCTTGTCGGATACCTTCGCCAGCGAATCTATCGCAGTGAAACCCTGGGTCGTGAGTTTGGTTAAAGCGGTTGCTGCGGCGCCGGCGCCGAGAACGGCGAAACCGGCTGCTAATTTGGTCGCGGAAGCAAAACCCGAGCCGAGCGATTTTAAGGCGTCCTTGCCTTTACTCATAGCGGCGCCGTGTTTGCGAGCGAGTTTCGCCCCCATGTTTAGCTCGTTATTGAGTTTCTCGAGATTTTCTTTGGTTAGATCAACGGCGTTGACAGCTCCCTTGCTGTCGCCCGTTAGGATCACACCCGCTTTAAAATTTCGCTTTGCCATAAATTTGCTCGATTTCCTGGCCCCTGATCTGGGCGAGTACACCGCTCTCAATCAATCGCACGGCGCGAAACATATTTAGCGGCTTCTTTGGTTTGTGTAAATCGATCACTGCTTTAAGTGCTGTGTAATCGAGGCCGGTTGCTTTCCCGGTCATGGGGTTTCGGTGCCATTGCGTAGAGCAATCAAGAAACACTAGCCAGGCCGGCCAGTTTTTATAATCGACGTAAAAGATCTCGGGGGCTTTATCGGCGGGGTCGTCTGGCAAATCAAAAAGCGCGTCGTCTTCGGCAAGGCCGTCGTCTTCGCGCTCTTCGTCCTGGGTCTGTCCAGCAGCCCAGAAATAACCCGCCTCGATTAGTTTTTTGCGCGGGCGCTCCGCTTGCCGGTCAGGCATTCCATAAGACCGACGATTAAGGCGCTGCGATACTCCGGCACCTGGGCGACCTCGGCAAGAGCCTCTTCCGAGAACTCTATTGGCTGCCCGTCGGCGCCGTCGAGTTTCCAGCCAACTAGATAATCGGCTAGAAGTTCAGAATCGCTCATGCCGGGAAGATCGTCTTCGCTCAGCTCTTCGAAATCGCTTTGGTTTATCACCTTCGCCCGCTCTTGCAGTTCCTCGAAAACCTTTTTGTTTTCGTCGTGCGACTTGCGTTTGAAGACTGCAATAAACCGTACTTTGTGAATCCCCTTTTCTAGCGGGATCTCGGCCAGTACAGGTACTCGGATCTCTGACTTAATGCCAGGTAAAACAATCGACATATTTATGCTCACTTAAATAAATGCTCACTAAACAGAAAAAGGGCCCACCCCGGCCAGTGAGCGCGGCAAGGGTGGGCTTTTCCGAGGCGGCGCATGGAACCGCCAGGGAAGCGTTAACGAATGGTTAGTTTCAATTCGTCATTGTCTGCAACGGTCGGCAACAGCGCAAGGTCGAAGCTCAAAGTCGACAAGCTGTTACGCTCGCCTTTCTGGGGGTTCGACAACTGTATAGCTGGGGCATCGATTTCGATAATCCCGCCGGCTGCGGTGCCGTGGATCAAAGACAAGACGCCAGTCGTAACGCCGTTATCGCTTCGCGTTGCCGCGTACCAGTCCTGGCTGCCAATGTCTTCCTCGAGAAAAACAACGGTTCCAGCTGGGGCGCGGTCGGAAATAAAGATCTCGTTTAAGTTCGGGATATTTTCAACCGCGACCTGATTCGCGAGATCAATGTTTAGAGACACGAACGCGGCCGCCGCATAACCAAACAAGCTAAACGTCGGCGTGTTCTGGTTTGTGATTGCCACAACGTCGCCCTCGTTAACCGGAGCCCCAGAGATAAGCGTTGTCGCTGTTGGGTCAAGGTATCGGCCAGTAAACGTAAAGGTTAACTTCGGCAACTCACCGGCGGCCATGTTGATTGCTACGTTGCCACGGGCGCCGGCGACAATGTGCCGGTTTCCGTCGTGGTAGAAATACAGCGTCGCGCTGTCGAAACTATCACTTATCGGATCGTATTCGACCTCGGTCGATGGCGTCACCGTTTCAGCCAGACCGCAAGCGAGTAATGCCTTGCTGTAGTTTGGCGCGGTACCGGCGGCGCCGGATCCGGCAAGATACACATCGAACGAGACCACCACCCGAGGCGAGACGTTTACGCTCTCATAGTTGCCGAGCGAGGGCCGGTCGATTACCTTTTGAACGGTCGGCCCGTCGTAAGGGGTAATGCTTAGGTTAGAGGTTACAATTGCGTCGGCTGCGACGGGGGTCGGGTCGACTCCGTAAGTGCTTTCGGTTTCGACCAATAGCACTTTCTTTCGAAAAAACAAATTTGGCATGGGGGTTAGTCCTCGCTCTCTTCTTCAGTTGGGGTTTGTGGCGCTTCTTCGCTATTGGTCTGAACGCCTGGCTCTTCATACTCTGCCGCAGGAACTCTCGTGCCGTCGGGCAGCTTATAAAATCTGTTTGGTTGTTTGGGTTCGTTCATTACGTTTCCCTGATGTAGTTATAGTCTTGATACTGCTCGCGCCACATTTCCATTGGACCAACACCGCCGAGGTTAGACCCGCTGATGTATTCCATATCGTGAAAGTCGGACGCCTGTTGAAATCCGAGCAGGGCGGTTTGTAACTCCGCAAGCAACCCCGGCATCTGGCCGGCGAGTGCCACGAGAACAATTGCGTATTGATTCGTAACTTTTTGGTGAATCAGGTTGTCGGCGTTGCTCTCTTCGGCGAATCGTCCGACCGGATACACCACCGCGAGAGGCAAAGCCGTCGCCAGGGCATCGGCCGGGCCGCCGGCGGCGTCGACGACATAAGTAAAATCAACCTCGAGATCTGCTCGAAAGGCGCCGTCGGTTGTGTACTTGGGCTCGTGCCCGGTTTCCCAATCAATCAAATCTATAGCGAAAGCCGAGGTTCGCACCGCAGTCACAACAGCATTGATCAGCGAAATAAGCGCGTCGTAAGTCGCCGAGCGCAACGTAAGAACATATCGGTCGGTCTGGGTTATGCGATAACCCTCGAGTTCCAGGGAGTCGGAGCCGACAATTGTGTAAACGATCTGGCTTAGTGTCTGATCTTCGCCGGCCGTCACCGGATAAACGCGGTTCTCTACCAACGGCGCGAAGAGACTGTAAAGCTCGGCGCCACTATCAACGGGTACATCGAAACCACCCGGCGCGGCTTCGACCACCTGGGCGAGCGAGGGCATGGTTGCGACCTGGGCGCGAATTGCGGTTGTATCCATTTAGAGCAACTTATCTATTCGTTTGCCAACCCCTTGAACAAAGTTGGCTTGTATTGTTGAGGCGTTCGCATCCAGGGCCCGCTGCATAAACGGATTTGCTTTAATGCCGGGGTGTCGGACCTTGCGAGCAATACCCGTCGCGCCAATTCTGAGAAACAAATTCATTTTTCGAGGCTTTATTTCGTGGGCTTTGGTACCAAACTCGAGCATGTTTGCGATACCGGCGCGGCGCTTACCCTGAACTTTTTTGTTAGGCCCGATCAAAATCGCGACCTGCCCAGGGGCGAGGGTTTGAGTTTCGCCGAACAGATCCAGGCGGCGAGACGCTCGAGCAGATACGCGCAATTGATTAATCGCCTGGCGCAGCTTGCCGGTATCCGCTGGCGCCGTTGCCTTCATCATGGCTTTGATCGGCTTCGCGGCAGCTGTCAGGCCCGAGGCAACTGCTTTGGTTTTTAGCTCGACCGATAGTTTATCTAGGCGCTGCAAGGTGCTGCCTGTTTCTTTGCTCTGCTTTATGTCAATCACGGCGCACCGTCCGAATCAATATTTCCTCGTGCATTTCGTCGCGATCGATGGGCTCGAGTTCCACGAGATAGTTTTTGCCGGCATACACAACGCGGAAAAGATCGGCCTCGATTGCTCGA
>TARA_A100001201_G_scaffold57190_1_pt1 | contig 32605 bp, 56 predicted proteins | sample TARA_A100001201 | Tara Oceans TARA_A100001201 (sample SAMEA2619872) | marine metagenome | biome: marine biome (ENVO:00000447); feature: surface water layer (ENVO:00002042); material: "saline water (ENVO:00002010), including plankton (ENVO:xxxxxxxx)" | depth 5 m | reverse complement strand
GAGCAAAGTTTTTTGTTTCAATATCTAATGCTAATACATTACCCAAACAAAGCCAACCCCAATAGTCCTGCAATAACAGTTGCAGTGGTTTTAAGTATTCCAGCAGGTTTATTCATCCCCGCCACCCCATAAACTCTTCAATGTCTTTTCTCTTTCTGCCTTTGGTTCAATAACCTTTGGCGCACTAACTTGCCTGCGTAGGAAAGTTACTATTCTCTCTTCACCTATAGATAGATTATCATATGCTTCCCAACCATCTTTGCCTTCTGCATTTAGATTATCTATCATATTCTTAGGCCCATTCAATATACTGAATACAAGAAACTTATATTCATATTTTGCTCCTTCATAACTCATGTCATATCCTCCTTTAATTTAACGTAAACGCTTTTATTTATTCTGTTTTCTTCAAAGTATTCCCCAATAGATTTCTTCCACCAATTGTAAATAGTTTGTTGTCCCTTTTGGGTTTTCTTTCTAACCTCTTGAAGTAATAATGTTTTATGCACCCATCCATCGTTACTGTCCATATCACGATATACTGCTTTAAACACTCCTAAATTTGCTGTTTGTGCAACTGCTACCTTCTCAACCCGAAGTGCCTCATCTAGCCAAGATACGAGACTCTTATAACATTGTCGAACAATCGAGGCCGCTTGTTGCACATTTTTCTGCGTAACAATAAATCTTTTGCTTTTATCCTTTATACTTGGGGCTTCCGCCACTGCACACAATACTGCCAGTTTTTGGATATGTTTCAATATCCTGTTAATAAAAGTTTCAACTGCTTGAAACACTTCTGGTCTACTATGGCTAATATATTCCTCCATTAGAATACATTCACGTAATAAAGCATCTCTCGCATCAGGTGCTATCTTTATCACCTTAAGTGGGTCTTGCCCTACTTCATCATAACGTTCTTTTACAGCATCATAAATCGTAGCAATACTTTTTGAGTATTTAATCTTCGGTGCTTCTTTTTGTTGCACAGTACCATAATCAGAAATCAACTTTCTTCTCATTTTCTTTTGCACATCTTGTGGCACTTCCCATATAAATATCAAGAGTCTTTGTAAAACACCCTTTTCTGTAATAACACTTGTTAGCGTCTTTGGGATATATGATGTACCATAAACAGAACGTCTGCATATACATTCTATAGGTTCATCGCCTTGCTTCAACTTCTTAGAGATAATGAAAGTTTCTCCCCACATGGTATTCATAAATGTATTCAAATACACAATCGCATTTTCTTTGTGTTGTGATTGTTTAAACACACCAGAATACTCAAACTCATCCCAGATTGCCATACCTTCTCCATGTAATTGTCCATAGATAGGTACATTAACATCAATCATTCTTGTTCTGCCATCTTCTTCTTCTATTTCTTCTCTTCTTTGCTCAAAGGAACCAATCAATGCAGCGTCTGTATAGTCAGTAATATCAAACACATCAAGATTAGTCCCGTGTTTTTCATTGATTAACCTAAATGCCTCTTCTACTATTGGTAGATACCAATTTGTTAGGGTTGATTTACCAGTTCCTGAGGTTTGCAACCACAATACTTGTAATCGTGTATCATCAACGTTGATACCACTGGGTATTGCTATCATATCTTTAATTACTTGTCCTACCATTGCAAAAAATGATAGGGTTGCGGGTGTATAATTATAATTAGATGCTTTAACCGCATCATTGGTATAACTTACCGCTACAGCAGGTAGAGTGATTTCTGTTTCAGTCTCCTGCATTCCATTATCTATGAAATCATAGTACATTTCGTCTTCATCTATATATCGTCTATTCATATTGTCACCTTGTCTTCACTATTTAATGTGTCTATTATTCTTTGTGCTAATGTTATTCCTATCCCGTCTATTTTAGTTAATTCATCAACTGTGGCCTCACCTATTTCCATCAAGGAGCCAAAGTCATCTATTAGTATTTGTGCTTTTGTTGTACTTATTCCTTTTATTGTTGCTAACATGTTTATTCTTAGGTCGTCTGTTGTTATTCTTTTCATCAGTGTTGGGCTTATTACATCTCTATTTATTGGTCTCATCTTACATATTGTTGTCATCAGTTTTGCTGCTTTCTTTGGGCCTTCAACCCAGAATACTTTTACATCTGTGTCTAAGGTTATTTTTCCTATTGCGCCATAAAATTTATTTATTAATAAATGGCTAGGAATGTTAATATTAACGTAGTCTGGATACGCTAGTGCCTGATGGATAGAACCATGTATAACAAGAATACAATGTTCAAAATATCTATCCATATTATCTAATTGATTCCACAATCTCTTATTGATAACAGATTGTAGAAAGTCAATAGTAGACTTTGCTTCAAAGCAAACGTCACTAAATACATAGTCACCAACTTCAATCCATTGTTTTTCAGTCATAATGTTTAATGCTATACATTCTCTTTTGACTGCATTCGATAAATCAGAATTTTCCCTACTATCTATAATTAACTTATTCATTCTAACCACCCAAATAATTCAGCCATAATAATAACGGCTACTATTAAATTCACAAATCCCACAAGGGTTCTAACTAATGCTAATGTTCCGAAGTGTAGTTCAGACCAATGTTCTACATCCTCTCCATTCATTCAGGATACCTCCAACATTTACCCACACAATAACCTTGTGGTATTAATTTACCTTCACAACTTGGGGCATGATAGCCACCACTTACAATAAACCTAACATTCTTTTCAGTTACTGTAGCATCCCAATCTAACCATACATTTTCTTTAGATGCTATGGTGTTTAACTCTTGCATTATAACACTCACCATTTCTTCTTGTTTAGTAGAATCCATTTCACGCTCACCTATTGCTAGTATATCTCTATACCATTGTACCAAATACACTCTTGCATAATGTCCTGGGTTTTCTACCATTATAGAATTATATAAACATGGTAATATTGGTAACTCTCCCGGTGGCTTTGGCGGTACTACTTCTATTTTAGAAACTTTAATTGGTTTAACTTCTGTCCATGTTTGTAACTTAGAACCATAGGTTACTGTTGGTCTATTACCATGTTTTGCTTTATTGGTTATATCATTTAGGTTACCGTCTATTACTTCTTCAACAGTCAAAGGAATACAAAAATACGGGCCTTCGCTACTAAGATTAACTGTGTTAGGTATTCTGCGAAGCCTATTAGTTTGCACACCAGTATTATCAAGAGTTTGTGTGTTCTCGGCATATCTGATAAAAGTAGATTGAATGCTTCTAATATCATCAGCCTTCTCACCTAATACTATTATATGAAACCCCTTCCCACTAAAGTACATTCTAAAAACTATATCTTTCGTTCTTAATTCTTTTACCACTTTAACAAAATCTTCCCATGCTTTTTCTAATGGTTCACCGTGCGCATCAAAATCCAAAAACATTCTATCCAAGATAACAGAAGAGTCTACTTTACTATCTACTGCAAAATGCTCAAAGTCATATACTGTTGTATAACAATTCATCTTACCGTTGAAAGCATTAACCCACGTTTCAAATTCAGTCTTGTTTCTTACTATCACTCTTTTCATTTGTGGTGCGTTTCTTAGGTGGCTTCCTGCCCACACTTCTCTTGGAAACTTCATTTTTATCATCATCCTTAAAATTTACATTTGCTGTTTGCAGTTCTTCTTTTATTACATCTGCTATTTTATTATTCAATTGCCTTAATACTTCTCCTTGGAAAAACTCACCAAAGAGCATGTCCTCATATATTGGAACATCCCATATTAGGTCTACTTTAGATTTAACATCTAAATCATCATACATCTCATTAGACATAGTAGTTATTATTTCTGCTACGTTGCTAATCTCCTGAAATGTCCATGTCTTTTCTTTTAACTTACTTCTTACTCTTTCACCTATTCTCATAACCATGCACCTTCTTCTGCCGCAGGGCATATACTCATAAAACTACAATGCTGGCATGTGTTGTAGTAATACTTAGGGTTAAACTCCTGTAACTCATATGCCTTTATTAATTGTGTAATGTTCTTATAAACCGCAGTTATACTTTGTTTCTTAACTGCTTCCACCTGTAGATAATTAGATTGTGGATAATACCAAGCCCAGTTTGTAACTGGTATATTAGGGTCTAATCCATTATCTAACAATGTTTGCTCTGGAGCATTCTCTATCAATATCTTGTAAAAGGCTAACTCTTTACGCATCATAGTTAATTTATAATCTTTCCAAGGGCCGGTCTTTAATTCCATAGGTATATACTTACCATCCTGAACAAACATTCTATCAATTATACCCTGTAAATGCACAACATAATCCCTCTCTAAGATACACTTAGGATTATATGCATGTGGTATTGTGACTTCTGCATCTAGCATAATCTCATTGATAACTGGTAAATACTCATCTAAAGTATCATTCTCTTTAGCCTGTAAGAATCTTTCTGCTTCAAATATTGATATAGTCTTATACATCTCAGTATAATCATCTATTGGATGCAGTCCCATATTATAAGTCACTAATTCATCATAACTTAGATTCTCTGCCTTCTTAATATCAAACTCATTGAAGAAATCCTCCCTACTATTGTGTACCGCAGTACCCTTAATCATAGCCTCCGTTGTTGATTGAGGTAACCTCAACGGGTACGAAAACTCATACTTCTTAGGACACCAATTAAAGGTTCCAAAAGAAGACTTTGTTATTTTTAATATTGGATTCTCCGGGTTACTATATTCTGCCGGATACCATTTATATGTATATTCTCTCATTTTACCACCACTCATTTAAATTTGTTTGATTTATATCTTGACTAATTGGTTTAGTGTCCCAACCCATTGCCATGTAAATGGGTTCTGCCTTTTTAATCACAGAATCTGCATAGTGTCTCCAATCAGGTTGGAAGTTACAATGCTTGTTTAAGTCTACTAAACTAGAAGCCGCAAGATATGTCGGCCTCTTAGATACCCCTGTAATTGGATTAATGTAAGTAGGTCTAGATGGGTCATCTGATACCCTCACATAAACATAAGAATCTTCTATGGGAACACCATAGACTTGATTCCACCATATAACACCTTCAATGCCACCACCGATACTAGGGTCTTTACCCATCATAGTTCTCAACAATAAGTCTTTACCACATTTACTACAAAAAGCATTTTGAGTAAACTCTCTTCTTATCTTTAAAACATCATCTATGTCATATTCTTTAGAACAATAGTTACACTTGTAACGAACACGTTCTGGTTTGAATCTACTCCTGTTAGTAATATTCTTTATATCAATCTCACCATTTAGAACCTTGTTATATTCTGTCTTGAGATAGTTAGTTATATCCTGTTCTGATTTCTGTTCAACCCACATTTTTAAAACTGTTAATTGAATGTCTTTTGCTAATTGAGTTATTGCTACTCTCTTCGCAGCAAAACCAGTCATAACAAACTCAGGCTCATCTAATGTAACACCGTCCTTCCAAGAAATAAGTCCGGCGTTTCTATTCTTAGTTATACCAACACCTAAAGACTCATAATATTTCTCAAACTCTAATGTTACAGGGTGTTCTTTTAATCCTAAAAGATTAGGAAACAGTCCTCTTACATGGTTATTCAATAAAGCCAATGTTTCTTCTGCTCGATTCATTGGCATTTCTACATAGATAGAATCAGTATGTCCGTAAACTACTTTCATTCTACTCTCTCCCAATGCCTTTCATACTTAGTATTAAATCTAAACATCCCGCCTATTTCATCTAGATATTCAATTACATATACTGGTAGATACCAATCATGTTCTACATCTACTACCATCGCTTTCTTGCTAGTTAGTCTATTTACTATTATATCATTTACTCTAAAAATTGTCATTTATATATTCCCCTTTTTTCTAGCATACAAATATTTTGCTGCTTCATTAATGCATCTAGGACACAGGTTGCCATACATTGTTGATTGTAAAGCAATTACCATACCATCGGTGTCATCTTTACCATCATAGGTCTCACAATAAAAACACGGTTTCATTATTCTTCCTCCCATAAACTTTTATCCCAAGGGTTTACCATGACGATGTAATCATTGACAAAAACATTGATACAAGGAATACAAACACTACCCCCGTCTACCTCAACATATTGTCTTATACCAAATATTGTTCTATTGGTATGATTACACACAACACAAGTTTCTATTTGGTGTTGCGATTTATCGCCTGCAAACCATATGGTCATTCTTCTTCTCCCACCTCAATGAATAACCAAGCACCAGTTTGCATACATTTACATCTCATACTTTTACCTCCTGTTTACAATAAGTACACAGGCCTTTATCATCAACACTACGATGATGCTTATTAAATTGACAATTACAATAATACTTTATCATTTTTATACTCTCCTTATCTTTACATCTTGAAATGACCTTAATAATACATAAACAAATACAACATAAAAGGCTACTATAGGTATCGTACATAAAAGTTCCGTCATATTTCCATCACCTTAAACGCTGCTGCTCTAATTGCTTCTCTAGCACTAGCAGTTATACTAGCAGCCAAATCAACATCAGCCCACCCAAATCCTTGATAAGCAACGATACCATAAAAAGAGGCCATTAGTCTTTTTACAGCAAGTTGATTGTTACTCCACTTAACATAGTTATCTGGGTCGGTCTTCATCTTCTTTTTATATTCATCTCTTAATTCCTTTAACTCTAAAACTGCTTTGGGTAAAAGCCCAAGTTTATCTGTTTTATAGTAAAGCATTTGTTCATCCTCTTCTACAGAGAAGTCTCTAGGTGTTAGAATGTTAACACCAAACTCAGTAGGTTCATCTGATTTAGTTTCCCATGATATATTCCGGGCTATCATCATAGAGGGATACAGTTGAGCAAAATCAAATGCAGCCACACCTAGATGTAAACCGTTTGTCCCTTCTGTTTCAGGGTTGTAAATCATAGCCCCTTGATAATCAACCTTATCACCATGTTCACCAGTAGGTGCCTTCCAAGTAGCATTACGCATAAAGTATATACCGCCCATGTTACTAGCATAAAAGCAAGCATCGAACGGTGCCTTTAGTAAACGCTGTAATGCGATAACCGCTTCCGATGTGTAGTTTTCTTCATCTATCCTAACAAGAAGCATAACGTCAACTGCTGCATAATCAAGATAATGCTTGGTATCTTCTAACCATCCTCTAGAGAAGAACTCATTCTTATCTGGAAACTTCTCAGATACAAGTTTCTTCTCACCTAATACAATATCAGCAACGTAATCTAATGCTAATGATGGTAACGTTCCTCTTTGAGCATCATTCCATTGTCTCTCAAAAGCCAAGTCTAGATTTAATACTAGCCTTCCTCTGATTGGTTGTTCAATAGGGCTATAATTGTTCACGTTCTTGGAAAGTTTGATACCTTCATCGAAATAAACCCCCTTCACATCATTATATGGAGATAATTTTCTGGGGTCTAGCCCATTGGCGTGGAGTCTTTCGATTAATTTAGGCAAATCGAACTTAGACCCGAACCAAGAAATCATCATATCTGGGTCTTCTCTAGTCAAGTGACCCACAAAATTCTCTAACATTTCTCTTTCTGTTAGAAAGCCTTCACCAATAAGATTCTTTTTAGGTGCGGTGTCTCTAGGAAGCCAATATAAAACTCTATTTCTTTTAGTGTAGTTATCATAGAAAACCATACAAGTGATAGCACCATCGTGTTCACCCCCTTGTTGCCATTCTAAATCCCAATACCATTTTCTGAGATTATACTCAGGCATCTCAGATATGTGGTCTATTGCATATCTATAATGATAGGCAACATCTGCTTCATAGGTTTCCTTCCACTCTTTTCTGAGTGTTCGCATATATCCGGGCTTCGGTGGAAACCATGTTACCTTCTTTAACGGCTCACCATCTAAATTAACAGCGTCACCGCTACTGTCATACACCAAATCAATACCAATACTTTTACCAAAATCCCGAAAAGAAACCCGGTGTATTTCTCGGTCACTTTGTTTAATATAAAAGTAAGGTGGTGCTTCACTATACTCAACTTCTTTTTCTTGTCTATTATTATTCTGGTCTCTCCATCTTAGACCAATCATATTATTTTTATCTACTGTACTAATTATCATTTAATCATCTCTGTAAGTATGGTGCAATAACCATCTTACGATTATTGCCCCACAAAATGATGGGTTTATCATCATCACTATAAATATACATAGGCCCATCGGTACAGAATTTATCTATGGGTGCAGAAAATGCTACTGTCAAATCAGCAGTAGCAGGTGCAAGCATAGTAATTGTTCTATCAACCATCTCAGTTTGATGGAAGTTTTCCGATGATACCTTTAATGTGTCCTTACCAAAGGTAGCATCTATTTTAAAAGATGCTGTTCCTACCAAGTTACAATACTTGATAGCACTGGCTAAATCCTTACCCTCAACAAATAGTTTACAGGGTAGGGGTGTTTTACCAAACATCACAGGCTTACCATCTTCACCCAAATCAAAATCTCTTATCCTTGAGATTAAAGCCATGTTAGGATGTTCTACTAACTTAGGTAGCCTAACAGATGTTTCTGTAGTCTGAATGAGAATATTAGCATCGGTTATTTTAATATTTATATTTTCACTCTTTAGGTTTTTAAGATACTTATTTGCCTTTTCAATATCAAAGATAAACAAAGTATCTTCGTCTACATTAGTGCGTAAGCCATCTAAAGTTACGCTTATCCCACACTTGTCATTACCATTCAATAGTTGCATTGAAGTCTTTGAAAGAATACCTACTGCGGTATTGCTTATCACGTCAACCTTAGATGTGGTTGAGGACTTATACTTGCCTTTAAGCCAAATTGCCTCAACCGCATCTTTAAAGTCATTTAAATTTACGGTACAAATTATATTCATAGTTTTCCCTCTTGTAGTTCTGGAATCCCAAACCATTGATTCTCTCCGTTAGTTGAGAATATAGTCCACTCCGTTCCCACAAGTTTAGGATTCGTTTTACTAGCCGTTAACTTGGCTACGTAGTTTGTAGTTTTACCCTTAGTCACCTTTTCAATGTGAATCATTTGAATAAATCTAGCAGGTGTAGATTTATGCCAATCAGGCACTTCACCTATTGGTGTAGGTACATTGATATTATCATACACAGGTTTCATGTGTGTAATCAAATACCTATCACATTCTAAACTACATACAAGGTCTAGTAATCTGTTATAGATTCTATTCCTTATCTTCCAGTCAAGAGTAGATACTCTTACTGAATCAGTAGCATGAACAATGCTACCTTCCTTAGTTTGCTGTTTAACTAGCAACTCTCTAAGCACATCGCTTGAGCCTTCAAAGGCCTTATCTACCCCATCTAAACAAAACGATTTAACATCGCCTGTCTCAATTAAGTCCTTAGCATATTGGCAAAAGTTATTTGCATTATTAAAGGTCTCTTCCCAATCAGTAGAACCATCTGGGTTAATTTCTAATGGGCAATAGATAATTATATTCTCATCTCTATCCCAACAAGCATCCCATGTTGGTTCTGCTCCATCATCAAAATCCAAGATAAGAATCTTCTTACCCTGCTTTATTTCTTCCTCAGTTCTACTATCTTGCACTAAACCAGTTTTACCAACCTTGGGGTTGCCTGTGATTGAACATAGATTATATGTTCTATCTCTAGTTAACCTTGATTGTATTTGGGCCAGTATCTTTGCCTTTGCATCTGCAAAATAATCGCCACTCTTTTCTTCTGTTTCACTGCCTGCTTTTCCTTTCTTTTCAGTTGTCCAATCCATATTCATCGCCTATATCTAATTCTAATGTTTCTTGATATACTTCATCCACTATATCTCTTAGGTCGTCTTCAGCGACCTTTATTCTTATCTCCTTACCAGAAGGTAAATGAAGTTTTACCCAATAATCTTTGGTCTCTTCATTTAGTCTCCAAGTTAGAAATTCTATATTATCTAGATTTAATGCATAACTACTTCCATGCATTATTCTATTTTCAATTTTAAACATATTAATTCCTCTTTTGGGGCATCGCACCCCATAGTCGGTCACTACCACCGATAGGATACAAAACTCAGAACCAGTCCAAGTCTTCTTCTTCTGCAACAAATGGTTCTGCAACAACACCCATGTTGTTAGTGCATAGAATACCGCTAAGGTTCAATGAAACATCTCTCATGCTACCATCATCGTTCCTTCCTTGTGAAGTCCTACCAACAACCAATACACTTGAGTTGATACCAAAATCAATATCAAGGTGTGGAGGAATCCAGCAGGTAGTACCTGCCCAAGAACCATCATAACTGTAATCAGCGTTTACATCAGTAATAGTAAGCCTTCTGCTACCAACCTTGTTAGGTTGCATATTCATAGCAGTTACAGTACCATCAGTAATCACAAACCTCTCAGCATAAGTCCTATCTGATACAGATGAGTGATACCTGTTTAGGTCAATCAATGGGCTATAGTTACCCATTGCATGTTCCATAGTGTAGTTCTGCATATCCTCAATAGAAGGTTCAGGCAATCTACCATCAGTCATGTCACTGTTGTATACTAAACTCTCTAGTGTACCAGTCTTAAACCCATAAATCCTGTTAGCATTGTTACTATCTGGTATACACTCAAAGTGAACCAACTTAAAGGTTCTAGGTGTAAACTTCTTTGCTGCTTCACCCTTGTAGGAGAAGTAGTAAAGAGCACTATTACCATCAACTTCACCCAAGAAAACACCCTGCATCCTGTTCTGATTAGCAGGTAGTGGCTTCCCATAGTTAGGGTTCTTTCTCTCACCATATGCAGCAATGTTATCTAGTGGTATAACCCACGTTCCGGTGTCAACTTCATGGTGATTAGCAGGCAGTTCCTTTACAGTCCTTTCCTGTTCTTCACCATCAAACACTCTCTTAACAACAAAGCCGCCATCAATCTGTTCTGCAAGAGCAACCCTACCACTTTGATAAGTAGCATTATTATCCCTTCTCCATTCATCTACAATCTGGGTATTGAGCCTTGCACCCATATCCATAGGCTCATTAACAGAGATAAAGAAACCTACTGCCTTCTTTACCAAACTGCCACTACCACTGCTTTGTGTTTGTGGTGCATCCTTATACTGGTATGCTCCACTAAACCATTGCCTAAACAATGACAATGCCAAAAGCATGTCACCGCTTGGGTCAAGGTTATTTGTCTTGCAGATTTCATGATACTTTTCCTCCACAACACTTACTTCCATTCCTAGTTTCTCACTAGCCTTATTTATTTCATTACGTACTTTTTCTTCCATAATATTCATTCCTTATTTTTTCTTTTTATTTGCTTCCATATTCCTGTAATAGCGTTCCCAGGTCATACCTTCATCTTCAAGAAACCACATAATTATCCTTTTAAAGATATTCATCGTTCTTCCTCATGTGGTATGAGTTTTCTTTTTCTACGTTCGTAGATAATTTCTAGTAGTGCTTCCGCACTAATTACGATTCCTGCTAATACCCAGAAAGTATCTGAGTTAACAGTAATCACACCCAACGAATTGAGTATGGGTAATACAATTAGTAATACCCCACCTAATAAGATAATTTCATATCTTAACATTAGATGTTTGAAATCATTTATATCAATGACTCCATCATCATTAAAGTCTAATATTTTTCTTACCATATTAAAACCTCCCATAATCATCTCTAACAAATAGTAGCCGATACAAAATAAAACATACTATAACTACTATAATTCCATCCATTATATCATTTGTCCTATCATCCACGAAGCCAATATTTTAGGAGTCATATTATTACTTCTCCATTCTGCTTCACCAATAACACGTAGATACTTAAACTTCTCAGCAGGCGGCAGTTCAGCCTTTAAGAAAACATCATGCAAATTTTGGCATACTGCTTTCATATCTACCGATAAGTAAACTAATCGCTGTAGTTCTTTGAGTCCTCCATTGTAATCTTTATTGAGAACAGAATCTAATATTTTAACATAAGGTTCTTGGGTTCTCTCTATTAGCATTGTTAATGGGGTATTACTATTTACCGAGGCTTGTAGTTCGGTGATTCCCCTGCGTATGTCACCTTGAAGTGTACTAATAAAGGTGTCGAAATCTTCTACATCGGGAATGGGTTTACCTTCCATTTGAAGTATATCAGTCAATACCTTCTTTATCTCACCATTACTTAGTGCGGTAAAACGATAGTTAGCACATCTAGATTGTAAAGGTGCTATAATCTTATGCCTATGATTACATGTGATGATAAACCTACAATTATCAGAATAACGTTCCATTATTCTCTTCAATGCATTCTGAGCATCAGGTGTCATACCATCCATCTCATCCAATAAAATAATCTTATGTGGTGCATCACCAACCTTTAGAGACATAGCAACCTCCTTTATGGTTGTTCTAACTGTCTCTAACTTTCTATCATCAGATGCATTGATTTCAAAGAAGTTTGCCTTCATATCATCCTTCAATACAGTATGTCCTATTACATTTGCCGCAGCAGTTTTACCAACTCCAGCAGGCCCATACAAAAGAACATTAGGCATTGTTACCCAATTTTGTAAATCGTTAGCAAACTTATCTTGTCCAATCAATTGTTCTATTTTATACGGTCTATACTTTTCTGTCCATAACATGTTTAATTCTCCTTTCTTCTAATTCTTTTCTTTTGTTGCTCATATGGTTTGCAGGATACCAGTCAGGTTTTCCTAGTCTCCATTCAGCAAAATACCACTTATCACCTAAGTAATAATCTTGATATGATTTAGTTACATTATCATAATCTTTATACTCATCTGGCATAGCCAATGCAAATGGTGTAAGTCCTTTGTCTGATAGGAAATCAAGTAACTTAGCAATCTCATCAGCATACTTATCAAGGGTAGTTTCAACTTTGTGAACCTTACCATATCGCTTAGTGTAAGTATGACACAATGCATAAGCATGGTCAACCAACCACTGCATGTTTTGTCTACTTCTCCTTGCCCACATGGTACAAGGATGATTCAACATTACAGGTCTGTATGGTGATTCAAAACCATAGTAATCCAAACATGTAGAAATCATTTGCAAACTTTCTGTTGGCATTTTGACTACATGTTTATCACACATTTCATTCGCGCTCTCAATTGGGCATTCATTCAATACAAAAATATTCATTCTTCTTCACTTCCTACATATATCCATTTAGCAACCTTATTTGATTTAAGTTGCGTTACTTGAAACTCTTTGTTACCTTTCAGTAAGTTACCTACTTGATGAACATTAGAGTTTGTAAACCTATGTGGTTTACCTAAACCATTCTTATACTCATTAAGAAAACGGGTGGCTTCTACTGCTGTGAACATTTCACCTTTCTGTTTTGCACCGAATTCTCTTAATGCCATTAATCTATATTTGTGTCTTAGTGGGCCTGCCATTAGAAATAATCCTCCAGTCTACTGTTTGCTATTGTTGGCTTCTTAGCCTTGCCCTTCTTAACACCTAACTTAACCCTCTCAACAGAAGAGAGTTTAGTATACATATAGTGTTCAAAGTCGGGGTCTTGCTTTAATAAGTTTAGCATCTCATATTCATCAGGTCTCATACCTATTTTCTTACAAATAGATGGTCGCTTATCATACGCTCTCCTTCTAGGCGGAGAAAAAGAAATAGGCATACCATTATGTGCATAAGCAAGTAATTCAAAAAAGTAATCTGATGACCACTTTCTTTTTACTTTAGCATCTATCCATGCTAACTTTTCTGTGTTTAGAGATGACATTGCCCATGCTAATATCTGTTCATCAAAAGGCTTGTTAAACTTTAGCATTTCTGCTACAGCATCTCTATCCTTAGATTTGAGATAAATATTAATCATCTCAAATATATTCTTTTCAAGTGTTCCTATATATGATTCTGCATTCACACATGCATTCTCTTCTTGTAATTCAAGAAGCGCATAATTAGTTGTGCCTGCTCTCTTTAGTTTACACTTATCATATATCTTTTTATCAACATCTTTCTGATTCACAGATGTTAATACAATCTTACCTTTATATTCTAGTAATGTTTTAACTATAAGGTCAACCTTTGGTTTATAGTGAACCTCTTCAATTAGAATCCCTGTCTCTCTAGGGATACTAAAGTTATCATCAATGTCATATTCGTCTGCATATTTAATAATAGGATTCGGTGGTAAGAAATTCAAAGCCTTTGTTGTCTTTCCTGTTCCCGGTTTACCTACTACTATCAATGGTCTTTCTGTTGTTTTTATATTAATCATTATCATTCCTCATTGTCATTATCTCTTTATATTCAGTATCGCAATCAGGACATTCTACATCTATAAAAAATACTTTAGTACCATCGGGTTCTTTTGTTACGTGTGTACTAAAGAATATATATCTAAAACCACAATCTCTACAACCATGTTGGATGGTTTTATCAACGTAATCTTTTAGAGTATTAATGTCCTGCTTGGTGAATTCCATCACAATTCACCTTTTATTTGTAGTATTCTTTCCAACCCTTCAAGGGTATGATGTTCGCCATTGTCTAAGATTTCTACTATCTCTTCAAAATCATTCCAATTGTTTTTAGCATCTGGTAAGTCTGGTATTAATTGACATAACTTCCAGATGTTAGTCAAACCACCTATTGTCAATATAGGTCTTGGTCTACTCTTATGTTCTTTTTCTTTGTAGTTTGCTTCTACGCCATTCTGTGCAAGTGTTCTTTGCACACCAATTAAAAAGTCAGATGAACCTCTTATATTCACTCTAACTCTAACTCTATATCCTATCTGTAACTTAGAGGCTTTTGCTACATGAACCTCAGGTTTAGCAATAGATAGGAGGATACCTTGCAACTGTCCTTTACTATACATTTTCATTCCTCAAATACATTTTATAATCTTTAGCCAATTCTCTATTTTCTGGCCACTTTCCAAACCCTTCATGTTTTTCTAGTTCTAACCAATACCAATGTGCTGCTGTTATTCTATCATCACCTGCTTCTTCTGCATTTGTTTCTGCTCTATCGGCTAACATCATAACTAAAGTTTCTAAATGTTCTGCTACTATGTATGCCAAGTCGTGTGATATTGGCATATCAACTTGTTCTTTAATTGTTTTCATATAATGAAATCTTGTCATTCTTTTACGATTAACAGGCGGGGGTTTCGGGGTAATAAGTTGGTTTTTCTCGTCCACAAAAGGGACTAATTTGGCATCCATCTTCCGATACCTACCCCTACTTTCCTCCCCGACCTTCTTCAAATACGCCACGCCGTCCTCGATTTTAATACAAGTATACGGCAAATGGTCTAATAGGGTCATTGAGCCTACGGTAATCACTTAACTCAACTCCTGCACCCTTTGGAGGGTATCAATATCTGCGGGGTACTTGTCGTGGCGTACACGCATACTGCGAGGAAACCTCAAACCAATCTGCCCATCAGCATTGCTGGTTATTAAATCGCTAGTTACTTGTAATACAATCCTTGGATTAAAGTAATACTTATCGCCTTCATATCTATCTATATGTTTCCTTAGTTCAGTAGTTAAAAGTGCCAGTTCATCATCTGAGAAACCAGTACCTACTTTACCTACTTCAACATAATCAGCACCATTCTTTACAGATATTCCAAACGTACCAAACCAACCACTACGCTTACCTTTACCATATTCAGCAGAAGTAATAACTACATCTAATTCAATTCTTGGTGGTTTATACTTCAACCATCCTTTGCTTCTTTTACCGGGTTCGTAGGCCATGTCTGCATCCTTAATCATAACACCTTCATATCCCCAATCTATAGCCAGATTATAAGCAGCAGTAATAGATGTTATATCCATCTTATCAAACCTCTTTGCGATATAAGGTTCTTCAACATTTTCTTCAAGTTTTTGAATACGATTGGATAATGGTTCATCTATCAATGCTCTACCTTGGATGGATAGAATATCAAATACTGCAAGTTGCACAGGGCATTGTTCTACTGCTTCTGTTCTATCCTTCTTATGAACTCTCTTTGCCAATAACTTGTGGTCGGCAGGAGAACCATCGGTTTTAACCGGATATATTTCAGTATCAACAATACAAGGAGAGCATAATACTTTTCCATCTAGTATGTCATTTACAACATCAGGGAATTGGTCAGTAACAACAACACCCTTTCTATTAAAAATCAATACGCTAGGTTGATACGGCCCCATAGGGCCATAATGGATTTGATAACGATTACCATCATACTTAACATCAACAATATAATTATCAGGTCTTTCCATTCCCTTTCTAGGTTTTGCCAACATGGGAGTTACAAACCTACCAAATTCTAAATTACACTCTGGTTCAAAACCCGCATGTAATTGTGAACAAATTTCACTAGCAGTATTAAACATATAATACCTTTTAATCTCAGCAATAGTATACCCGTAGTGTTTAGCCATTACCTTAAGCGGTACGTTATTGTTAACACCATTTCTAGGTTTACCTAACCAATAGCGTACAAACCACTTCTTTTCCCTAGCACTCATTTTGTTTAGTGCTTCTGCTATCTGTTGATAGGAATTACTAACCATACTACTACAGTCTAATCTAAGCAAGTTCCAAAACGCACCTAACGTAATATCAGAATCTTCTTCATTACCTAAGTCAATCTCTAATACTGCTTCACCTAAATCACCCCATGTATGAACAGCATCTTCTACTTCGTCATCAAATAAACCTAAAGCATTAGCCACCCATGTTATTGCTCTTTTCTCAGCAATATTGTTAACACCGTATTCTAAAGAGAGAATAGCAATCGCTAAATGTTTATCATCACCAAAACTATTTAGTGAACCATCTATAGTATTTATCTTACCAGTTGGTGTTTGGTTTTCAATCACCTCACACATTCTTGCAAACGTTGCTAAACTCATCTCATCACCTTCATCTTACCATAAGCAACCCAAACGTCTTCTGTAGTAATAGCGTCACTACCAGAAGAAGCAAGTGCCTCATCCACAATAGCAATACAAAGGACTTCAAACTCCTTTTGCATTATCTCTTGAATGGCTTCTGTTGTTCCACTTCTAATATGATTATTCTGTGGTATCATAGTTCTAAGTTGTTGCTTAATCTTCCTCTCGCTTATTACCATGTTGTTCAACTGCCTTTTCAATTGCCCTCAATAACTGAGGGGCTTCTTGCATATTTACTCTTATACCCTTACGGGATACCTTTCCATTTTCATACCATCTAATATCTAGAATGTCTATATTCCAATAGTTACCTGTTCTGATAACTAATTCTTGTGTAGCATTTCTAGGTACTCTGGCAATTATTTTTTCATCATTCATGTTGTCATACCTTCTTTAAATTGTTGTAATCCCTTCAAACTATAGAAGTATCTTGGTGCTGCTAATTCATCTAACCTATTGGCTATCCAAACCGCACCACCTAAACTACTTATTTGAACAATCTCAAATTGTCCGTTTTCAGTTTCTATAACTTCTACTGTTTCTACTTCGGGTACGAGACCAGTTACTCTTGTAAGTTCAGAAGCCACAGAACTAAGATTCTCAGAAACATATTTTATGATATGTCCTCTTTGAATAGGAATCTTAGCATCTACTGTAATTCTAATCTTACCATCAAATTCACAGGCTTTACAGCCCCTGCCCCTTTTACCTTCAATATCTGCACATACAGGGCAGGGTATCTCAGCAGGTAAGGGGGCAGGGAATCTGATGGTTATTGCTTCTTTCATTCATGTCCCGTCCATTCTTTATACACACAATAGTATTCTATTGTAATATCATAGGGAAACGTAGGAGTATAAATATCTACAGTTCCCATATTAGGTGCATACCCATTACTAAATAATACACCATCTTGCGATGCATAACCTTCTAGTTGAAAGGTATAGTTAGAAAACACTATCTGGTTATCAACTACCTCAAAACTCAGATGGGTTGCATTCAAAGTAATAATCTGGATTTGCATCCATGTAGAATTATTACCCACAGTAATTACTGGTGCTGTTGAGTTATTGTCTCCAGCCATTACAGTGTAATTACCACTTAACGTTTCCCATCCGCTTACAACTATTACAGTTTCACCGTCTTCATCAGTCGGTGCATCTGGTATAGCATCTGCACAACCCGCTAATAGTATTGAAACCATTAACAATGTCATTATTCTTTTCATTACTTCACCTATCACTTAACTCTAGCATCTCATTAACGATTGCTAGATTTGCTCTTATCGCATTCATTGCTGCTACGATTATTGCTTTATCTTTCTTATCCAAGTCAACACCTTCTTTCTTTTCGTTACTAATCATTCTTCTTCACCTTTGCATTCACTACAACATGTTTCTTTCTTAGTTGTGTTTCCCCATGTAAATTGGCTGAACACTTCATAGTGGTCTTTACCGTCTTCACCTACTCTAAAGTATATTGAATACTTCTCGCCGTTCCCCAACACGGTGGCGGAGTTTAAGAACCTTTCATACATGGAAATTGTTCTTAGGTCTGTACCACTAAAATATGCCTTTCCAAATGGATGTGTGTGAATCCATTCTTTAAGTGGAAAGCGCATACCTTCTGTTTCATCCTGTCCACCAAAGGTTACAAACCCCGGTGAACCCACACTTATGAACAAGCGGTCATTCCCATCAATGACTACTTGAACTTCTCTTGGCTTATCAAAAGCCGACATAGACATATCCCATATCCTTTGATGAAAGACATGTTCATTTATGTTAAACCCATCTTGGATAACATCTTTCCAAAAGGGTTCTACAACGTCAAACTCTTCCCCACGTACATCTGCAAGATAGTCTGTCATTGTAGTGCCTCCAATTGTTTTTGGAGTTTCGCAGCCTTTCTCTTCATTCTAAGAGCCTTTCTGTTACTTCTCCACTCAGTAAACCTAACCCATAGGCTTCTGTTCTTGCAACCTTTACAGCACTCACAGTCTTCTTTAACAGGTTCTCCTGCAAATTCCATTGAGCGCATTTGCGGCATCTCCTTACCAGCAATTAGAGTATTGCGGTATTCAGGCCAACGCTTTGTTATCCTGTTAAGCCTAGTTTGGCAACCCTTCACACTTCTGCTTAGGTGCTTTGCTACTGCTTCTCTTTCCTCTGAGTCTGATGACCAGTTTCTAACAAGATACATATCATCCTTTGGACTCCACTTCATTCTGCTATTAGCATGAAGTTTAGGCTTTGCAAGTTCTTTCTTCATCTTATCTACTTCTTTCTTTAAATCAACCTTAGTTACTCTCTTTCGCCCACCCATCTGCTTTAACTTCGATTTAATCGCGTTAAAGGTTCTATCCTCTTTATCTGGTTGGACTCTATTGTAGTGGTTGTTAAATAGAACAGTTATTAGTTCTACCGTTACTGGCCTACCGTCATCCAGTTTTGTTTCCATACACTTTCTCAAGTATTTTTCTTCATCTGCTGTCCATCGCTTTCCCATATTATCACACATTTATTATTATTTTATCTGCTACTTTTTCTTCATTAAACCAACGTTGAATCCATTGCGCCCCATATCCAGCAATCGCAACGTGAGTAAAATGTAACACTTCCTTATTTCCCGATTCGTTAAAGTTTTCACCTTGACAGGAAAAGGAACCTTCTGGCCCCGTAAGAAACGTTTCACTAAACTTGGGGTCTGTTAAATAACTGATAAGTGCTCCATTGCGACCCTGCGCTCTCAGGTCTAACCACTTAGTTTCACAATCATCTTGAAACCCTTCTGCATAGAGAAGTTTCCGTACTGCTAGATTATCTGCACAACATACAACTAAATCATATCCTTCTATTTGTTTTCTGGTTACGATTGGAAATTGAATCCCAAGTCGGATACCAACATCATTGTAATGATTCATACATGTTGTTTCTCTTTTCATAGCGGAAACCTTCATCATATCCAGAGACCCTACTGTATAGTTTTGATAACTTAAGTTCTTTTCTTCTACAGTATCTGGGTCTGCTACTGTTATTTCATATAGTTCTGTCTTGTGTAAAAGCGGTGCTAGAAAACTTCCAATACCACCTACACCAATTATTAATATTTTTCTTGTCATTTTAATTACCTTATCCCTGCACAAAATCCTTCTACATCCAGTGTTAATAGTTTATCTTTATCTATATTGAACATAGGATATAGTTTCTTAGTTGTCAATCTTTGTGCTACTGCTGTGCATTTGCAAGCATCACAAATTGCCTGTTGAGTATGTTCAACCTTACCAATCTTTCTAAGCATAGAGGCTATCCAAACAGCAGAAGCCATATGACTCCTTGTAAAATGAATATCTCTCAGCGTTAGATAATCGTGAATATAATTTACAACCATCTTTGTTTCCGATGTAAATTCAACCGAGGCACCTAAATCAGAACATATTCTATCAACCCAAGGATTAATAGGCATGTTTTGCAGTATGTGAGACTTACCCAAATGTCTGGCAAAATGTCTAGCATACTTAGATACCTTATGTGCATCTTCATTGTTTTGTTCTGCTATTTCAGTTATTGTTATAGGAACCCCATTCTCTCTTAAACAAATAACAACAATCGCACATGCTCGTAATGGCAATGTCACTCCCCTCAATTTATGGTCTAGATACAAAGTACGGTAATAACTGTGTACCCTGTCTTTCAACCCATGATTTGGTAGGAATGGTGACATAACCATGTTACATTCTAACAATCCCTTTTGAATAGAAGTTTCGTGTGAACTATTTCTAAATTTCTTATTAGTTCTTCTAAGTTGCCTACTCAAACTATTGTTATTATCATTACCAATTAGTGACCCTAATTCTCCGGGTCTATCTATTTCATTCTTATAGGTAAAGTTACCTGCTTTCAATTGTTCATAGTCAATGGTGCGGTTTGTTTTATCCTCAAAGATATTACGAACCTGCACATAACCACAATCATCACAAATAGTTTCACCCATTCTATCATCATAACTAAAATTATTTCCGTTACATTCATCACATTTCATGAAATCACCGTGTCCCAATTATAATCTAAATCTCCCATGAATTCCCAATCAACAGTAAATCTAGATTCTAATTCACCTTTCATTACTTTAGTAGGAATATATCTACCTATTGTATTAACTAACTTTACAGTTACATTGTCATTCAATAGTGCCAATGCTCTAGCGGCATATTGGTCACCCAAACTAGAGTTAGCATGTATATTATCAATACATATAGGCCCATTAAATCTACCCATCAACTTAGCATCAGGGTCTTTTTCTTGGTTGATTGGTTGTGCTTCATCAGAAATAAATACATATGTCTTTACCTTCTGAGTATCAGTCTTATAAGTAGAATTAATGATAACCCAATCACATAGTTTACCTCTAACTAGCATTACTTTATATTTATTCCTGTTGTTATTGTAATCTAGAATCTTAATCCTATCTGGGTATTTAACTTCAAGGCTGTTCATCAATTCCTTTGCCCTGTTCTCAACCATATCAGATGTTCTGTTTTGAGCAAGGAATTCTTCCATAAGTTCCAATTGTGCTTCGCTAGGTTCTTCACCCATAAGTTTAGTCCATAACTTCTTAGGTGTAGTATTAGCCCATGTCTTTGCTCTAGAATGTTCATGGTAAAAATAGTTAACCATAATATCTAAATCAGCAACATTGATTGGTGCCCAAATACCATCAGATATTTCAATAGCGGCTTCTGTGTTACTAATCAACACAGTGTTTAGCCTGCAATTAACCTTCTCTCTTTCCTTTATGTTAAAGTACCAGAATGGTGTCCTGTTTTCCAATACATAGGTAACATTCTCTGGCATTGTTATCATTCTAATTACATATTCAAGTAAAGGTTGTGCTTCTTTTTCAAAACAAGAACGGTAAATATATCTAGATAAAGCAAAGAGTAAATTCTTCTTTCTAACTCTTTGATTCATCATCTTGTAATATGTCTGTCCCTTTTCAACCATTACGGCCATACCACTTTCAGGCAATACAAAAGCCATTTTAAATTTCTTAGGAACATGGTTACGGTAATTATTTCTTGAACCCCAACCTAACACAGTCTGAAGAACATTCTTCAGTTCAACCATCAAAGGTTCTCCTTTATCATATGCTCTTTGCTGTAACTTACAATTTACAATTGTCCTTTCTATCTTTTCTTTATCAGATAAACGTGTATTATTCTCAACAATAGCAAGATAACCCTTACCACTGTATCTACGCATCTTTAGCCTTTCAATAGGGTAAGTAGAATATATATCCACCTTTGTTTGGTGAAAACTACTGTCATCATTTGCTGAGTATATTCTAAATACACATTCGTGCTTATTTCCATAATGGTCAAACATTTTAATTCCTCGGTTTCTCATTTACTAGAAGAAAGTCTGGTGGCTTTTGAATAAACTTACCCTTTACATGGAATGTTCTCCATCCTAACTTTTTTCTCTCTTCCCACTTGTCTTGCTTTCTGGTAAACCAACCACTTTCCTTCAATTCTTGAAGATAGGGTAGTTTGCATCCTTTCAAGAAAGCATATACTATTATAACATCCTTTGGTAACTTCTTGAACTGAGTCCAAGAATAGGTAATACCTTCAATGGTTGGTCTTTCTAACCCATTACCTTTACTCTTACCAAAGCCGTCACTTCTTTTACGCTTAATCTTATTATCTCTAAGATACTTTTGAAGTCCTGCTATAATTTCATTCTTACTATAATCCCCATACAAATCTACTATTTCACTCATTTATATCAACCTCAACATATTCTACGTCCTTTACATAGTAACCTGTGTGTAGTCTAACATTAAACTTACCCAAAGGTACAATGCTTATAAATTCCAACTCAAGTCTCTTTCTTCTCTCGTTGAATTTATACTTCCAGATGATGTGCTTATCTCGCCATCTTGTGCATTGAAACTTCTTTCGCTTTGCTACCTTTTCGATAGCAGTTGCTATTTTCAATACATCTTCGACATCTGCATCTGGCACTCTTTCTTCAAGCCTCTCAATAAAGTGTGGAGTGAAGATTGCCCAAAAGAAATGGAACCCGTCTTCTTTTATCACCTTTTCGTGAATAGCAGAAAACGGATTGAAGTATTTGCCACATGCTGTGCATACCATCTTTCCATTACCTTTCATCTCAAATTTATCATTTCCACATCTACAGTCATTAAATCTCATTTTTATTCGCCTCTATATAGTTTGCTAATTGTTTCATTTCCATTATTTTAGTGTTAAATTCACTGTCGTCTTTTGCTTTACCAGAGCATATGTAAACACGCTTGGCAAATCTTAACCAATCTCTCACAGAATACTTACCAGTAATAGTATCCTGCGTTGCCCTGTCAAATGATGCATGTAAAGTTTCCGCATTGTGATACGGATACCTTGCACTCTTTGACAAGATTGTGGGCAATATATGTTCAATCTCATGCATTTCGTCACGCATATATGATGCGATTAATGCAACGTGTTCTGGTGTTCTTATAATCTGGTGACTATATTTCACACGCACCGCCACCACACGCTGGTTCATCACCAAAATTAGTATCATCATCATATTCTATTATTTGCGTTAGGTCTAATGCCTTTAGAGATTTCATCATTTCTTCATACGTACCTTTGGTACAAGCCTCAAATGGTGCTTGCACATATACTGAATCATCATTAGGGAAACAGGATAATCCATTGTAGAAGTGTCTGTTTAGCCACATCCACTCTCCAACTTCATTCCAATCATTCTTATTGATGTAAACAGTTGCTGATACATTGTGGGTATTCTGTCCATTACTATGTCCAGGGTTTACCCATCTAACCGTTGTGTTCTTTACTCTTTCTAAGAACATAAACGTGTCTTCTTGCTTCTTCAATAATGCACCTACTGGTGCTTTCTGTGGTATCTCAATAATCATCCCATCAGGATTGAATTGGTCTTCAACAATCAATTCTGGGTGGTTTTCTACCAGATAACTACAGATTGCCTCAGTCTTTCCAACTCTTATTCTTCTGATGTAATAATCGTTATGCCATGCATGTATACCAGAAGATGAACCACATACCATAGATGCAGTACCACTTGGCTTAACACAAGTAATTCTTGCAGCAGCATTTATTCCTAGAATGTTTGCCCATTTCTTGTTAACTTCCTTAGCCATGTATGCAGTACCAGTAATATCTAGATTAGTCACCCTATTGGATGCTAGTCCTGTCATTGATACACCTAGTAATGCATCCTTCTCAGTCGTTGTCTTCCATATATCTCTTAGATAGTGGAAGTCAGTATAAGATGCTTGAAGAGTACCTAGTATAGTAGCGGCCTCAACCCTAGCATTCAAATCTTCTTGGTCAACAACACTTGAAGAATTTATTTCTGTCAAATTACAGAATTGATAGGGCCTAAGAGCAATCTCGCAGCAAGGATTCGTTCCCCAATCTTTATCATTTGTTAGATAAATACCCGGTTCTCCAGAACCACCTGCTTCAATTCTATCCCATATCTTATCAAAGAAGTCTTTCTTTATCCTGTGTCTTAGTAATACTACAGAATTGTTAGCACGTTGTCTCTGAGGATTCTTCTCCCAAAACTGTCCTGCTTTACAATTCATCATATGTGCATCATCAGCACTAAACAAAGCAATCAAAGCGGCCCTTCTATTACCACCTGCTGTTACTGCATCTGCAAGATGGCACATAATATCATGGCACTCTAAAGTAGATAGTTGTTCACCATCTTCCTTTGTTTGTAGTATATTCTCAACCTTAACCATACATTCTCTCAATGGTTCAGGGCCGGGTGCTCTACCACCTCTTGTCTTTAGCCTTGCACCTTTTGGTCTAATATCATCATAAATAAATCTAGGTCTTTGAGTTAATTCACCAGTATAAGAACGGAATAGTTCTTTGACTGCATCTGCCCAACCAATAATAGAATCCTGAATAACAATCTTTCTTGTTCTATCCTTGTTTGGTTGTTTAATCTCAGGTAATTGTCTAACGTGATGTTGCTGAACAGAATATCCTAATCCTGTTCCATTCATCAACAAAAACATTGCTTCATGGAAACACTCAACGGAATCCACAGGCATGTATGAACAATTGTAAATACTGTTAGGTGATACTTCAATAGCCTTACCTGCATATTGCATAGACCTCATAGATGGAAGTACCTTAAATGGCAATACATAGTTCTCATAAATATCTACAACCTTAGTGTATTCTTCAGACATCTCCCCATATCCCATCTCCTTTAACTTACTCAAATGCATATCTCTGTTTCTATATACAATCTCTTCCCATGTTTCTTTCCTTAACGCTTCTGGTAGCCACTTGGCATACTTCATGTATATCGTTATGTCACTCATTATTTTACTTGCTAATTCCATTTTAACACCTTACTGTTTTCCTATATGGCATTTCTGCTAGATTGGTAAATGCCGTAACCCATTCGCCGGACTTTTTAATCGCCCATTGTTTTTCTATTTTAATTTCCCATTCAGGGAAAGTCTCTATTGCCTTATTTCCATATCTTTCAACCATTTGATTAAAGTCTGTGAAAGTGTGGCCATCATATATAACTTGCATTTCCCCATCACAAACAATCAATGCTTTTGTGCTATATGCAAATACATGACCTAATGGATAAAAGTCTGCTCTAACTACAGCCAATCCATCGTGAGTCATAAAATCTTCTTTTATATTCCAACCAAATATTCTCATTAAATCTGGTAGAACTTTTTCATCTACAAAATTAATATTATCCTTTAACATTCATTTGCCCCCTTTTTGTGAGGGTGGGGCGTTGAAGGCTATACGCCCCAACCCTCAATACCAGTGTTTTACTGGGTACCGCCAACAATGGCGGGTATTAAATCTACAGACTCAACGGAGTCCCAACTTACTGATGAAATCATTTCTCTAGAGGTTAAGTCACCATCAATAACTACCCAATGTGAAGGGTGGTCGTTGATTTGGTCTATAACCTTCTCAGCCGTCTGATTTACCAGTTCTGTATGTCCTGTCTCATTAATTATCGTCAATAACATATTCATTCCTCGGTAATTTTTTGTAAAGCAAGTCGCCTTATCAATCTTGCGCTTGCCTTCCTTCCAATAGCCTAGCAGTAAGCAGGTTAATGGTTTCTTCATATTTGTTCACTAAAACAGCCAAATTCCTATTAGCCGTTACTAGGGATTGATACCCTACACTTAACTGGTTAAGTTGCTCATTCACCTTTTCCAACTCTTCTTCCAGTTCTTTCTTGGTCTTAGTCTTTTCACTCATGTCCAATCATTCCTTATATTATCGCGCTTTAGTTTTTTTATCCAAGAACTCGCGTCATGCTTGGAGATTTCATCAAGGTCGCCTTCATACCCTAACTTAATCAAATAGTCCTTTTGTTTCTGTGTGGCTAATTCAACGTTCCCATCACCGTTTACTATATCCCACAGTTTGTTCACTTGATTTTCACTCAAAACAGTACCATTTAACATTTTCTTCTTAATATCTCTAAGGAAACTTTCTTCCCAACTGTCCTTACCCTGTTCAGGAACAAACGGTTTTATTCCATAATACTCACAGGCTTCGGCAAATTCTTCCGAATGTGTGATGTTCTCAAGGTTTGCCACAACTTTTTGCTTCCTTTCAAAGTCTCTCCTCTTGGCTCTCTTTTGATTTCTATCAAATTCTTCCAGAGTCTCGCGTCTTCTAGCCAACATTTTGTCCTCTTTTTCCACTTCTGCTTCTGCCTGTTCCACGTTAAAGAAGAACATCAACAAATCGCTGTAAAGTTTCTGATTAGGAAAACCGTAGGTATTTATCTGTGCCTTTGGATTATCTGGATGATTCCATCTCCAAACTATAGAAGCCATTCTGTAGCCGGGTTGTCCATACTTTCCACTTGAAGACTTACGAATAAAGGTTTTATCTCGATACATTTTATGGTATGCATCATAGTATCTACCTTTCTTTCTAACGTTTACTCTTAGGTCAAGGTCTTTGACCCTATCAAACATTTTAGTAAACTGCTCCCCATGTAGTTTCCACCAAGCATTTCTCTTTAATGCTTGAACTCTAACAGTAATCCATTCCTCTATCATTTCATCAGTAATCTGGTCATCTGCTAAACCAGTTTCTTCTTTGATAGCCCTAAAGATTAGGTAAGAGTTAATGTGGTCTGAACCTACACATTCACGCACACCAGTCTCAGTATTGTGAATCTCAAAGTGATACACTATATCATGTCCACATAAACACTTACGAATATGTTTCTTTGCCCATTCGGGTGGGTCACCCAACTCACTCCACCAAACTTCACCAGTGGCTATCCACTCATGTTTGGCATCATCGTAATTATCAGCCTTGGATAGAATAACCATATTTTCTATTAGTTTTCTATCCCAACGACCATTACCTAATTGTCTATTAGGCTTAACCATTAGGCATTACTCCCTGCTGACCACTTATCATATGACCACTTATCCTTATCATATGGCATATTAGTATTAAATTTAAATCTCTTCATGTTAGTCTCCGTTTCTTTCCTTCTTCTTGCTATTGCATTATTTTTTGTTAATTCATCAACGGCAACACGTTCAAAACTAGGCTGTTTCCCTTCCGCACCAATTAATAAATAACTCCACACTTTAATAGTGCTGTCTTTATTTTTTAGTGTATATAGGAAATATCTACCTTCCTTTGCTGCCCTTCGTCTTTGTTCTAATCTCCAGAATTCTCTTCTATTCATGCTTCCATCAGCAGGTGGGTTGCCATCTTTATCGGCAAAAAAACTTTCATTAAGGTCAGGTTCATAATCTTCTGGCATTTCAGGATAACCTTGTTCCATAAATACATTCTTTCTGTCTACAACAACATAGGCTTTACCAGAGTATTGTCCTTTTATTCCTCTCACAATTTCGCCAGAGGTTACTATATTCAGTTCCATTATTCTTCCTCTTCGTTTGTATTATAGTACAAAAGATGGTAAATTGCATCATTCAAATAACTTTCATTGTTCACATTATAGTTAATGAGTAATTCTATTATTTGTTCCATGCCTTCATCTGTTTGTGCTTTCTTCATTGTTGCTCTAATTAGTTCTAGATTCATTTAGATACCTCTCATATACATTCTTATCCCAATACCAAATTGCTGCGAATATTACTGTTGCATACAAAGCAAACAGTTCTGCAAAATCCCTAAAGGTATATTCTATTTTCTCAATCCAAGGATGGTATTCATAATTCACTTTGAAAACCTCCGTAGGTTGGCTACTTTCCTACAGTGAGCGCAGGGTTGTGCCTTATGAATTGCTCCCTTCGGGATGCCGAATCCACAACGCTCGCAATTAATTTTAGCCATTATTGAACACCTGCCATGTTATCATACCATTCCAAGAATGATACTGTTCTAGTCTCTATAGTGAATATAGTCCCACTACATAGATGCACTTCAACAAAGCCATCATCTGTTCTTGTTACTGCTGCTATCTGTTCATATTTAAATCTGGTATAACCAGTTCCTGTCTTATAATAATTATCTATCTCATTCATATTTATTCCTCAAAAATTTCTTTGCGTCTTCTAAGTTATCTATTATTTGCACCTGATGAACCATGCCTAAACCTTTTTTATGGCTCTTTGCCCAATCATCAGCCATCCATTGTCTGAGTCTTAAAGCCTCTAACTTATCTAATACTATTAAATAATCCATTATTCTTCCTCCGTATTAGGTATAGTCACTAAGACTACTTTACAATCATCACACAAATCGTCCATTCTTGTCATCCATTCGTTACAAGTTGGACACTTTATTGATACTCTTCCCGACATATTTTTCACTCCATTTTCTGGAATGCTCTTTGGTCTGCTAGATGACTTGTTAATAGTTCATCTATCTTACCAAACAATGCTTCTGCACAACCTCCAATAGTCTTTCTATGTAAACATAGCCAAATCGCATAATCACGATTGATAACTACCTTTGGTTGGTCTTGCTCATCCATAGTTATTACTATGGGTGGCATATCCACATCTTCAATTAAACGAAACTCAATCTCCTTTTTATCTAGTTCCTCTAATCTCATTCTATTCCCACCGCTTCATCTTTTGCTTCCTTGAGCCTTTTTTCTTGGTCAAAGGTATTCTTTTGAATCTCTAGTTCATTATCTAGATTCTTGATTCTAAAGACGGCAGAATCAACTACCTGCTTCTCTTCCAATAACGTCCACTTTGGCATAGATAGCCATTCTATCTTCATTACAAGAGGGTAGGCAATACTTACCATCTGTCCCTCTTTCGTCTTAAGGTTCAAGAAGGAGTTTGCCATCGGCATATTGACGTAAATCATCTCTCCTTCTATAGTCTCCAAACTCTTCCCATAGTCCTCAGACTCCTTATACTTATCCATTGAGTATGTTACTCTCATGTTTAACTTGTTTTCTTTTTTCCAACTTTTCATCTTATTACCTCGTAATTGTCTTAACTTTCAGAACCTCTTAAGGGTTTGCCCTTACGTTATTAAACCATCCGCCATAACGCTTGCATTCTTCCTTAATATAGCAATCACATGGTTCTGGTATGTATTCACCGATTGCTATTTGTTTCATTATTATTCCTTTTATACATTTTTTACATTCTTTCATTTTTATTTACCTCCTATAAATATAGGTTTGAATTGGTTGCGGGAGGGGGATTTGAACCCCCGAAGCACTACGCACCGAATCTTAAGTCCGGCCCCTTTGACCATACTTGGGAATCCCGCATTATGATTGAACAAGGAAAAAGGAGGGAGAACGAATCCCTAAATCTCGGAAGATAACACAAGAGAACTTCTACCTTTTATTACCGATTTAAAACCTTGCTCAATAGTGAGTTTAATTGTGTAGGAAAAGCAAACGATTACAATATTACTTGTGCCGAGCATCAATCGCTGTATTGGGTTAAATTGATTACTATGTCAACAGGGGCAACCCGTTATTTTTGCTTTTTATTTACAAACCTACCTTTATCCGTTAGGATTATTCACGCATATTAACTAGCAAAAGAACCAAGTATCCTATTAGGTCTTTTACTACGTCTTCATCAGATTCTAATGATGCATTACCTTGCATCAACCTGTTCAATTTATCATCTATGCGAACTTTCAACTGTTCTGTCTTATCAGCCCTAGAAAATATTCTTATTGGCTGTAAAGCAGAATCACCGTATTGGTCATTCTTATCCAAGAGAAACTTTGTTATTTCTCCCATTGTCTTTGAAATCTTAAAACTGGATTCGTCTTGACCCTTCACAGGCTTGGCCTGCTCTTGCGCCTTATTATACTTGTCTATCATAAGATTCGATGGCAAATTTGTTCCCCATTGAGAGGAACCCATTATCTTTTTAAGATAAGGTTCGTTTATTATCTTCTGCTTAGGTTGATTCTTTGGTTTTCTACCACCATTTCTCTTGCTGATTGTTCCTTGAGCCTGTAATCTGTAAATGCGCTGTCTTACAGAACCGACTGTTCTATTCATTTTCTTGGCTATTGCTATTGCAGTTAGCCCTTCTTTCCACAGTTTTTTTATCTGTGCTTCTTCTTTCTTTGTCCATTTCTTCATAAAATCACCGATGTTAATTATCTCAGTTTCTTGTCTAGTCATGTTTCCATGACATTTCTACAAGTCTGGAAACGACATAATGATGCAGTTAGCACCATTAACTCAGCCATATTGCCCCCATTCGTTTTCGTTTCCACTTTTCCATCATTTACACCCCCCTGCCAAGAAGGAAGGAAGGAAGGAAGGAAGGAAGGATAGAGAGAGAGGGGTGGAAAAGTATGTAATAATGTAAATATATTATAATGTATTAGATATATTATCTAACTCTTCCATTCTGTCTCACTTTCATTTCCAACTCCAATTGGAAACGTGGAAACGTCCGACCCCCTTATCATATCATATAGGATATGACATATCCATAAGTGTATAGTATATACATATATTATAGATAGAGAGTCTTCCCGGTACATATCGAATCAATGGCGCGATTTAACATCATAACATTTTACGCCATAAATTCTGATGAGTATATACTGGCCTTTGGTGGAATACGTGCTTGTAAGGCCATTGATTGTAATTGCCACCAACAATTCTATAGATGGCAGGGGATATATAAGTCGGCGGCACCCCTCGATGCCCCTCGTCTATAAATATCCTATTTGTCGAACCATATGGTATCAACAACTTTGTCCAGTTGAAACCTGATTTTGAGGAGTCCGACAGGAAAGGGCGACTTTATCCCTTTCCTGCCAGACAAGAATTGCTGCTAACTAGGCGTGAAAGAAGGGTTTTATTCCTCTTCCTCCACAAAGTCGTATTCTGCACAAGCGGCAAGTCCATCTAGTGAACCATCCCATGAGCCGTCCTTGTAAAGTTCCCTTGCCGTCTGCTTTGCCTTCTTAGCGAGGGTGTTTGCGTAATCATTAGCATCTGTGAACACAGGTGGCCCTGCGCTCTTTCCGTGCTTTCTGAGCAATGGCTGAGAATACTGCGCTGTGCTCTCAAAGAACGTATATGCAGCCTCTCGGATTGCTTCAGCAGCAGAATCAACCACTACTGATGCAGCAGCAGGTAGTAATCCTTGATTACCTCTGCGCCATACAACCTTTCCTGAAGGGAAGTCCTTCAGCATTGCTTTAATGGATAGAGCCAAAGCAGCCCTATTATCCACATTGTTGTCACCAGTCTCTATTAGCATAGTTGCCAGAGACCTTACATCATCGGGGATAGTTCCATCAACGTCACCCTCGATGCATGAGTTTACCTTCATCTTTACCGATTCCCAATTTACTTCATCCATATTATTCACTTTCCTATTTTTTCTTTCTTTGCCCGTTAGCGGCATAGTTGTCAAATCTCTGGGATATATAAGAGGTTTCAAACAAAGCGAAACCATATGGTAATGAGAGTTTTTTCAGGATACAAAGAAACATGCGTGGAAAAACGCGCGAATTTTCCTTAGTCTAAATTCTTAGTGCGTTTTCTGCACCTCAGTTTCCACTGGATTTGTTATTTAACATCGTTTCTTTTACGCCCATTACATGACCATATGGTGGGAATATTGCATAGGCTTCTTCCTTGTGAATATGCCGCTTGCGTATCCTATCCTTAAGATTTGCTCGGCTTTTTTTCTATAGCCTGTGCTACGTACTTAATGTACTTCACGACAAAAAGCACTCCCAAATCATATGGTTGGTTAAGGTTTGCTCTGTTTACCGAATGAGGTGTGGAACAAATCTGCATTAAGCAGGAACCAAGGTGGTTGTTCTAACAACGAATGTGGTAAACGGAGATGCCAATTATACGACCTCAATGAGATTGGTCTATTCATTTCATGTGACCAACCATATGGTAATAATAACTCTGGTATCACGGTTAAAGATGATTAGACACATTAAGTGTCCATCAGGGATACCAGAGTGATATATACCCGACCAATTTTTTGGGGTCTTGCGTCATAAGGCCTATATCCCTTAGCCTGTAACTTGTCAGCACACCACGTCCGGTGCTACACTGCGAGAGAAAATATGAATTCTTCATAATCCCTACATAAATGTAAACGGACGCT
>TARA_A100001201_G_scaffold4951_2_pt1 | contig 33079 bp, 16 predicted proteins | sample TARA_A100001201 | Tara Oceans TARA_A100001201 (sample SAMEA2619872) | marine metagenome | biome: marine biome (ENVO:00000447); feature: surface water layer (ENVO:00002042); material: "saline water (ENVO:00002010), including plankton (ENVO:xxxxxxxx)" | depth 5 m | reverse complement strand
CAATCAATATTGTGCATATCTTTCTGTCCCTTTGATCTGGCACAGAATGAAGTACGACGTTTTGCTCTACTTCCAGTTGGGTTCTTTTCAGTTACAGCGGTCTGCAACTTTGAACCTGGATTTTCGCGCTTGTAAGCATCAACAGACTTCTGACTCATACCATCAACACCGTCTTTACGGTTTGACTTCTGCCAGTCTTCTCCAAGAACATCTTCGTTGGTGATCAAGTTTGTAGTTTCATAATCAGTTGGAATAAAATCATCTCTCCAGTTAGAGAAACCTTCTTTCTTTACGCAGTTGTTATAGGTCTTACCAAACATTTTTTTGGTGCCTTTCTTTTCATATCCAGGCCAGCACTTTTTTGCTTCTTCAATAGCATCAGCAACAGAAGCAACTTTTTTGGATTGTTGTGCGTGCATTTTAGATGCACCTGCCAACTGCTTTGAAATTTCTTTCAACTTATCCTTTTTGGATTCACCGAGTTCAAACTCTTCTTTCTTGGTTGAGTTACCCCAGTTAGCAGCACCAACCTTACGGCACTTGACTAATGCACCAGATGCATAAGCACTTGGCCATACGGAATAACGAGACTTGACCTTATGATAGCAAGCATCTTTAGTGCCACTACCCTTACCTTTCTTATCTTTTGCTTCACAGATTCCAGCGTCTCTTAGTCTCTTTGCTTGACTTGTGTGCATCTTCACAGCAGCATCCAACTCTTTCGCAATCATCTTAACTTTATCATTCTTAGGAGTTTCTTTTTTCTCCTTACCCTCATCAACCAGTTCACCTTCTGGTTCATATGAGTTTCTCATATTTTGAGTCGCTTGGTTTTGACGCATACGAACATCACCCATTTGAGCACCAACTCTATTGAATAGACCACCACCTTTAGATCCAGGAAGAACTGGTGCTTTCTTTTGCTTTTTAGCAAGAGGGTTTTTAATATCTAGATTGGGATGTCCAATGTATCCATCACCAGGTTTACCACCTAAAAACTCATCAAGTTGTTCTAATTCTGCTCGCCAGTTTGAATAAGATGCGTTCATTGTTTTTTTCTTTGGTTTATCGGTTGCAACGTAAGTTGGTTTTGCAGCACCTGTTTTTTGCTGTTGTCCTGGGTCTGCTGCTTTCTTTCTTCTAGATGCAGATTTTCTTTCTGCGGGTGTCATACTGTCGTATTTAGAACGAGACACACATTTAGGAACACCTTCACCTGGTTTGTCACTAGCACAGGTTCCACCTGTCGTAACATTCACCCATCCACCTTTACCATCTTTAGATTTAGATCCCGAGAACCACTTGTGTAAAGTGCCCTCATTCATTTTATCTGCATAACTGGCAGCAGCATCAGTATCGTGTGCAGTATCGGTAATTTTTGCTTGCATCCAAGCAGGAATGTCTTTTTCCTTTTTACCGAGTGCCTTTTTCAACTTTGCAATATTTTTTGCTGATTTTGAAAGTTGAGACTGCGCCATAGCGATCTCGTGATCACCATTCTTTGCTTCATTCATTGCTTTAGTTTTCTTCTTCATTGAATTGATGAACTTTCGATAAACCGCTGCTTCCGCAGTCTTGCCCATTTCTCTTGCTCTCTGCTCCATAGCAACTGCTGCCTGGATTTTGTGAGCGTGAGATCTTGATGAATTGCGAATTTTACTAACAGATGCTTTAGCAGTTGCAACATCTTTAAATCCTAAACCGTGGATAGTCCCCTTTGGATTTTCATCCGTATAAAGATCAGAATGCTTTTTAGAATTAGCGGGTTGACCTTTCTTTCTAGGAATACGTGGATTGGATTCTTCAGGCAGATCTTTCTTATCGGGAAGACCCTTATGTTTTGTTGAAGCAAAATCCTTTACATCATCTTTTTTCATTGTTGCTGCTGCTTTAGCAGTTTCAGGCGTTGTAGCCTTTATTTCACCTTTTTGAATAGCACGAACTATTCCGAAGAATTTTTGCTGTTTCTTAGAAACCGCTTCTTCGTTTACCTTCTTGCGACCCCTACAGTGTGCTTTTTGGGAGAATCCTTTTGGGTTATCACAGTCAATTGACCTTTTGTACCTTGCACTCCACGCTTCAGAGACACCTCCTCCGCCGCCATTACCAGATCCCCCATTAGACCCGCCATTCCCGTTGCCATTGCCATTCGAGTTATTTGCATTACCATTACCATTACCGTTACCGTTTTTCTTTTTTCCTTCTTCCTCGTGCTCACTATCACGCATCAAATATCCTGAAGGCATAACGTGATGACCTTTAGGAATTTTCTTACACTTTTTTGAAGTGTTGCAATAGTAATATCCCTGCTTACACTTTTTCATCCTTATCAGAATTGGGACTATTACTATTTAGAAAACCTTGTTTTAATAGTTTCTGCAGTTCAGTTGTAGAACCTACAAATACTGCATTGTTGGTAACGCTGTTAGGACCACTTTTACTGTTATCTTCTTCAAGATCTTTGAGTTTCTTTTGAAGATCTGCCAGTTTATCTGTTGTATCAGCAACACTCTTAATAAGTTGTCCTGCAACTTCATACGCTCTAGGACTTGCACTTTCTCCTGCAAGTTCCATAATGCCATTGATTGCTTCTTGCCCCTTTTCTATAAGAGAATATAAATTTGCTCTCGTATACTCATAGTCTTTCTTTATATCAGTGCTTTCCTCTGGTCTCTTAATAGGACCTGGTTTTTCTGATTTTACAATACTACTTTCCACGTTAAGTGCATCGTCAATGGCATCAAATTCAGACATAAATTTTAAACGTCAATTTGTCTTGTAGGACTGTATGCTTTACTATCACCAAGATATTCAAAAGATTCGTTGAAACCAAAATCATCATCTGGTTCAATCAACGCATCATCTGCAGTAGTCAGAAGATTGATAACTGCATCCTTAAGGTGCGTTGCCTTAACTGTTGAATCGTAACCTCTTTCAACATAAAGTTGAGTAGAGGATGGGATTGCTTCAACATACATTATCTCATTATCTATGATAATTCTATTTCCTACTTCAAAACCAGAACTATCTACAACTGCAATTAATGGTTCACTATCATTAATTGTTGCCGTAAGATCTCCCGTTTGATCATTTGTATAATCTTTCTTTGCTTTGGGAGTTACAATGTAACGCATCTGCCTTGTAGCAGTTCTGGTATTGGTAGAAGCATAAGTGTCCACGGTAACTTTTTTGATGAGACCTTCTGGACTATCGGCAATTCCACCAAACAGATATGTTTTAGCAGTAAAGTTCAATGTGTATATTAACGCTCTTCTGCTAGAAAAATCACCCTCATAATCATCTTGCATTGAGATGCCATTTAAGACAATAGGAACATCTCTTTTTTCACCAATAGAATCTACTAAATTGATTGTAATATTAAATGCTGGTTGGAAATATGGGAGAATCTGCTCAATAATTTGCAAAGCATCATCATTTAACTTACAGAAGATATTCAACTGAAAACCAATATTATAGGGAACAGGCATATAAACCTTTTTCATCTGACTGTTAGTTACAGACTTGAAAGTTTGAGTAATTCCTGCTTTCCTTGATGAATCATATTCCAAAGATGTCATCTCAAATGACATTCTTGGAAGTGTTATCTGAACAGCTTTATTCAAATTTGCTTGCTGCTCAATTCTTGCTAAAAACTTCTGTGCAGGTCCATATGCTAGAGCAACTTTTTGATCATTGATAACTTTTCCATCGTTATCTTTATGTTTGATTGAGATTCCATTAAACAGAGTTCCAAAACCAATAATGGTTTTTCTAATGATCTCGTGATAAAAATAACTACCTAGCATTAATATGTACCAAAGGGATTAGATTCAGAGAAATCTAGGATGAGATCTGACTCATCTTCTATTTCGTCGTTTTGTTGATATTTATCTGTTAGTGTCGTAGTTGCACCTCCAACGTACTGAATATCATATGCTGCGGTGGATTTGGCACCAGTGATTTGCTCTCCAGCAAAGAATCTTCCAGTAACGATACCAACTTCCAAAATCTTTGTATCTGCATCCCATCTCTTGACCCGAGCAGTGGTGCTTGAATCTTCTCCTGTGATGAGTTCGTTGAACCAGAATGTTCCGACTCCGACAGTTGCTGCAGTTCCAACAGTAACAGTTGGTGCAGAAGATTGATATCCAGCACCAGCATCGATGATGCGAACTGCGCTAATAGTACCGGCAGCACTAACAACTGCCTCTCCACTAGCACGAAGTGTAGGTGTAAGTGGTGCAGCAGCAACTGATATTGAAGGAACGGTGCTATATCCAACACCACCATCAGAAACACTAAATCTGACAACACCTCTCTTATCGGTATTGATTCCACAAGTAGCTGCGGCTCCTGCTCCTCCACCACCAGTAATTGTGACCGTTGGTGTAGCACCTGTATATCCTGCACCAGCGTTCGTCAACAAAATTCTTTCAACTGAAGTTATTCCACCTCTAGTTGTTGTGATTGCGACAGCAGTTGCAGTAGTTCCAGTTGCTACGACAGTTCCATCAGGTCCCTTTGGTGGAGAGAACGTTACGACAGGAGCACTAGTGTATCCATAACCATCATTGTTTAGGAATACTTGTCTAACATAACCACTTCCAACGTGAGCATTCACAGAAGCATTTGTTCCGGTAGAGAACAACTGCAACTTGATAATGTTGCCCACATCTTCAATTCTCTTATCAATTTCATCAATAGATGTATCAATAACCTCATCTTCATATTCAAAGAGTTCACATTGAATTTCGTAGACATAGTTTTTTCCCAACTGATAGAAAGGATTTTCGTGCTCTACAAACTTGACTTCAAATAATCTTTGTCCAAGAGGAAAATATACCAAGTCTCCTTCTCTTGGTCTCGATGCAAGTTCTACTTCTAGATCATTTTCACCTTCTAAAAATGGTGCGATAAAGTCTTCAAATCTTTCTTTGGATATGGTAAGACTTACTTCATCTCTAACACTTACACCAAATTTGGTCATAATATCGCCAGCACCACCATAACCATCAAAGTTATTGAGATATGCTTCTAGTAAAAAATTATCATCAAATTTTGAAGACTGAACTTCTTCCAAGATGGTTTGTTTCCTAACCATCTTTCTTGGGATATATGTAACTTCTACCCCAAATATTTTTAACTGCTCATTGATAAGATCCTGAACAAGATTTTGTTCAGATCTGGAACCTTGTAGAAAGAAAGGATTTAACGCCATTATCCAATAAAGTCGAGGGGTGGTAATTCAAAGTCCATAGACATTCTGGACATTAATGCTTCGATTTCTCTCTCACCGTCATCATATATCTGTCTTCCGTTCAGTTCGATTCCACCAGGAAGTTTTACACCACCAAACTTAATGAGGTTTGCTCCCCACTGCCTCTTAATCAAAGCAGTAAGATATTTCTTGATGAAACTATCATTATAAACTTGACTGAATGATTCTGGATCTAAAGCACGATAACATTCAATGATAATAAAATCATCTACTTTTTGTGCTCCCCAGTCAATATCCAAATATAATCTGTCTGATCTTTTATTAAATCTTATCTGCTTATCCGTCGTCAACAAACGATCAATATCTTCAAGATATGTCTTTGTCATTGCATATTGCAAAAGTTCAACTGAATTGAAATAATACAAATCATTCAAAAACAGTTGATATTTGATACTAAACATTCCTCCTGAAATGCTGCTAGTATCAAACTTAAATATTTTTTCAATTCCAACTACAGAGTCTGGAACTTGAATAAAATTTGAGGTTTCGTAGAAATTTGATGTTGTAGTTCCATATCCACTAATTGATGTAGATGTGGCACTTGTAGTTACAATTCCAACTCCAGTGGTTCCTTTAGCTTGTCCTCTATTAACATCTTCTTGAGTAATCTTATATTTCAAATACATCCTTTCGACACCATCATAGTGTCTTTCTTGATAAAACTGCAAAGCATCATCAACCAAATCATCAACTTGGTCATCATCTACGTTTATTTCAAGTACTGGAGCACCCAAACGTCTGAAACAATAATCAATCAGTCCTTGGCGTGTTGATGGTTTTGCCATTTAGAATTCCTCAGCATCTACAACCGTCTTTGGTTGTGGTTTTTTTCTTGTTGTTTTACCTTGCGCCTCTTCAAGTCTCTGATTTGCAACAATCAATTTTGCTTCTAAGGCGATAATCTGAGAGAGCATATCAGCAGATTTTTGTTGATATACCGTTAATAAAGCTCTATAGTCAATTTCATTCATAATCGAATATAAAAAAAGGTGGGAGTTACCCCACCTGTATTTATAAGTTATTTGAAAGTTATCAAGTGAATGTTCCGCCGTCAATCGTGATATTCTCAAGATTTCTTGTGCTACCAGTACAAGAAATAACCTGGGAAGCACCTGCACAGTCGTTGACGTAAAGTTCTTTAATTTCGATTCCAGAGTAACCTGTGTTGGCAGTTGCACTCAATACACTGTTGGTTTCTGATACATCAGATCCAAATACAATTCTTGATACCGAATCATCCCAGAATACTGCTGCTTTCTTGGCGGCAGATCCAGTGTGATAGTGGAAGAGAATACCAACGTCAATGTTTGCATCAGTAGTAGGTGCAACCAGATCACCACCACTGTTAACAAGACCAACTTCAATCAGAGAGTCTTCAACCTTTAGGGTCTCTGTATTGACAATTGTTTGTGCACCAGTTACAACCAGATCACCTGAAACTGTCAGAGTAGACGCAACTGCAACATTTCCCGTAGTATCGGAAATGGTCATTGCAGTAGCACCATTTCTTGATTCAATGGTGGTTACTTCAATGGTTGGAACATCCAGTTCAGTCGTGATATTGACTGTATTTGGAAGTCCAATTGTAATGGTCTGGTTTGATGCTGAAGTTTCAATCTCGTTAGAAGTACCAGAAATAGTCAGTGACTGGGAATCGAGATCAACAGCACCAGTTCCAGAATCACCAGCGAAGTCAAGATCTTGTGCAGTTACTTGAGCGTCAACATATGCCTTAATTGACTGTTGAGTCGCCAGTGCAGTTGCACTATCTGATGAAAGATCATCCTCATCAAGGATAGTGGTGATGCCAACCAAAGTTTGTCCTGCAAGACCAACCTCAAATTGCTTAACTGTGGCGATTCCTGTTACATTGGCATCGCCAGTTACAACAAGACCAGTTCCGTCAGTATGAGTCAGAAGTGCGTTATCTTCAAGAGCACCGCTTGTGCCAGCAAGGACAACTCTTCCAGCAGTCAGATCACTAACAGTTGCAGAAGAAAGAGTTGTTTCGGCACCGCTAACATCTAATCCTCCACGGAGAACTGCTGCGTGATTGCTATTTACTACGTTGGAGTTTGTTGCCAACGAGTTACCCATAAATCCATGGGAACTACATTGATAATGAAGAACTACAGGTGTAGTATCAAGAACTTCAATCTCTGTATATGCACCAGCACTACCAGGAGTTCCGTTTGTTGTGACACTAGTAGTCCATTCAGTAGTCTTATCAGACTCAAGATAGAATCTCAGTGGGTGACCACTGTTCGATGCTGCAGACTGGTCAAATCTATAAGATAGACCAGGTAACAGAGTCAAGAATGGAGATTCGGATCCATCAATGAAGTATGCGCTACTAGATCCTGAACCTTTATATCTGTGAGCGTCTGTCTTGGATGCAACAGTAACTGCGTAGTCAACTCTTGTTGAACTTGCAGTACCTACAAGACCTTCATATCCATTGATTTGACCACCAACAAAGAGATCTCTCCATTGCTTGGCAAATTCGCCAAGATCATAAGTCTTGGTTGCGTTAGGAACAAGACTTGAGACGAACTCACCTTCTACATTGATGTCATCAGTATCAGCATCACCAAGATTAATTGTTCCACCTTGGAAGGTTACTGCACCAACAAAGGTTGAAATACCCGAAACAAAAAAGTCACTAGTAACAGATGCTGCAGCACCAACTGTCAGATTTTTGGCGATACCTACACCACCATCAATCTGTAAAGCACCAGTATTTACGTTACCAATAGTGTTGTCTGTGGTATTGGTAACTGTAGTCAGACCAGAAAATTCAGCATCCGCTTCAACATCAAGCGAACCCGAAATTGTGGTGACACCACTGAGAACAGAGTTTGAAGAACCTGCACCCCACGTCAGAACGCCAGATCCGTTATTTGTTAAAACAGAATTTGCGTTACCCTGAGCACTTGGTAGAGTATAAGTTAGGTCTGCTGCTAAAGAAGCAGGTGCTTGGATAAGGGTTTTGTTAGTTCCGTTATCGGTAGCTTCAAAGAAATATACTCCACTACCTGTGGTAGCAGTTTCAGTACTCCAGAATCTTCCACTGCCTACGAATTTATTGCCGTCACTGCTTCCAAGATATAGGTCGTATTTATCAGTAGTAAAACCTGGTTCTCCTACAGCTAATGAGGGAAGCTCTGTTAGCTTACCTCTTTTAAACTTTAATACTGGAGCAGCCATTTTCTAGTCTTTACCTTTAATTGTATTTATCAAAACTAAAGGTTATTACTTTAGTCTCATAATTATCAATTAGAAAGAACCATAATCAATGGTATCATCATCAACTGTATCTGCCAGATCCATAATCTGAGAAGCATCTACGTGTATATAATCGCTACCGTCATACATTAAGAATGTATTTGTAGCTCTGCCTGTAGAAGTAACATCGCTTGCAATTGCTTCCAATGTTCCTGCCGCAGATGCAGCAACGTTTGATGCTACAACTTTAGTTGCGTTAGTCTGACCAACTCTAACAACAATAGAGTTATTACTTGATCTAACTTTGATGTTTGCCATTACTGAGTAACTCCTTTGGTGACCATTACAGATCCTTCTAGAACTCTACTCATAACATTTGATGAGTCTGTTAAAACAACATCATACATATATCTACCTTCTTTCAAACTAGCAGTTGTGGTTGTTGATAAACCCAACTTAATTTGACCATCAGAAGCACTATAAATTGATGCAGTAAAAGTTGTCACCCCACTAGAAGTAGGGTGCTTTCTCATTTGTGCTTTTATACCATAACTAGCCAAATTAAGAGCAGCGTTAGTCTGCCCATCCTCTAGAGTAAAAATTTGACTAAAGTCTGTTCCAGTATTTACTATAATATTAGAAGTGTAGACTGCCATTTTCTAATAATATTTTTAACTATTTAGTCCCATTCGACCAACAACCTCTTGTTGTTTCAAATAGAGTTTAAGATATGCCTTTGCAACATTACGAAGTTCGTCTCGATCATCACAACGATCTAACTCTGTTGCCATTTTTGTATATTCAAAACTTTTGGAAAGATTAGACAATTCAATACTATCAGGATCCATTTTTTAAAACCTCCTTAAGAAGTGATTTGAGTTCTTCAATTTCTTGTTTAATTTCAACAATTTCCTTTTTTTCGAGTTTTCTTTTCTCCCTCAATCTAACATACTGATTATATTGATCTGTATCGGTATTGACAATAGCGCCAGAATTATCCCGATACAGATTTTTTTGTCCCTCAACTCTAATCATAATCAAGCAAGAGCAATTACTCTAAGGTCTTTAAACTCTGGAGAGCGTGCTTCATTGGTTCCACTCATAACAATTTTAATTCTAAATCCATCGAATTGTTCTAAGTTGTCAGCAGTAAACTGATATTCATAGAACTCTCCATTAACACTGGCAGGAACAAATGCATCTGATCTGCCATTATTTTGAGTGTTATCAATAACTTCATCACCAAAACCATCACCATCAGTGTCTTTAAGGTTATTGTAACCAGGGAACAACTGATAGGTTGTTTCAATACCACCAGAGTCTGTTCTAAACAACTGATAGAGAACTCTGAAATCTGCAGATGCGTGTCTGTAAGAAGAAACCAAAACCTTGAGTGATGTAGCAGGTTGTGCTAAATCAACTTTATTGGTTACATAGACTGAACTATGTGGATCCTCTCTATTGAGATTGACACGACCATCAACCGTATAATCGCTGATAGGATTATTCAGACGATTTCTACCATAGATCATTGTCATATTATTGATATCAATGACTGGTGAAAGATTTGAATCATTAGAATTGAGTGTGATTCCCAGAGTGAATGATCTGTTTTTGGGTAAAGTTGTCAATCTGGTAGTTTCGTTGATTTCGGAAGCAACAATTCTTGGTGTAGACAGAGCATTGTCTACATTCAATTCGACAGATTCAAATCCTTGATCAATAAACGATGGTTCAATACCACCTGCACTTGTACCAGAAGTTGTTCTAATTTGTGCAGATATAGATGTTCCTTCACCTGGAGTAATTACATTAACTCTTGGTTCAATCGTATTGTATTGAATGTTTCTTGTGCCAACTGCACCACTACCACCAACTTGATTGTCACTAGTGAAACTCAAAATTGTGTCTCCACTTGCTCTATCTTGACGATCAATTTCAAGATAGTACTTATCAATATCTTGAGACGAATTCAGTAATGCATTACTGGACATATTATGTTGCGTATTGATCTTGGTCAGAGATACACCATTCAGTTCGTATGGGAAGATTTCTGAATTGTTTGGATGAGATCTTACCAAAGATGAATCAACACCTCTTGTTCCAATTCCAAGAGTTCCCGCTCCACCACCACTTGCAGTGATTGAATCATAGAAGATAACTTCGTTGTTGACCTTGACAAATCCTCTTGAAGTGGTAATACCTTCAAATGTTCCAAAGATAGACGTGTTAGCAACAGAGATTGATGCCGCACTATTTGTTAGTTCGGATGTAAGTGTACTTGGAACTGTATTTGGTTCAATATCCGACAAAGTAACAATGTTGTTACTTGCGTGCATACCGTGACTATGATGAGTAACTTCAATAATATTACCCTCTGACAGAGAATCAAGAACAGTAGAACTCAAAATATCAGTATTTGCATAGGAAACAGCAGTGTCACTTTCGTAAACAACCAAGTTTCCTGTATCAAAAGTTTCTCCTTGAACGCCCGTCAAATACAGAGTATCAAATCCATCCAATTGTGTGACAGTAATTTTTGCACCACGTCCCTTTTCCATATTGGAAGTAGTAACACCAACAACGTCACCAACAACATATCCATTTCCATCTGTGGTTGGAGTAACTGAAGAAATTACATTAGAAGCAACAACAACTGTTGCTCTACCGCCACTACCATTGCCTGTAATAGTGTATAGTGGAACATCACTGTAAGTACCATTACTATATCCAGCACCTACGATAGAAGGACTCAATGTATCAAGTCTTCCACCAACTTGATCAATAAAACCAAATGGTCTTCCTGCAGTTCCATCACTTACCTTTCTACCAACCTGCAACACAGAATCCATATCTGATGGTGACGTTGTTGTAGTAATACCAATCTTCAATCTTCTGGGCAGAGTCTTGATAGAATCTGCATTCAATTTGGGCAGATTGGAATCTGTGGTTGTTAATGGTGTATTGTAGAAGAATGCTGTTCCTGGTGTAGTTGAGAAGTTCGCTTTGTAAAGTTTAAACTTGAGATCTTCAAATTGACTTGCGGTCCAGATAGTTCCGTTTTGTGATTTGAAGAGACTTCCTCCAACATATTGCTTAGTTACAAGAACACTTTCAGCATTCGGTAATGTAGTTGTGTTGATTGTTCTTTCACCCATCCTAGCAATCCAATGCTCATATTGATTGGTTGTTGGTGCCAGAATAACAATTGCATATTCAGTATTTGGTTCCAAGTAAATTGGCGATGGGAACTTAACATTTGTTGCAACTGTTCCATCAGATGAAGTATTAACTTGTGAAGGTTCTAAAGTAACCCTAGAGAAGTCATCAACTAATTCATTTGTTGGTGTACCCAACTCAACTGTTCTAACTTCAACAGTAACTTTCTCCGCTTCGTCCTTGTTTGAGAAGAACAAGTCAACCGAAGTCAGGAATGCACCAGTTTCATCCACTGTAAATGATTGTGCCAGTGGGTCTTTTCCGCCACGACGACGTGGTGGTGGTGGTGGAGGTGGTCTTCTTACGATAACTCTTGTTTGTCTGAAAGTATCGACAATACCAGTCGCTCTATAAGTAGTTTCAGCAGAACTAATTAATAGACTTCCTTTGAGAGGTTCTGCATTTGTCGAACTTGAAGTCAACTTGTAAGAATTAGTTCCAGTCTTAAACCTCAGAGGTGGTGGAGGAGACGCTAGAGGGTCTCTGAAGAAGATTGAACCACCCAGATCACCAAAGGTATCAGTAAACAATCTAACATCGCTTACAGACGCTTGTGCACCGCTTGTATTGCCAACAAGGACAACACCTTTTTGAACGAATCCAAAGTAACGACCCTGAACTTCATCTGAAAGTGCCTCAATATCAACGTTAAGAACAGTTGAGGATGCAGAATATGTTGTTGGGAGACTTACAGATCTATCATATGGATTCAAACTGATAGTTGTTGTTGGATTATTATATGCACCAGTTTTGTGATTTGGTTGAATAACTCTTGCACTGAAGACTCTTGTTCCACCAATAAATCCACTAACATCTTCACCTACAGTGAATACACCAGAAGACATTGTAATCTCAATAAGCTTTGGTGCAACGTCAATACCACTAGCACTATCAAAGAAAGGATAGTGTCTTGCTAAAGGTCTTAGTCCACCCGCAGCAAATGCTACGTTTCTTGATCTGACGTGAGTGTCTGGCTCACTAGAAATCTTAACCGTTTCAATGTAAGTTTCGCCAGTGGCAGACGTGATGGTTCTAGTTCCACCATCAACAAAAACATTTCTTACCCAATTATCAGATGCTGGTGTTAGTTGAATTCTTCCAGTAAAGTCAATCATATTGAATGGATTGACATTTTCAACTCTGGATGCAAGAGGTTGTTCAATCCACTCTTTTTCAGTATACTTGAGTGTAACTAACTCACCAGTCTTTTGAACATTAGAGTCCAATAGAGGTAAGTCTTGACTGAAATCTGCTGTACTAATGTTAACAGATGGTTCTAAAGCAATCTGTGGTTTCAGAGAGAAAAAGTCTCTAGGTGTTATTAAAGTGTTTGTCGCACTATCAACTGAAACATCTGAATCATCAAGATTAGTTCTGGCAACATCTTTGAAGTCATCAACAAAGAATCCTGATTTAAATCTATCAAGACCATCAGCATCCCTGACCTGTAAAGTCTTAGTATCAAGTTCAAGTAATGTCAATGATGTTAGAGTTTCTAAGTTTTCAACTCTATCCTCAAGTTTTCCAATATCACGCATTGTATATCTTCTGTTGTCAACAACTGTGATTTCAACATCATCAGTGTTGTAGAGATAAGCAGGTAACTTCAGAGTTGCAATTTCCATTGCATCATCCACTGAAGTTGGTGCCTTTGGATTTACTGCAGAGGTTCCTTTAGTTACGGTAAATACACCGTTTTTATCTAAAGAAATTCTATCAATCCTTGGCAGATAGTATGAAAAATCAACAATTGAACTCTCTTCCGGTGCAACAACTAAAGTTGGGTTATTTCCTGTGGTTCCGAAAGTTCTTGAATCAAAATCAAATGGAGATCTATTAGTAGAAGGATCAAAAGCAGTAACTCTTGGTCTCATATCAAGAATATCAGATGCTCTTACTCCACTTGGAAGAGTTGGGATATCAAACTTATATCTCTCAGAATCATAAGAGTTTACAGTGTAAATATCGCCAGTATCGTTACTAGGTACAAGGTAGTAATCAAAAATAACAAGTAGTCTGCGTGTTGGAGTATATCCATCGTTAGATTTTACAATACGTCCGTAGTCATAAAATTCTTCCCTTTGTCCTTTATCAAGAGTGTAATGTCTAGTTACATCCTGATAATTACCAATAGTGATGGTAGAAATAATTGAAGTAATATTTGATTCTTCAAACTCTACTAATTCTCCAACTGAGAACTTAGAATCATTCAAATATACAATTTCAACTTCTGTTGCAGAAGATCTTGTGACGATCTGCGCTAAAGCACCAGTTTCTTTACCAAGAATCTTTTCACCAAGAATAGAATTTGTATTTAAAGCAAGACCAGCTGGGAATGCCAGTTTATCTAAAACTGGAGCATTGGTATCAAGCGACTCATAGACAGCAATAACTTTTACAACATCAGCAACATTAAGAGAAATTTCTTTGTCTTCAATCCTTGTTCCAAAGAAATCACTCTGCGTCAGTCCTGTCAGAGAAGTTGTAACTCCACTTTGACATCTAGTGATGTTAATTTTTTCACTTCTAACATAATCTTTTCTCTTTTCAGTTATACCAATTTTCTTAACAGTTGCATTGACAGTGACATTATTCGACTGTCCTGCTGTCAAACCTTTAATGGTAACATTACCATCAGTACCCAAGGTAAATTGATCAGAAGTTAAATCTTCAGTGCTTCCATCAGAATAATGAATTGAGTAACGCTCAGCATCAAATGTTTCGTATCTAGAACTGGTAATACCAGTGTCTCCAGGAACCAAACTCAGTTCCCCAGCATCACTGATAGACTTTTCTCTGATTTGAGTGGATACTATAAGATTTGATCCAGAGAGACCAACTGTAGAAACATCAGTTTGTTCCAAAGGTGCATACATACCACCTTTATTTCTTGCAATAGGAGCACCAATTGTGAAATTATATGTTCCTGCATCAATATTACCATCACACACATTAGCAACATCAGTTGTTGCTTTTAATGTCATTGATAATCCATCAGCGGCAACACTTTCAACTCTATTAAATGTTGGTAGTGACACACCTGAAGTCTGGTATCTGATGATTGCATCACTCTTGATACCAACAAAGTTCTTACCAGCAACTGTGGCAATACCAGCAGAACTGATGGTAATTTGATCTGCGATACTAAAGTTTGGTGCTGTTTTTCTCTGAAGAATCAAATCACCAGAAAAATCAGATTTCAGTTCTGAATCAACTGCGGTAGAATCTTGGAATACAGACTTAACATCTTCAATACCAAAAGTTCTAACTCTTCTAATAGATCTTGAAACTAAAGTAGTTCCATTGATTCTTAATTGCTCACCAGCAATAAATGTTCCTGTTGTTTGAACAAGATTGACAGTATCACTACCACCACCCTGAGCATTTGCAAAACCTGATGCACCACTACTTACACCTTCAACAAATGCAGAATCGGGAAGTTGTGCATTTGTTACTGAAGAATTAAGAGTCAATTCTGTAAAAGTTTGAACGTCGAACAGGTAAAGATCAAACTGTGATGATGCATCAGAATATGGAGCATCGCTTAATCCGAAAGAATAAATTCTTGCTCTACCAACTTGAGTTCCAGAACCAGCAGTTGCGTTAGCGGTTGTTTTTCTTCGATTGTGTAAAGCGACAGTATTATCATTATTGTCAACACCAATGAAAGGGGTTCCATTGACATTATTCAGTCTCAAAAGTGTTCCAAACTCAAATGGAACTAAAACATCTGTTTCTGATCTTGTATCTCTTGGTTTCTCTACATCAAGAACTGTTGTTGAAATAGTCTCTACATCAAATCCTTTGACATATGCTTTGCCTGCAGAAACTTTTACCGCATACAGATCTTCAGAAGGGGTGTTACCTTGATCAGTTATTTGATCATCAAAATATACACCTTCATTAGACATTCTATCATTCAAAATCTCTGATGTGCTAACACCAAAGTTTCCAAGAGAATAGTCTCCAGACTCTTCAAAGGTTCTCTTTGCAAAATAATCTTTGATTACGCTGTAAACAGAAGTATTCTGTAACTTCTTAATTTCACCATCTTCAATTCTAATTAATTCAACAAATGTCTTATCGTCGTAATCAGTAAGAAGTTTTTTCGAAAGTTTTGTAGAAATCTTCAGTCTATCTGCACCTGGTGCAGCAAAGTTAGAGAATCCCTTTGCATTATCGTAGAGAGAACTATCATCCTTTGCAGTGATGAGTTCTTCAGTAATTTCTAGACCAACTCGGAAAGATGGATTGTTACTATATGCATCCAGAACAATTTTATCTGTGGCAACATCAACAAATGTTCCTCTGATAAAATAAACACCTTGACCGATCGAAACATTACTACCGATCGCTGCAGCATCTTCAGCAACAACTGTAGCAACTGTGTCTCCTGCATTTACAGCAGTATTTCCATAAGTAAAACTTTCTTCAACGATTAAAACTTCTCCATCGCTGAAAGTTGAAATCTCTCCAATATCACTAGAATCGTGGTATCTGACAAATAGTGTCAGATCTGTAATCCCTTCGGCAGGGGAAACATCCAGGAATTTATCAACACTCGCAGTTACACCTGAACTTTGTCCTTTTAATCTTTTCCCTACTAGTTTATCTGCATATGCTGTTACAGGAATTCCCAGATAATCTGAGTTGATTTTTACTGAGGTGTATTCGCCATCATAGTTAATATTTCCAGGGATCACCATCGATCCTTCTTTGAAAATATGACTACCAAAGTTTTCTATCTGATTCTGCAGAATAGACTGCAGAGTTGTCAGTTCTCTCGCTTGAACAGGCGATCCTGGTTTGAATAAGACACGATAAAAATTATCGTCCTTATCAAAATCATCAAAATATGGGCTTATATTGAGATTCGTTTTTTGTGGCATTTTTTAGAATTCCAGGATGATTTTAACGTCTTCTTTTTGTCTTGAGTTTCTGGAGATAGCAGGTCTATTGTCAATATAGATGATGTCCCCTGATCCTTTATTTATCTCTGGTGTAGCAACTCCATTTGCGAAGTTAACACCCAAAGAAACAACCTTTGATCCTGTTGGATTTGTAGAAACTCCAGTGAATCCAGTATCAATTGTGCCAGAGAAACCACCATCGCTGGTTACAGCATTTGCACTTGAAGCAAATGAATAGACATTGGCGGAAGTTGTTACTCCAATGTAATCCGTTTGATCGTATGTTGTTTGATTCAGGAATAGTGATCTGTCCTGAACATACTTAACGACTTTAGTTTCAGTATCATATGAGAAAACATAACCTTTAGCAGTTCCACCAGTTACACTCTGACTTAGAACATCACCGATTGCAAGAGTTCCAGAAGTTGTTGAGAACTTAATTGCACCCATTGATGAATATTGATTGTCAGTAAATACTGAAGTAGAACCAACAGATGTTGGATTCTTTACAACACCAATTTGAGATATTGTTGTGTCTACTGGGAAATCTTTAGTGGAATCATCAAAGCGTGCATAAAGAAGAACACGTTCTGCACCCAGTTCCTGATAAATGTCATATCCGTGACCTTTTGAAGGTGGGATGATTGGAACCAGTTTTGCTTTGGTTGTGGAGTTGGAGTTAATTGATCCAAGATCAACCATTCCAAAAGAATAGTTCTTACCACCAGAAGAAACTGAAGCACTAGTGATTCTTCCTTGAGCATCAACATCAACGATCGCTTTTCCTCCAGTGCCATCACCCAAGATATCTAATTCGTGTGTTCCTTGAGAATATCCAGCACCACGTTCATCAATATAGATTTTCTTTAACTGATTCTCGTTAACCGTAGAATCACCATTGTCTCTGACTGCGGCAATCTGAGCATTGGTTGTTGTTTCCCAATCATTAGGCAATGTGATATATTCTGTAGAGTCAAACTTAATAACATCACTTGGAGAGACTGAGAACAGATACTTCCAAACATATCCATCACCACTAACACCTGCTTTTGAAGGTTCAAGATCAGTGAATGTTGGTTCATCTAATGATGCATTACCTGTTGTGGAAATACCAGAAGAACCGTTGTCGATACAAGTATAAACTTTAAACTCACTATTCATTACATAGTAGTTTGCATCATATAGTCTTGCAGACTTAGACACAGGAGACAAACTATTAATACTATAGTCGTGGCGATACATTTCATATCGCGTTCCTTGAGTCCAGTTTATCCTTCTAACAACTCTTCTAATATTTGAGGAAGTAACTTTCCTACCAAAGGACATATTATCACTTACAAATCCTTGATACTCAAAGTTATCAATAGGACTTGGAGTGTTTGTGTCCCAAGTAGAAGACTTCCCAAAACCACTTGCTGTAGGATTTGCTAATCCTACAAAGACATAATATGAGTTAGAAGTATTCGTGACGGAATTTACGAAATTTTCCGCATTCAATATTCTAAACTGATCGGTTACAATGGCCGCCATCGTGCTAGCTTTTTTCTATATTTATACTTTATCCCAGATCGTTTCTAAGAGCGCCAGAGTCTCTATGTCCGAATGTTCTTCTTTGAATAGTCGGATATGTGCTGAGACCTGCGAATGTAAGACCAGTAACACCAATAGAGATTGGTGAACTTGCTCTTGCAACGCCCGCGAGACGACCCCAGGAGAATCTTCCACAAGTGACAAATCCAGTTGCAGGAATTTCTGAAGCTGACGCTGTGGTTGAAAGAATATCAGCAACAAACTCTGCGTTTGCCGCAGCAGCAGAGAAGTTTCTGACAATGTAGACATTATCTACGAAGGTTGTTCCTACACCAACAACTGCAACATCTTGTGCGTTGTTGATAGAAGTTACTCCACGACCGACAATAGTGTCTGAGATGAAGATTGGATAACCATTTTGGAAGTTCGAATATTCATTATTACTTGCAGCATTCAAGAAGAACTTAATACCCAGTGTTCCCTGACCACCAGTTCCAGCAACAGTTGTAATGCCAGTAACAATACCAGATCCACCTTGAACAATATCAATAGAAGTGATATTTTCGTAGATTGGATTTGGTGTTGGTGAAAGTACAAGTGGAGGATTGGACGCATTATATCCAAATCCACCATCAGTAATGTTTGCAGTTCCACTCAATGAACCATTAACAACTGGGATTGTTGCGGAAGCAGTTGTTCCAACACCAACACCAATTCTCTTAGGTGCGGATATTGAAAGTGTTACTGCAGATCCAACATAACCCGAACCACCACTAGTGACTGTCAAAGCACTGATTGTTCCACCAGTTCCAACAGTTGCAGTGATTGCTGCCGCCACTGGGTCTGCAGCACCACCATTTACAATGAGAGCGTCTACATCATCAATGACAATTGAAGACTCATTTTCTTCATAGTTGAAGAACTGTGCATCATCAACAAAAATCTCACTGGCAGAAGATGAAACATCACCAATAATTCTTGCAGTTGGATAAACGTGTGGTTCAATCGAAGGTCTTGTCTTGTAAACAAAGTTATTGTTGATGAACTTATCTACTTTTTGCTTATACCAGTCAAATGGTCTAGAAACTGAATCACTAACTCCCTGACCAGCATAGAGGTTTGTTTCAACCAAATCGGAAGTAACGATACCTGCAATGCTTCTACGGTTCTGAGTAACAACATTACCAAACTGCATCAACTGCAATTCATCACCTTCTTTAATAGTTTCGATAATTTCAACTGAAACACTATCAGTTCCGCGTGTTCCTCTATAGAAGAAGACAGAAACATTATCTTCTGGTTTTGGTGCAGTCTCAAACTTGAAGGATGTACCACCACTAAACTGATAGTGAGAACCAGGTTCTTGGATAACACCATTGATAAAGATCAACAGAACTGCATTAAGATCTAATTCTGGATCCGATCCAAGTTCAAAACTCAATAATTCACCTTCATAATAAAGTGGGAATCTTTTTCTTGATCCATCCTGAAGATCTGAAATTGGATCAATAAAGTCCAACTCACCAAATGACCAAGAAGAGAACGAATCTGAGAAAGTATCAAGAACTTCCAGTTCAAAGTCTGCAAGTGGAGAAGCAAGTCCCTTGTCAGTTACAAGTCCAACTGGTTTGAATTTATCACCAGGTCGGAATGAATATCCAGGTCTAGAAATCTTGAAGTCTTTAACTTCAAACAGAGTTGATCCGATGCCAGTTGTAGAAGCAGATCCAACATCAAGAGTCAAGAGTAGACCCTTACCTGTTTCTGTTGTTGCTCCAAGACCACGACGCGATACACCAACAACTTCCAGATTTTCGTAGGATGGTGCTGGAATACTTACAATTGGATTTGTATATCCAGATCCACCAGAGTTGACCGTAAAGATCAAGGTTCCACCAGCACCAACGACTGCAGAGACATCTGCACCAGATCCAGGGGATCCACCAAACTCGGTGATTCCGATTGAAACTGATGCACCACGATATCCAGATCCGTGAATATCAGTGCTTCCAAGACCAACGGATTGAATTGCACCACCAGATACAACTGCGGTTACAGCAGCACCAACAAGAGGTGCAAATCCAAGACCAGGTGTAGATCCAAGAGAAACAATGACGCCACCTCTAGGAAGTTGATTCTTGTTAATATTATCTTCAGACAGAATCAACTGACCATTAGATGAAGTAATGCCGGTAAAGATAACACTAGAAATACCAGCAGCACCTTGTTCAAAGTCGTAGTTATTTCCAAGATTGTTATCTGTTGATGGTTTTTGGAAGATATCGTTGATAAAGACCACACCACTTCCAGTTTCAATACCAGTTGTGTTAAGACCGGCAACAGTTACAGTATAAGTTTTACCAATTCCAGTGAAATCTTTGGAGATATCATCAAATACCTGGTTGGTATCATAGTTTTGTCTAAGATATACTCTTGCACTGAATGAAGATTTAGACTTGGGAAGGTTATCAAGACCAATCAGTTGTCCTAAATCACCTCTTGGTGGTTCAGTAAAGTGAATTTTACTCTTGACAAGGTTGAATGAACCAATAAAGATTCTTGCAGTAGATCCATCATCGTGAACTGTAGCAGAAGTTCCAACAAATCCTCTTTCAACCTTTACGACATTGAAGTTGCCAGTTCCAGAAATTGGACCAACAGATGTAGTTCCAAGACCAACACTTTCAACCTTCATAAACTCATCATCAACCTTAAAGATGTCTCCAGGTAAGATGGATGAAATGCCAGATATTGAGAAGAAAGATGTCAGACCAGTGATTGATCCACCATTATCTTCCAAATCATAGTTAATGTCTGTAAATGCAATTGGACTCTGAACAACACCATTGATAGAAACAATTGACTTGCTGAGTTTCTTAAACATCTCAAAGGTGTGAGCATTACCTCCACCGTGATCGGTAAAGGTAACACCAGTTCCAGAATTTGCATCAGCAGCAGATTCTGCAACCTTAAATTGATCAGCATTCAATCTGATTGCGTATACTTCAGTTGCCAGTCCAACACTTGCTCCTGCACGATTCATTGCAGTTCCAGCAACACCAGTGAATGTTGAACCTGGTTCATAGATAAGGCGTTCTCCAGTCTGGAAGAAGTGATCCTGAATTGTAAAGATGCCAGTTCCTTTATCAAGGATGGTAGTTAATGAGGGATTGAAAGTCTTAGCGAAGATAGGAGTACCTTCGTACTTCATATCAAATGCTGTAGCATTACCTCTTTCACCGTTGAGTGCGTTATATCCACTTACAGTCAGTTTTTCATTTACTGGACCATAGGTCAAGATATCTGCAACATTTTCAAGATCTCTAGTAGTTTGTAAAACTTCAGTGTAAGTTTGAACTACAATTTCTTGAGAACCAGAAATAGTAGGATCTGGGAAGAAGTTTAATAGCAGATCATTATTGCTAATATTGGCTCCAAATGTTCCAATCCCGCTGGTGCTTCCAATGGAAAGATAAGGATATTGTACGGTATAAGCTGATGTTCCATCGTGTGTTACCAGTAATTGGTGCAATGCAGAAGTATTTCCATATCCAACTCTTGCAAGTGTTTTGAGAGTTGTTACATCAGAGTTAGAAACGCTGATAGGAGTAGAAATACCAACAGTCTGTGCAAAATTAGTTTGAAGTCTGCCAGACTTTTCACTTTCTGCTGGTTGTGTTGATGTAAGGAATCTATAAGTTCCAACACCAACAGATGTTGATCCAAATCCAACTGCTCTGGTTCTAACAAGAACTGAATCAGATCCAGTGCTGTTGGTAAAGTCTAGTGAAAGAACACCAGAACTAATGTTTCCTTTGAAGGTTCCAATGAAGTTATCAGATAATTCTGTTGTATTGTCATTATCAAAATAGAACTCTGAAACAGAAGTATCAGTTCCATCATGATCCATATACAGTTCAACAATCGATCTTAACTGAGTTGCTGTATTAACAACTTCAACATTAGCGTAAATTCCCTCTGTGATATTGGCATCTCTGACGACCAGAGATACTGTTGTTCCTACACCAACTGTAGTTGTAACACCAACAAGATCTACAAAACCAACTGTTCTCGTGTTAATACCAGTCAGAGTCGTATTAAATTCATTCTTAAGAATTTTAATATCATAATCAGTCTCATATGGTTCAGTTGGAACAAATTGCAGTGCCAAATTATTAGTATCTGCAACAAAGTCACCAAGACTCAACGTTGTATTTGTATTGTTATTGTTTGCTTGACCAATAGTGATATTTGCCTTTTCAGCTGTCAGAAGAGACTTTCCATCTTGTGATGGAACAACGACAATTTCAGTTGCCTGCATTTCTTTGTTGTCAACACTTCTTACCTGAAGCAGGTATCTTGCATATCCATCAGTGAAGTTAATAGCATCAAGATTCACAAACAGATCTTCAGTGTCATCATTATTAGAGAACTGGTTCTTAACATCATCAACAATCAATACTCTGTTTGTATCACACTTAATAAAATCGGCAAGTTTTTTATTTTCGAGTTTGACAAACTTGGATCTTCCATTCAATACGTCAACATCAAGACCAAAGTCGAATGATTTAACTACATCTACTCTCTTATCACTAATAATGTCAAGCAGTGCGATACTAGTTGAAGAAACGGTGGTTCCGATACCTGCACTGATATTATTGGTAATTGCAGTATCAGAGAAGTTCTTCATACCTGAGGTATGAAGCAATCTGTTTACAGGATCAATAATTTTCTCAAATGCTTGGGAACTCTTAACTGTATATGAAAGATTTTGATAATAATCATTGTCTGCAGTTACTTGAGAATCCAGATTGAGTTTTCCAGTTTCTTCACGCCATCCAATATCAGTTTCAAGTGAATAGTCAACATTAAAGAAACCTCTATTCTCTTCAATAGAATCAACTGTTACCTCTGCTCCAGAAGTCTTACCAAGAAGTCTTTCATCAAGAGATAGGTCATAAGATCCATAGATCTTCAGAAGTTCTCCTTCATTTTCGACAACTTCTAAATCTCTTTCAACAAACTCATTTGTTGCAGTATCTAAAGTAAGAATTTTTTCACCATCAAGAAGTTCTAATGGTGATTGAACAACTTCAAAAGTTGGATAGTTGGACTGTCTGATCAGAGTTGCATAAGAATTTTGTGTAGTGACAGCAATACCAGCACCAGTGGCGATTCCTGTCATATCAAACTCAACTTCAGCAGGATTGGTATTAGTAAACTTGGTTACAGGGAAAAATTTAAATCCATGATCCGCAGAGTTAAATCCTTGACCGTCAGTGCCAATTTTTTTAATACCTTCAACAAAAATTTTGTCTCCAACAGCAAATGGTGCTGTATTGAATCCAAGAATGGGTGTTTGTAATCTACAGGTAACAATGCCTGTAGGAGATGACGTGCAACTATCGATTCCAACACCGTTAGTGTTGTTAATAGCAAAAACTGTATTAACAACTTCACTCAATCCTTTAGGTGCATCACCAATGGTTACAGAAATAATTGATGAACCCTGAAGATTTGCTTCCAGAACACCAGAATCTACCTCTACACCGTCACGATTTACGATGATTAAATCAGGTGCAGAAATATAATTTTGACCACCATCAATAACATTAATTGCACTAATAGTATTTCTGTTTCTTAAACGATAGTTGGAAGATACAAATGCTTCTGGACTTAAGGTTTTATCTGCAGAGAAATCAAATCCTTGATCTTTAATTGTTACCTCATTGATATTTCCAATCGTTTCAGAGACTGGGAGGATCGTTGCATTGATACCATCAGTTGATGCAATGCTTACAAAGTCTGGCAGATCTTTATATCCCTCTCCACCAGAGGTAATTCTCATCTGATGAACACCACCTCTAGCAGTTGGTGAATTTGTTGTATACTCTGCAAATACTAAATCAGATGCAACATAAGCAGAATCTTCTGGTACTTGATCTAATGCAACCTGGAATGTTGTAGTTCCAACACCAGCAATCGCATAGTTGCCATTATACTTACTATCAACGAAAAGAATTTCTGAATAGTTTGATACAAATGTATCGGCACTACTAATATATCCAGACTTTTCAAGAGTATAATAGAGTTTTGATGGAAGTTGTGAACTATACTTGAGAGTTAATGTGCTCGTTCCTGTAGTTCCGATACCAATCGTTCCAACACCAGTTACACTAAAGTCTGTTACTGTTCCACCAACCGATACTAATTCATTGTGAAACTTATTATCATAGAAAATCTTAAAGTTATATCCATCAAGAGATTCATCAGATAGATCAAATACAAGGTTGTTATTTTTAATAACAGGAATTTGTGGATTAATTTTTGCCAACTCTTGACCTGCACCACCAGTTGATCCAAAACTTACGATAGTTGGTGGAGTTGAAATTGAATCGTTATATGTTTCAGAAAGTTGAATAGTATCATCATCAATTCTATAAACATAGTAAGAACCTGTTTCAAGACCAGATACAATTAAATCTGAAGAATTGTAGAATACTTTTTCGCCAGTCTTAAATCCGTGCGATGTGATTGATAACTCACTCTTGGCAGTTCCAACTACTGCTGAAGTAAATCCAACAGGATTGACAAGGATTTTTGCTTCATCAGCATTTCTCTTGACAAGAATACCTGTAGATACGCCGATACCAACTGAAAGGTTTGGTCTTACATCGAGAGAGATTGTGTCTCCATCAGAAAGTCCGTGAGCAGTAGATACAGCAACCGTTGCAGTAATTTTTTGTGCTTTTGCAGTTACTTGATCATAACGAGGTGCAATAGAATACTTGTAATCATCACTATCGCCATTTGGGCTAAACGATCTAAAGAAAAGACCGTTTGTGGTAACTCCTACCTGAGTTGCAAGACCGATGTAATCTCTCCCTTTGTTAATTACAAAGAGATTTTGTGTTGTGGAGTCTGGAATATTAAATTGGGTCGATGATGCGGTATCAGATGCAGAGATCTTCGATGCACCAACTGGAGCAGCAAGAACAACAGGTTGATTTGTCGTAAATGGGTGATCTGGTAAGTAAATACTTTGAGTTGGAATTGAGATAGATCTAGCATCTGCTCCAACAGCATAAACAAACGAAACTCCTATTCCTGCAGTAGCTCCAATACCAATTTGAGATGCTGCGTTGAAGTAGTATTCCTCATTTACATTCGATGAGAAATCTTTAGTATTCAGAGGAACTGTAATTGTGTTGCTAACTTCTTTGACTGCTGTAGACGATGTATGTCCAGCACCAGACAGACCTCTAGCAACTCTTAAAACCTTACTTCCGGCAAAGACGTTAAGAACTTCTAATCTTTCAGTTCCAATACCGATTGTAGATCCTACAGAGATGATTTCTGGGACATTAGAGACATAGATGTCAGTGACAAATCCTACGGTTGCGTTTGAAGCAACATCAGCAATCAAGAAAAGTGTCTCAGTGGTAACACCAACAGTATGTGTCTTAGTCAGACCTTTAATGTAAGTTGAAAGACCTGAAATAGCAATGCTATCTCCGTTATTAATATTATGTGTTGATGTAAATGTTAGTTTTACTTCAGAATCATTAGATCTGGTAACCACACAGTCAGTAAAAGTTTCAGTTGTTGTATTGACATCAACAATACTCTTACCTTTGATCTCCGAAACATATGCTGAAAGACCACCTTGACCAGCGAAACTTGCAACATCGTTTACGGCATATCCAGATCCAGGTTCAATGACTTTAAAATCATTTACAGAACCACTTGTAATAGAATCAACAATTGCTCTTTGTGCAATGACCTCATTTGGTTCAACAATAAAGTCATTTGAAGCAAATAAAGAGTCTGCTCTATATGGAAGTGTATTTCTCCTCAGTTTAGAAGAATTGAAGTCAAATGTTTGATCTACATTCTGTGTTACAGGTTCTGATCTGTAGAAATTACCAATAAAATATGGAAATTCAGGTTGTGTAGTGCCAGTTCCAAAATTAGTGGAAATTCCAGCAAAATATGCATAGACACCATTAGGGAATTCTGGTGTTTTTGCAAATCTGCCGTTATATTGATCTAGATTTCCAGAATTATCATATTTGTAATCTTCAACAAAGAATCCATCAGCAAAACCAGAAGGTCTATCAACAATGTTAGCACTAGATTTAGTATATCCTGTGCTCAACTGAACAATGTCGGAGTTAATATCCAATGGATTAGCATATCCGAAAGGTCCATAGATTGGATTACCATCATATGCCCAACCAATGATCGGTGAGTGGGTGCCTGCAGCGTCCTGGAAGGCATCTCCACCAATCTGGGTGCTATATCCTACTAAATTGTATTTCAGACCTGTTGTGTCCTCTGAAACGAGTTCATTACCAAATCTTGCATTGTGATCAACTGTCAAATCTCTGACAGATGCTCTAGCAGATGCTTTACTTCCTATAGATGTTGCTGCAATTGAAGTATTGACATCGTATCCGACACCCTCATTGAGGATTACAACAGAATCAACCTTCTCATTTGCAATAACTGCTCTTAATTTTGCTCCAATACCTACACCATCGACCGTCAGGTCTGGTGCACTTGTATATTCTGTTCCAGGATTGGTAATTTGAACACTTACAATCTTTCCGCCACTAATAATTGGTTTGATTTCAACATCTTTACCAGATTTGAAGGTAACATCAGGACGTTTATGGAAGTTTAGAATGGTTGAACCATATCCAGTGCCTGTTTCATAGAGGTAAAGATCAACAATTTCACCTCTAACCTGTGGAGTAGCAGTAATTACGCCTGTTACACCGTCAAATTCAGCATCAATCGTCAGAGTAATGTCTCTATAAGCAAAATTATGGTTACCAACACCTTGTGTAGTGAGCTCTACAAACTTTCTTCTCTTATAATTGTCGGTAAATGCAGTTGTACCAACACCAGGATCACTCAATCTGAAGGAATTGTTATCAAGTTTGAGGATATGATGCTCATTTCCACTTGTAAGACCACCAATTGCAGTGGTATCAGCAGTATAGACAACAATATCGCCATCTTTAAACCCGTGATTGTGAAAATTGACTGTGCTGTAAGTGGTTGAAATTCCTGTGGGTTTGACAGTCAGTTTTCTGTTCTCATATCCACTTCCAGGATTGATAACTTTAATTTCACGAAGAGTTTGTTTTGGATCAAATAGTCTGAGTTTATGAATACCTTGGGTAACAGACGTTGTAAATCCTACTGTACTGATACCAGAATTAAAGTCATCAAAAGTTTCATACAACTTGACAGTTGATGTATTGACTAATTCAACAAAGTATGCAGATCCACTGTGAAGAGTTGATGTTTGATTTGTATTACTACCATCAAATGATCCAATACCAATTTCTGCATTACCATTTCTGTTGTAGATTACCTTGTCACCATTTCTTAAATTATGATTCTTAGTAAAAGTGATCGTATCATCACTGATATCAATACCACCACCTACAGTGCTCTCCCTTGCGTCAAATTCAACCTCACGGTACTTTGTATCCAGAATAGGTTCTAAAATCGCTCCAGACCCATTTCCACCACTGATGGTGACCGATTGAACTCTACGAATATCAAAGTCTTGAGGATCAACTAAAACAGACTTGACAGATCCTCTAATAACAGGTCTAATTAATGCTGTAGTTCCACCACTAACGACAGAATCTCCAAGTGTTACAGTCGGTGGATTAATAACATCATAGTCATCACCGGCATTTAGACGGACGACTTCTTTAACTGGTCCAAAGAAAATCTTATCATCAGACTTATAGTTTGCAATTTCAACACCATTAACCAACATTCCAGTGGTTCCTGGAAGTGTTTTTGTACCAGCACCATTTTTGATATTCTGACTATTGGGGAATTTCTTCAGAAGTCTTTGTGGTTGCAAAGATCCACTCTTTTGAGATGCTAAAGTAAAAGTATGGGAACCTGTTGCACTTACAGATTCAAATCCAATAGGAGTATTACTTTCAATGAAAGAAGGTGACTCATATAATTCTATCTTGTTGTCAGGATTCAATACCTTTACATAATATGTCTTTTCAGTAAGACCAATTAAAGTGTCATTCGATGCAGTGTATTGAACCTCATCTCCAGTAACAAATGGAACACTGGATGAGAATGAAAGGGTTGTATATCTTAGCGTGTTGCTGTTAAAGTTTTCTAATGCACTACCACTTGCAGAAGCAATTGTTGCAGACTTAATATCCTTGGCAATTTCATAAGATGGTAAAGAGTTTGATGCAACATAGAATGTCTCTTCATTCTCAAGATAAACATTCTGAACATCAGCAGTCACACCATCATATGCCAAAGGAACTCCAGTGCTTGATGCTGTATTGAGTTTTCTTCTGATTGTGTAATCTACACCAGTTGCTGGAGTAAATCCACCAAGATTTCCAAGAGTTACACTTTTTCCAGTTACAGTCAAAATTTCTGCATCTGCTGCTGCAATAGTCTGTGTTGAACCTTGCAGAACATCTACAGTATCACCAACCTTTAGACTTGACTTTTCAATTGTAGACTTGAGAGTATATGTTGAACCGTTGATTGAATCAACTTCAAATCTAACTGAAGTGTTATAGATCCAGGAATTTGCGAATGTTTCTTTGAATGACTTATCGGTCTCTGGATTTTTGATTACCTCACCAATATTCTTGACGCGAATAATCTGCCCTTCCGATACCAAAGAAGGTTTGCCAACTGCTTCGAAGTTAGAAAGAACTCCACCAATACGAAGTTCAACTTTCTTTGATACATCACCATTTTCAAAACCAAAGAATACTTGATCTTGCCTAATATCATCTGCAATACCAATTGCATTATCAACACCAGTGCATTGTAAAAATTGGTTAATTGTTTTTTCACCATAGTAAATGGTATTATTACCAGAAACAATAGTGCCTGTTGATCCAAAACCAACCGTAGAATCAACTGTAATAACGGATGAACCTACAGATACTGAATTGATTGCTTTTACTTTTGGTTGAACTTTAAAAGTTCCTTCAACAGTATCTGCATCAGTGAAACCAACAAACAGATTTAGCTTGTAATATGTGCCAATACCAGTTCTTGTGAAGATTTCAACTTCAGAAACAGATGCTCTTGTTGCAGAATCTGCAGAGTTTGTAATTGTTTGTCCAACAAGATTGTTTGGATCACCAGAAATTCTTTCTGCAACAACTATTTCTCTTCTACTAAACTGTGCATCAGATGGTTTGAAGAGATATCTCTCAAGATCTACAACTGTTGGTGTCTCACCATAAAGGACGTTGAAAAGAATTTTAAATGATTCTTTTGTGCCCTTTGCTTTATAAAGTGAGTTTGACTCTTTTATGAAGTTATTAACATCAAGATCATCTACAAAATCAGAGTCTTCTAATCCTGGAGTGAAGGTATACTTAAGTTTCTTGTAAAATTCTTTAAGGAACAGAGCACTCAAGTTCTGAACTTCTACACCACCATCGTGTGCAGCTTTGTTTGTTTCCTTGAAAACTAATTCTTCACGATTTAAATCCGTTCTGTAAGTCTGAATACCACTGAAACCTCTAATACATCCAGTGAAAGTATTTGTAGTCAGACCAGTATAGGTGATAATTTCATCACCAATTTTGAACAAACCATATTCATTGGGAAATCCTTTGGTCGAGTAGACCTGAATAGTGTCTGCTGTCGATGTAATATCAGAATATAACGTCGTCTTACCGGAGATAACCTCTTGAGTGAAGTTATCCAGTGTGAGATATTGATCTAAATTTTCTGCAATATCAGTGGGACCTCCCTGATATTCCTGGGAGATATAATATTGCTTCAGAAAATCGATTGATTTGGGACTTTCAGCGCGTAAGAATTCAGGTAGTTGGCTATCAACAATCTGCTGAACCTTAACCCTCTGCTCAAATCCAGTTTGTATCATCTTATATCCTCTTTAGTTCTCCGTTTAAGTAACTAGATGTCGTTTTATAACCCACACCAGATGTCTGTTCACCTGAAGTAATGGTGTCTCTCACCATATTTATCTTACTATTTGCAACGTCAAAGGAAAGATAAAGATCCTTCAAACCAATAACATCGTTTGATTCTGGGATTGCTTGAATCTCAATAACATTGTTCTCTTTTACAGTAGATGTAACGACCAATGTATTGATCATAATTTCACCTTTAATGTAATCAATTGTGCCAATAGGATTGATAGTTCTACTAATTACATACTCACCTTGTGCGTTCTTTTCATCTTTGGTAACAACAAGAACACCTTTACCACTTCCATCCAAACTTCCATCTGAATTTTTGTTAGGAACATCAGTAAAATAAAACAAATCGGTGCTACCAGAAATTGTGAATCCAGTGCTCTTGATATTAAATCCACCTTCATTAATATGGAACTCATTTCCATAACACAATTCATACTGTGTTGGTGTATTAATCAGTGCATTCAAGTTTCTTCTAATCTTGACTCTTGTAATATTAGACGAAATTGCATCATCAACATTATCAATTGTCTGCACTAACTTACTATACTTAAATCTACCACCAAACTGATTGATGTTTGATGAGGAGAAAGTATTTAAAACAGTATTGATATTCGTCTTCAGATCATTAATGTTACTAACTTGTGCACTATTGTAATAGACAGCACTATCAATTTCGACAAAGAGGATCTTAAGATCAATAATTTTCTGATTGATACCGGAGATACTATATTCTTTTAATTTTGAAAGAATATTTTGCTTATCAAAGTCAGAAACAAAGTTGCCATTCTTTGGTTTGATACTAATTAAAACATTACCAAACTGTGGTGGATCTAATTCTTCACCACCAACAACAGACACAGACTCTGTGTTTGGATAGATTGACTGAATAACTGCTTCATAATCACGGGTTGTTACTGCTCTGTGCTGTGAAGCATAGATTCTAGGAGCAAAATATTTGATTGATTCGATTGGTTCAATATCACCACCATTGGATGCAGCGATCTTAGTATCAACTGTGATGGATGATGTGGGGATAACGATGTTTCCATCACCATCAGTAACCCTACCAGAGAAGGAGAAGTTGCTTGGTCCGTTACCATCCTTACCATCAGTGATAACATAGGAGACAGTAACAACTGCACCATCTTCTAATTTCTTGCCAAAGTATCCATCACCAAACAGTAATTCATACTTTTCATCCTGAACCTCTTGAAGCAAGTAAATTTCAGAGGTTTCATCCAGGTTTAGAATGTTTGATGCTAATGAATATTCTCTTCCTTCACCAGTATCAGAAATACCTTTTACTTTTACGACAATTGTTGAGGTATCAATAAATGAATTGTCAAGAATAAATCTCTGATCAATTGATCCATTAACAACAAAAACCTTTTTAAGGAACGTTCCTTGGAAGATTTTTACATCTTCGAACGATGCAGTGCCAGAATTGATGGTTGTTGTGATATCTTCTGGAATTGAAAAGACATAATTCGTCTCATTTGTGCTCCCAACACACACCAGACCCGCCTGTAAGGTCATTGTAGAGGAGGAACTACTAGTTGTTATATCAAATCCTACTGTCGCCTGTGCGGCGCTTCTAGAGCGTGGTACGTAACCAATATTTCTTGCTAAAGAAACGACGTTTTCTCTTAATGTCGCAGAATCCAAGAAGGATTCATTAACGATCATGTTCGAGTTGAACGCCGTTATGTAAGTATTATATGCTAACGTGTCGATAAGGACCGAAAAATTAGACCCCTCAAAGTCAAAATCACTAAAATTTGAGTTTGCTCTCAAATAATCTTTGATCGAGACCTTTATTTGATCAAAATCTAGGTTTGTAAATTTAGTAAAAGGCATATTACCTTGCTGCCTCTAGTAAAAAAGAGAATTCTTGTGTCGGAAACTCAAGACCAACGATATCAAATATAACTGTTACGTCAAATGAGTTCAAATCTGGTTCTGGATCGACTTCTACAACAGTATTAGCGACTCTTGGTTCGAAATTTTCGATCGTTTCAAGGATTTGCGCCTGAATAACTGATGCAGTAGCAAAATCAACGAAGTCAAATAGACTAGAACGTACATCTGAACCCAAGAGAGGTTGAAAAAACCTCTCTTCAGGGATCGTTTGAACCAAATTCATAATAGATCTGCGTATTGCAGACGTATTTTTTAAGATTGGCAAGTCTTTTGTCACGGGATGTGGATCAAAAGACAGACTAATGTCCTTAAATGCTCTAGAAACCCGTGGAATTGCCATTGGTCCTGTATAGTTTTCTTGATTTATTTATCAAGGTTATCCATATTACACTCTTCACCTGGATCATTGACCACTTCTTTTAATAATTTCTTCTTTTTGTCCTCGTTCAGATAAAAATCCGAGCGGGGATCAGTGATTAACGTCATACCACTTGCAATAAAGTCTTCACCTAAGTCTGTTCTAGAATTTCCCATTAAAAAAACCTCCTAAAAGTCTGTACAACAGAACTTTTTAAGAGGTTTCTATCTCTAAGAATATTTAGAGATCCTATCGCCCTTGTCCACGATAAGGTTTACGTTTACCATTACGAGACGACGCTGCGTATTTCGTCCCGTTTCCGTCTCCTTGACGAGTTTTCTTCGGCGGTCCCGGTGCCCAATTGCCTTTTACAAGTCCTGTTTTTGCTTTAGCCATCAATAAGTCCTTTCAGTTCGTTAAAAATCTTTGTTTCAATATCGGAAGGTCGTGGAGAACCCGTCTGATAAAACTCTAACGACAGATTCTCCATAATGTCCATATACTCATACACATTTAAGTTTGAATAAACTTTCTTTCCTTTAATGAAAACTGTGTAAGAATCGTTAGACATCAAATAATCCTTTGCTTCTCGTGACCAACTCTGATACGAGGGTCGCACCAGATTTCAAATCCTGCTTCCTTTGCATCCAAACAGAAACTC
>TARA_A100001201_G_scaffold22996_2_pt1 | contig 37810 bp, 43 predicted proteins | sample TARA_A100001201 | Tara Oceans TARA_A100001201 (sample SAMEA2619872) | marine metagenome | biome: marine biome (ENVO:00000447); feature: surface water layer (ENVO:00002042); material: "saline water (ENVO:00002010), including plankton (ENVO:xxxxxxxx)" | depth 5 m | reverse complement strand
GATGGCAATCTGATATACCAAGATGTCATTGACGAGCATCTCACTGGCAAGGTGGAGCAGATTTTCGATGACTATGTTGCCGATTACAAGGGCGGGAAACCCGGACCGAGAACGAGGATAGACCCTGTGGACAGGCAGCGAGAGGAGATGGTACGCGATCTGCGACGATACTACGGGGGCGATGATTAAGATGACCGCATTTGACCGAGCATGGAGTATCGTCAAAGCGCCATTTACAGGTGATGATGATTATATCCATGAAAACGATCCCAATTACCGTGTGGATGAGCATGATTGGGAGCGGCATGAGGGTGAATATGGGCCAGATGTTGATAGAAATGTGCTGAATATCCCCGGTATGCAGGAATTATTACAAGATTTACAAAAATTTAGCCAGCATTGCCTTGATTCTATGGATGAAAGACTTGCAGTAGCCGAAGGGCTGCTTGCTTTGGGTTATTCTAAATCTGGCAACCTCGACCTAAGCCATCGACAAAGGAGGAACTTGGAATGACAGCCTTTGACAAAGCATGGAATCTGGTGAAGATGCCCGTGTATCACGGCACAGACGAGAAAAATCTCAGGAGTATAATGGAGCGTGGCCTGTTGCCGACAGCGGAGGCCCCTCAGTTCCTCGATCACACCTATGACGAGGTAAAGGAGATGCTAGGCTATGATGATGACAAGATGAACCAGTATTTTGGAGGTGACTGGTCGTTTTACTATGGGGACAAGGCGAAGACCATGGGCGACGACGGTGAAATCGGTGATTGGGTCGGAGGTCGAGCAGGGGCGATACGCGATGCCCATGATTGGGCGTCCGCGATGTATAACAGGCCGATGGTCCTTGAGATAGATGACCAGCACCCGGACTCGCCATTCTTCATGCCAGAGCCCACCCTCGTTCCGGGCACACAGGCGTTCAATGAACACAAAGATCAGAGAAGGGCGAGGGGAGTGATTCCACCGCACCTGATAAGGAGGCTCCCTCAGAAGGAGGTGGATGAGGCCCTCAAGGTTCAGGATGACTACCGACAGGCACAGGAAGACAGGGACGACCTGTTCCTAGAGTTGCAATCACACCTAATCGACAGAATACATAGGGGTCAATAATGATGACCGCCTTTGACCAAGCATGGGATATTGTAAAGTCCGTATATCATCGGTTGTTTTCCGATGAAGAAATACAAAGAATTGCGAATATAAACCGATTATTGCTTCAAGAACCGCTTGACCCCGATCCGAGTGTAAATTGGCCGAGTGAATGTGAGAAATGCTTTAACGACATTAACAACATAGTTGAGGGTATTCCAAAATTATGTAGCAAATGTATTCATCCTTGGGTTGATGAAAGAATATCTGATTCAATGGAGATTGAAGGCTTCTTTGGAGATGGCAAGCCATTCAATCTAAATCAGGCAATTGAAGATGGTAGCGCGGTTGGCCCTAACAGAACATATGGTATTGACTATGAGGCATACCGAGATAGAATGGAGGATTATGAATGACCGCTTTTGACCAAGCATGGGACGTTGTGAAGGAATACAGTCTTGATTGGCGCAGAGATGCTCAAGATTTGTTGAATCTCGACCCTTCTGAAATACCGAAACCCCTAATTCATGATGATGAAAACGTAAATCACCCGCTTTATCTCGATGAGGGGACGAAAGTAGCGACATACCAACACCCTCTCGATAGCAGGTATGTCATGAAAGTGCCGTACATTGATGATGAGTGGTCACAGAGGTATTCGCAAAACAGAAATCAAAATGATGACACCATTGCCTTGCTTGAACGCCTTGGGTATCCAATAGTGGGCGAATTGGGCAATTTGGATAGGATAGACGATATTTCTGACTCCTTCTTTGTCCAGCCTCGATTATATGATAGACCTAGAAATTCTGAGTATAGTGAGAAGAAAAGATACATTCGTCCAACTTTCGGATTAGCCGATGCAACACTCATGCATCTCATTAATGACCGTAATATTGGTAATTACGGATTTGATGATTCAACTGGCGGGGTACGTAATTTCGATCTTGATTCAATTGGATTTACTGATGATTGGTGGCCTCATGAAGGACACACTAGACAAGACCTCTTTGACATACACGGCCCCATGTCCAGAGGCGAACAACTCCAAGAGCATCTGAACACTTTCGGAATCCAGCACCCTGCGAGCAGATTGCTTGATGAAATACCCGAAGTATCCCACAAAGACCGGGACAACCCACTCTATCGACTACAATCATTCCGAAATCTGATGGAGGAAATTGAGCCATATTCAGACAATCCGAAGAATCTTATGGTCGATGGTAAGCCTATTTGGTTGGAGGGATTGAATTGACCGCCTTTGATCGAGCATGGGCGCTCACGAAGGACTTCAGGTTTCTTAGACGAGAACTTGAAGAAAGGAAAAAGGCGGGGGAGCCTGTTAGTTTTGGGGATTACATAAATGCATTTCAATCATTAGGCCAGTTTGATAACCAAACAGGAGAGATCTATGCTAACTTGGATGCCCGTGACCTCCATACGACTGATCAAGGATCCCATTACGGAACAAGAAATACCACTGATGAGGAGAAGGAGGCCACTCTCCTTGAGGCGCTTAGGCATGAGGGAGATCACAAGGCGTTGGACTCAATACTCACTGAAGCCCTCCAACCACGGAATGACCCGATACCCTACAAGGCAGATACCTCCAAACCAAATTCTGAATTACAGGATGAATTTATGGATAGATACACTAGAGGGCATGAGTATGCGCTCATGGCCCTCGACTCCATGCGCAGGCGGAAGGGCAGCGGGAGTCCAAGACTGAGGATTGGGACCACTGTTGCTCCGAATAGGCGCTTTAGAAGGTTGAGCGAAAGGTATCCTTATCATGGTTATGACCTCGATGACCTAGTTGCATTGGAGCGCAAGACCCTTGCTAGGGACATGAATGCGGCAATGGGCCGAAGGGCGAGGGAGAATGCGAGGAGATTGATGGGGGGATCGGACCAATGAGCGCATTTGACCAAGCGTGGGCTATCGTAAAGGGGATTGATGACCCTGATAATGATGATGAGTTTATTGACAATGATGCTTTTAACGACCCTGTTCCAGACATCATCGAGCATATAATGGGTATTTTCGGTGATGAGCCGGAAATGGATATGTGCTATTCATGTGGTTTGGAGGGAGATATACGAACTTTCACCGTTAGAAGCCCAATAGGAAGGTTGGAACGAAAGTGTCCTAATTGTGGTTCTTATGAGGTTCATGGTGTAAATGCCTTTGGCGGGGGTGAGAGATAATGACCGCCTTTGACCGAGCGTGGGACATCGCCAAGGAGTCTCCAGATTACCAAGGATATCATGGAGCCCCTATCGATCCAGATTATCACTCTCCCTTGCATGACATGACTGGAATGTATCCAGACGACCTGTATTCCCACATGGGGCCCAGATACTACGGTGATGGCAGCAACATTGCAAGAGATCATCGCTCTCACGGTATCATCATGGCCGCTAAGGGCAATCCTGACGCTGAAATAATGGTTTTCCGAACAGTCCCCCATGAGGTCGAGGACAATCAGATAAATCCCGGCGATTGGGTATCAATATCAAGGGGCTATGCAATAGATCATGGTCGTAGGTTCGGACATGGAAGATATGGAAAGGGCGGCTTCAAATTAATGAAAAAGAGAGTAAAGGCGAAGGATCTCTTCAGCGAGGGCAACTCACTTCATGAGTATGGTTGGAGGGGACACACATGACCTCCTTCGATGACGCTTGGCGATTGGTCAAGATGCCCATTCATTTGGATTCTGACCATGAGGACTTCATCGATGGCCTGTCCGTTCACGGCCCCGTATATCAGGGCCGACGAGCAGGCATGAGAGATACAGGGTATTGGACGCCTCACAAGGACAAGGCGTTGGCTTATGCATTATTTGGGACGAGATACGATTGGTCTGGGGGCAACAAGATAGATGCTAGGGATTCGATCCCTGAGTTGTATTCATATGACCCCGGCGAACATGATATTTTCTTGCCTGCTGATACTGACTATATGCCGTATGATTTGATAGATCGTGCATTGGCTTTACGGCGTGTTGCTTTCAAAGATGAATATGGAGATATTGAATCGGGAGAGATCGGGGCTAATTTGGATAGCGAGGGCATAATGCCAGTTAAGATGCCGGATAACGAATTGGCAGACATGATTCAAAGACTGCGTGAAAGCGAGCATTTCGATGAGGGTGAGCCATATGAGAGCAATGGCTTGACCAATTATGAGAATCTCATGAATCTGGAGTTCCTTAACCCCGACTTCGATCACGATGAATGGGAGCGTATCTTTGGAACTAGGCCGAGTATGGATTACGATAACATTCAACGGGATACCACGGATGATTATTTCGACATGGGATTTGAGAACCCCGAATGGGATCTGTCAGTAGTGTCGGGGTTAAAGGGCGGAAATCTTGCAACTCTGATAGAAAATCTAAGGAGACGTAATCGTTAGAAACGATGGAAATCATAGGAGACACGATTAGCATGGGCTCTCTCAAGAACAACCCTCCTAAACCTCCTGAGAAGAGGACCAAGGAGGAGGAGGATGAGCGAGAGAGATCACGAAGGCTCTTTGGCACACGGGACTTCACGGAACTCAACAGATCTGCTGATGCCATCTTCGACACAGCATGGGCCCTGTTCAAGGCAAGACAATCTAAACTAGGAGAGTATGATCCAGATTTCATCAGTGATTTCGGTCCTGTGACTGAGTATCACGGAACGATGGACATGCAGCGCGTCCTTGATGAGGGTATTCGGGGAGGGAGCCCGAAGAGAAGGTCGAAGCGATATGTCCCTGCTGACATGAGAAACGAGGATAGGATATCATACACGACTGACGACAAGGACCTCGCGCTCCTCTTTGCTATGGAGAGAGCCCGTCAACTAGGACTTCCCATGAGAAACGTGGGTGTAGTCGGTGTGAGGGCAGGGGGATTGCCGAGAGCATTGCGTCATCGTGAACCCATGGGAGGCATCCTTAGCGGCACAGAGAGCAATGTTAGGAGTGGAGGCATACCTAGATCTCGACTTGCCCCGATTCCTAGTTCGACAGAGCGAAGACGAGAACAAAACTGAGAAGCCCCAATGCAAGCATCAGGCTGATGGCCATCTCCATCACCGCTCTCTTCACGATGCCCATGAAACCATCTCGGACCATAGGGGTCGGACAGGCAACCAACAAATAGGATTGTCCCTAGATCCCTATGACACACCGTGATTCGACTGTATGAAGTAGGCCCCCGTGATGGTTTGCAAGGACTGTCCAAGGTGCTTCCTGTCGAGAGCAGGACGGAGATGGTCAAACTCCTCTATGAGGCTGGCATCGATGATATCGAGGTCGGCAGCATGGTCAACCCGAATAGGCTCCCAACCATGGCCAAAAGCGGTGAGGTCTATCTCGCCCTCAAGGATATGCACCCCAATGCACGTTTCTCCCTGCTTGTCATGAATGAGAGAGGCATGGATGAGGCCAAGAGGATCGGTGCGGAATACATCAACATCGTCTTGAGCCCCAATCAGAAGTTCAACCACAAGAATCTCGGAAAGAACATGCATGAGTGCATGATGATGTATGAGGAGATGCTCAAAGACACGCCGAGGGAGAAGGTCAGGGCATACGTTTCATGTGCCTTCACGGACCTTGAGCCCGGCGAGTCGAGGATGGAGTGCCTGTCATGGGGCAACATGGTGGCATCCACCGTCGTCCTCGCTGACACGGATGGCTCGGCAGACAATCTGTCTCTCGCAGATGGAATCAGGCTGTCAAGGCAAGCAGGAATCTTCAACTTGGCACTGCACCTCCACTTTAGTTATCGAAAGCCCCCCGGATACATCGACACCCTCCTCGACTTGGCGTATGCCATGGGCGTCAACGAGTTCGATAGCAGCATAGCAGGGTTAGGAGGATGCCCGTATGTTGATGGCTCAGGTAGCAACCTATCGACGGAGGATCTCATATCATGGGCTCTCAAGAATGGCCACGATATCGGGAACATCAACCTGCGGTCACTGACACGCGCATCGAGGTATGCTCGCAATGTGACATCCGACAGGAGGAAGTTCTTTCCCATCAGATCATGGTCCGAGGCGAGGATCCTGCTCAAGTCGATTTGGGACTGATATGAGGCTCTGTGACATCTCTGTCATGCCAACATTAAATTAGGATCGGTGTATTTTCTACACCGTGGACAGGAACTGCCGATGGTTCAACGAGTGGGCTGATGACATAGTGGAAGACATACAGATCACCACGCCATCGCAAAATCAATTCATGTCCGCTCTAATGACGCTACTGAGGCTGAACGGATGAGGTTCGGCTCAATCGGCTACAACGTCTCCACATTCCTCGTCATAGTCTTCTTGATGGCGCATACCATGGTTATGACCATGCTGATCAACGAGCAGAGGGGAGTGGAGTTGTCAACGATGCTCGTCCTCTATGCCAACGTGGTGTTTATCTGCGTCATCATACAGATGCATGTATCGAGTCGCCATGATAGTGTATAGCATAGCCTTGGTCATCGGCTTCGCCATCGCCAAGTTCTTCCATCCCAAGAAGAGGTTCGTCCCGCAGTTGAAGTTCGGCAGGTTCCACATACATCACTGGATCTGGGGGACAGCGTTTCTCATGGCCCTATTACTATCTGGTTATACCTCTGACTTTGCAGTGGGTGTTCTCACAGGCATAGTCCTACAAGGGCTAACGTATGATAACTGGAGCATCATTAGGAGAGATCTAAAAAAGTAAATCGACATGGAACACACCATGCCAGAACAACCTCAACCTGATGAATGCGAGCCCTGCTACTGCGGTTGGACTGGACTAGACGACTCCGGTTGCACTTGTCTCCCGAAGCAATCATAAATGATTGATTTCATAGAATATTCATGTCTGATGCATTTGATAGAGGATGGTCAGTGGCAAAAAATATGCGTTCACCTCGCTTACGGAGAGTGTCTCCAGAAGAGGCAATGAATGTTTGTCGAGATGGCGGATGCGTGTGGATAAAGGATTACGCAGAAGAAAACTACGGAACTGAAGATAAGCCACACCATGATTATCCTGTTGAAGATCCTGATGAACTACTAGAGATTTTGGATTATATGCCCGATTCTGAAATTATGGTTTATGATTAACATGTCTGAACAATCTGCATTCGACGCTGCTTGGCGAGTTGTCAAGGAAGATGGGGCATTCGATGTGGTTCCCTATGCCAATCTGAAGCCGTCCACTCCATACTCAAGGACAGACCGAATGGCACAGCCATCGGATCCATATATGGTTCATGACGATGGTCGGATGCCAGAACGAAATAAGAAAGATCGGAAAGCCCAGATGCGACACATCGAAAGGGCTCGCAAGAAAGTGAATGAAGATCCCACAGAATAAATACGATTGTCCTGCATAAAGTAATATGCAGGGAGGGGAGGCCATATCTATCATGCGTCACACTTGGCTGGGCTTCATCCTATCATTTCCCCCTTCATCCCCTCTCTGCAACTTGAGGTTCTGATCCATGGTCCGAGCAGTTCCTGAGAATTCGCTGTGGCATCATGACAACCATCACCTGTATTGCAGCAGGTGCAGGACTCCTCTGCACGACCCCATTAGTCAGCGTGTCCTTGAGGAAGCAGGATTGATGTTTAAATCGGCGGATGAACTTTGGGATTACATAGAGTCCGAGCAGAATCTCCGAGGCAACCCCTTGCAACTTTGGGCGAAGGCAAGAGGCGCAGATGATTGGCGTGGTGACGATGCAGTGAATCAATTGAGAAGGAGAAGAGTTCCAGAGGATTCCATGTTTGCTGCTGCTTTGGATGACGTTAGATCTGGACTCACCAAGTATCCTTTAACTGGAATCGCTTCAAAGGGGATTTCATTCATAGGGCCCGGAGGACAGACTCTCCTTGAGAGATATCACGCTGCGGAGACTGGACACGTTGGTCGCGCATCCCCCAATGCGCTCAGGAATTATGTCACATCTAACAGGATAAAGGGGTGGACTACGACATCGGATCATGGGATGAGCCTCACGTCAAAGATGTATGGGGGGAGCGAGGATACCCCGACATGGGCATGTCCCGTTGGCAACATACTCAAGGATGTCGAGGGCAGCACTTGCGAGGGATGCTATGTCGATTCCATACATCATATGAGATACGATTCAGGTGAGCGTCATAGAACGAGAAATCTTCTAGGCTTGCAGAATCCCTTGAAGTATGCGGCGGCGCTTCACCATCAGATAGGTCTGCATGATGATGGCGAGGGCAAGCATCACATACGCATCAATGCGTCAGGAGATATCCAAAATGAGCATCATCTTGCCATGCTTATGGATATGGCAAGAGCGTATCCTCACAAGAAGTTCTGGATCCCAACAAGAGAGTGGAAGGCTGTTGATAGATACATGAAGGCATTCGCAGATCCATCTCAAGCCATACCTGACAATGTTTCCCTTCGCTTGTCCCAACTCATGCGTAAGACAGCACCTCATGAGCATTCTCTGATGACGAAACTCGGACAGCATCCAAACATAACATACTCCACAGTCAACGCATCGCACAAAGGGAGTCATCCAGATGAGGTATGGGCATGTCCAGCAGCAGGTCAAGAGTTAGATGAGGGAACCTGTGCCCACCATCATTGCGATGCGTGTTGGGATCCTAACATCAAATGGGTTGACTACTCAGGACATGGATCTGCTGTGATGCATAACGAGTTGTCCCCAGAGGAGAGGATGATGGCTGCCAACGCCAAGTTGAGAACCGACATCAGAAGAACTCAGAGGATACAGGAGAGAGGGACTCCCACTGGTCGTATGCCACTACCTATGATACCAGAGTCCATGGATGACCTTCCAAGCCTGTGAATAATGCCAACAGTGATAAGCCTCACACTACTGCCATAGTTCTGATGGGGAAGCACGTTTCGATAATTTTGCGTGATGATTTATGGCATTTGATGGAAAAGAGAAGAGGACGGGAGTCTAAATCATCCTACCTCAATTATGCCATAGAGCAATACTTCCGTCATCTTGACAAGGGTGAGTGATGTGACAAACCAACCAATGATACCGCCAATGCAACCGCCGAACTTCAACGCGCCCCCACCATGGGCTAACGAGAGCAACAGGGTCGATGTGAACCTGATCGCCATGCTACTTTGGCAGGCGCTCCTCACTGGTGTGGCTGTGGCCATATCCCACATGGACTGGTATCTACCAAACGCATCACCCGGAGAGATGGGGCTTCAATACGGACTCATAGCCTTCGGGTTCCTATGCGCCTCCATGGTTCTCTTCCAAGTCGGTGGCGTCAGGGACTCCCTTGCCATGAGGGCGGAGTTCTCTCAGGAGTCGAGGTACGACAAGTGGTTTAGGCAGCAGATGCAGATGCAGGCAAGAAGGGCGCAGAAGTCGCAGTATTACAAAGACATGCAGAATCAGATGGGCATCAACGGAGAGCAGGTCTTTGGCGTCCCGAACGTGCAGAACACTCAATACCCTGAGGAGAAGACGGAATAGACGGGTGATGCTCGATGTGGCCATTCACGACCCGTCAAGAAAGACAAGCGGAGGCCATGTCCCAGATACTCGCTGAGAATTCATATGAACGCAAGTTGGAGCGCATAGCAGGCTGGGTCAGGACGTTCGTCGCCCTCTTTCTCGGCATCTCGCTGACGTTCCTCACACTGTTTTTACTAGAGGAGATAGGAAACTTCACGCCAAGCGATATATGGGATTGGATAAACGCGAACGTGTGATGTCGGATGAGTAGCACCCTTCTTGCGGGACACATCGCTATTCTCGGATACAACACGATCAGGAGGGTCTATCGGACCTTTCGGCCATTCAAGATAGGCATCTATGGCCCAAGCATGACGGGAAAGACCACACTAGACCAGTATCTCACGGTCCCCGGCGACATAGAGACGATACCAGAGGCATTCAGGACGACGCATCCCGTTGACTCGTATGGCAGACCAATCCTTCCCAAGGCCCATCGAAAGGAGATAAAGTGGAAGAAGGAACGACATCCGATATCAAACTCCGACATAGCAGGCCAGTCTCAGTTCCGAAACCTGTGGATAGACGATATGTTTGGGCGAAAGGTCAACATCGTAATCTTCATGATAGATAGTAGGGCAGATGTGTCATCCCCCGACTTCTCTCCTCAATTCACACAGGAGGCTGTTGCCTCGATGCAGTATCTTGTTGACAACATCACTAGGAAGGACGTGAGCAAGGAGATATCGAGAAAGGCGAAGCGGATCGCCAAGTCCGATTACAGGCCACAGATCTTCTGTCTCCTCATCAACAAGATGGACAGGTGGTGGAATCCCATGTCACAGCATCTCTGGGACCATGATCTGCAAAGGGAGCATCCAGTCGTTCGGCCCTTCAGGGAGCAGTTGAGGGCACTAAGGAAGGCAGGGATAAGGGCAGAGGTCGATGCGATATCCGCTCAAACAGGCATGAGAGTCCCTCAAACCTTCATAGGTCTGCTTGAGTTGTTGTGAAATATAATAATGTTAATACAGTTGATAGGAGTGCGAGGACTGTGATGAACTATATTCCGACCATCCCTTTCATGGGTGGCGGTATCAGCCTTTCAGGGTTAAATGACGACCAGTTGCGTCAATTGGCCGCAGAAAGCGGGATATCGTTTCAGATGTTGAAGGCGCAGCAAAGAGCAGAAATGGCGAGTGCAGGGTCGCAGGGCCCGTTGGATGGCAAGGAGGAGTCTCTCGTTCCAACGGTTGAGATTAAACTCAAGTCGGATCCTAAGAATCCGAGAAAGGCTAGGAAGAAGAACATAAAGATGCTAAGGAGGGCATTGAGGCCCCCTAACTACAATCTCGGCCTGTTCAAGATATACAGATACAACGCGGCCTATGAGTGTGCTTGCTGCGGCGTGGATGTGAGAAGATTTCTAGAGGGTGACAACGCATATGCACAGATATATGACGATGACCTCAACCTCTCATTGGCAGACATATATTGGTTCGATGAGGACACGGGGAATGCCCAGAAACCACATGCGAGGACGCATGGCGACCATGGTGATCAGATGAACAGCACGTTGTGCCCAGCACACCTGCATATATTCCACACACTGAAGTCACTGGTTCAGGAACAGGAGTTAGAGAGTGATGGAATCTCTCGATCCGTTAGCAAGGGGACCAAGTTCCTCAGGGTTCCCAGCATGTTCGGAGGTGGGACCAAGAGCCCTATGAACAGGTCTTCCGTCGAGTCTCTAACCAAGTATGAGCCATTTTTCAAGATGGTGTATCAGGACAGCAAGCACAAGAAGGGGATAACTATCAATCAACATGCAAACCCAATAACAGGCGTAGCAGACATAGTGACGATGACCTTCGATCTCAGAGCCTTGCAATTGCATGACTTAGCGACACAACAGTCAACGATAGGCGTCCCTCCGGCGCAAATACCAAATCCTGCTGCAATGCAGCCTCCTCCACAAGGTGGACAGACGCAACCGCAGCAGGCATGATGAAGGTGAAATAAATGGGATGGTTTAGCAGAAACAACGATCAGCCAACGCAGACATTCGGATCTCCGAATCCAATGGGTGGATATGGCGCAGCACAACAAGGACAGCAGATGATGGGACAGGACCCTATGATGATGGCAATGCAGCAGCAGAATCCTATGATGGCTGGCATGGCAAACGATCCAGTCATGGCCACGGCCAAGTTGCTCAACCATACGGATCCAGTTGCTGCCTTTATCGCAGGGAACAATATGGGATTCCTCCTCGATCTGCTTGGCGAGATCATAACTTTGTCTATGAAGGACTTCTTTGCCAACGCTCAATTCAAGGACGACGATGGCAAAGTCTTCACCTTCGACTCGTCATCCCTTCCAACGAACCTGACAACTATGTCCCCAGAGAACATCAGGCTGACACTACAAACCCTTCAATCAGCATGTCAGCAGACTGCTCAATACAACCAACAGCAGATACAGATGCTGTTGATGTCTCATAACCCCATGGCAATGGCACAGAACCAACCCGGATTCTTCGGGTCGCTTTTGGGTGGCATAGCAGGATCCGCATTGCAGAACAGCAAGTATGCAACGGGGGCGGTGTTGTGAGCAAGTCCACTAGGGACGAGTTCACAGGCTTGAACCCAATGCATACGACCATGCAGATGTTCAGCCCCAGCAAACTCCTTGTTGAGAGCGCCACCATGATATTCATCATGTCATTCGGCCTTCTCATCCTCACAATCATGGTTTGGAAGGGCGCTACGTTGAGCCCTGAGTTGACAGCCGCACTCATGATCGGACTCTTCGTGACGTTCCTAGTTGCGGTTCGACAATACGCTTCCTTTCGGTAGCGCCCCCATTGCCTATGGGGGCGGGAGAGCAACTCCCCTGAGAGTGCCAATAGTGCATAGCCCTGTTCTTCGACGCTTTGACCAAGATGGTGATGGCGATTTCGACCTAGATGACGTGAAGAAAATAGTCAAGAAGGTTGGTAAGAAGATAAAGGATGGGAAAGAGATGCCAAAATGCACAAGATGTGGAGGGATGATGAATAGTCGAAGGAACAAGTATGACACTGGCCTGTGTGTTGAGTGTTATAGGAATCCTGAGGATCATGAACGATGTGTGGCTGTGAGTAGCACCACAAAGCAGAGATGCAAGCGTCGTGCTAAGAGAGACGGCTATTGTGGGATACATCTGAAATCATCAAGGTAATTGGTGTCAATGATAGCAATACCAATTAACCATTGAACGTATGACGGTATAACATGAGCGGACGCCGTATCAGGTCTAACTGTCCCTTCTGCCAGCATCCTGAAAGGGATCATCTGGAGAAGCAGATAAGGACTGGTATAGCGAAAAACGACATTATGGACAGAGATCAAGGATGGCCAAGCGGCACATCACACAGACATATGAGGCGTCATTCTGGAGAGTATAACGATGCCAGCAATGTCGATTGTCCCGTATGCACACATCCAGAGAGGGCAGAGATAGAGTCAGCCATATACGAGGAGAGGGCGACCATCGATGAATTCGCATATGAGTTGGATGTCGAGCCGTCTATAATCAGGAATCATATACACAAGCACATTCAGCCCCTGATAAAGGCGGCAGCGGACATTGAGGTCCTGCCGACAGTCATTAAGACGACTCATGACTCCCTTCAGAAGATAGAGACGAACATGAACAGGTTGGACAATATATTCTCCATGCAGTTGGATAGACTGGAAGCGCAGTTCATAGACACGCCAGAGATAGTCACCCCTAAGGATATCGAACTTGCTGTGAAACTACACAGAGAGGTTAGAGAGACGTTATCAGAGTTGGCCAAGTGGATGGAGAAGTATGAGTCCATCGACAAGAGTTCATCCGTGTCTGTCATTACCGTCATACAGGCTCATTTCGCAGAGAAATCACCAGAGGAATGGAGAATACTTAGAAAGGCCCTCGCAGAGGCAGGGGTGTTAGATCAATGAGCAATCACCTATCCATTCACCAACTCATGTTGAAGGATGATGAGCGATACGCACCCATCTTGCATGAGAAGGAAATCATGACCTCCATGGATTTGTCTCTCTTCCTAGAGTCTCTTGATTTCGTCATAGAGGCATGGAGACAAAGTGTCGATGCGTTCAATCTCGACTTTGCAGATGATTATGCGGACGAGGCTATGATGGCAGTCATGCAATGCAAGATGGTGCTGTCCCTATCAGAGGTAGCAGGATACGAAGGCGACGAGGGCGCTACATACATCGAAATTCTGAAGACGCTCAAAGGCGTAAAAGATCCATTCAAGAAGATGGCCAACGCATATGGAAAGACACCGATGCTGTGCATATGGTATGACTCCCTCCCTGTCAAGTTGACCAAGGGATACTCCGAGGTCCATCGTCAATACATCAAGATCAAGGCGAACAGGGACATGTATGCCAAGCCGCATAACATGAATTACCACAGACAGGGGGAGATGTTCAAATGACCGAGGCAGGGAATAGGCTAGGGGATTGGAAAGGCCCCCGGACAGCCGAGTTCACAGGTGGATACAAGCCAAGGGAGATGAGCAACTATCCAGATCTCCAGACCAATCCAAATGATGACAACGATGGTTTGTCCCACCATGGCAGGACCACAAGGGAGGACCAAGACAGCAGGGACCAGTCCAACAAGGACAAGAGGCGCGAGAAGGCCCTAAAGGAACTCATACCCGGTCTTAGGCATATCAGCATAAGGACAGCAGTCCCAAATGATAATCTCGCCAACAATCCCATGCTTGAGCAGGAGAACAAGATGCTTGAGTCCGGCCTCGGAGTTGACATAGGCGCAAATGGCCTGTCCATATCAGCAGGTAGAAACGTGGGGTCCGTCAGAAGCGATACCCCATTCATAACATATGGACACCCCTCTCGCGGTATGATACGAGCCAGCAACGAGATTGTCACATCCGACTTGCTGAAGGCGAGAAGGAAATACAAGGGAAGGAAGTACGAGGAAGACGAGGAGAGCGATGAAGATGAACGGAAATCCAAGGCAAAACGACGACGACAGAAGAAGAGAAGAGGAAGAAAGAAGGGCTTCGCGGCGAAGGGCGGCAGACAACCGAAATCAGCCACGAAGAGGAGGGCGTCGGCAGTCGCCCGTCAACTTGACCGCGCTTCACCAAGACAATCATTCGCACCCAATATACGCTCCCTTCCCCTTAGGACAATAGGCAGCACGAACCCCGGAAAGATACCTCTGAGGATTAGGGATCCAGTCGCATATCAGAGGAAACTGGCTAACGAGAAGATGCGAAGGCTGCAAGGAGCCTTGCCGAGAGCCATCACCAGACACAGGTCATCTGCCGACACTGGTATCACTGAGAGCGGCACAAGGGGATTGACGATTGGAGACAGGCCATCGACTCAGAGGATGGGCACAAGTATGCCCACGCCGCCTCGCATGGGAACCAGCATGAGGGCTGGTGCTAGTCAGGATGCCTTGATGTCCATGCTGGCACAGGGGTCTGAATTCATGAAGTCGAGTGACTCCATATCCAAGAAGAAGGGTCTGACCCGACTGGAGTTGCTCTCCCTCAAGGCTAAGGTCGAGAGGATGCTCAAGAGGCTTGAGAAACTCACCAAGGCTACTCCTGAGTTGGATCACAATGCGAAGATAGGCAATCAAGCAAGCCCAGATAGGGCCTCTGCACCAACGGGTGGGACCGAAGTAAATGACGAAGAACAAGCCGCATTCCGGTTTGACGACACATCTCTTGCCCTCGGATTAGTCGGCAAGAGGTGAATTGGCATGGTGATGTGGGAAGACCCTCTGGACAAGTTCCGCATATCCAAGTCATACGCAGTTGTCGATATAGACGAGTTCATTCAAGCCATGCGCGGGGCGGAGAACCTGTCTGAGTCAGGCATAGAGATGATGTTGCAGGATCTCCACCATGATGTGGCTCAAACAGGAAGATACTCTCCATATGAGGAAGAGGCAGTTCATTTTGCCATATTCTCTGGTGCAGTTGGGAAAGACGTAGCCGAGACTATCATGAGAGGCCCCGGAACGTTTGGGTATAACCAAGCCTTCAACAAAGCATTTGAGGCAGGATTCCCTCTTGTCAACAGGGCCGCAGAAGAACAGAATGCCATGAATAGAGGACAACATAACCCAGCGCCACTTCCATTCACGCCTGCTGGTCAGTTGAATCCTGCATACGCTGGAGATGTGAGGTCAACTGTTGCCGAACAAACAGGAGGAAAGAATCGCAGAAATAGGAAATCAACGGACTTCAATCCGTTCGACAAAAACAATCGTCTGGTCAACCACATTGTCAGTAGCAGACATGCTGATCCGTATAACCCAGAGAGCAGGGGCGCTCCCGTCGAGGGCTTTTCAAGATGGTATGAGCCTGCTGCGAAGAAATTAGGATATCTCCCTACTGACTACAACAGCAAAACGGGAAAGGCAGTGGACAGATTTGAATTCTTAGTTCCTGCTCACTTCGTTCATAAAAACACAATCACGTTGAATGATAGACGGCAAAGGAATCATATCATCAATAGAGCAAAGCAATTCATCGACCAAGGACTCAGTGATAATCAAGTCAGAGCGGCACTTCTTGATGACCCCATGGCATTTCGTCACACCTCGATCATGCACCATAATCCAGATAGCATACATGACATGGTGAGAACCAAGGAACAGAGGATGACTGAGTTCCGAGATGGACTCATAGACGACGAACTCGATCCAAGGTCGGTATCGACACCCGGAGATCCAGTGCCGCATGAGAGCATATTGCATCCAAATATGCAGGATATCAGCAGATACTCTAATGCCAATAGCGTTAGGATGGCAGTCACGACAAACTCAAAGAGGATGCTCAAGGACCTGATGGATCATCATGGCATGAGTGAGGATGATGCAAAGGAACTCATGAGCGCCGTCGCAATGGGCAGTAAAGGTGGCCTTGGAGACGGTAATGCGAGAAAGAGACTTCTTCGTGGTTTATACAGGCATCATACCAAGGACGGCAATATACCTGAATTTTACACAGGCCAGCCAATGACGTTTGGAGAGAAGCCGATATCAGGAACACCAGAAGCGCCCAAGGAAGATACTCAGCCGATTCCTGAAATGCCGCCTCCTGTCCCTTCTGGACCGAGGACGCCTCCCGCTGCACCTCCTCTTGAGGGCAACCCGATCATTCCTGCTCCAGCCACAACTGGCGATTCGCTTCCGCCACCGATAACAGGCCAACCCGGTATAACTGAAGGAAATCAAGATATACCATCGACGCCCAGACCTGACTTGTCGGGTATAACCCGCGAAGGTTTGGCGAGAGTTTTGGCAAGAGTAGCATCGACTCCCGCATCCACTCAAATGAGGGAGGGTGCAAGGGATATCGGAGCAGGTGCGAGGACGTTCACAGAGGGTATCAGGGGCTTGGGCAGGACGATGCTTGGCAAGTCCGAGGTCGAGATGTATCTTGAGACGGTTCAATACGAACTCGCCAAGACCGTCATAGAGGATTACACTGACATCGGGAAGATGGACATAGGCGATCCCGTCCACATCGCATTGGTAGGTAGCCACATACAGAGATCGACAAGCGATGTCATATCGATATACCATACCAAGGGAGACTGGAGAAACATAGCCAAGTCATTCGGATTGAATCATGAGCAGGTACAGATGGTGAAGGTGGCCTTCCATGAGTGAGATATACCTGACTCCATTCAGCCCATCCTTGGGATCGGCGTTGGCGAAGGCGCTCACACAGGCACAGTATAGAGAGATTGACAGGGGCATGAAACCATCTATGACTCAACAAGAGGCAGTGGACCGCGCATCAGACACGAATCCTCTAAGATCCCGTTCAACAGGGAATCAGGCTGTTCCGACCAACATGTATGAGAGGATAGACGCCATGAATCCACGGAGCAACATGCCAACCGGGCAGAGGGAGTTTGAACTTGGCAACAGCGTGAGAGGCAGTCTCAGCCCACAGAACAGATTGATACAGGAGCGAAACAGATCTCCTATATCCAGCATATCGAGAGATGTCGGTTCAGCCGCAAGGAGGGGCATGGATAGAGCGGCTTCATCCTTAGCCCCAATGGCGGATGCTGCTAGACAGAGATTCTCAGATGCAGGGCAGTCCATGAGACAAGGGGCACAGGCCGCTGGTCAGGCCATGAGTAGGGCTGGAGCAGCCATGGGGGCAACTGCATCGAACGTAGCATCACAGATACCCGGCATGGCAGATGCTGCTCGACAGAAATTCAACCAAACTGGTCAGGCCATCGGCCAAGGTGCAAGACAATTGGGTCAGACCATTGGCCAAGGTGCGACTCAAGCGAGAGATGCCATGAATCGAGGTGCTACGAATGTGGCATCCAAGATACCCGGAATGGCGAGAGCAGCAGGAAGGATGGTCGGAACAGCAGGAAGGAAGTTCGGTGAAGCCGCACAAACGGCAAGAGAAAGAATGACATCCCCTGAGGCGAAGGAGTTCGCCGCCACGACCAGAGAGGGTGTTGGCCAAGTGGCGAGAGGTGTTGGCAATGTTGCAATGGGAGCAGGCAGAACTGCTGGAAAGGTGGCTGGAGCAGCCGCTGGCGCGGGTATGGAGTATGGCGCTAAAGGTGCTAGGGCACTTGGCAGGGGTGCTATGAACGTCGCATCGAGGCTACCCGGAATGGCGGCGGCGGCAGGACAGCGCCTCATGGGCCTCAACAATCCGATGCAGAACGTCTCTGTTAATCCCTCATTCCCTACTGGTGGAGGTGGAGGGGGCCCCGCTCCGTCACAAGGAGGCAACCCACCGGAAGGAGGCAACCCACAACAAGGCCAAGGTCAGCAAGGTCAAAACCCAATGCAACAGATATACGCAGACTTGTATCAACAGAACCTAGATAGGTCCCAGACGAGAGGCGGCATAGGAACAGGAGTCATGTCCAACTTGCTGACTGGCGGACTCTCAGGTCTTGCCCGTGGTGCGTATAATTTGAGACAGCGGAACATAGGCAGGCAGAACCTGCAAAACCTCAATCAATATGGCTTGGGCGCAACCCCGTTCTTGAGATCAGAGTATGAGACTATGAGTGACAGATCCATTATCCGAAGCAGAATGACGACGGAGGCGATTCGCAATGCCTACGTCTTCTGATGCGTTTGACCTAGCATGGTCAGTCGCAAAGTCCGAAGGGAACGACTTCGACATCGAGGAACACTTTCTGCACAGAAAGGGGATACTGGACTTCATAGAGAACCGTGGAAGAAGCATGAAGGAGCGATATCTTCGGGAACTCGGAATACTGCCCCCTCTTGAACAACCCTTAACAGAGCAACCCGTTGTGGCAGTGCCAGATGTCCGAGGAGAAGCCGGAGGAGAAGCAGGAACTCAAACCCCCATGGGTGGGCGTCAAATGGACGAAGGTCCCAAAGATACACGGCAAGAGCCTGAGCCGAAAGTTAGAGAGGCAAAAGAAGAAACTCCTGAAATTCAACCAGAGGATAAAGTGGAACCTGCCGCACCGAAAGAAGAAGTAGGTATGCCACAGCCTCCAGAGGGCAAGCCTCCGAAGATCGAGGACATCGCCGTGGAGGCCAAGGATGTCACATCAAAGCCTCCAAGAGGAGATGATCTTACTTTGAGAGACAAGATAAGAGCCATCTTAGAAGCAGGTAATTATCAAAAAAGGGGCTTCAATGAAGGGATGATGCAAAGGGCGCTGTCAGGATTCGGTGGCAAAGATTCTGAATTGGCAAGTTCTTTTGGTTTGCCTAGAATTGGACAAACGGACCGAATACCTGACGATATACTCAGAGAATATCTCAATATAAGCATGGATGAATTCAACCCCGAATATGATCATATCCTCCCTAAAAATCAAGAATATTATGAAAAAACATTTGAAAGATTGGGTTTGGACCCGAAAAGAGTATCTGACTTTTTGCAAGAACCGAAAGAAGAAGCCACAAAGAAAGTTGCGCCCAAAAAAGAAACCAAGCAAAGAAAACAAAAAGGCACTTCAAAGAAAGTTGTGAGTGATGTCCCTCCTTCGACTAAAAAGCCCAAGACCAAGAAGAGTGGGAAGAAACCTACGACTCCTCCTGCAAAGAAGAAGGACGATTTCAAAATTCCGAAATTCATAAATCAGGACACGAACAGAGACGTATTAGAAAGAATAGCCGATATGGCAGAGGATGGCAATGAAGAAGCATACAAAACCCTGTTGAACAATTCTGGCGACCTAGAGGATCATTTTCCTGATATCCATGAGAGATACGAGGAACTCCGATCAGTGCGAAAGTCCTTCATTCTCAAGGACCCATTTGCGAATCCATTTCACAACCCGAACTTCCTCGATACCATTGACATAAGGAGGGAGATGGCCCAGCCCATGTCCCCGATCATCAAGAGTCAGCCGATAAAAGAGCAGGTCAAGCCGGATATCGGTTTCGATACTGTCGAAGGAGATGATCTTTCTCTCCTTCCAGCCTCGATATTCATGGGTCAAGACAACTCAGTCGGTATGGATGACATGAGTTTGCTGCCGACGGGGTGGCGAAATGAGTGAGGCTGTCGCTGAACTTACGAGCAAAGTCGATTTCGACATGGGGAGGCGCGACTTCAAGTTCTTCTTTGAGGACATATGCGGATTCCAACTGGCGCACTTCCATGACGAGTGGTATGATACTGCCCAGAACAACAAGAAGATATGCGTCATAGCCAGTCGTGACCATGGCAAGTCCGTGTTCTTCAGGTGCTACCTTCTATGGAGAATGGCATACAACCCCGGCACAGAGGTCCTCTTCTTCAGTCATAGCCAGCATCAATCGATAGATCACATGGCAAAGATGGACGAACTCATCATGACGACTCCTGCATTAGCGCATCTCAAACCCAAGAGGGGATGGGCAAAGCAGTTGTTCAAGATGACAAACAAGTCATCCATACGAGCCATGTCCGTCGGCAAGGCCGTTCGTGGCGCTCACCCTGATATCGTTGTCCTTGATGACATACTGTCAAGCGAGGCTCAGACGCAGTTGAAGCACATATCGACATGGTTTTACACAGCCCTTCTCCCTGTTCTTCACCACACTGCTCAACTATGCATTGTAGGAACACCTTTCTCGTACACGGATCTGTATTCGGAGTTGAAGAAGTTAGATGGATATGCTGTTAAGGAGTATCCTGCTATCAACGAGGCGACTGGTGAACCGTTGTGGCCTGAGCGATGGAACATCGACGCTCTCAACCAGAGGAGGAGCGAGATGACCTCGATAGCATTCACCCGTGAGTATCTATGCAAGCCGATTGCCAGCGAGGCGAGCCTGTTCCCAGAGGAGATGCTAGAAGGGGCGAAGGACGACTCACTGTCCCTATCATATTACCCAGAGCCAGATGGCGAATACAACTACTACATCGGATGGGATCCAGCCATCAGTGCCAATAGAAGTGCTGATTACACATGCATGATGGTCATCGCTATGGATGAGAAAAGGAAGAAGCATGTCGTCCATGTGCATCATGAAAAGGGCATGGACTTCAATTCACAGATAGACAAAATCATCGAATTGAACGCCAGATTTAGCCCCGTGATCATAGAACTTGAGACGAACAACTTCGCCATGGCATTCAACCAAGTCCTAAACGAGATAAGCGACTTGCCAATCAAGCCATTTAACATGAACAGAATGAAGAAAGAGGCTCTGATCCACACACTGCAACTTCACTTTGAGCAGAGGCATCTTCGCATTCCATACAAGGACGAGGGATCGACAAAGAGACACATGAATACCCTTCTCAACGAGTTGTCCATGTTCACCATGTTGGACAACGGTAGGATGGAAAGCCTCGGCGGTCATGACGATATGGTCATGGCACTATCACTCGCCGTTCAGGCGACCAAGGAATACAGGGAGAATATAGTCATCCTCGATGGCAGTTTGTGGCAAAAAAGGCTGGGAATAGAAGATGCGTGACGTTGAGTATATACACCCGTTGACAGGAGTATCATCATTGACAGATGTGCTTAAGATGGCGGGGACTCAATCTGGAGAGGATTTGAATAAATTCATTGGCCCTTCTAAAACAGGACTCGCAGGAAAGACGGTGATGGAAGGTGTTGGTAAATTAGTAGGGGGCTTTATCTCTGGCGATCCGAAAGCGTTTGAAGAATTTGAACAGAGCATCACTGAACCAGATGCTGCGGAAAAGATAGAAGAACAACAAATCGGAGGAGATTCGCAACTCAAGGAGAAGAACAGACAGAAAACGATGAAGACCCCTGATGGTCGTGAAGATGCTTCGATAGAAGGCATGGACAACCCTCAATCAGATACACCTACACAGCCCGGAACTGAGTTGCCTAACAATCCAGTGCCTATTACCCGATCATGGTTCGTTGATAATTATGGTATGACGGGGAGAGAGGTTGCTGACCTTTTGATCAAGGCGAATGACCTCCAGACCTTGGATTCCATACAAGAACTTCTGAAGATGGAGAAGATGGCCATACTTGATCACTTCACTGGTGTGTCCTCACATTTAGTAAATGAACTTCCAATGACGGACTTGGACTACGATGCGCTCAACAAGCACACAGATAGGCTTGAGTTGCCATTCAGGAGATTTGTGAAGTCATGGACATCATCCGACGAAGAGGGCAAAAAGAATGCCGAGATGCTATGGAGATCAACCGTTGACAAGTCAGAACGACTGTCACAGAGGGAGCAGAACATCCTCGCTAAGTGCAAGGACATACTCATCGAGAGGGGCGCATTGAATGCCCAGACGTTGAAGTCATATGGTGTGTCAGCCAGTGCAGCGGAGATATCGTCTCTGATCAAGTCACATGGTTTCCTATATGACATACTAGCAGTGGGACAATTCAGCAAGTCAGTTGGCAGGGGACTGTTCTATGATGTCAAGAGATACAACATCATGCTCAAGGATGCAGATAGGTTCCTTGCAGGTCTTATCGAGACAGGGGGAGAGATTAAATTAGATTCTCGACTGAATCCTCGTATTGAAATGAAGTTCCATGCACCAAATGCGCCATGGTATGCAGATGCTCTCAAGTCCGAGTTGGGCGTCGAGAACGTATTCGCTGAAGGCGTTGGCATAGTGATAGAAGGTGAATTCGCAGTCAAGAAGGCGCTTGACCTATCTCTTCCATACATGAATAATCATAATGATGCCTCATTGCTATCCAAGGCTCTCGATGGCAATAGAGATGCCCTGATCGTGTTCGCTCATGAGCGTTCAAATGATCCAAAGCACAAGGCGAGTCTGTTGAAGTCCAACGACATATCACATGAGCGTTATGCCGAGATGAAGGAGGAGGTGATGGCTCTTGGCCGATGACAAGAGGATGAATAGACTATTCGCCGCTGTCGGCATGGATATGGAGAGGCATAGCACACCCTTGCCAGCGATGCCCCTCTTCACATCTGGGATACAGGAGCCTCCTCTCCTACAAGGCATAACGATACCTGCCCTCTATGCTGCTGCATACGAGTGCATGGTATTGAGGTCCATCCTCCAGCACCTATCTGTCGAGACATTCAGGAAGGGATGGGACTGGAAGCCCAAATTCGTCGTGAGGTGCAAGGAGTGTGGACAGAAGCACAACCAAGAGGTTGAGGTATGCACAGCATGTGGTGGTGAAACAAGGAAGGCGGACAAGGGACAGATAGAGTATGCCGAGACAGTTATCGGTGGATTCAACAGGATGACTCAATCATTCATCGATGTCCTCCGTGAGATCGAGATGGATCTCAACATAGTGGATGATGCATACATCATACTGACCAAGGAGTATTTCGTTGACCCCTCGACAAAGCAGCCCATGTTCTTCAGGATAAAGGAAGTATCAAGGGCAGACCCCATATTCATGAGGATACTCGCTGACAAAAGAGGAGTTAGAGGAGGATCTCAATACACAAGCCTCGTTGACAGGTCATTCAGAACATCTGACCCAGATGCCAAGTGTCCCAAGAGCGGGATGCCAGTAGTTCCCATTCATTACATGAACCTAGCAGGCGTCGGCAATGGCCAAGTATATACTGAGGGAGAGGTCATACACCTGTCCAAGTGGTCGCCATCCAAGTTGTATGGAAGGAGTCCAGTCGCAACCATGTGGAGACAGGTCAACACATTGATCGCCATGGATAACTATGTCTATACTGCATACCAGAAGAGGAGGATGCCTCGCGGCGTCATGGTCATCAAGTCGTCCAACATGGAGACTGTCGAGCGCACAGCGAGGAACATACAGGAACATCTTGAGAGGGATCCGAGTTATATCCCTACCATAGGTGTGGAGACAGAGACTGGTCGTGGCGGACTAGAGTATGTCAGAATGATGGACACGTTGGAGGAGTTGCAATACATACCCATCAAGGATGACATACGCCAGAGAATATCAGCGTTCTATGGTGTGTCAAACGTATTCATGAACGACGTGTCTGGTGGCGGACTCAGCAATGAGGGTATGCAGATAGTGGTCAGCAACAGATCTGTATCCTATTCTCAATCCATATACAACAGGCTACTATTCCCCAAACTATTGGAGGCCTTTGGCATCGATGAGTGGGACATATCATTGACGCCGCATGAGGAAGAGGATGAGATCATGCAGTTGAGAAGAGATGAGATGGCCATAAGGAACATGATGAGCATGAAGCAGGCTGGATACGAGGCGCATTTGAGAGATGGCGTCGATGAGAAGTATCTCGTCTTTGAGTATCGTGAGCCATCTCAAGAAGAGATAGCCGCTGCACAAGAGGCACAGGCAGCAGCCCAGCAAGGAGGAGGTGGGGGCGAGCCCGTCCAGAAGTCTAACCTCAATGCAGCATTGGTCACTACCGCGAACAACGACCTTCCTCCGATCTCCCCCTTGACAGGATCCCAGAGGAACAGCGGGGGCAAGATGCCCAAGAACACCAAGAGGAACGAGGGTGGACACGCCAAGAACTCGACTGAGCAGAAGGACGAGAGGACCCCTCAAGAGAAGATGGTAGATGCCAAGTTGAGAAGGGCAGGAGAAGTGGGTGAAAGGGGCTCCCCAAAAAAGGAAGGCTGATTAAGGATAGTCCGACAAGAGAGTGATGAGCGACATGACTGAAGGTTTCGATATTCTAAGCAAAATGGACCCAATGGCTAGGAGGGCACTCGCTTCCATGGAAGCAATGACCAAGGCCATTGAACTGAACAACAGGGACGACATAGAGAAGCACCTTTCCTCTGCTCGCAACGCCCTTGATATATTGACAAGGGATCTCAATCTCCACGACTCGCTCGTAAAGAACCTCCCGCAGAGTGATTTTTCGCAGGTTGGAATCATAAGGAAGTTCGACAACTCCGAATCGAGCATCAATCAGGCTGATGGGGCAGTTGCTCTAGGCGTTGTGCGAGCGGGTCGATCAGATAGGATCTATCGCCCACACAATGTAGTCTGAGGGATGAACATGCAGAGAAGCGATAGAGGATCAGTTTCAGAAAGGCTCCGATCTTTGCAAATCAGGGACTCCTTAATCAGAAAGCAGGAAGAAATGCCTGCTGATGCAGATCCAGCCATGGCGTCAGTTCAAACGCAAGCACCCATGAACATGCCATCCGCTGGCCCTGCCAAGTCCCCCATCGGGATGAAGATGGATGAAATCGATTCATCGATGTCAACTCTAGCCGAGTTGATCGTCGGCGTCAATCAAGACCTATCCACAGCCTCTGCTCACAATGTCGATATGAGAGTATTGGGCTCCATGCAATCCGATCTTTTGAGACTCCAGCAATTCGTTGGACAAGGACAATCCATTCTAAGGGCACTGAAGGAGAAGCATGGCTCACTGGCACAGCATGATGTGGCAGGTATGAACGGTGGCGGCATGATGGGAATGGGAGGAATGTAAATGGGTGAAGAAAGTGACGTTAATGATATTGTGAAGGATCTGATAGGCGAAGTGAGAAAGATGAATCAAAGGCTCCTTGCCTTGGAGAGCGAGAACAACTCCTTGAGAAAGGCAGTTCAAGACCCCTCCATGTTGATGAGGAAGCATGGTTGGATGTCATTCACGACTCCACATGCGGATGAGACGTATGACCCCCTCAACAGGACCGTTGAGGACATGGAATCGACCACAGGGCCATTCAGCGGGTCCGGTGGCATGATATCCAAATCGAGAGATGACGAGATCAAGGAATGGCAAGAAGCCGAGAGAATGCTGAACAACAGGTGAGTATATGCGTAAGTTTGACCCGATGAACGAGACACCCCTTGGACTATTGTTGAAAGAAGTAAGGATCCTGAAAGAGAAGGTTGACAGTGATCTCGCTGACAACTATCCTCCCTATGACAAGGTGACTCGCGGAGACATCATCGCCGCTGTCAAGGGCAAGGGCAAAAGCAAGAAAGACAAAAGCAAAGTAAAGTCCAAGCCGGAGAAGGACGAGCCGGGATCCTACGTGTCTGATAGAGGTATGAAAGGAAAGGGCTCCGACGACAAGATGGGTTGCAAGATGGGAGACTGCAAGATGGATGATTGCCCAACTTGCGGTGGTAAGAGGGTCAAGAAAGCATATGGTGATGCAGGACCTGATGTTCATAACAGTGCTACTAGATTCATGGATGTCACTGGCGGCGAGCAGGTTCAATCCGTTGGCGGATACCAAGGAAACCAGACCATACCCAACACCAACGACGGCCCCAAGAGGTCATTCATCAGCGAGGTGGCGAAGATGCCAGCATACGCACAGACTGGATATGACGTGAACTCAAACTCACTTCACATGCACCTAACAGACGTTGGTGCAAGGAAAGGCGGACCAAACACCGCTGCTATTGAAGATGCGCTAGGATCACTCAGAAAGTCCGCGACTCATGGACAGATGGGTCTAATCGATGAGATAGGGAATCTCATTGAGAAGGTCTATTCCCGCCTATGAGGGGTGGGTGGATGCCAAGCGAGCAAGTCAGGCTCCGAACAGATGTAGTGCTGTCAAGCGTCATGGGCATACATCCTCCATTCAGCGAGTATGTCAGGTCCCTCGATGGCAATGAGATAACGAAGCAAGACGTGGCTGTGTTGGCGACGGCTGCTCCAGAGGAGCCATCACCGTATTCGATGAAGCCTCTCAACTCCATGCTCGATCCCTCGGAGATGGTGCTGCCAGTCAACATGCAGCAGTATCTCCAAGGCCACACAAGGATATCCACCTCATATCTATCCGATTGGCCCGTCGCATCTCCTGAGAACAGGTTTGGTGAGCATCATCCATTTGGCATGAAGTCCAACTCATGCCCCTTGCTACATGGGGCAGCGCATGGTGAGCCGCATTACATCGATCACGTCATGTCGTTCATTGGGAAACTAGATGGCCACAGTGATAGGGAGAGGTCATTGAAACTGACCTTGGATGAGAAGAGGCTCTTTGGAGATCCAGTTGACTCGATGAGTGATCACTTCCAAATCGATAGGAATAGGCCGGAGGCATTCAAGTCGGACGACGAGTATATGGAGTCCAAGAGAAAGGACCTATCAGATTCGTATGGCCTGCTTCCATATCTGTTTGGGATGGAGTTCCAGACTGCCAACCAAAGAGATGCCGCATTAGAAATCCTATCAGATCTAGCATCATCTCCAGATCAAGACTCTGTGGAGGCAAAGTATGCCATCGGCAAGTTTCAGGAGAAAGCAGGCATAAAGTGGGATAGACTCCTTAGAAATTGGAGGGATAGGTTCACTCCCCTTGCTGCATGGTGGATAAGACCAAGCGATAGGAGTGGTCCTACGTCTCCTGCACCGTCAGATTCCGTTTATGATACACTTACGTCACCCTTGAGCGGCGATGAAGATGGACATAATTACCACTGGTGGGAGCCATTCCAGTATTGGGGTGGCGTGGGGAGGAGTATCCAGAGCCTGTCTCAGATAATGAGTCAGTCCTATCCTGACATATTTGGACAAGGGTGGCTGAGAGACTTCCTCGTCAATGGCATACCTCTTGAGGGCCAGCACATGATAAGCGGGTCACATTTCCCTGCTAAGGCCAACATGCATCCTGATATGTCGCATGTCTTGACATCCGCATCACAGATGGATATGCATGAGTTTGAGCGCAAGAGATCCAACTGGAGCCATGCATCGAACCATCATCATCTTCACCCATCCGAGATAAACGGACAAGGCAGCAGAACTGTTCTCCCATCGGATCAGATGAGGATGAGCAGGTTTGGACGCTCGCTCATGCAGGTATCTGAGATGGGAACGCCCATGATCGGTTTGTTCAGAACTGAGCATCCGAACTCAAATGCCGATTTCCATGAGTTGCACAATCAGCACTTCACTAATTCAGATGATGTCATGGTCAGGGCCGTCACAAAGATGGCCGCTGATGTGTATCGGCAATTCGGACCAGATGTGCTGGCTCCCGCAGACGTGCAGAACATAGATGCGAACACCGTGGCCAGAGGAAACATACAGCAGTTGGTGGCAGCAGCCAACTACCAACTGATGAGGGGCAAAGGCGAATTTGTGAACATGGACGCCGAGACGCCGATGATAGAACTCGGCATGGCAAACATGGTCCCCGGAAAGATGGGTCCTGTATCAACAAGCAGTGAGGCCGTTGTTCCTCCGATATTCAATACTGGCAACACAGATGCATGGGGGCATGAGATGCCTGCTACATTGACGTGGAAGTGGAACGAAGAAGAGGACAAGATGGAGTTCGGGGTCACTGAGCAGCCATTCACGCTGTTGCAGAGGACCGCACATGAAGGCCTAGTTTCCGCTGCTGACATATCATATGTCAATAGAACCATATCGAGCAAGAAGTCTGAGATAGGCGCTCTCGCTCCAAATGAGTATGGATACCCAACCATGACCATGGATCTCCACAAGGCCGATGACTACGAGCCGACTGGCGTCTTCACGAAGACGATAGAGCCTGCTCATACTGTCAAGGACATCAATGACATGGAGCATCTAAAGGGATTCAGCGGCGATTGGGTTGTTCAGAAGAAACCCAAGGGCAAGCACCTCTTGGTGGAGAGGAAAGGTAGGAAGATGAAACCGACAAACCTTCCAGAGGATGTCAAGAAGTCCCTTGGAGAGATCAAAGGAGACTTCGTTTTCGATGGATACCTATCTGGCAATGTTCTCCATGTTGTTGACCTTCTTCTGCACAAGGGGACGGATATGCATATGGAGCCCCTTGAGGATAGGGTGAATGCCCTCAGGACCATGTATAACACGACGGAGAACGTGCATTTCCCATCTCCATCCAACTGCAACAACTCGGATGAGGATGGTTTGATCAAGACCATAGCCAGCATGAAGGGCGATGATCTCCTTGTCCGAGATGCCAAATCCACATTCATGAAAGGTAAGGACATTCATCCAAAGTGGGTTCTCCTTGCACAGGATGAAGTCACCAAGTCATCCATCCCATATCCATTACCGGAGATAGACCTCCGTGAGGACGCTCTCATGTTGCACTATCCTGCCATATATGATCCAGTCATCGTCAAGATGAACTCTGACGACAAAGGCATATACATCGAGTCGTATGATGGTATGCCTCATCTAGTCAAGAATGCAAAGGAGCAGGTATCTCTCTGGGGTCCTGTCGTTGCATCCATCATCAAAGAAGGAGGAGGAGGTGGAGCAGGTGGCGGTGGTGCTGGAGCCGCAGCACCATCCGGCGGCGGAACCCTCACGTCATCAACTCCCGGCACATACAACGCAACTCACTCGATCAGACCCATGAGGCGAAGAAAGAAGAAGAAGATAATCAAGGCCCCTGAGGTCAATGACGAGGATACGGATGACATATCCCACATAATGTCCAGCATCAGAAGGTTCATCGATAACGAGAACAGATCATTGACTCCCAAGGAGATAATGGCCGAGTTCCCCAAGGTGACTGAGGATATGCTGGACAAGTTCGCAAACGAGTATGGCATCGAGAGGGCAGAGGATGGCAAGTGGACGCTCAATGAGGCCATAGACGACGACATCATCGAGAACTTCGCATTCCCAAGGATGAACAGGGCATCTGCGGATGGAGGCGCATGGTCTGGTATGCAGGCGGACATAACAGCGCCCACTGGACCTACTCAAGTCACAGATGAGGAGAACACCACGTTCGGCAACCCAAGGCAAGGTGAATTCGATGAGAGGGAACCACTTGAGTTCAAGCCCATGCAGATGAGGGTCATGACCGATGATGGGCCCGTCGTCATCCGTTTCCAAGGCGAAACAGCGATTGTTGAGATACCACCGGAAAAAAAACCTGACATTGAGTCGGAAATCAACGTACAGGAAGCCAATCGAGTCGATGAAGTAATATGACAGCAATGACAACGCTGTCATGATTCCCTTGATATACCATTGAGGTAAGATGTGAGGCTCGATGACCGCTATGGCTGCACCTATGCCAACACTATCTTGGTCAGCCGTAGGTGCAGATTTCCTTCTCAAGTCCGTCGTGGGCGACGATCTCTTCGTCGCAGGCTACGCAAGCGTTGACATGGTGGACAAGCAGGGAGACAGAATCCCAACCGCTGCCCTGAAGAAGGCATTCGGGCAGTTCATGTCCAACAAGGCATTCAGGAACGTCCAATTAGCACACAGCGGTATTCAAGTCGGAGAGGTCGTTGACAGTCACACAGACACAGATGGTCGAATGTGGAAGTCAGAGGTTGACGACCATGGACTCTTCGTCGTTTGCAGGATACGCAGCGACATACAGAAGGCCCGTGAGGTCCAGAAGCAAATCAGGGACGGCGACCTCCGTTCCTTTTCCATTGGCGGACAAGCATTGTTCCGCGTATCAAAGACGACCCCAGAGCATGGGTCGCATCGTGAGATTACCGACCTTGAGTTGCATGAGATTACACTGTGCAAGAAGGGCATCAACCCTGAGGCGCGGTATTCGATCTTAAAGATGGATAACACAAATAATGAAACGGTGGAAAAAATGACTGAAACAGCAGAAGCATTGACAGAGATAAGAGACAGCCTCGCACATGTCCTGAAGGCACTCGACAAGGGTGAAGAGAAAGACATGAAAGAGGAGAAAGAGATGAAAGAGATGAAAGGCATGAAAGAGGACAAGATGTATGCCGAGGACAAAATGGACAAGTCCGAAGAGAACGTCGATGGCGCTCTTGCATACATTGACACTCTTGAGAAGTTCGTCCATGACGCAGGTGTGGACCTAGACTCCATCCGCGAGCGGTTCGGACTAGAGAAGGCCTACATGGTCGGCGTTGACGGCGATGGTGGATACTCCCACCGTGGTCAGGGTGACGAGATCGGTAGCGGCGAGGACGCAGCAGAGGCTGCAAAGCCAGCACTACCAGCACCCGGCGGCAACCAGTACGTCATCAAGACTGGCGGCGTTCCAAACATGAACTACAACGCCCCATCTGGAAACTCCAACGTCATCAAGGGCGGGGACGTGACCCCAGAGAGCCTTGAGAGAGGATACAGAGCATACGCAGCAATGAGGGACGAAGAGGCCCTCAAGGCAGTCGTGAAATCAGATTGGGAAGCAAGGTATGAAGCAGAGACTGCTCGCGCTGAAGAAGTGCGAAAGTCCCGCGACTACTCCGGTCAGATCGACGCCCTGAAGGCTGAGATCGCTAACCTACGCTCCGAGAGCGCAGACATCCAGAAGTCTGCCTCCGCAGTACCAGAAACAGACATCAGAGTCCCCACCAACGAGGAATTCGCCCAAATGGGTGACGGAATCGACGGATGGAGAGCCACTGAAGAACTCGCAAGGAGGGCTCTCAGAGGGGAATAAATCCCCTTCTATGGAGATAACTAGAGGTGAATAAGATGAGTGGATCAAGAGGATACATACGAACAATAGAAGACATGGAGAGGCTTTACTACGGAGCCGGAGCAGGATCGAACGCATGGGCATACAGTGGCACTGACCTTCTAAAGGCAGATTCCCCACTGGTATCGTCCACAACTGGAACTTACCAAGCCATATTTGGTCGAAAGGTGTGGTCGCAACTCAACCAAGAGTTCAACGCCTTCTCAATTCTTCCAAAGAAACCATGGGAGAAGTCGGGATGGAGAGTCGTCACAGACAAGCCCTCCTTCACGAAAGGCGGCGGTCTGCCAGAGAACGGGACTCTCCCAGAAACCAGCAAACCGACCTTCGCAGAGGTCAGCACCAAACCCAAGACAGTTGCTCACACCTTCGATCTGAGCGAGACTGCAATGTTCCTAGCCGACAAAGATGACGGTCTAGGAGATGCAAGGGCTGTCATGAAGATGGAGATGTCGAAGCACCACGCAGAACACATCAACAGGATGCTACTAGCAGACCTAGACACCCCAGCAGGAAACGACTTTGAGTCGATTGACAGGGCAACTTCCTCCGCATTCGTGGAGACTGCTTCCTTCAGCGACGTGAGCGCAATATCTGACCACAATCAGTATAACATCACCAGAAGCACAGGCAGCACTCGCCAGTGGTATGATGCAAACGTCGATGCTGGATCAACCAGCACTGAGAGGCCCCTAACGCTGAACATCCTTGACGGTATGTTCCGAAGCATCTGGGAGCGCGGTGGACAGCCAAAGGTTATCCTAACTGGCTACGATACGCTTGAGAAGATCCAACAACTTCTCCAGCCACAGCAGAGATTTACCGAGATGAAGAGAGTAGTTCCCGGCGTCAACGGCGTCAAGGGTGTCCCCGGTATGGAAGCAGGGTTCGTTGTAGCAACCTACAACGGCGTCCCTCTAATCCCATCCAAGGACGTTCACGCTGAGTCTGGTGGCCTATCGAGGCTTTACTTCATCGACTCTGACTACACATACTTCTGCACCGCGAAACCAACGCTATACCACGAATCCGGTATCGAGACTGGCGATCCATTCGGCATCAACAGGCTAGGACAGATGGGCATGTTCCACACAATGGGTGAACTATGGCAACTCTTCTATGGGGCCCATGGAAAGATAAGGGACTTGAGTGCCTGATTGGAGACTATGGTGGAGAAAACAAGAGGTGAAAAAAGATGGCAAACACAAACTTAACAGGAAACGGAACAGTAGTATTCAACAGCCGCCTTTACGGCGGTGTTGGAAAAGACGACACAGAATGGATACAGAGCCCAATTGGAAGCAACGCAGCGACTGGCACGATCAGTCTGGCTATCGTTGATGTGGTTGTGACTGACGGCGATGCAGCCTTTGCATACGACCTAGCACTTGCAACCAACGCAGTGTCAGGATCTGCTCTCATAGGCATCCTCGGCGCTCACAACATCACGACTGCTGGCGGAAACGCCTTCACGGTTGCAGGAAACGTATCGACCAACACGTTGCTCAAACTAACGCCAGCATCCGCTGGTCAAGACGGCGACACGGTTCGACTTACGTTCCTATACAGATGAGGTGAGCCCTAGATGGCTCTGACTCTACGATACGTCGGTGCGCGTCCATACACTGAGTTCCTTGTTTATGGAGTCCCATACGGGTTCTCAAGAGGTATGGAGCGAACCGATATCCCAGACGCATGGATCGAAGAACACATACGCCCCTCGATAGAGGCGGGTGTGACGATGTGGGAGATCGTTGATGCGGGTGCAAAGGAAAAGACCGAGAAGATGAAGCAAGCAGTGGAAGAAGCGGCTCCGGCCCCCTCTCCAGCCCCTGAGGTTGTTGAGGAGCCAGAGCCCGTTGCCGAGCCTGCTGCTGAACCAGAAACTTCAGACGATGGCGGATTTGATCAATCAATGACTCGCGCTCAGATGATGACATGGTGTTCCGAGAGAGGACTACCTGTCAGCAACACTGACACGAAGGCATCACTGACTGAGAAAGCCACGGCGTATCTCAGCGGTGCTTGATCATGGCAGACAACTACACTGACTACATTGACGGCGATGGACGCTACGCAAGTCGCGTCCGCGTGAACCGCAAGGTCATTGAGTTCGACGGTCTAGCAAGTGCTAACAACGAATCCAAGACAGTGTTCTTGAATGGGAAGATCGGGAGGATCATCATAGATCCAAGCCGATGCACATCCACAAGCACCACTGCCACATCAGGTTCACTGGAGATACTCATGGACATCGAGGACGCAGCGGGTAATCAATACCCATACTGCGATAGTCTGGAAGATCTTGACTTCAGAGATGCAAGCAATACACCTCTGCATTTCCAAACCTCGGAGGGCGGCAACATGAACGCAGATGGAGGGGCCACAAGCGGATTGCACTTCACAGTCACCGCTCCAGCCAGTTCAAAGGCAGGGACAGTCACCATCGATGAGCCTGCTGCATGGAACGGGCTTGTCTGTGGACAGGTCACTTTCAAGGTCGCAACGTCTGCCGGGACATTCGACTCGGACACGGGATCTCTAAGGCTCACAGTGCTGTTTGAGTAAAAAAAATCCGAATCCGTTATAATGGATTGCAGATAGTGTGATTGACAATGGCCCTTACTGTCGAACAACTTGGACGAACAAATGTGACGGGAAACCGATTGACCGTCGCACTGAAAATAACCTTTGATGATTCCTATCCTACTGGTGGAGAGGCTCTTGATTTGACGACATACGTCAACAACATCGAGACTGTGATGGTTGAAACCAGCGGCGGCTTCGTCTTTGGCTATGATCGAACAAACAAGAAACTCAAAGCGTTTGAAGCAGGGGCAGATGGAGACGCATTGGATGAGGTTGACAACGCAACTGATCTCTCCACAACAGTCACATTCATCTCAGTCACTGGTGGAAGGGCCTGAAGGGGGCTTTCCCTTGGGGCTTGAACTAGGCGACATCTGCTTTGAAGAAGCACACGAAATAGAACGCAGGCGGAAGGTCCGCCTCGCTGAGATCGCTGGCAACGACGGTGGATTCGTCGCAGAGGACCAATCGCCATTCAGCGCCAACAACATGAAGAACGCACAGAACATCAAGATGAAGGTTTCAGGAAAGCAAAGATTCGATATACAGAACATAGGTGCAGGGACAAGGTGCATGTCATGCGGACTACTACATTTCTGCTGGGCCCCCAAATGCGCTGGGTGCGGTGGGCCGATTGATTACAACTTAGGGAGGCATGGATAATGACAGAAGAAATAGATGAAATATGGGAAGACATAGTGAAATCCGTTTATTGCACAGTATGCGATTATTACGAGCATCAGACCAATGGCGAGTGTCCAAAGATGAATCACTCGATGAGAGCATGTCCTGCCAGAAGGGCAGCAGATAAGATGCGAAGAAAAATAAGAATGTAAGTTTCAATGAGATGATGGAGGATGATGTGTTATGCCGCGAGTATTCAATCCCGGTCATCGTCCTAGTCAGCCTCTCTATCCTGACGAACTCGTATATACGACGGTTTCCAAGATAGAGCAATTCTTGCAACTGCCTCTTCCAGAGAGGACTCCCCTTGCAGGAGACACATCTGTGTCTGGATCAAACATACTCATGCCCGTGGCAGGAGCGGATTACAGGAGATGGGGATACGCCAGCGGTGATTCCATATTGGTCTATGATGACAATGATGCTGTTGGCAGCACATTGACATTGACGGGTGTGTCATCATCTGGAAGCAGCGGTGTCGTGAACCTGATTGCCGCTGACCCCGGAACAGCATACCAATCAGCATCAAACAGGAATGGATACATCCAGCCTCAGTCTGCATTGAGCAACAGCAAGGAGCGAGGGATAACGAAATCCCATGTTGAGCATCTCATCAAGGTGAAGCAGGACTACATCGACACACTCACAAGAATGGCGTGGAGGCCGAGGATAAAGGTCGATGAGTATCAGAACTTCACCACGTTTAAGCCGTATCGAAGGAGATACTACACCGATTACGTCGGTGCTGTATATCTCAACAACAGGGCTGTCCAGAGAGTATTGAGATTGAGTGTATGGCAAGGTGACTATTACCGAGAGTTGGCAGCGGCCAGAATCAAGTTCACGATAACAGATCCACACAGATTCGCAGGGACAGAGAAGATATTCTTGTGCCCGAATGTCGCTCATGTAGCCACATTGCAAACAGGATCAACATCTACAACATGGTCAAAGGATTTCGGTCCCAAGACAATAGCGCAGGAGATATCAAACCTCATCAACACCGATCTGGAGGCAGGCAAGGCAGTCATACAGATAGGGTCCTTGACAGAGAGTGGAAGCAACCTAAATGTCAACAATGAGTTTCTAGCCAGTGCTAACAGTGATGACGGAGATGGCGTCGTCTGTCTGAGCAGCATGAGGTCCACAGATGAAGGAGAGGACACGACAATAGCATTCACCAATTCCCATTGCTTTGCCACATCCCATGGGACGGACGTGCAAGCGACCATCTCATCCGTGAACGGATCAACATTCGTCCTAGACGATGCATCTGCCTTTGTCCAAGGACACGGCTTGTATTTCATAGAGGGCAATGGAGATGTAATTCATGTTGCACGATGCTCAAGGAGTGACAACACAATCACGGTTCAAGCAGACTTGACATCATCTTTCGCAAACGCACTCAGTGTGAGTGGCACTGTCAAGCAGCACAAGTTCTCCTCTGACGCAACAGAGGAGCAGCGGCAGAAAGATTGGTGGTCGATGGAGGACAATGGTGCGATACTATTCAACAACCAGTATCCCTTCTTTGAGAATCACAGCCTGAAGATATCATACGTCTATGGCGAGAGGTATCTCGACAAGGCGATAGAAGACGCTTGTACCAAACTTGTCGCAATGGACATCATGCTGACTGATGACTACACCGCTCTTTTCCCAGAGGGTACGAGCAACATAGACATCAGCGCAAAGGTCCAGAGGATGGAGTCTGAGATCAAGCAACTTCTAACTCCATATCAAGAAACCATAGTAGTCGCAGGGATGGGTGGTTAATCTGTGGATGACCGATTTATAGACCATACTAAAGAACTCAAGAAGGCCTTTGACGATGAGGCAAAAGCCATACGAGAACTCGTTGCAAAAGAGCCTGCATACAGAATGAAGATAAAGAATGCAGAGATGGCTATGAACGAGGCGGACGGCTCGCCTTTCTCAGAAAAAGAGATAGAGCGCAACGTGGAGATGATCATGGAGAACAACCCATATCGGGTGGCATACAAAATGGCGAAGAAGAAGAGGGAGGAGGTGATGACCAGTGGCTGACGCAATTGCATCATTGGTTGACATCCTCCAATCCAATTGGAACAAGCCTCCCCAACCGAGCATAGAGGACATCGCTGATCTCGACAAGGGAGACGCCAAGAGAGTCAGGATGCTCGACAAGGATGTAATCAGGATATTTGAAACGGCTCACAACGAGGCACAGCCAGAGTTGCTCTATGACTTCGTGAATCAGCACGTCAACCTGACCATAGACATCAGGAGCGTCAAGACGAGAGAGAGGCTGTCTGAACTCAGGGACGAGACAAGGAGAATCCTCCATGCCTTCAGGAAGGGGGACGGCGTCAACTTCGACAGGATCATCTTCAAGACAAGGACCGACCTCTCTGACAGGTCCAAGAAACTCTTCAGATACACGCTTCAGTGCGAGGTCGTCACATTCACCCTCGATGCCACAGGAGATGGAGGGGCTGTCGTCAACCCTGCGACAGGGGCAGTCACCGTCGGCCAGTCTCAGGCATACGACACGGACCTATCTGCATTGGCCTCCCTATCCCATTCCGATGGCGCATTCATAGTCAGCGATGGATCAACATGGGTCGCAGAGTCCGGTGCGACAGCGAGGACATCATTAGGGCTTGGAAGCCTAGCCACTGAGTCAACCATCGACACCACCGACATAGCCGACTCTGCTCTCATCACATCATCGGAGTCCTTCGCTGACTCGGACACGGCCATCATGACGGCTGCTGCCATCGAGGACAAGATTCTGTCATATGGATACACCACTGAGACTGGCGACATAACAGGGGTGACTGCCGGAACGGGACTCACAGGAGGAGGCAGTTCGGGCTCAGTGACACTCACATTAGATCTCAAAGACGAGGACGACTTTGCATCAAACTCCGCCAGTCATGCAGCATCTCAACAATCGATCAAGGCATATGTCGATACGTCTGTCAGCAATCTCGTTAATGGCGCTCCGATTCTCCTCGACACGTTGAACGAATTGGCTGCTGCCATAGGCGACGACCCAAGTTTCACCACCACCATAACAACGAGCATAGGGACCAAATTGGCCAAGGCCAGCAACCTATCCGATCTAA
>TARA_A100001201_G_scaffold37882_1_pt1 | contig 37967 bp, 16 predicted proteins | sample TARA_A100001201 | Tara Oceans TARA_A100001201 (sample SAMEA2619872) | marine metagenome | biome: marine biome (ENVO:00000447); feature: surface water layer (ENVO:00002042); material: "saline water (ENVO:00002010), including plankton (ENVO:xxxxxxxx)" | depth 5 m | reverse complement strand
GTTTTTTTAGAGGTGAACCTGTAAATACAGCTATAGGAGGATCTAAACATTCGCAACATATGAAAGGTCAGGCTATAGATATAGACGATACTTTTGGGCATAAGACAAATGCTGAGATGTATCATTATATAAAAAATAATTTAGACTTTGATCAAATGGTTTGGGAGTTTGGTACTGAGTACCCTGATGGTAACCCTAACTGGGTTCATATTAGTTGGGTATCACATAGACCTAATAGAAAACAAGAGGTAATTGCTATTAGAAAAAATGGCAAAACTAAGTATATAAAAGATATTGAAAATTATATTAAATGAAATGGCTTGGCAAAAATATATATAATTTAGAAAGTGTTTTTAATTCAAAAACAATTTTTAGAGGTGATATAGTATTTGAAGCCAGTCCTATTAATATAAATACTACTTTAAATAGTAGTGAAGATAATCTTGGAAGTATAAATATTAATTCAAGAGATTTTAATATTTTTAATGATGAAGTTGACAGCGGTTCAGATACAATTTCTGGAGATCCAACGTTTAGACTAGGTGCTAGTTTAACAGAGTGTTTAGAAATTAACTCTAATTACCAAACTAATACTAAAAGTATGCAACTATCTATTTTTAGAACTTTAACAGATTCAGCAACTGCTAATGATGGAAGATTTAGATTTGTAGTAGATGAAGCTCCAATAATTGAAATAGATGATGGAGGAATAGATTTTTGGGCAGGACTTGTTGGTGGTATATCTTTTAATGGAACTGATATAATAACAGATAATGGATCTGGAACAACAACATTAAAAAATATAGATGCTTTAGATGCTACAACTACATCAACAATTAGTAGTGCTATTAGTGCTGGAGATATAACGGGAGTTGAAGCTGGGGATGGTTTAAATGGTGGAGGAACATCTGGAGCTGTTACTTTAAACATAGATGCAGAACAAACAAATATTAGTTCTTTGTATAACGTTGGTTTAGTGCTTGGTAGAGACACTGATAATCATATAGATTTTGCAACTACTGATAATAAAATATATTTTAAAGCAAACGGTGCAGATCAAATAGTATTAGAAGATGGTGCTTTATTACCAAGAACTGACAATGATATTGATTTAGGTAGTAGTTCTTCAAAATATAAAGACGGTTATTTTGAGGGAGAAGTAGTTGCAACTACCTTTACAGGGGCAGTTACTGGTAATGTAACAGGTAATTGTAGTGGTACAGCCGCTACTGTAACTGGCGGTACTCAGGCATCTATAACTACATGTGCTAATCTTACTACAGTTGGAACAATTGGAACAGGAACTTGGCAAGGAACGGCTATAGCTAGTGCCTATTTAGATGCTGATACATCGCATATATCTACACAAAGACTTATGACTTTTCATGGGTTTACAGACGATATAGACACTACAAAACAGTATATTGGATTATTAGATGCAGATAGTGAAAATACAGCTACTACAAATGGAGATTTACCTTTTGTAGTTCCTAATGGCGGTAAACTATTAAAAGTATTTCTAAGGGCTAATTCAAATAGATCTGGTAATACTTTAACATGGAGATTAGAAACTCAAGATACTTCTACATCAGCTGGTACAGGGCCAAGTGTTGTTGGTACTCAATCAGGTGCTGGATGTACAAATAAAACTATGACTACTTATGATTTTACAACAAGTTTAGATAGTGGTACTAATGTTATTAATGCTGGAGATATGGCTTTTTTATCTGTACAAAGTGATTCAGCTACTACTAATACTAAATTTTTTATAAGCTGTTTGTGGGAACTTAATTTAAGTTAATATAATATGAATGTAACATATAAAAAAATAACAGATAATAGTAGTGTTGAATTATTTAGTGGTCCAGAGCTAAAAACTACTCGTATTAATGCTATAAATATATGTAATATAGATGGTGCTGAAACAATTAAAGTGAATTTATATTTAGAAAAAACTTTATATGGATATGAAAGTGAAATAGCTTCTGACGGCACACAAAGTAGAGTAGATACAACAACCGCATATTATATATTAAACTCAACACCAATGCCACCGGGAGCAGCTTTACAATTAGACAGCTCTGATATATGTATAGATTATACAAGCAATGATTGTAAATTATATTTTTCGTCTGGTCATGCAAGCGGAAAAATAGATTTAATAATAAAAACAACAGGTACTTCAAGTACACAAAATAATTACTAATGACATTAAATGAAATAGCATATAATTTATTAAATTTAGTTAGAGGAGGTAGGTCTAATAACGATGAACATATATCTTTAGATCAAATTAAATTTAATATTAAACATTATAGAGCAATGTTTATTAGAAGAGACTTTGCAAGAAATGGATTTACTAGTAGACATATTGAACAAGATTTAGGATGTTTAGAATTAAAAAAAGTAGATGCAACTAAATGTTGTAGTTTACCTTCGTCTTGTTCAGTATACAGAACAATTAAACGTATACCTAAAACAGTAAGACATAATTTTAAAGAGTCTATAACACATGTAGGAGACATAACTGGAACTAGTACTATTCCTATAGTACATTCAAATGTTGTTAAATGGCTTCCTTATGATAAATACACAAAAAAGAATTATAAAGCATATATGATTGAAGATTATTTATATATTTATAATGCTGAAGGATTAAGATATATAAATGTTAGAGGGGTATTTGAAGATCCTAGAGACGTTGCATTATTTAACGACTGTTCAGGAACAGATTGTTATGATGACGATACTATAGATTTTCCTATTCCTATGGATATGTTACAACAAATAAATAATGGAATTTTAGCAGGAGAGTTAAGATTACTTGTAGGAACATTTTCTGATACTGAAAATGATAGAATGCAAGATATAAAAGGAGCAGCACCACAAACAGAACCTAATAAAGAACAATAATCTATGAACCACACTTTAAAAAATATATATAATAAATATGTTGAAGAACATGGAGATATAGATAAATTATTATTTAGAGATATTTGTGAAGAGTTTAATATAATGATAATAGACTATATATTAGAAGGTAAAGAGTTTAATATGGGAAATAATTTATCTACATTGTCTATTATACGAAGAGATAGAGACCCTAGATCACCAAGAATAGATTGGGGAGAAAGTAATAAATATAAAAAAGAACTCCTAGAAGAAGATCAAAAATTATATAATCCTGAAACAGGAGAAGGAGTAAAGTGGCATATCTATCACACTGATGAGTTTTACTGTAAATATTATTGGAGGAAGGGAAAATGTAAAATTGCAAACAAGTCAGTGTATAGATTTGACGCTACTAGAGGAATAAAAGGAAATAAAGAAAAGCTTATAGCTCTTCTTAAACAAGATGATTTAGCTTATTTAAAATTTAAAAAACATTAATTATGGCAAAAACAGCAGCATGGCAAAGAAAAGAAGGTCAAAGTCCTACAGGAGGATTAAATGCTAAAGGTAGGGCATCTGCAAAAGCAGCAGGTCAGGGTAATTTAAAAGCTCCTGTTACATCTAAAAATCCTAAAGGTAAAGCTAAAGCCAGAAAAAAATCTTTTTGTGCTAGAATGAAAGGAATGCGTAAAAGACAAAAAGCTAAAAATAATACAGGTAAAGATAGATTAAGTTTATCTTTAAAAAAGTGGAGATGTAAAACAGGAGGAGTTTGTAGACCAGAGATGTATGAACAAGGAGGATTTTTATTACCTGCAATTGAAGAAATATAAAATAATACTATGTCTATATATAAAACAATATCGAGTAAAGAAATAATAAGAAAAGTTTTTAGAGATCTTAAACCTGAAGATGATAACTGGATTGATGATGCGGTTGAATGGATAGGAGAGGCTTTAGAACATATAGGTTCTGCACCACAATTATCAAAAAAACAATGCGTGTTAGACGTAGCAGATCATAAAGTGTTACTGCCTAGTGATTTATATTACATAAATCAAGTAGCAATAAATAGTTCTGTATCTCCTACAGATGCTTCTGAACTAGATACACTTACTACAAAAGTAAAAGATTTACAAGCTGCTATTGTAGATGCACAAGAAGATGGATTAGAATATTCTGATACAGCATCTGTATTACATGAAATAAATAGTAGAATTGTAGTATTAGAAAATATTTATTTTTCAGATAGTAGTAGACTACAGCCGTTGCAGTATGGATCAAGTAATTTTCATAGAAGTATGCACTGTGAAGGATGTGTTAATGAAAATGCTCATTATGAAGATACATATATAATAGACGAAGGATATATAAAAACATCTTTTGTTAGTGGTAAAATATGTTTAAGTTATATGGCTTTTCCTACAGACGAAGATTGTTATCCACTAGTTCCAGACGAAATAAGTTTTAAAGAAGCTATGTTTTGGTATATATATAAAAAGATTTTATTGTTTAATCCTATGTTTAAAGTTAATGGTATTAAATATGATTTTGCAGAACAACAATGGAAATACTATTGTAGTCAAGCAAGAAATGCTGCAAACTATCCAGATATAGATAAGTACGAATCTTTTATGAATCAGTGGGTTAGAATGATACCTAACATGAATAGACATGATTTAGGTTTTGAACAAATGAATACAAGAGAAGATTTAAATAGAGATTAATGGCAAAGAAAAGATTTTTAAAAGGTTTATTTAAAGATATGTCGCATATTGACCAGCCTGAAGGCACATGGAGATATGCAAAAAATGCTATTATAAATGAAAAAAAGGGAGTTATATCTAATGAAGGAGGAACAGAACTTGCTGGAGATATAGTATCTAGTGCTGGTTTAACAGTTAAAGTTATAGGAATTATAGAGGTAGCTAATGATAAAGCTATTATTTTCTTTTTAAATAATCAAGGACATTCAAATATAGGTAAATGGGAGGATGGCGTATTTCAAACAATATATGCTCCAAACATTATGGCGCATGGAGATAAAGTAGATTTAAAATTTAATATAAATTTTCCTATTGAAGGAACTTTTAATATAAATCCTAAAGGAGAATTGCTTGTTTATTGGACAGATGATTTAAATCCTCCAAGAGTTTTAAATGTAACTTTACAGTTAGAATCTCCTCCTACTTTATTATATAATATAAGTCCTGCGATTTCTCCAAATAAAAAACATATTGAATTATTAAATCTATTTCCAAATTCTGGTCCTGTTCCTCATATAGATATATTAGAATATAACCAGCTTGGACAAGATTATCAAAATACTGTAAAAGAAGGAGGAGGATTATTAACAGGAGTATATTATTTATCGTTAGCATATGTAGATGATTCTTTTACAGCTACTAATTTTTTAACAGTTTCTAATCCAGTATCTATTGTAGATGAAGGAGATCATACAAGACCTACTACTAAAAAAGATGGTGCACCGTCTTCTAGTCAAACATCTAAATCTATTACTTGGAATGTAACTAATTTAAATACAGATTATAAATTTTTACGACCTGTTATTATTAGAAGAACTCAAGATACTATTGACGCCTATAGGTTAAATGATGTAGAAGTTCCAGCGCTACCAATTGATAACTTAAATGTTACATTTAGTGGCATTGAAGGATTTACTCCTGCGGCTTTAGAAGAAATAATTGTAGATACTATTTCTTATGAAACTGCTAAAACTATAAATCAATTAGACGGAATATTATATGTAGGAAATACTACAGGTACAAAAGATTTAGGTTATCAAAAATATGCTAATAATATAAAATTAACAGCTGTTACTAAAACTATTGAAAATTTTGATGAAGTAGTTATATCTGTAGATAATATAGAAAGTGGATTTAAAAATACACCTGTAGATAGTATGGGTCTAGGAAGCGGAGGAATTAACAATCCAACACCTGAAGTACAATCAATTGATCATAGTAAATCATATAGATATGCCCCTAATATATTTAAATATAAGGGATATATGAGAGATGAGGTATATGCTTTTTATATTGCATTTATTTTAAATGATGGTAGTATGTCTTATGCTTATCATATACCTGGTAGAGAGTCTACTGGAAATGATACTGCATTTTTAGATAGTGATGCAGATAGTTGGGATAATGATTTTAATGAAATAAATCCATCTGTTATTAAAAGATTTCATACTTATGATTATAGTGATCTTGCTGGTAATAGAAACATGAATTATTGGGAAAATGCTACAGAGCTTTATCCAAATACAGATAATTTTGATGTGTATGATGCGGCTAGTAATGCTAATATTGGAACATTAAGAAATGATAAAGTAAGACATCATCACTTTCCATCTAATGGTAATCCAACACATAAAACTATACATAATAATACGTCTGTAGTTACAGGGTCTGGAGGATTAATAAATGATACTACAATACAACCTTGGGCTAGTGATGATAGTAATGGATTTAGTAATGGCCCTACAGCTCCCTCAAGTTTTGGTCATCATAGCGGAGAAGCAACAGGTGCAAATAATGGTCAAGGATTTTCTATAACTACAGCATGGCAGACGGTAAGATTTGGTGGTCCTGATATAACTAACGATGTTATAAAAGAACCAAATGCATTTAATGCTTCAACTACGCCTCCAGGAATGGCAGATGCTTTATGGGTAAATAATAAATATCTTGTAGCGGACCAACCAATGACAGTGCGTGGATCATACTTTGTTAGAATAGCTTCTGATGACCCTCCTGGTGTTCATAATGGTAAATCTCAACTTGTAAAAGAAGATACAATGGGGCAAATAACTCCTGTATATACACATAATTGGTATGGTGATGATGAAAATTATTGGACTGCAACAGTTAGTGGTGGTCAAACGTATGGATGGACAGGCGTTGTAGATCTTGATGTTGGAGATAAACTTTATGTTAGAATTAAAGGTGATGGAGATCACCCAGGATATTGGAATAGATATTTTTGTGCTGACAATGTAGCTAATCAAAATGATGCAAATGAAATTTATTTTGAAGTAACACCTAAATCAAATCAAGCTGAACCAGAAGATTTTCATGATGTTAAATTATCTCATACTGTAAAAGCTTTAGGGTTTGAATTAGAGGATGTTAAGATACCTGAAAACATAGCTAATAAAATTCAAGGTTTTAGAATATACAGAGCTAAAAGACAGCATGAAGATAAACGAATTTTAGGACAAGGTATTATAACGCCTATGGAGCCTTCAAAATCAATTATTGGAAGATGTGAAGAAACTTCTGGAAATCAAGATGCAAATCAAATATTATCTACTGTAGGTAGTAGACCTGAGCATTTATACTCTAAAGATCCTTGGAGCTCATCTATTTATAAATTTGCAATTTCTCCAGGTTTATATAATTATGTAGCAAATACAAGTAACCCTCAATATACATCTGGTGCGAACGGGGAAAGAGCTATGAAAGCTTTTTCATTTAATAGTTTTAATTTACTTAGAACACAAAATAGTTTAGCTGGAGCTACACATATAAAACCTGAATATAGAGTTTTCAATTTTGTTTGGAATGGTCCTACTTTAAATCAAGATAGAAAAATGCTGTCTAAAATTATACTAGACGATGGAAACGATTCATACAGTGAGCCTATTAGAAAAATAGAACAATTTTGGGGGTGGGATACAGCTTATAATTGTTATGCAAAAGAAATAGAAAGTGCAATATTTGCAGGATGTCATTATCAGGCAGCTAATTCTGTAGCATTTAATGATGAAAATACTAACGAACCAAGACATCAAGTTGCGGCTCCTAGAATGCTTGGTCAAAAAGCAAAAACATATTTACCTGGAGATAGTATATTTGAAGCTGCAGCATTAGGATTTGGAGGAAAGGTTATGAATGAGTTTGGAGAAAGTTCTTTAATATTTGCATTAAAAGATAATCATGAAATAAGAGCTACACAAATAAGAAGTGAAAGAGGAGATTCTAATGTATATAGTGGATTAAGTAGTTCAGACATATCAGTGTATGGACGAGCACATGCAAATTTACCTGCAATTTTAGTTAATCCTTTAATTAATAATTTAGATCCATATACATATAGTACAGCAAGTGCGGCCGATAAACACAATTTAAGAAGAAGCCAAGCAATGATGGTTAATTTACATGCATTTAAAACTGATGTATATAAATCTATAGATAATCAAGATTTAGTGTGGACTGGTTTTGAAGTTATAGGAGACGATTTAGATTATTTTGTAGTAGGTTCTGGAAACGCAACATATAAAACAAGCGATGTGCAGCCAGAAGGAATATTTGGAGGTGATACGTATATATGTAGATATGGTTTTAGATCTACTTTAACTCATAATGATACAAATAATATATCTAGACCTAGAAAAGCTATTCATTATCATATTGTAGAAAGTCCAGATAATATTAATTTTAGACATACAGAAAATGATAATAGTTTATATTATCCAGGATCTATTGCAAAACGAATGCTACGAATGGGCGGAGAGTTAGATTATACTCATCAAGATAATTTAAAATATGATGATAATTTTTCTTCAGAAAATGATTTAAGACCTGCATTTCCTTTACCTATTAAAGAAGTAGAACAAACAGAATTTCCTACAAGAGCTCATAGAAGTGTTAAACGAGACACTACAAGTTTAACAGATAACTATAGATTATTTTTAGCAAATGAATTTAAAGATGTTCCTAAAAATAGAGGAGAGTTATGGAAATTATCTACATTTAATAACCTTTTATACTTCCACATGGAAGAAAGTTTGTATGTTACTAAAGGTAAACAACAAATGCAAATGAAAGATGGAAGTGAAGCTTTTGTTGGTAGTGGAGATATATTTGTACAAGAGCCAGACGAAATATTACAAGCAGATAAAGGATATGGAGGAACACAATCTCAATGGTCTGCATTAACATGTCCTCAAGGGTATTTCTTTGTAGATGTAAATTCTAGAAAAGTATTCTTAATGAAAGACAAACTATCTGAGGTTAGTAATGCAGGTATGGAAAACTGGTTTAAAGAAAATTTACCATTTACATTAGAGCAGTATGGTTATAATGCACCTTGTATTTCTGGTATTTTTGATAATCCTTTAATAGGTTTAGGGTTAACTTCTGTATATGATCCTAAATTTAAAAGAATTATATTAACTAAAAAAGATCTTAAACCTAAACAACTGTTTATTGATGGATATAATTTATATTTAAATTGGATATCTAGTGGTTATGATGGCTCACAAATACCTGATGGAGCAATAAAATTTGATTGTGAACTAGGACAATTTGTAATTGCAAGTACACAAGATAATCCTGGAGGCCCTAATATAATTGAATATTCACCTATTTCTTGGGATTTACCTTCAGCATATTTTGAAAGCACAGGTTGGACAATTTCTTATTATCCAGAATTTAATGTGTGGTGTGGATTTCATGATTATACTCCATACATATATTTTAATACATCAGATAATTTTTATTCTATACCTGATTTTGAACTTGGATTTAATGCTGGAAATCATAGAATTTGGAGACACAATGTAAGTTCTAATAGAGGAAGTTTTTATAATTTACAAAATACAGACCAATATGTATATCCATTTGAAATAGAGTATATTCACAATGAGTTTAGAGAAGAAAGTACATTACTTGGAAGTTTTGAATACTCATTAGACACAATTAATAGATCAGATGTAAATATATTAAATGCAGGCTTTACAAGCTTTTTTGTATACAATACTATGCAAATATCTGCAAATGATATACAAGATGGTATTGTAATACCAACACCTATAGAATACTTAGTTAATACAAGACAAGTAGGAAATAGTTGGAAAATTAATAACTTTAGAGACATGGCTGCAATAGCCTTAGATAATAGTACCTACTATATGTCAGGTACTTTAGCAAATCCTAATATTATAGGAGGTGCTAACCAGGGAACTATAACAACTTCTTCTACACAATCTATGTTTTTGATTGATGGAATGAGTGAAATTATAAACCCATCTTATATAAATATAGCCAAAGAATGGCATGAACAAAAGAAGTTTGTAGATAAATGGGCAGGAATTAGGCTAATTTATAACAACTTAAGCAATAATTTACTAAATTTGTACTCTGCTGGTGCATCAGTACGTAAAACATATAAATAAAATGAACAAAAAACTATATCAAACAGCCGGTAAAAAGGACGATCCATTTAAAAATTTAATAGACGTTACAAACGGCATACCAAAAAATTATAAAAAAGTAGGTGGAAAATTAATAAATATTAACAAAACAGGAAGTGGAGAAAACCAAGTTTCAATAGGAGTATACCACATAGCAAACGGAAAAAAAGTATTAGGCTTTCCTCCTGTAAAAGGAACTGTTCCTAGATCACGAAAATCAGGAGGAGTTAAAATGTATCGAAAAGGAGGAATGAAAATGTATCAAAATGCAGGAGCAAAAGATGAATTTGCAAATCCATATAATCCAGGAACACGAGCTTTTGATAAATATGAAAACTATTTAAATATGCCTTTAGCTACAAGAAATGTAAATGCAGACTTTTTTAATCCTAAACTTAGTGGTAGTTTATTAGGTACTAGCCTTGGACTTAATCCTGACAACGCAAGATTATCAATTGGAGCAAATTATAATCCTTCACTTATAAATGCAGGACCAGATCAAAATTGGTCAATGCCAGATTATCCAAGAAGTCGATTTAGAATGGGGCCTAGTTTATCTGTAGCAAATAATATGAATATGAGAGATAATCTAATGCAAACTAGAGGAACATTAGGACTTAATACTGCATTCCAAACTCCTTTAAATAAGAGCGGTAGTCTTGTATTAGGAGGAGAATCAGAAATAGGAGGTAGACTTTTTGGTAGAGATGTTGTCCATTCAGGAGGCGGAGACGTATCAACAAAAAGTGCACCTATGTATGGAATGTTTGAAGGAGGATTAGGATATTACCCTAAAAATAAAAATTATGGAGTAAAGGCAAATATTGGATATGGAACTGAAGGATCTGTTAATCCTGGGTTAAGTTATGGCATAAGTGGAAATTATGGGCCTGTAAACTTAAGTTTTGGTAGAAGAGGTAATATGGGCACTATGGGTACTATAGGATTAAATTTACCTATTGGAATGGGTAATAGAAAAGTCCAAGGAGACCCTGTAAGACAAAAAATGGGAGGTATAAAAAAATACCAAAATGCTGGTATGTATGGAGATAATACACTATCTGGCGCAGGACAAGGAATGCCACAACTAGGCACAACTTCTACAATAGTTGGTCAAGAAACAGATCCAACTTTACAAGCAAATAGAATGCAAAATTTACAACAAGTAAGTCAAACTTTAGGAAGTGAAGCTGATCGTTTAAGAAGTTCAATAACTCAACAAGAAATTCAAGATCAACAAAGAGGAGAAATGCTAGGAGAGCAAGCAGGACTACAATATGGACAGCAATTTGATGCTACTACAGGAATGGTAGATAGAGGAGTAGATTTAGCTACATCAACACTTATGCCAGATGTAAATAGACCAGAAGGTATGATGGGAGCATTAGGCTCAGCTAGAGATGCTTATAATTTAACAAAAGCAGCTAATATGGCAAATACTGCAAATCAAGTAGGTATGACAGCAGGAAGTATGGATGCAATAGCAGACGTAGCTGGATCTGCAGGAGGATTTCCAATGAGTAGTGCTGTTGATGGGTCTACTATAATAGCAGATGCTGCAGGTAATACTGTTAGTGGTGGTAGTGCTATAGGTTCAGGACTTAAAAGTTTAGCAAAAAATCCTAATGTTATAGCCATGGCTGCTGATTATGGAGGACAATTAATTAGAAATTTGGCAGATGATGACGATCCTACTAGATCTAACTTTGGAGAATATACTGGATCAATCGTAAGTTATGGAGGTAAAGGAGCTGGAATTGGAACTATGATAAACCCAGGTATTGGTACAGCTATTGGAGCAGGTGTTGGAGCGCTAGTTGGTGCAGGTAAAGAATTTTTTGGAGCTAAATCAGCTAGAGAAGCTGAAGAAGCGTATTTAAAAGAAGCTAGAAACGAAAGAAATAGAGGTATTTATGATTTAAATAAAAGAGTTGGAAGTGCTTTTGGTAGTGCAATGAATCAAATGGCTGCAGGTAATATAGCTCAAAAAACAGTATCTGGACAAAACCTTGGTAGAAACGTAATGTATAAACATGGAGGTATGATGATGAGAATGCCTAGATACGGGTATAAACTTTAAAATTAAGAATATGCAAGATAACGGATCTAATAATATAGGATACCATACAATTGATGGTGTCAAATACAGAGATTTAAAGCCTGAGCTAGCAGATGCTATTAATCAAGTATCTGCTGTTTATGGCGGTAAAGATTTATTAACATATACAGCAATAGCAGAATCAACAGGAGGTTGGAATCCTAAGGCAGGTACAAATTATATGCAAATAATGAAACCTGCATATGATGCTATTAAAGATTTTAAATCTCATCCTAAAAGTAAACAAAAACTACAGCAGGTAAAAGATAAATTTGGAATAGATTTTAATACTATGACTTTAGATCAGGTTAGAAATAATCCTTTAGCTAATGTTTTAGCAGCTAGATTATATTATATGCTTGATCCAAACCCAGCTCCAACAAGTGTTATGGCTACTGGAGATCCAAAAAACGAAGGTATAGGAGACTATTGGACTCGTTATTATAATACTCAAGCTGATCCAGACGGTACTGGTGATTATTTTAATGAGGCTATTAACGAATTTAATTATAAACCTTTTGTAGTAGAAAAAACTGTAGAAGAAAAACCAGTAGTAAAAAAAGAGGTTAAAGATACAAAAAAGGAAAAAAGTATTTATGACTCTGTAGGTAAAAAAGGATGGTTTGGATTAACTGATATGGGTATTACAGAAGCTTTATTTGGCTTTAAAAAAGGAGGTCTTAGAAAGAAATACCAAACTGCTGGCATGTATCATGACATGATGATGAAGTCTATAGAAAGTAAAACCCCTAAGAAAAATGTTAAGGTTTTAAATCCTGCAGAATTAGAACTTAATCAGTTTCGTAGCGAGCGTAATGATTTTGACCAACCATATTTTCAACTTTTAAAAATGTTTCCTGATTACGAAAATTTACCACGTCTTAGCGGTTATAAAGCAATTTTTAATCACGATGCAATGATGAACAATTTATGGGATTCTCAAACACGAAGTAATGATCTTTTAGATCAAATACTTTTAAATCGAGCAAAGGGTAAAGAAGTAAGTAAAGAATTAGAAAGGGATTATAAACAATCACTAAATAAACTTCAGCAAATACAATTTGATATATATCAACATAGACTTAATCAAGGAGGACCACAACTACGAAAGCATGGAGGAATGCATTCTAATCAAGGTAATCTATATTCTAGAATGAAACAATTACCAGGTGGAGTTATGCAGCAAATACCTGGATCTGATGCTGTGGAGTTTAAAGGGCAAACACATAAACAGGGAGGAATTTTGATGGACCCGCAAACAGAAGTTGAAGATGGAGAAACTATGGATAAAGTTGTTATGTCAGATGGTACTCCTAAAGACTATTTTTTCTCTTCTTATTTAAAAAAGGGAGGTGTTTCTTATGCTGATATGCACAAACAAATACTAGCTAGAGGAGGATCACAAAAAGATATTAATTACTTAGCAATGATGCAAGAAAAAAGTGCTAAAAGAGATCCTAAAATGATAGCTAAACTAGGAGGAATAGCGCAATATAAAAAAGGAGGAGTTAAAGAAGGTATGCCATCTAAAGAAGAGATAGAGCAGTGGATGAATGAAAATTACATTTATTATGTTGCCCAAGGAGGTAACCTTAAATATAAAAAATGGAAAAGAAAAAATCCATTTAATTTAGATGAATATTTAGAATTTAAAAGAGCTGAAGCAGAGCAAGATGTACCGCTTGAAACTATTGGACATAGAGTAGATCTTGAAGGTGCATACGGATTTAGAGCTGATGCGGGAGACGGTTATACAGTATGTCAATCTGGAGATTGTATAAGTGGTACAGGAGTAATGTATACTTATTTTCAACAGAATGAAGATGAAACAGAAGGGATGTACCCTAGCGGTACAGTTATTGCTATGTACGAAGGAGAATTTGAAGACGGTAAACCTACGGGAAAAGGTAAGTTTACTTGGAATGATATAGAACAGTCTGCTATTGATGGTGTACCATTCACTCCGTGGAAATACTCTTCTTCCGGAATATATGAAACAAACAAAACAGGACACCCTGAACTTGTAGAAGGAACACAAAATTGGGAGGGTATACATACTAAAACAGGAATATTTAAAAATGGTGAGCTTGTTTCTGGTACCAATGTTAGTCCTGATGGAGATATTACAAAAATTGAAAATGGAGAAGAAACATCAAAGTTTTCAAAAAATTTAAGGCAAGACTTAGTACAAAAAGGATTATTAGAAAAAATACCTTTTAAATATTCACAAGGAGAAATAGATCCTACGTATGAAGTTATGTTAAATTTTAAAAATTACGTACAACCTACACAAGAAGATTTAAACAAGTATGGATGGTCTAGTTTTGATGAATTTAGAGCAGATTACGAAAGATTTGTAGATGAAGACTATGATTGGAATAATGTTAACAAGTGGGGACCTCAACATCAAAACGCTTGGAATGAATTAATAGCTGGGATAGAAGAAGGATTTACTACAACAGGTACAGCACAAAATGTTTCTACAGTACCTCCTGTGGAAACACAAACTTTAGATATGTCTCAATTTGGATTATTAAATGAAGGCCCAGTTCAAATATGTCCTTGTAATCCAGATCTTACAAACTACACTGCTGCTACTAGCGATGATTGTTTTGGGTGTGTAAATGATGTTCCTCTTTATAGTAATCAAAATCTAGATCAGAACGTTGATTCAAATGAAAAAGCAAACATATTTCAAAGAATGCGTCAAAATGCGAGTATGAATGAGGTACCACCTTTAACATATTTAAGTGCAGCTACACAATTAGCACCTGCAATATATGCATTAACACACAATCAACCTGCACCAGATTTAGTTCCATTTGAATCAGGTGTTACAAGTCCAATTGTACCAGGAAGATTAAGAGCTCAAAAATTAAGTCACATTAATATGGATAAAGCAAGATCTGCAAATGAAGGGGCATATAGAGGAATGTTAAGAAGTATAGATCAAAGTGGGTCAGGCCCAGCAGGAATGGTGCAAAAAATGATGGCTTATAATAATATGATGCAGAATGAATTAAATATTTCTACTCAAGAAACTGCAGCTAATAAAGAAATATCAAATCAAAATGTTGCAATTGCAAATCAAACTAATCTTCATAATCAAAGAATGGAGCAAGAAGCTGCTTTAGGTAATGCACAAATGCAACAAGCTGAAGCACAAAGACTTAATGAAGTACACGCAATTAATACTGCAGCTAAAAATAAAATTAAAGACGACCAAGAATATATGAAATATATGGGAGTTATATCTACAGCACAAGGATTTGGAAACTTGTTTGGAGACATGCTAGCATATAAAGGAGATAGATTAAAAGCTCAGGGATATGATATAGATGGAACTACACAACGTATGTTGTTAAGACAACATTTAGGTAAGCCTTTATATGCCCCTGACGGAACAGTATTTAGCCAACAAGCTACACAAGAAGATATAGCTAATTACTATCGTACATACTATCCACAAATGAACCAATTTTAATAAATTATGGCAAGAATAAATATACCAGCACCAATCTCAACTTATAGAGATTTAGGAACAGTAGAATTAGCTAAATTAGCTAGAAATCAATATATAGAAGGATATGGTGCAGCAAATGAATTTAGAAACTCTGTAAATAATATGCAATCTTTAGAACAAGATGATCATATAAAAAATAGACTAGCTGAGCAATATTCTACTATGTTAGACGGCTATGCTTCTAGAGGTGATTACGAAACTTTAGGATTAGCAATAAATAAAAGTGCGAATCAATTTGTTCAAGATTATAAACCAGTAGAAACTAGTTTTAATAATAGAATTGCATATCAAGAAAGATTACAAAAAGCATATGAAAAAGGAGATATAAATGCAAATACATTTAATGGTATGTTACAAATGTCAGATTATGGATACAGTGGTATTCAGTATGGTGAAGATGGTAGTTTATTAGAAAATTCTATTTATAGCGGTATTAACTTTTATAATGATGTAGATATTACAGAAAAAATAATAGACAGAATGAAAGCTGTTAAACCTTTTATACGTCAAAATTTAGGTACAGATATTCCTTATAATGAAAATATGGAAATTACTACTGCATCAGGAGCAAGAGGAGAACCTAAATTTTGGGTTACAACTAAAAGTAAAACTGTACAAATTCCTGACAATGTTATTCAAATGGTAGTTAATGATGTAATGCAAGATCCAGATGTACAAGCATCTTTAGCACAGCAAATACAATTAGATACGTATATGCTTAATGAAATAAATCCTGAAACTCAACAACCTTTTGCAATGGATTACATTAATAAGCTTGTAGCTTCAGAAGATATTAAAGCTGAAGAAATAGGACCGTTGTTAGAACAAGTAGGACCTTTACAAGCACTTCAAAATATAATGTTCCAAGATGCTATTAACAGAGAAACTCAACTAGCTATAGGAACTTATGGAGGAGTTAGAGAAAGTTCTACAGGATCTAAAGTAAGATATGATCAAGTATGGAAAACAAACAATGCAAATAAACTTAAAAAAGCAAATGATATTGCAGAAGATGATTTATCATATGACGTATTAATGAATATAAAACCATTTAGTAATAGCTATAAAGATTTAATTAATAAACGAGAAAATAGTGTAAACTTAATTAAAGATAATTTAGGATTAGTTACTAGCCATTTAAATCAAGACCCAGACGCTATTGAGTATGATAATAATGGTAATGAAATATTTGGTTCTGGAGGTACAGGATTAGATATAGATAATATGAATAATAACGGAATTATAATGTCAGCAGAAAGTCAAGTAGATGCATGGAGAACTGCTAGTGCTCAAATGAACACTAATAAATTAGACTATACATCATGGAGAAATCAAGGTAATTATTCAGCCCAAAAAGAAAATGAATCTCAAGAGTCTTATTTGGCTCGTTTAGATGATGAATATGCACAATATTCAGCTAATATAGATGCTAAAAGATTAGTAGGATACAACTATTTAAATAATGTTGCAGCAGCAAATGATTTAGATTTTGATAAATACAATAGTACTATGAATCAAATTGCTACATATTTAACAGACTATGATGTATTTACTGCTAAAGTAAATAATCCAATAAAAAATCTTAATATTCCTAATTCAAATTATGGTAACAATCTAACTTATAATGAATATGTAAGAGGTAGAGGAGAGCAATTAAATAACAGTAGAATGGAGACGCCTTCATACTCTAGTGACTTTGTACTTAAAGGCTCTGATTGGGTAGCAGCTTATAATAAAATGCTTGCAGATAATCCAAAAATAGGAGAAACTTATCCTGATTTAAAACCTGTTGAATATATAACTGAGCTTCCTAGAGAATTATTTGAAGGCAGTATATTTGATAATTGGCTTAAATTTGAAGGAGGTAATGCAAATATGCAAATGTTTAGTAATTATTTAGCAACACATTTAAATGATAAATACGGTTTAACAGACAAACTTGGAGGAATAGTTATGGCTGACCTACTTGGATCAATGCAGTGGGCAGGCGATACATACGATCAATATAGACATGATAATCAATTTGCCTTTCAACAACAATTTGAACAATGGCATACAGATTTAAATCACGAATTAGAAAAACTAGACGATAGGTTTGAAGCAGAGTATTCAAGTGCTTCTATACCAATTTCTGCAGCTGTTATTACTAACTTTGGTGCTCAATACGAAACAGCAAGTATTGTTAATGATCAAATAAAAGAGTTCTTTAAAGATGAAGTAATGCCTTCAAACTGGTCTGTGAGAGATGCAAATGGGCAAAGTGATTTAGGATTTGAAGATGGATTTATAAACAGTAATAAAAAGAATGAATCTAATCACTTTGGTTATAATGTAGAATATGAAATTATAGAAGATCAAGCTGGTGTTTTAAATACAGCTTTAGGAGATGAAGGGCCAATGATTTATGTTCCTATTAAAATTAAAAACTCTCCTCCAAAAGGTTCTGAAGGAATTACTGACCATAAAGGTAAGGTATTTAACATGTTAGTACCAGCGCATTATTTTGATATGCCAGCATTAACCGAATATGTTAATGGACCTGAAATGGAAATTAATACTTTATGGAATCATGGAATGTTTAATAGAGTAGATTCATGGTCTCCACGACAATTTTCAAATGTAACTTTTAAATATGATAGATCTGGAGGTGGAAATGATAAAGTTATAATTAATGGAGAAGAGCACAGTAAACAAAAAGGTTTAGCAATTTTAGTACAAAACATGATTAACCAAAGAGGAAAGTAAATATATGCCAATAACTATAGACCCAACAGTAAATTTACCAGTTTCAAAAAAATCCGATGGTAACCCTTTAAATGATCCTAAATGGATAGATCCTAACACTCCTTTAGTATTTGGTCCAGGAAGTGGTAGAATAATATCTTCTTCCGCAGCACATAGGATTAAAGATCTATCTTATAAAACTTGGAACCCAGAACTTAATGAATATGAAGATGTTTCTAAGTTTAGTAAATACGGAGTTATGTTTAGTGAGTATGGACCTTCTTGGCAAGAGCAAAGAGCAAGAGGACAAAGCACTGGAGAAAAGTGGAATCATGGACTTAAAAAAGCAGCTGTAACTGTTGGAGGCGCAATTGTAGAAAATACTTTGGGTATAGTAGCAGGTTTAGGATCTTTAGCTAGCGGAGGACAATATCATGATAATGAAATTGGTAGAATGGTAGACGGGTGGAATGAATGGGCTAGAAAAGAGATGCCTAACTATTATACACAAAAAGAAAGAGACATGAGTCTCTATGAAGGTTTAAGTACTGCTAATTTTTGGGCTGATAAAGTTTTTAATGGATTAGGGTATACTATAGGATCACTAGCTACAGCTTATTTTACAGGAGGATACGGACTTATAGGTTTAAGTGCTAGAGGTCTTAATTTAGCAACTAAAGCTAGTGCTATTTCTAAAGCTAACAAAATACATAAATTGTACAAAACTGCACAAGGAACTAAAAGAGGAGAAAAGCTTTTAGATATGTATAGTAAAGTAAAAGGAGGACAAAAACTTAAAAATGGATTATTAACATTAGAAGCAGGAGCAATGATGTCTTTAGCAGAATCATCAGTAGAGGCTAGAGAAACTCAAAAAAATATAAAAAAGCAATTAACAGAAGAGGCTATGGAAAAATACCCTGATGGTATACCAGAGTCTGTATTAAAAGAGATTAACGATTTATCTGAAGCTGCGGGTAATAGTTCTTTTGTAGGCAATATGGCTATATTATCTTTATCTAATGTAGCTATGTTTCATAAGTTTTTAGCTGGGACAGTAACTAAAAATAGTTTAAAAGGTTTAACTAAAACTGCTCCTAAAACAATAACTGATAAAGGATCTGCAACTTTTTTAGGTAGACTAAGAACAAGAACACGTCCATTAAGACGAGGTATGGCTATGGAAGCTTTACAAGAAGGTGGGCAATATGCTACAAACATAGCGTCAACAGAATTTTATACTTCTAGGTTTGATAATAAAGGAGGTATTACTATGATGCAAGCGATTGGCGAAGGGTTAAGTAGAACGATTGGAGAAAAAGAAGGATTAGAATCTATGTTAATTGGTGCAATTGTAGGGGGTGTGTCTTCAGGTGTTACCAGTATAGGACAAACTAAAAAAAGAAACGAGCTATCAAAGAAAGTTCAAGGCATTATTAATGATGATGCATTTATGAACATTATTGATAGGACACAAGCTAATGCGGCAACTTCTCATTATCTAGATAAAGCTGATAAGTACAGAGCAGAAGGTAAAGATAAGCTAGCAGATCAAGCCATGACTCAGGCTTTTATAAATCATATAACTACATTAGATAATGCAGGAGCATTAGAATTTTTTACAGATAGACTACAAGATTTTAAAAGTTTATCAGATGTAGAGTTTAAACAATTGTTTGGATTTGCAGAAGATCAAGTAATAGATAAAAATTCTGTTATTGATAATATGATAGAAGAAACTAACAATATAGTTAAAAGAAAAGATGCGTTAGATGCTTTATTTCCAGAAGAAGCTTCTAGAGGGTTACCTGCTAGACTACTAGGTAAAAAAGGTAGAGAAGAAGAAAAACAAAGAAATTTAGAAACACGAATACTTAAAGCGCAGCTGTTACATCAAGCTGTATTTTTAGATCAAATAGAAAATTCAAAAAAAGAAAAAGCCAGAGAAATAGATAAATTGTTTCCGGGTGTAACACAAAGTATATTAGAAGAACAAGTTGATTTAGCAACTGAAGAGTTTGATAAGTTAGTAGAACAATATATTAGAAATGCAGCCTCTACAGGACAAGTAGATGAAAAAGGTAATCCAATAACAACTATGAGTCAAATACCTGAAGCAGATCTTTTAAGTATACATAACCAAGCTTATAGAATGTTTGTTGATGGTACAGTAGGCGCAGTTAAAAATACAAATTTAACTCATCCTTTAGATAGAGATTCTATAAATCAACAGTTGCAAGAATATTATATGGAGCATAGAAGTTTGCAGGATCTTATGGAAAATTGGAATAGACTTCAAACAAACGAAGGTAGACAACAATATATTAGAGCTGCATTAATTGATGGAGAACAAAGCATGAAAGATGCTAATAATAGAAGAGCTGATGAAATTTTAGATAATGAATCTGACCCTAATGCTGCAATGGATAATATCCCTCCGGGCGCTAGTAAAGCAAAAAAAGCTGAAATAGAAGAAGAGGTTAAAAGAATGAAAAAGTTAGAACTTGCTTTAATAGATAAATATGGAGATCCTGATGTATCGTTACAAGACATTGATACAAGAATAGAAAAACTTAAACAAATAGTAGAAGAAAATAAAGAAACTCCTAGAGTAGTTAAAATGTCTAATTTTGAAATTCAAGTATTAGAAACTATTAAACAAGTTAAGCTAAATGCAGAGAATACTATAAATGAAAAAGAAACTGAAGAAAAAGTTGGTAAAAAAACTGAGCCTGAAACACAAGAAGAAGAGTCTATACCTAATCTATCTACAAATGGATTTAGTATTCCAGAAGTAACCAGTGAAGAAGAAAGATTAAACTTATTATTAGAAACTTTACCTGATAAAAATAAAAAGATGGTAGAGTCAATGAGAAAGGCAGGTAAAAGTCAAGAAAGTATATCTAAATATATATATAATATTGCAAAGACTAGTGGAGCTACAGCAGCAGGAAACAAGTTACTTGATGACTTTTTAATGGAAGACGTTTTAAATAATCCTCAAGACTATAGCGAAGCGGTAGTAGTTAATGCTATGAGAAGAAAAATACAAGGAACTGGTCCTATTAATACTGGTAAAGCTGAACAAAGAACAAAAAAAATATTAGAAACAACTAAAGAAGATATACAAAACGAAGAACCTTTTAATATTAGTTGGACTAATGAAAATAAACTGATTAACTATAGTACAACTAGTGCTACTAAAGGGCCTTATTTAGAGTTTCAGGGAAAATATAGAACAGGTCAAGAAGGATTTATTAGATTAGCATATGAAGCAGCTTTAGAACTAGGTCTTTTAGGTGGTCCAGGAGGAGGGCAACAAACTACTCAAGATGTTGCTCCAATAAATAAAAAAGAATATGAAGTACATTTAGAAGGTAACTATGGAGATTTAGGGTGGCAGATATATGACAAACTATCTGTAGAAGGAGTAAAAGTAGGAGATGTAAGAAATTATAGTAGTAAATCTATTGATTTTATGGAAAAAGAAACAGATACAAATAAGATTTTTACAATAATCGATAGAACAGTTTATGATCATGTAGGAAGACCGGGAGCCACTACTGTATCGATGGTGTTTCCTAAAAATACATCAAGAACTTTATCTGATGTTAGAGAAAATTTATTAAATTTGAACGCTGAAATACAAGCTACTAAAGAAAATTCTCAATTTAGTAGTTTTGCTAGAAGTGCAATAGAAAGAATGGATCTAAAAGAAATAGCAACTCCTGATATAAATATAGAAACAGTTACAGAAAAAGAAACTTCTAAAGAAGAAGTAATTGTTGTAGAAGAGTTAAACCCAATAGAAGAAGACAGGTTAAAAAATGAGTTAGAAACTGAAATGCATAAAGATTTATCTGCAGAACAAGCTGAGATTGATCAAATACCTATAGGAGACATGGAAGGCTATATGCAACAGCTACAAGAAGAAGAAGCCGCATTACTTAAAAGGCTAGAAGAAGAAGATGATAATTGTAAATAAGAATAAATGGCTTGCGATAAAAATAAACTAGGAAGTATCCAATCAAGATTAGCTAAAATAGCTAAACTTAAAGCAGCATTAGACCAAAGGATGCAAATGAATAAAGAGGTAGATAGTAGCACTATAAACCTTTCTAATGCTCAATATGAAAATAAAGTTAATATTGTAGAAGGTAAGGTTAGAAGAGCGGTAGCTATACAAGGAGATGAAATTATACCTATTAAAAATAATCCTAACACAATAGATAACGTTTTAGATAGATTAGATTCAAATAGTTTAAACACTCCTAAAGTATTGCCTGGAGACTTTTTAGGTATACAATTTATAGAAAATGATTATTGGGCTAACAATAAGGATCAGGTAGAAGAGCCTTGGATGGAAGCGCCTTTATACATTATAGATCAAGATGGTAATCGAGTAGATTTACTTGAGGCTTATAATGAAAATAAAATAGATACACATGCTAGAAAAGCAATATACGAAGCTTTAATAGCAGGTAAAAAAGTTCAAGCAAAAGTTGAATCTAAAATGCCTAATTTTAATAATATTAGAATTGGGGGAATGCCAGTATTTTTTAGTATACCAGAGCAATTAAAAATGCATACATTTAGAGATGTTGATGGAAATTTTGTTACAGCTTCTCCAGAAAATTCTAAACCTATACTAGTAGTTGCTAGTGGACTTGGTAGTGCATTAGCGCCATCTAAATGGAATACAGGAGACATAAGTTATTTAGATCCTGCAATACAAGAAGCTATTCGTGGAGATTTAGGAGAACCTAAAAGGTTACCTCAACCTGAACATAGAGGCCAGATATTTGCTTTAACATTAACACCAGAAGGTAAATATTCTTATGTTAAATTAAGTACTAGAAGTTTATCACAAAAGGCATATGAGTTTGTTTTAAATGAGCTAAGACAAAATAGATCTGAAAATATAAATAAAATTGTAGGAAATAGTACTTTAAAAGAAACTGCACATAAAGATCCTAATTTTTTATCTATAGAGTCTGTACCTACTGAAAATGGAGAACTTATATTCTTAAATTATTATAGTCCTAAATATGAAAAAGCAGTAAGAATAACTGCAGAAGAATTTATTAAAGGCTTAGATAAAAAAGCATTTACTTTTAATATTGGACAATTTAGGGAAACAGGTAACAATGAGGGACTACCAACATTTAAATGGGCAACATCTAAAACTATAAAAGTATCTCCTTCTGAAAATGTACATGAAGTTATAAATACTTTTTTAAATGTACTTAAAAATAAAAAACACCAAGTAGATGTAGATTTATTAACAAGTCAAGAAAAATTTTCTATTCCAGGATTTACTAAGCCTTCAGGATATAATTCATACCAAGAATATTTATTTGATGAAGATGCACATGGTGATGCGTATGCATATAACTTGCCTATTAAAAATAATTCTGCAATATTAAATACTGATGTTAAAAATATTGATGGTTCTGTATATTACAATACAAGATTAAATTTTAACGATATATTAATAGATGATAAATCTATATTAACAGATCCTACAATAATACCAGAAGGAGGTTTAAATCCTGCAGTAGCACCATTATTAACATCTGCTCCAAAAATACAATCAGCAGGACCTAAAATTAATAATCAAGGGCCAAAAATTAAACCTTCAGATTTAGAAGACTACAGCGCTTTTAGTACGACTGTTGGTAATGCAAAATATCCTCCGCTAAATAATGAGAGAGCAAAAGCTTGGTTAGAAGAAAGATTTGGACCTGGGTCTACTACTATATTAACTGGTGTTAACAAAATAGGTAATATAACTAGACATGGATATTTTGAAAACATGGCTTTTTATATATATGATAGCGCTAGAATAGGTACAGAATACCATGAAGGATTTCACGGAATGTTTAGAATGTGGTTAAATGATAATCAAAGAAAAGCATTATATGCACAAGCTAGAAAATTATATGGTATACCTACAGATAATGAAATACGAGAAATAAATAAAACTAGAGAAGGATTAGGATTAGAAAAATTATCTACTGAACAAGCTGAAGAGCTAGTTTTAGAAGAAAAAATGGCAGAAGATTTTAGAGAGCATATGCTTACAGATGGCCAGTCTTCTCCAAAAGGTAAAATAGGTAAATTTTTTAAAGACATATGGAACTTTATTAAAGCTATGTTTACCGATAATATAACTATTAAACAGGCTTATGAAATGCTAGAGTCTAATGTAGTGCCTGTAACATTTAGAAGAAATGTACAAAGATTTGCAGGGACAGCAAATTCTATAGAAGGATACACAGATAAAAATATAAAAGAAGTGCTAGACTATTTAACGGCTAGATACTTGAAAACTATAGACGATTATAGAAAAAAGGGCAAAAAAGTACCGTTTAAAAGTTTAAACAATAAAATAAAAAATTCTGTATTAAGAGAAGCTTTTTCTACTACTGAAGGATTACCTATAGAGGGAGCTAAAAATTTAAAAATTTTACAAGAGTGGTTAGAAACTAGATTTGATGGTTTATTAGTAGCTAATAATATTGTTAAATCTTCTCCTCAACCTATTAATGGAGAACCAAAAACACATTCTTATCCTGCACAAAATAATCATGCGTACTTAATAAATATATATGAAAATTGGAATGATATAGTAGATAATTCTAAAACAGAAAATTTAAGACGTAGAGGATTCCAAAGTTTAATGCAAGATAATTTAGAAAATTATGGATTAACATTAAACCTAGGACAAAATATATTAGAAGAGCTTGAAGAAGGAACTGCATACGAAAGAATATATTCTAGATCTAGAGTAGAGGAGGATATGAGAAATAAGGCTAGTAGAGTAATTAAAAACTTTTTATCTACTATACCTAGCGATCAAGCTTCTTATTTAGGATATGAAATATATATGGACTTTGATTCAGTATACAAAGATCTGCAAACTATACTTGCAGGGTCTGTATCTTTTCCTAGTATTTTAAGTAAATTAGAAGAAGCAAGCAAATTTAAACCACATATTGCAGAGGTATATAAAAGATTAAAAGAAAGGCCTGATGAAAATTTAAGAGCTGCGTTTAATTTTACATTTACACAAAGTAAAAATAATTTCTTTTTAGCTAAAGAGACTTCAGAAGGTCTTAAACTTATGAATTCTGATAGTAACTCTGTACTAACAAGATTATTAAATGTATGGAGAACAAATGCAACACAGCACCAAGGATTTACAAATGAAAGGCATTTATACACATTAAAACCTGTTGGAGATAATTTAATATACGTACCTAATAAAAGTAGAGTTAATAAAATTAATTCTATATTTAATTCTGTAAATAAAATATATGATGCTAACCCAGCATTACCAGTACCTGAACAAAGAATAGAAGATCTTGTTAATTTATTATATACTTTTGGAATAGATATTAGCGCTAGCCCACAAGAGTCAAAAGCTTTGTTAACTAATTATTTTAATGAAGGCAGTAAAGATTTTTCTAAAACAGGACAACTTTTAAAAGGTGTAGCTTTATACAAAGCAATGCTAGACAATGGTACATCTTCAGAATTAAATAGATTAATACAAGGTCTTAATGCAGGTAAAAATATATATACAGATTATGTTGGTATTCTTTCAAGGTTTGCTAATATAACTATGAAAAATGATATAGATACATTCACATCCTTTATGAATGTTAAAAATAATTCTATATTTCCTATATCTATGCCTACAGTTATGGATGATCTTATATTAAATCTTAAAGGTACAAGCTCTAGATTTTTTGATCCGTATTTAGAAGATGGATTTTATAACCCAGAAGAATATAACACCGCAGCAAGATCTTTATGGTTAACTATTTATGGTGGACTTGCGGGTAATTTTTCTACAGAGGCTAGAAATAATTTAAAAACAGAAATAGTAGATGGATATGTAAAAATTAGTGGACGTAGTTTTGATTTTGGAGAGATGAGTGAGGTGCAGTCAGCTTATTTTAGGCTTGCAACTTTTATGGATAGAAGTAATAAACAAGGATATGTTAGATTATTTTTCCCTAATTTTTCTGATAGATCTAAATTAAAAGCTTATACAGTACCTTCTATAGATACTATAACAAAAAAATTAAAAATATCTGAAAAAGATATAATAAGAGGACTTATAATTCAAGATTTAATAAGATACCAACAAGCGGATATAGCTACAGATCCTGTAGAAGAAGGCGGACTGCCAGACAGTGAACTAATACCAGGGTTTCATTACATGTCTTCTCCTAGAGATAAGCAAGGAAGAGCTTTTCAATTATTACAACTTACAGCTGCAGAAAATGCAGAAATATTTGGGACAAAAGTAGAAAGATATTTAAGTGATGTAAATTGGAAAGACTATCTTTCTGGTAATGTAATGGTGTTAAATAGAAAAGCTGTAGATGATGCTTTAAATAAACAAGTAGAAAAAGTTATGTTAGCATTAAATGAAAGGGTTGATAAAAACATGGCTTACTATTCTAATAGAGGTATAACTTCTAGACTTAAAAAAGCTTTACCAAATCCATATGGAAATTTAAGAGAATTGTTTAGACAGTATGAGCTAAATAATATGGTACACAAAATAGAACTTCAAAAGTTTTCAAGAGGTGGAATAGCATTTAATAAAAACTATGCAGATTTTTCTAAAAGATTTGGTAATATGGAAACTCCTGGATTTAAATTATTATTACAAGGAGATTTAAAAGACCCAGGGTATGGATTTTATAGAGAATTTAACGAAGGTGTAATAGAAGACTTTTTTACTAGTAATATCTATGATGAAATTGCAGAAAGTATTACAACTACTTTACAACAACAAGGAGATCCAGAAGCTGAAGTAATAGGTAACTTATATAAAGGAGGGCAATCTAATAAATCAGATGCGTTTGGAGTTGTGTCAATTGATTTTTACAAAGCATTTAAAGAGGGTATGGGAGAGTGGACTGCTGAAGATCAACAAGCGTATACTAACTATAAAAATGGTCCTGCAGGAAATAAAAGATATGTAGATAATAATGGTGTAGCCAGAAGAGTAGAGCCTATTAAAACATATTTTGACGCAGTAGTAGAAAAGAATGGTATAATGGTTCCAATTAACACTAAAAATTCATATATGGTGTTACTAGAAGAGTTTACTAAAAACCATCCTACAGCTGAAATGATAAGACAAAGAATGGAAGGTGAAAGTAATTTTTATAATTTGCCTACATTGCATGCATTAAATACAGTAAGTGCAAAAAAATTAGCATATAGTGGAGTACAAGATTTAAACAATACTGAAGAAGTTTTAGAAAAGTTAACTAATATGCCAATAACTACTGTTCCAGGATCTGCTCTTAGAATACCACAAATAATACCACAAAAATCTAAAAAATCTGGTGCATTTGCAAGACAGTTTATGGTAAATATTATATCTAATATGGATTTAAGTAATCCAGCATTAGATTATACGTTAATGGAAGGAATGTTAGGAGCAACACCTTTAACAGCAGAACAAGTTTTTGATTTGTATCATGCAACAATAGCAACCATGTTAGATAAAAGTTATAATGATTTTATAACTGAGACAGGATATAAAGATTTATTAAATGCTAAAAGCCATGAAGATAGAATTGAAGCGCAGTTAAATCTGTTTAAAAAATTAAGAAATAAAATAGAAGCTGAAATAAAAGATAAAGAATTATCTAATAATTATTTAAAAGCTTTAGATTTAGAAAAAACAGAAAAAGGTAATTATAGATTTTCAACTCCTTTATCATTTCCTTTTATAAAACGTAAGTCAGAAAGTCTTATGTTAGGTATGCTAAAAAATGCTATCACTAAACAAACTATTAATGGTGGAAGTGCTAAACAAATAGCAGAACTAGGAGGTCATTATATATACGAACAAGCAACAGGATTGCCTCAAGGGTGGTCAGAATTAAAATTTGTTAGAAATGAAAATGGCCGTATAGCAGAAGCAGAAGTAGCTATACGTGCAGACATAGCTAAACAATATGGAGTTTCTCCAGGTATGTCTTTAGATTCTATACCTAAAGAGTTAAGAACTTTAATAGGATACCGTATTCCTAATCAAGGTAAAAACTCTATGTTACCTATGGTAATAAAGTATATACTACCTGAAAACTATGATCAAGCAATATTAGTTCCTGGAGGTATTACAACACAAATGGGATCTGATTTTGATATTGATACATTGTTTTTAATGATGCCTAATACTAGAACAAATAAAGAAACGGGCGCATTAGAAAGAGTTACAATAAACTATAATGATATTTTTATAAATACTACTTTAGGGAAAGATATAAACTATTTAGCACTAGAAAACTTAAATAAAAAAGAACTAGAAAATATAATTATAGATATATCAGAAGCTATTTTAAAATCTAAAAAACATTTTAAAGAGTTAGTTCAACCTTTAGATTCTCCAGATCTTAAAAATATTGCAGAAGATATAAAAGGAAAGTTAGGATTAGTACAAAATTTTGACCACAATGATTCTTTTTCAGAAATTCAATTAGAAAGAATGAATAAAGATGGTAGAGTAGGTGTTGGTATATATGCGAATGGACTTACAGGTAAAAATATTGCAGTATACTCAGAAATGTATATTGATCCAGTTCGTTCTCCACTAATTGATGGTAAAGAATATAAAAGTCTACAAGTATTTAAAGATGATAAAAGTACTTCTAGTCGTACTCCTGGAAGAGAAAGTGAGTTTATAGAGTATGTAATATCTAAAAGATTAAGTTCTGCAGTTGATAATGCTAAAGAGCCTGACATGTTTTTTAGAAATGATAATATACTAACATCTCCAGTACATATTTTATTTGATAGTCTTGGTATTAATGAGTATACTACACATGATTTTTTAAATCAACCTATAATTAGAATGTTAACTAGAGTATATCAAGATGGAGAATATACTCCTAATATGCTATTTGAAGCAGCAAGTAAAACTTGGGATGAATATATAAATAAATATGATGTTACTGGACAAGGAGCAGGTCTTTTACAAGAAGTAGCTGAAGTTATAAGTCCTAATACTGCATCTGAAGTAGTTAGCGGTATTTTAAATAGACCATTTTCACAACTTACAGATTTTGGATTTGCAAATATGAGTACTGAAAAATTAGCAAATATAACAGATGAAAATATAAATCATGAAGACCAGCTTCAATATCTTAATAATTTTTTATCTTTTCATAAAACAGGTAGAGAGTTAATAGCATCTTATGTAGTTATTAGTCAAGATAAAGGAGCGGACCAGTCTAGTTTTGGTGGATTAATGTCTTTTAAAAACAGAAGAAAAGTTTTACACCAAAATAATATTATAAGAGGTATTGATAGTATTTTAGAAGGTTATTCTTATCCTTTACAAAGAGCATATAAAGATAAAATAGATAAAATGATTAACTTTGGAGCAGAGTTTTTTATACACAATAAAAGAAGTGTAAATATAACTAAGAACCAAATACAAATGCTGTTAAATAAAGACAACTTAAGCGATTTAGATCATAAAAGGATTGAAGAAGCTATGTTATTGTATATGTTAACTGGTGAAAACAGTCCTTTAAAAGGAATATTTACAGAAGATAAAATAAATTCTTTATTTAGAAGTCCACAAACTAATCTTGTTACTAGAATACAAGATTTAAAACAAAAATTTCCACGACTATTAGATAATGCATTTATAAAAAATATAATAGAGCACCCAAATAACATTAAAGAAGGGTCATTATTAACTAGAATTAAATTTCAAAATTTATTTTCGTTTACTAAAACGGAGCTAGATTCTTTTACAAGATCTTTTAATAATTTATTAGCAGATCCTGAAGCAGAAATAAGAGCTTTAGGTATAGATTTAATAGGAGCATCTTTATTATCTAATGGATTTACAGCAAGTCATGATAGCTATATAGATATAATACCTGTTGAAGCTTTAAGTAAAACGTCTAAATATTTTTATGAGCAGTTTGACATGCTAGATAATATGCAATATTTTGGAGAAACTTTTGCGCATGATTTTATACGTAATTTTTATCACACAGATGTTGTACCTTCTGTTAAAATTGCTAAAAATTTAATAAATGCTAAAACATTTACATTAAAATCAAAAGATAATAGAATATTTTCTCCATCATTAAATAAAACATTAGATTATTTTACAGTTCCTGCAAGCGGAGGGTCTAGACTATTTGTAAAAATAAATGAAACACAAGATAATGTAACATATTCAGAATCTACAACATTAGGAGTACCATACTCATTACAAGAATTTAATATAACTGATGCAGAAGGAAAATTATTAGAAAAATCTGTATTTCAAATAAATAATTCAGGTAAAAGCTCACACCAGCCTGGATTGCCTAGAATATATGAGCTTACACAAGAAGAAATAGTTCAAGATCAAGAAGACGCTAAAAAAAGATGTATAAATATAAAATAATGCTATGAAAAGATGTCAATTTTATTTACACGGCAGGCCTAGTAAATTTTTAACGGACCTATATAACGCAATAGAGAGGCCAAGACCTGATATTAATATGATACATGACATATTAAAAAATTATAATGTCATACAACAAAGATATGGTCAAATGTTTATATATCAAGGCGAAGATTCTAGTATAGCTTTAAATCATGTTAGAAGAATAAACAGAAGATATCCAGGGCTTATAGCTTATGAATACAAAGGGCAAACAACAAGTCGATTTGGTAAAGGATTAAATGAAAAATACACATTTAAAATAAATACTAATGTTTTAAATAATGTAAAAAACATGACTTTCCCAGAAGATATTGAGTCAGTATTTGTAGAAGAGCAAGAAAATGCTGCAGCTAGAGAATTGAGAGACATGAGAATTGCAGAGCAATCTATGTCTGAGCAAGTACGGAGAGCTAACACTTCTGAAAATAAAAATAAATTTGCAGCTGAAGAAACAAAAAATGAGTCTGAGAGAAAAGCAGCTAAATTAAAAAAGAATTTTGCAGATGTAGGAGTACAGATTAATGTAGAGTATACTAATGATTTAAATGAAGATGTGTCTGCTAATATAACAGGTACAGGTCCAAGATCTGCTGTTGTAAAAGTAAATAATAGTTATTTTCAAGAAGATGACATTTATCACGAGTTTGGACATGCATATATAGATTTATTAGGTATGCAAAATCCTTTAGTAAGAGAAGCTCTTAGACAGCTTAAGGGGTCCTACATAGAAGAAAAAGTTTTAGAAACATATCCTAATTTAAAAGGTGTTAAACTGCAAAAAGAGATTTTAGCAACTGCTATAGGTATAGAAGGAGCAAAAATAGAAAAAAAGAACCCATCTAAACTACAAATTATTTTAAATAAAATATACAGAGCAGTAGGAAAATTATTAGGTATAAGCCAAAACAGTGCGGCAGTGCTAGCAGAAAATATGTTTGCAGGTAATTTAAACTCAGAGTATTTTGTAGGGAGTATAAGTGGATTTACACAAGAATCTAAAGATAAAAATGCATTAGACAAAAAAATTGAAGAAGTTAAAATTTATACAAGACAATTAAAAAAGATTGCAGAAAGTCGTAACGATTCTGCAAGTAAAGCAAGAGCACAATCTTTAGAAGAAACACTAGAAAATATAAAATCACTAGAAGACTTTATATCTTTTATAGATATTTCTGCGGATATTACTAGTAATATTGCAAATAAATATAATTTATTAGAAAAAAAGTTAAAAGCTGGAGAAAAACTAAGCTCTAAAGATATGGCAGCGGTTTCAGAGTTAAATCAATATATTAGAGGATTTGATATATTAGAAGGATTAGAAACATTATTTACTACAGAGTCTCAAAGAATGGTTAAACGTACAGATGCTTTTAATTCTACATACGACAAATTAGGAGCTGTAGTTAAACAAAGAAGAGCTTTAGAAGATCAATATTTAAGAATTATAATACCTGCACAAGCAGATTTTTTAACTCCGTATATATCACAAGAAGTAAATGATGATATAGATAGTTTAATTAGAAATATTAGAGAACAAGATGATGTAGATGCTTCTTTTATGGCTGCTAATAGACATTTAAATACAAAAGATCTTAAATACATAGAGCTAGAAAAAAACTTTAAAGATAATAGAATAACTGAAGAGCAGTATCAGCAAGATTTTATAGATTTAGTTATTGGACAATTAGAAGATTCAAAATTACACAGAGATAAACTTCAACAAATATTAACTAGGGCCCACAGAGATAAAAGTAGTTTTTCTTACTGGCTAGATCCTTTAGTATACTCTAATGATAATGCTATGCAATTATTTGCATTAGCAGTTAAAGACGCTTTATATAAAGGTGATGAAAGAAGTAGAGATACTATGTATGAAATGCAAAAATTATATAATGAATTTACTGAAGGTGTAACAGGAGTAGATAATGTATTAAAGTTGTATGGAGACTTTTTAGAAGACATTAAAAGTTGGGTTAGAAATGAAGATGGAGGATACAGACAAATAGATAGAAAAGCTATAATACAACCTATAGATATGAATAGGTATCAAAGTAGTAAGCAGCAAGCTATACAAAAAGCAAAGAATGAAACATACTTTAGAGAAAGAAAAGATTTTGAAAGTGATGAATTGTTTGAAGATTATTTAAACAGTATTGATAGTTATAAAGGCGCAGACGGTAAAGTTGTATACAAAGCTCAAACAAGAGCAGAATTATATAGACTAGTAAGAAGAGCATTTGGAGAAAGAATGGGGCAATGGAGACAAGAAAACACTGTGCCAATACCAGAAGCGCAAGCTATAATGAAAAAGCATGAATCTAAAATATCAGACTTATATAAAAGAATGTCTCCTTTAAGAAAAAAGGCTGCAGAAAATACTATTACAGATATAGAATTAGATGAATTAAACACTTTAGAAATAGAGCTTAGTGGGCTAGAAGATTGGAGACAAACTAATTATTATGTTAATCCTAGATTTCCAGATGATCTTACACCTAAAGGGTCGTTAATAAAGCCGTCTCAAGGAGAAAAAATGGCAAATGGTAGAAAAAGAAAAGATTATAGTAGTGCAAAATATGCAGCTATTATGGCTGATCCTAAAAAGAAAAAGTTTTATGAGGGACTTATTAAAATATATAAAGACAGTCAAAATAGATTAGGAAGCGCTGCAAGTCAATTAGCAAAAGAAAATTTTAATGATATGTCTTATTTTTTACCTTCTATAAGAAAAATAGATAAAGACAGAGCTATTGAGCAGGGTATAATATCAACAGCAAAAGAGTGGTGGGTAGACGGTTTAGATATAACTGAGACAGATAAACATATTTATGGGCAAGAATGGGAAACTATTGGAGGTAAAGAGCGTAAAGTTGTACCTGCATTATATACTAATCCTATAGACGGAAAAGATGTAAGTGTAGATCTTGTATCTAGTATATTACAATTTGCAGCTATGGCTAACACTTATGAAGCTAAAGCTGATATACAGGGTCAAGTTCAAGCTATGGTAGATATTATAGAGTCTAGAAAAACAGATTTAACAAGCCCTTCAGGAATTAAAATAATGAATAGTTTAGCAAAAGGTTTAGGAATTGAACAACCTAGATTTAAAGAAGGATTTGAAACTAATAATTTTAAACATTTAATATCATTTTTAGATCAAAATTACTATGATCAAAAAACAATTAAAAAACAATTTACACTTTTAGGTAAACAGTTTGAGGCTAATAAATTGTCAGGTAAATTAGCAGGATATACTGCAATGAATGCACTATCTTTTAACTTATTACAAGGATTTAACCAAAATGTTCTTGATAATATTATAGGTTGGAGTGAGGCTTCTGCGGGACAATTTATAGATAAAAAATCTGCAATAAAAGGTAAGCAGGCGTATTGGAAGGGAGGAGGCGCATTCTCTGATTTAGGTAAAATAGCTCCAAATTCTTTTGTTGGACAAATTGCGGATGAGTATGATGTAATACAAGGATCATTTAAAGATAATATAGGGAGGAATGTAACAGGTAGTACAGCAAAAAAACTATTTTCGTCAGATGCGCTATTCTTTTTACAACACGGTGCTGAACATGAAGTACAAGTTACTAGAGCGCTTGGAATGCTTGAATTTATGAAAGCAAAAGATAAAGATGGCAAACAACTTAAAAATCCTGATGGATCTGATATGACAATGTTAGATGCTCATAGTCAAGTTAATGGTAGATTAAAAATTGATGAAAGAGTTGCTAATTTTGATAAAATGAGATTTATAAATAGGTTACATGGAATTAACAAACGTACTAACGGGGTTTATAACGAGTTTGATAGTGCACATTTAAAAAGACATTGGTACGGTAAATTAGTAATGTTATTTAGAGGTTGGATGGTTCCAGGATACAGAAGAAGATTTGGACATGGTGAAACTTGGCATGCAGATCATGAGCTTGGGGCATTAACTCAGGGAACATATATTACATTTTATAAAATGCTTAGAGACTCTCTTAAAAAACAAAGTAATCAGTATAAAAATATGTCTGATTTGGAAAAACAAAATGTTAAAAGAGTAATGACAGAAATATATACATTTGGAAGCACATTATTATTAGCGGCTGGGGCTGCAGCATTCTTAGCAGATCCAGATGATGAAGAGCCTAACTCATGGGCCCTAAACTTTTTATTATACCAAAATAGAAGGCTGCAGTCAGAGCTTATGTTTTATATAAATCCATCAGAAACATGGAGATTAACTAAATCGCCTACAGCAACAATTAGACCTTTAGAAAATATTGGGGCATTTTTATTAGCTACATTAGAAAATATATATTATTTTGGAACGGGTAATTTAGGAGGGTTAGTTTCAGATTCAGATATTTACTACCAAAGAGCATCTGGTAAAAATAAAAAAGGAGAACTTAAATGGGACAATAAACTTGAAAAGGCAGTACCTATATTAAAAGGTGTATCAGGAAGTAAAACTCCAGGAGAAGCTCTCAAGTGGTTTAACATGTAGATTATCGGCAAAAAGGGGGGTAAAACCCCCTTCTTTTTTTTATAAACTCATCTTTAACAATAATAAATATCCAATTAAATCATCAACTGTGTCTTCTGTTTCGTCAGTAATACCTTTATTTTTTATTCTTGCTAATTTATCATCTATTCTAGCGCATATAGCTTCACTAGCATCTAACTGACTAAATATATTAGTAGGATTTAGTGCTGTATTACCATATGCTTTATTTTTAGATTTTAATAAATCTGTAATTGCTTTTACTTCAATATCAAGCTTTTCTTCAAAAGAAAGTTTATTTCTATCTATATTTCTATCTAGATCCCAATAATATTTGCTGTGTTTAGGATCAATACTATAACTTTTATTAAATTCCATACCTTCAGGTACGGACATCTTTATATCTGGTTTTTTATCGTCTTTCATAATAGTCTGGTTTTAATTTCATAAGTTTCTAAATCATATAATTCTTTGTCAAAATCTATAGCAGTTAGTAATTCTGAGTCAGGATCTATCTCTGCGTCTAATGTTTTTTCCATAGCTCTTCTGCGTTTGTCAGATTTCCATAAAACATGAGCAACCTGATTGTTAGCATCAAAATTGTGAAATTCTAAAATTTGAAATTTATAGTCTTCACCCATTTCAGAATACTTACCTTCTTTTAATTTAAAATAATTTTTTAAGTGATTTTTTGGAACATCAAATATAAATAATACATGATATGGATCTACATCAATTTTTTCTCTAAACCATCTAAACTTTTTTAAGGCTTTTTCAAACTTTAAAAACAAAGGGTCCATAGAAAATTTATATAAAAGCACAATACAATCTCTAGTATCTTCTATACCAACAAATGCATTCATAAATAATTTATTCCATAAGAATAAACGTCTTTCTCCTCCAAGCATTGGTACTATAAATGTAGAGCTTTTTGTTCTTTTAGCTGTAGATAAATCATAAAACAAAGTTTTATTTTGAATAACTTTGTTAATATGATTTATTTTATACATAAACTTATTAAATTCTGCAGAAATACCTGTAGTAATAATAATATTACCTTCAGATTCTAGAGAAACTATTTTATTTTTTGATGTATGTGGAATTAATGATGCAGTGCCCCCTGAAATTCTAACTGTTAGTCCATTTATAGGAGTATAAATTAAATTGGTGCACTTTATAGCCATAAATCATCATCGTTTGTAGGTGGAACTTCATTAATAATAAAATTTAATGCAGACTCTTCACAATCAGTCTCACGCCATACATCTTCTTGTTCTTTCAAAATATAAATTAATTTAAATGTTTCAGCAAATTTACTAATTCCTTTTGCATCTCCAAAGTGTTCTATGTATTTTTCTAATACAAAACTTGGCATTTTATCTATATTTAAACCTGCTAACCATTTATCAGCTGTTTTTGGACCTACTTTTGGTATACCTTGGATACCATCAGTACTATCACCCATAAGCATTTGTTTCCATAAAAATGTAGTAGCTTCTTGTTCGTTAACTTCTACAAATTCAGCTTTACCATAATTATAATGTTTACCTACATTTTGATATAAAACATCTTTATCTGGACTACATATTACAGTATTAATTTTATTGTGTATAGAGACTAAATCGTCAGCCTCAAGTTCAGATACAGACATAAATCCCCAATGTTGTCTTAAATATTCTTTTATAGCAGGAAATATAATTGGTTTATCTCCGTATTTTCTATTTCCTTTATAAGGTTTTGTTTTAGCTGCAGCATATCTAAAACATTTACCAGATGTAAGAAATCCAGCATAATGTGTTGCTTCTGTTTGTTCAAACATTTGGTGCAATCTACCGTTTAAACTTTCTAGCGCCTCTTCTAGGGTAGGCTTACCCATTTCATAATAGATTAAACTATCGCCATCTATTAGAGCTATCTTTTCTTTCATATTTTAATTTTTAATGGTTAAACATATCAGGGGAGCATTACACTCCCCTTCTATGCAATCAATTAAACATGAGTCACACAAACAACTCTCCTCAGTTATTTCATGTACTTTCTGTACTCAGGTTTAACTTGTACTTTAAATGTGTATAATTCTCTGTTACTAATTACTATCTCTTTACGACATTCTACTTCTAACGCTCTAAAACATCTGGAATCTAATAGACCTTCCTGTTCAAAATGTTTAATAGCATCTTCAGCAGTCAGGCGAGATAAATAACTACACTGATGTTTATCTAGCCAATACATAACATCCTTATTTCTACTATACTTATAGTCCATATTGCCTAAGTATTCTTTAGAATACTTATACAAAAGATATGGTTCACCTGTAGGATCAATAGTAGGTATAATTTTACCTGCCATTTGTATTTCTTCGTCACTAGCATAGTGATTAACCATCTTTTCAATATCTTGCATAAGTTCTTCTGTCATAGGAACTCTGTTAGCAGACTGGTTAAGTATAGTATCTGTTTCTATAACTTGTAAATCACCGGCTTCTATTAAAGCAGCAATACGAATAGCCATATTACTAAA
>TARA_A100001201_G_scaffold141432_1_pt1 | contig 38502 bp, 47 predicted proteins | sample TARA_A100001201 | Tara Oceans TARA_A100001201 (sample SAMEA2619872) | marine metagenome | biome: marine biome (ENVO:00000447); feature: surface water layer (ENVO:00002042); material: "saline water (ENVO:00002010), including plankton (ENVO:xxxxxxxx)" | depth 5 m | reverse complement strand
CAAGTGGTCTTCAATTAAAGTAACAGTATTTGTCATTTTATTCACCTCTATAATTCACCAATTAACCTCAAGAGAGGTTGGTAATCTTACCCTGTGCTCTAACCCAAGTGCAGACAACTTCACCAATGGTTCTATACATACCACGGTTTCCTAACTTTCCAACACCGAAGGGGTCGCCCGAATCAATACCACCCTCAAAGTATTCGGTTGGCTTAAGCGTAGCGAAGTGGAAATGGTCGGTATCAAGGATAAAAATATCCGAAAGACCTGTGCCGCTTCCCGTTGAACCCATTTCCTTACAAGGAATGATAGGAATGTCATGATAAGTAGCGACCTTGAAACCAACTTCTCGGCCCTTAACACCCTTAATACCATTTACGGTAGGCATAACTTCAGTTCTACCCATGTATCGCTCTTGCGATTGAAGCAATTCTCCGAGAGCCTGAATAGTATCATATCCTGTAAGAATAACCTTTGGCGAAGCACCACGAATTTGCAACTCACGAAGAGCCGTGTTAAGCATATTCAAAGTAAGAGGTCGTCGGCTACCACCGTAATCACCGTAATCCACATAGGATTCCAAGTAGGTTAAAGCATCATCACGGTCTTTACCGTAAAGGATTCTCATCTTGTCATAACCAGCGTTGCTGTAAGTTCCATCAAAGAGGTTTCCACCGTCAGCATTTGCTAATTCAGCCTCATTGGAAACAATCTTGTAAAGAGAAGTAATGTTGTTCTCAATACCAGTAACCATTGTGTTGCTTCCTGAAGACATAGATTCTAAAGGAGTCAAAAGCATATGATTCATCATTTCTGCGTGAGTAACACCGACTTCTTCACGGTATGCGGCCATTAAATCACCAATACCATCATCAATTTGAGCCATAGCAGCAGCAAGTTCGCTCAATTCAAACTGATGTGCAATCGTCTTAGGCGAAACATAAAGCGTTTCATAACGAGGTGCAATAGGCGAGAATGCGTTAGTAGCACCAGTAGTAAAAGCGGCGTTTTCTTCAACACCACCAATAACACCTTCAGTAATTGAACCTTGACCAGTTCCATCAGTAATACTAATTGTATCACCAGCACCACCAATTGCTCGCTCAGTCATAATTCGCCAACCACTTGACGACCACGGCTTCTTAGGAAGCATAGCAAAGGCGTTAATTTCTCGGTTCAACATAGACCACACTTTTTGTCCATACACTAAATTGTAAAGTGCATTGGGGCTAAATACGCCAGTTGAAGAATCGGTATGCAGACCCGTATTGACACCTGAACCGATACCATATCCCTTCAAAAGAGCGTTGGTTCCGAGGTTGCCATAGGTTGCGGCTTCTAAATCTTGAATTGTTCTAATTTGGTTTAATCCTGACATTTTTTTCACTTCCTTTATTGTAGTTCACGCACCATTTCGTTAATTTCATCCCAAGACATTTCGTGAAGATTGTTCATCTTAGCAATAACATCTTCACTAATTGCTGGTTGCGTGGTTGGGACAGCCTGCTTTGCGATAACTTCCTTGTGGGAGTTAAGCGACTTTCGCAGTTCTGCAAATTCATTCTTTAATGCGGCCACTTCAGCGTGGGCATCGTAGTTTTCCTTAGCGATAGTATTTGCTTCATGGGCTAATTCAGCCTGATAGCGAGCCTCAAATTGTTCCTTGATAACATCATATGCTCTCTCTTCTTCCTTTTCGGCCTTAAATTGAGCATAAGCCTTTGCGATATTTTCATCGGAAAGGTCAAGCGTTTGAATTTGCTCAGACTTTCGGGCAAGGAATTGGCTAAACTCCGAGTCATAGCGACCCGTAAGGTTTGCTTCACCCATCTTTTGTCCCGTTGCGTTGTGTCCATAAACGGTGGAATCAATCGCCTTTTCTTCGGTATCATCCATCATCTCTTCATCGTCGTCTTCAGCCTTGTATTCCATGTTTTCCTCATCGTCGTCTTCTAACTTTTCTTTGTCGGCATACATCTTTTCGTCGTCTGAATCATCCTTCAAAATCGTTTGATTTCGTAGTTGAGAAACGAGGTCTTCAAATTCGGCCAAAGCCTTACTAATTTCGTCAGTCATAGTTTCACTTCCTTTTTTGTTTTCTTTCACAATCTCAAATTTGGCTTCAGGGTTAATCCCTTCTTCACAAATTGTGATTTCGTGGAGTTCTAATTTATCTATTTCTTTGTATGTTCCAATATCGGGGTCGTGAACATTATGCTTGTTAATAGCCTGTCCACCGATGCTGAAAGAGCGAAGTTTGCCTCTCCTAATATCACGGCTAACCTCCTTCGCTTTCTCAATGTCGTTCCTCATTTTGATAACAACAAAGAATCCTGTATCATCAACGCCCGTTTTAAGGACATTGCCTTTTGTATCTGTGTAAGTGTCAATAACTTCTCCCACCTGCACATTTGAATGAGTAATCATAACATTCTTATAATCACTCTTCATAAATTTGTCAGATGCCTCTTTCAAAGCATCTAAAGTAATTAAATCATTTTGCTTATCTACTACATCCACAGATGCATATCCAGCAATAACCATGTCTTTACCTGTTCCCTTAAGAATAACTAATTCCGAACCCGAAGAGGGTTTATTCCCAAGACGAATCGGCTTTACCCTAAGAGTCATGTTAATACATCTGTTGAACTATTATATAAAGGAATAGGGTTATTCTTCAGAAAATGTAATATTTATATATTTATCTTCCGAAATATCCCATAATCCTTCATCACTATCTTTGTCTGTCGGCTCTTCTTTATATCCAGTAAAGACAATCCACTTATCTTCTTCCATAATTTTGACAATTCGGAAATGAATCTTACCTGAATACATTTTACCCTTTAGAAAATATTCGTGATAGCCATCTCTTTGAGAACCAATCTTGATTGTTCCCTCATCAACCTTCTTATCTTTTTGTGGTTCTTTATCATATTCAGCCAAAAATCGTTCAGCCTTGCCAAACAATTCATACATATCCTCAACTTTATCCTGCTCAATACGCCACGCAAATGTTTTTTCCTTAATATTGTAAATAAAGTTTAAATCTCCATCTTCTCTTCTCCAGATTTCATAAGTGTTTTCTTCCATTTTACCAATATCTTCTGGGTCTTTAACTAATGTTTTATCGTCGTGGTAAAACTTTTGCCTATCCTTATTGTATAAAACACCGAAGGCTTCCCCTCTTTCTTTAATATATTTAACCAAGCCCTTTTCAATATCTCCATCAGAAAAAATTCTTTTAATAATATCTGGTGCTCTTTCTTTTAATTTCTTAACTAAGTCCTGCTTTGTAATTTCACCTTCATATACAATTTCAGAAATAATGCTCATTAATTTACCACTATCTTTTTTGTATATATTGGCTAACTCTTGCTTCCACAAATCAATATCAATTAAGGCATTTTTAGCCATTAGATTATCTTGTAGGAATCCTGAAAGGACAAATCCTTCCGTATCATAGGAAGTGTTTAAATCAACAATTCCGTGAATGTTATCTGTAATTGAATATGATTTTTTAAGAGCCTCAATTGAATAATCGGAAGCAGACTTTTTATTATCTTTAGATAAGAACTCAAGAGTAATAATTTTTTCTGGTTCAGTAACTTCAGGTTTTTCAATAACCTTAGCACTATAAATTGAGAAACCTGTTTTTGTTTTCTTAACTTCATCAACCTTGACTCGGATAATATTACCCTCTTCTGATTTAATTTTAGTATTAAGAGCCTTACCAACATTTAGATAATCCTTATTTTTGTAGCGAACAACGGGTTTATACTCTTCATCTCCTAAAGGTCCAGCACCTAATGTATAACTAAATGTCCCATTTTTGTTCTTTCTAACCTCTAAAATTAGTAAATCTAAATCAACAAACTTTTTCCATTTAACCCACTTTGGGTTTTTCTTCTTACCGACGATGTATGATGATTTAGCATCCTTAATAATTACACCTTCCGATGTAGGGTTCTTCATAATTTCCATAGCATATTCTTCAATATCTTCTAATGAGTCTGCAAATCTGGTGTTAGATTTTGTAGGGAATTGCATTTGTCTATGAGAAACTTTGTTAAAATTACCCATTAAGGTTTGGAGTCTGTCCTCTAATTTATTCTTCCAAATGTGTTCTCCGTTAAGACGAATAATATCAAACACATGAACTCTTAATTCAAAGGCAGAGTCGTCTTTCTTAGAATTAATGTATGAAATAGTATCTGCTCTATGTAGTGGTTCGTCGTTTTCATAAAGAACAACTTCGGCATCTAAAATACATTCAGGAAAATCATCATCACTCATAAGTTCTACTTGCTTGTCAAACTTTCTGGTAATATCTCTTCGGTTAAAAGAATAAATTTTAATTTCTTTATTTTTGTGAATTTGAATACGCATCCCGTCATACTTTTCTTGAACAACATAATCTCCTGAAAAGCCCTTAATTTCTTTCATATCGTCAATTTCAAAAATGCGATACATGGGTTTGTTAGGAATAATAAAATCGTTTAATTCTTTGTCTTCCTTAAGCATAGCGTTCTTAGTAGAAAAATCTGGGTCTCCTTGACTACCAATATTATAATTAAATTCATCAACTAAATAAGGCTCAACGCCTGATAAATAATCTAAAATAGCATCTTCTATTTCATCAACAGAAGATTCTTCATTTAAGTTTAAATCTTCATATGTTAAAATATGATTAACATCTACATTTTTATAACCATCATCAGTCATATATCTAATTTGATTAACAGCAATAATTTTTTCCTGTTTTAAAATTCTCTTAGTATCTGTTAATTCCTGCCAAGAAGAAGCACTATTTTCTTTTGTATAAACCTCATAAAGCATCTCTCTTGCTGGTTGCATTTTACGCTTTAGTCTTTTAACATCAACATCTTCGCCATAATTTTTCTGAAGCCACCTAAACAATTCTCCATCTGTTAAATCTAAACCAACATAACCTTCTGTAAAATCATCTTTTAAATCTCCTACTTCATCCCATCCATCTAAAGCACCACGACCTGCCCTGTATGCCCAATGTAAAAACATAGCATATACTTGGGTATTGTTGAGAAGTAACTTTGGTAATTTATCACCAAATTTTTTTCTAAACGGGTCTTTACTTAATGAAGTCTGTTCTTGAACTTCCTTAATATTTTGATAAACTCTTTTTGCTTTAGCACCTTGAGGGTCTTTTACCTCTTCGCTATAAATTAAAGATTCAGATAATTCATCTCTTAATAAATCACCAATAGGGTTAGGGCTATCCCAATTATCACGAATTTCTTCAATAACTTTATTCCATTCGTCTTTGTAATCCTTAGGTCTTTCTCTTGCACTTAAATATGCAACTCTAACCTTATCATAAAGACTTCTTAATGACCTTGATAAAGGGTCAATCCTACCCGTTTCTGGAGGCAATTAAACACCTCAGCGCATATCTTGGGGCATTTGTGCTGAACTTGCATCAACTCTCGTTGTTGATAAAAATGCTCGGAGTTTATTTGCGGCTTCATTAAGAGCAGAAAGAAGTGCTTTACCTTCTGAAGTAGAAAGGGGATTAGCCATAGCCTTCTTTTCGTCAGTTAATGCAGAAGCAGCCATCATAGCAGGATTAAGTTTTTCTTCATCATCACCAAATCTCGTTAGTGTTAATAAAACCTTTTCTTCATCATCAGTATTAACTTTATCTCTACTTCTTTCTTCGGGATTTCTTCTCAAATATTCATCCATATTTTCATCAACAACATCGTCAATGTCTTCTTTAGAAATTGTTCGGCCTGTATAATCTCGTGTAGGCATTTGTCTATTTTTATAAACACTACCAGCCGTCTTTTCTTGTGCTTCAGTTAATGGTTTCATAGCCATTCTCGTAACATCAACTTGTTGAGGAGTCTTAGCCTTTCCACTTGTAGCCTTTGAACTTGGGTCAATATGACTACCAAGATGATTTGAAATTAAATTTCCAACTTCAATTAATTGCGTTAATACCGCAGTAACTTTATCTTCTCCTCTTGCATCTCCCGTAAAGTCCATAGTTACATCTGTTTTACTTTCCCAATCCATTTTACTCACCACTTAATCTAACAACAAGTTCGTCAATATCCTTCCAATCCATCTTTGCGATTGTATCGGCTGATGGGATTCTTCCCGCCGTTTGAATAGACGGTGTTTGGCTCTCAACTTTTACAAGTCCAGACTTCATTAACACATTGTCTCTATCAAAGACGGTTGTTTCTAAGGTCTTGACTCTCTCTACTAATTCTTTTAATAATAATGTCAATTCATCATCCATTTTATTCACCACTCTTAGGGTATATCATTTCTCTCAAATCATCATAAAGTCTTTCATAATCCTTTCTTAGTCTTGCGGCCAACTTTACTACCTTCACATTTTCTTCGTCATATCTCAAAATCTTTTTGTTTAACTTTTTGTCGCCCTTTACAACGCCTAATGTTTTCAACAAACGAATTAGTTCGGATAACTTGAGAAAATCGTGTCCAAAGTATTCTGTGGGGTCTGCGATATTTAAAATTGCCTTAACCTTTTTCTTCTGCTTTTTGTTAAGGGATTCAAGGATAAGACCAATATCCTCTTTAATAATAATTTCATCTTCTTCGCCAATGGCTACCAATAGATTGTCAAGAGATTTCTTTGTCTCCTTTTTGGGATTATACTTAATGTATTTTTCTCTCTCCACTTCAACGGGATTACCATCTTCATCACGAACTATTTCTCCAGAAATTGTGCGTTTTATTTCTTTAACCGTTCCCTTTTTCCAACCAACCATTCTATGAATATCTTCTTCGGTGTAGGTTATATCATTTTCTTTATCATCTGAAATTGCTTGAAGTCTTTCAGTTTCTCTATCAACCCATTCAAATAATTTTTTACCTGCCTTTGGTAAGTCTTTTGGAGGTTCTACCTTTTTATTAGGGTCAGGTTTATATTTAGGCTTTTTACCCATAGGACTTTCACGCTCAGGCACATCAGAAGGTTTAAGATATTCAACAGGAATAACTGTTTTGGTATTTAAAATACTACTTAAAATACCTTCCTTTTTATACAATTTAGTAAATGTAGAAAGTAAATATGAGGCTACCGTTTTACCAGCAACCTTTTCTTTTAATTGGTCCCTAATATCTGATTCAATTTTAGCAAGAGTATCTTTATCTGAACCTTGATATTTATTTGAAATATTTTGCCCTCGGATAACATCTCCAATAACAGAAATAATTTCGCTTTTATCTTCTTGGTCTTTACTTAACCTATTCATTAATTTAGAAACAGGAGGACCTAATCTAAATTGACGCTCTCCTTCTGCATCAACGAAAACACCTCTCTTAATAGCATCAATAAGTTGAGGTAAAATACGATTGTTAAATTTCTTGAGAATGTTGAAATCAAATGCCGTTCTTGCCGATTTACCACCCATAAGACCATCTCTTAAACCTTGAAGAAAATAAGCAAATTCTTCAGGTGCCTTATCTTTATCACTAATAAGTCCTGCTTGATTGTCTTCAAACATATCTCTATACAAAAGACCAACCTTAATATGATTTGTAGGATATTCTGGAATATTTCTCATAACATTTTTAATGTATTTGCTTTTTTCTAAAGGGTCTAATTTAATAAATTTTTCAGGAGAACCTGTATATCCAGATTCCTTTACCCAATATTTAAAAATATCTCTGGTATTTTCGTTATTATAAAAACTATCATTAGTTAAATCTAATCTCTCAAAGTTATCTAAGAAATTTCTTTGTTTTCCTTTAATTTCTATTTTTTGATTATCACCAAATCTAATTACTAAATTGGTTTTGTTTAAACTACTTCTCTTAGCAATATCTAATCCTAATGCTCTTGCTTGAACTACATTACCAGATAATCTTCTATTGCTTCTTGGTTTTTCATTATTCTCCTTTACCATTTGGTCGGCAATAGCGGATAAAGCAGTTTTATCTTTATCATTCATTTCTTCATCTTTAATAAATTTCTTCAATCTACCAATAGTTTCATCATTACCAATAGTAGGAGAACCAACCAAACTGAGCAATCTATTTAATTTTGAAAACGAAATGGAAAAATAAGAAGATTCAACCCACTCTCTAAACATTTTTGCGCTCTTAGGAAAAGAGTCTTCAAAAGAATCAAGTTTTCCCGTTTTTATTTTAGGCTTAGTTTTCCTACGCCTCTTTTTAGGAGTGGTGTCTTTTAATTCTCTTTTCTTTTCTTCTCTTTCAAGTCTATCTTTAAATTTGTCAAATTGGCGAATAATTTCCTCATCAGGAGTAGTAGTGTCTTGTGCTAAAATTGTTCCAAATAATTCTGTTAGTTCATCAACAATTTCATCTCTCTCATCAAGTTCTCTAACTGTTTCTCTATATTTAGGGTCATTTTCATCTAACAATCTTCTTTCTTCAAATCTGTCATACTTTTGCTTACTTCTAACTCTTGAGGTTTGAGCATAGCCTGATAAAGTTTCTAAATACTTTCTAAAATCTTCCATTAATTCTTCATCAGAAGTATTGTATTTTTCTCTAATTAATCTAACAATAATTTCAGATAATTTTTCCTTACGCCCTCCATCATTCCAAATCTTTTTTGCCTTTTTATCAATGGCACGAAAATCCCTAACTTTAAAAGGGATTTCTTTTAGAATGAGTTGCCAAGACATAATTAAACTTCCTTCATTTTCTTATTAAATTTTGGTCCACCCGTAATAAAACCAGGAATTGTTTGTTGGTTAATTCCCTCATTTACTGGTGGATGTTCCTGAACACCAGCAGGAACTGTATTAACAGTCTGCTTTGGTTCTTTTGGTTGTTGATTAACAGTCTTAGCCAATCGTTCAATTTGCTCTTTTGCCGCATTTAATTTTCTATTAATAATATCTTTATTCATTGTAATCACTCCATTTTAAGACGCTCTTGTAGTAGGTCTGCAATTTCATCTTCACCCATATCTCTTAAAATTTTAACAATTGCTTCAATAGTGCTTTTTCTTGTATCTGCTACTAATTCTCTATTGTCGTCTGTCATGGCTTCTTCTAATTCTTGGTCTGCACCACCCGCTACTTTAGTAGGAGGTTTTCTTCTAATTTCTTTCTTAATATTTTCCCAGTTCATTTTAACCAACTCTTCTTTCTGTTCTTCTATCTACATTGTTATTTGCCGCTTCTCTCGGTAATCCCATATTTCTATTAGGAGGACCAACGCTCATAGATGGTTTATTTCTCGTTGCTGGTGGGTTTTCTTGTGGTTTAGACCCTCCCTGCATCATCTGTTCTTGCATTTGTCCTAATTGTGAAGCATCAATATTTGTTCCTGCGTATGGGTCTGTTTCAATTTTTTCCCCACCGCCGACTCTTTCCATAGGTTGTTCGTCTTCCTTTGGTAAGGGCTTAGAATAAATAAAGTTTCCATCTTCATCCATATCAACTTCAAACCCAAGATTTTTAATTTGAGCCGCAATATTAATTTCAATTTCCCTTCTTCTCAATTCAGCCACATTGTCCTCTTCTTCAGAACGAAGTAGCGTTAAAGTCCAATCTGTAATTCCGAATTGTTTTAGAAGGAATGGGAATAAGTATTGATTATAGACATTTTGTGCTAATTCAACAGAACGATTAGTAACTAAAATCTGCATACCTTCGTTGTTTAAGCCACCGCTTGTAGCAGTATCTCCTTGAAAGATTTTACTAACTCCATAGAAAGCACCAATTCTATCTCTCAAATCATCCTTAACATTGATGTAGTCCATCTCTTTTAATGTGTTCATAAACTGAACCCATTCAATTGAACCTCTTGAACCGCCATCGGTTTCAATACCCATAATAGGAATATAGTGAGGGTCTTTCTCTAACTTTTCCTTAACACCCTTCCAATATTTAACAAGAGATTCCATGTTATTGGTTTGAACGGCAAGAATACCTCTTGGTGCTCTTGCTTTAGTATAAGAAGTATTGACATAATTTTCCATAGCAATAAGAGTAGTAATATGACTCCATAGCGTCAAAATAGGAGAGAAGCCGTAAAGTCTTGAGGGATTGTATTTGCTAAGATGAATAACTTCATCCTTTGTAAAATATTGGTCTTTTCCGTGAACTCTATTAATATAATGAACAGGGTGTAATTGACACGCACAAACAGGACACCTCGCTAATGGGTCGGTATCATAAATTTCTCTATGTGTAATACAAGTATAATGTGCTTCACCTCTATCTCCTTCCTCATCAACATCAATATACATAGTTAGTGGGTCGCCCCTATACATTTCTTTAATTTTATGAAGAACAACATTTCCTTTATCATCAAGATAATATTCCTTAACTAAGATTAAATATGCATCATCAGCAATATTTAAATCAGTTTCAATTTCTTTTAGAACATCAATTAATTTTTGTTCTGACCTGTTAATATATCCATCAAAGAATTTTTCAGCGTAATTAATTTGGTCTTGTGAGGGAACTCTCAAATCTTTAGAACCACAATTTCTACAAACATCAGTTTCTTTTTCATGCTTAGTATCACACTTATTACAAATTTTATAAAATGCTTTTTTCCATTCAAATCCTCTTCGGAAAATTTCAGTTTTTAATTGAGTAATACAAGTTCTAACAATGGTTGATTGATTAGCAACATCATAAAGAACGGGTCCGACAATGTGCTGAATATTTCTTTTTTCCTGAATGCCTAAATTATATACTTCCTTTTGGTTTGGCGTAGGAGTTCGTCGCTTAACAAAGTTCCCTAAGTAATCTCTAAGACCCATCATTCCACCCCACTTTCAAGACTATCCATCAGTTGCATTTTAGAATTATCATGGTATTTAACTACTACTTCGGGGTCAATTCCATATTTTTCAAATTCTTTTGGGCCTTGAGTAACAGAGTCCTTCCAATTTTCATACTTGATTAATTTAAAAATTTCATCAAGTCTCGGCTTAGCCCAATCTGCCTTCTTGAAGTTCTTCTTAATTCTAATAGCCTCCTGAATTAACTTACCCTGCGTGTGTTTCATTCTAAGGTGGGGGAGACACTTTTCAAGAACATGAAGAATATCATCCTGTTTGTAGAAGTTAAGCCTGTGCTGACTTCTGTTATTTTCTCCAACCTTTTGGTCAAGGTGTAAGCGGCCACATTTTAACTCTTTTTCTAATTCTTCAAAGAATGCTCTTCCCCTATTACCCGTAGCAATCATACCAATTCTTGGTGATAGCGAAGCATCCATTGTAATAAAACCATCAGAATCAATAAAGCCAGCAACATAAGAATACAAATCTTTTTTAATAATATTGTTAATTAAGTAATATTCACTATTAACTTTTGTAGCATTTATTTTCTTTAAAACCTTTGAAATAGATTGAGGTGTAGAAATTTTAGAATGAGAAGGACTTAATCTGGAATGAACTTCACTTGCTGATAGTCCCTGATTATTAGAAATAATTTCAAAAACACTTTTTTGAATCATATCTTTTTTTGAATCTCTAAGCGATTGATGTGGAATATCCTTTAATAACTTCCTTAATTCTTTTTTAGCCTCGTTAAAATTATTATGATAATTAGAATAATCAGTTCCATAATCTAAACTCTTTTTCTCTAAATCAGTTTCCCACATTTTACAACATAGTTCAATAATTTTACTTCTTGTTTCACCATCCTTAATGTTGTATAACTTTTGGATTTGTGTAGGGTTATGTCCCATTTTCTTAAAACCTAACTGATAAGGTTTTAACCAATAAATTGTATCTAAAGACTTTTGTAAATGTTGCTCATAAGCCGTAATTAAATGGTCTATACCTTTTGTCAAAGTGTCTCTTTGTGCACCCTTTAACTTTCTTCTCATAGTTCTTAGTTCTTTAACTAATGAAGGAATAGTCTTACCTTCAATCAGAGGTTCAACGGGTAGAGGGGCAATATATTTTGTAGCCTCAGTTAAATTAATATTTAATTCCTTAGAAATATTCTTAATAATATCAATTTCATTTCCATATTGTTTTACCAACCATTCGTTTATATTACCTTTTGATAATTGATTTTTTAGTTTATCTTTTACAGGTTTAACAGAATCGTCAAGAACCTTTTTTTGTTCTTCAACTCTTTTAACCTGATTGAGATTTTCTTCAAGTTCCTCAACATCAATAGGGTCTTCAGCCTTATAGATTAATACCATAAAATCCACCTCCCTTCTGCGGTGTTGTAGTAGGACTGTTAAATAGTCCACTACTATCAATGTCTAAAAAGGTATCGCTAAAGGATTTGGTTGCATAGTTAGCCAAAGCCAACGCAATAACAATATCGTCATGCGCCCCAACACCTTCAATTTTACCGTGAGCGTTAATTCCAAAAGCACCCAATTCTTGGATAATTTGATTAGAAACATTTCTTGATGTTTCGTTTTGCATGGGAAAAATAATTTTTCCATTGTCAATATTCATCTGTAAGTTAAGGATGATTTCTTCTTTTTTCTTTCTACTCATCGTGAACTCCTTAACAGGAAAATCAGAGATATTTTTTAGTTCCATAGCAAACGCCTTTGCGAATGTATTTGTTTCAATCATGACAATTTCTGGTTTGTATCTTCTACAAAGTTCCATTACATGATTAATGTGTTCTCTAAAATCAAGACCCTTTGCTCTAAGCATATGAACAACTTGTTTATTCATATCATCATCCACCTCTAAAACCATCATCACCGTATAGTCTCCATTTGATGAAATAGCAGGGTCATACCCTATGAAGTAGCGGTAGCCCTCCCTACAAACGCTCTCAAGCGAAGCATAGTCATTCTTACACGCTTTGATAGCATCAGGGTGGAAAAGCATAGTGTTGGTGCTGATAGGAACGCAAAGATATTCTCTTGTGAACTTGGATGAACCAATTTCAATCTTTCTCTCTTCAAGCATTTCAAGACTCCAACGATTAGGCCAAAGAGCCGTTCCATCAGGTTTAATCGCAGGGTATCTTTCTACATTGTAAGCGGGATTTTCTTCTAATTGCACGAAAATATCCGTATAGGTGAACGGAGTTCCAACCATTCTAAGAGAGGCGGTATGGTGTAGTGTAGGAATCATATCACCCCAAAACCAATCAGTAACTCTTTGAATAGCGGTCATGCTGAACTCTTTTAAAGGGTCGTCAATAATAATTTCTTGAGGGTGAAGACCACGAATTTGAGAACCAACAGAACGCTCAAGAATTTCATTACCGTTTGTTAAACGCATAGCACCAACCGCCCATCCACCTCTCGGTTTAAATTTTTTCAATTGGGGAATATTTGTGAACATACGGTCAATGTCTTTCATGTGAACCATTGTCTGTTTATGGTTTGAAGAAATGTATAGCATTTGATATGGTGGTTCTTGGAAACATAATTGATAAACACACCATGAATGGAAAAAAACAGATTTACCGTGGTCGCGTGAACAAATAATAACTGTGCGTGATGTGTTATTTACAAGGTCTAACCATTCTTGGTGAAAGTCTGCTAATTCATATCCAAGAACCTTTTCAAAGAAATAAGGAAAGTTTCCCTTTGACATTTCTAAATCCATTTCGGTTAGTAAATCCATTTAATCACCCGTATCGGTAGTCGCCTTCACCTGTTGAGCAAGGCATAGATAAATGTTTATAACACAATTTTTGTCCACAACGCCCACAATCTAAAACATATGGTCTATGACAATAATCACATGTTTCACCCTTTTCTTTACTTTTATCAAATTGTATTTGCATTTGTTGAGGAGAAGGGTCGTGCGTTCTTACTTCTTGTATTTGTCTTATTGAAGGAGGTTTTACTAACGGCATAATTTTTAAAATTTCCCAAGCCTTTTTCATAGCCTTATCTTCTTTCATACTTTCTGGAACATAAATAGCATAAGTTCTACCCTTCGCCTTGAGAGTATTATAGTGTCTTTCTGGTATATTTGGATGCTTTTCATCATTAGCACTTAGCGTTTCAAAACCCAATCTTTGATATTTAGCGAGTCTATTTTCTGAATCGTTTGACAAATCAAAAACAATAGGAATTTTTCTTTCTTCTGCTAAGTCTTTAATAAACGGCATTCTGTATTCGTCTAATTTAGTATTAAACCCTCTACCTTGATAGTTAGCATCCTCCCCATACATTTCAGGATGCTTACCCATTCCTCCTACTGTAAATGCCCCTGCATCTCCTATAACATCATCTAATACTGCTACACCTGCTTTAGCAACGAAATATCCAAACTCATCAACAATTGTCCAAATATAATTTTCATCGCTACTGAAAGTAAAATTAGCATCAGGTCTGCCTCTTGGTCTTCTATTAGCCTTCGGCCATCTATTACCTAATTCAATAAATTGTGGTTCACTTAACGGACCAACAACAGTAAAGGTTTCTCCACCTTCTTCAAAAGAATCTCCCGCAGGAACGGGATAGACTTCTGTTCTAATTCCCCTCATCTAAATAGCCCCTTAATTTTATAGATAATTTCGGAGGACAAACCAAATGTATTACCAATATCATTAAAGGAAGACTGTGATTTAACAATGTTGTAAATGTCTACACCATAAAGGTCAATGTTATGTTCCTTTCTAATTTTATTAATAACATAATCTAAGTCGTCAATATCTGTAATATCCTTTTCTGCATTGTATATCGTTAAGCCTTCCATTTTTCTAAGCATATCCGTAGCCTCTAACATAGCAATAGTTAAATCACCTGCTAACTTTAAATCGCTCTCCTTTAACAGTTTAACTAATCTATCATAGGCGGCTTTAGTCCCTCTTTCTCTATTGTTCTGATTAACCACATATGTCTTCCATGACTTTTGACCGAGAAGTGGTAAAAGTCCTCTAATAGTAACTTTCTTCTTTTCTTGCTCTCTGTTCCAAAATGAGAGGGGTTCATCACGGAATGTTTCTCTTTCCAATGCTTCCTCAGATTCGGTTAATTTAGCAATTTCATAAAGAGCATCACCGAGAACAATTTTTGCATCTTTTAATGTATCTCTTAATGAAAATTCATCTTCATTTGTTTTCACAGCAACCAAAGTCCAGAACTTAATGTAAGAATCTAATGCATCCTCAAATAGATTAACTAATCTATCGTTATAAACCACATCATCTGGATTTTCAAGAGTTCTTAACAATTCAGAAATTTTGTTGTAGTCGTTCTTATCTGCAATAGGTTCAATACCTTCAAGCATAGCCTTTTCTGCTAAGACGATAGGGTTTTTAGTAAGAATGATAGGTAAATCTCGGAAGCATTTATGTGAGAAAAATTCAGGTGTATCTTCAAGAAGAATCATAGAACCTGATAACGGGTCAATATAATAATCTACAATACTGTCAAGAATTTCTCTATACGCTTCAACTTTATTTTCTACGACTTGGGGTGATTTAGTAGGTCTTGGGACAACATCGCCGCCTCTAAAATATTTTGGGGTTCCCTCCTTTCCGCTTCTTGGTTTCTCTAACATAGGTGCACTTCTTAAATCAATTTCTAAAATATCAACTACATTACAGAAAAACTTTTCAGTATTCTCATTTACAAACTCAACAGCGTCAGAATATCTTGTAAATGTCTTATCTTTAATTACACCTTTATTAAAATAAGAAACAGTAATAGTTAAATCTTTAAACTTGTTAAAGTGGGATAAAACTGTTGATGAATCCATCATAGGCATGTAATATTCAGTAGCGTCTACTGAATAAGTATTTTTGTAACTATCAATAAAAGTATCAATTTCTTTATCTAATAGTTCCTGAATATCTTCTTGAAATTCATTTAAACCAGACAAATCTAATTCTTCTCTAATTAGTTCTAATGTTCGGTCTAAAATTCTTTCATTAATCGCATAAGGAACCTTTTTATTTTTTACCAAAATAGAAAATAGTGGGTCAATTTTAATATCTTCCTTCAAAGCATCTAATTCTTCTAATGCTTCAGCAAGTTCTTCATCTAAATTAGTATCAGTAGACCCTTCTATTTCACCTGTTTCTGGATTATAATCATAGGAAATTCCCATCTGGCTAACAATTTCTTCGTTAGGTAGTAAATTTTTATACTTTCTGGGAACTTCTCTACCGACCATATTTAAGAAATCTTTTAACAGCATAACACTTTTAGTTGAATCGGGATATTCTCTTGCAATAATTGGACTAAACTTTAGAATGTAAGATGGTAAAACGCCCACCTTAGTTAGTTCTTCTAATTGTCTTTGAGATGTTTCACTATATACACTCTCTTCTGATTCTGGGTTAGCCTCTACATTAGAATAAGTTCCACCTTGAAATATATCTTCCATAATATCCTTAACTACTTCAGTTAATCTAACAAATCCTCTTTCTTTATCTTCCCAATATTCGTAGTATTTTTTTCTCATTTCAGTTGGAATAGCAGAAATTTCTGTTAAACTTCTTTTAAGTGCAATTAGTGATTCAAAACTAGGAACCTCTCTATCTTTAAAATCTTCTCCTACTTCTGTATCAAGGCTCTCCTTAACCCTTTCAAGAGCAGTTAAAAATTCTGGTGATACATCAGTTTTAATAGTATCATTTGGTTTATATTTTTTTGCACTTTCAATTTCGGCTAAAATTTTCTCTTTTTCTTCTAAGGCTTTTAATGAAGGTTTAATTGTTCTGGTATCATTAACAATTCTAACAAATTCAGAAGGCATTTTCCAAATAGAAGAAGACATTCTATACTCTTTTAAAAATTTACCATCAAAAGTAAAACTATCAGAAATTAATCCATCTCTTCCACCACTTTCTAAATTAAAAAGTTCTGTCATTAGTCCATCATAAAGTCTAATATTATTCAAAATTATGTATAGTTGGTCTAATGTAATTTTTTCCTCTAATTTTTCGTTAATTAAATCCAACAAAACTTCTGTTTTTTCTCCTTCAAGTGAACCCTTACGAGAAATTTTTAATAGTTCCTTTCTAATTTTTCTACTAAAATTATTAATATCCATTTTAATCACCCAGTAAATCTCTTAATTTAAATTTGTATTCTTGAGTTTTGTCAGTAATCATTTTTTTGTTCTTCTTAACTCGTTTGTAATAAATTACTTCATCTTCCAGATTATTGACAGATTTAGATTCTTCCGAAATCACATATTTAGTGTCGCCCTCGGTGATAATACGGGGAGGACTTGGTATTTGTAAATATTTCTTGCTTATTAAATATTCCCTAATACCTGCTGACCGCCCCTTAACTTTAAGCCCCTGTCTCTTGTATCTATCTTCTGTATCTTCGGCAATATCAGAAATGTTTGTAATTAGCAGGCTAATCATATTTTCTGCTAATATAGCCAACAAATCGTTAATGACCTCCTTTAGATTATCTAACTCGGCTTTTACTTTATTAACAACTCCACCAATATCTTCTTCAAAAATATCCTCCTTAATGCCATACTCCAAGACTTCTAATCTATCCACATCTTCTAATCCTTCTTCCTTTGCCTCTTCAAGAATTACCTTATATAACTCATCAAGGGCATCTCTTAGTTTGTCGGCAAAATCAACAAAGGCGTTATTGTAGCGAGACAATTCTTCTCTCCCTAATAATCTTTTGAAGACGGTTAGTAAGGCTCTCATAGAGTCTACAAAAGTAGACTCACTATTATTACTAAATAATTTACCCGTAGGAATGTATTGTCTAAATTCACCGCTAACGGTATTAAGTTTATTTACTAACGATTCATAATCATTTTCGTCGGAACTAATGTAAGATAATACAAGAAGAGATAAAATACTTCTTGGAAATCTTGATAACCCAGACAAATTTTCAGAAGATAAAGCATAGTCAAGTTGTTTATAATCATCAAAATCAACATAATATTTTAAATCTGTATTATCAACATTTGAAAATCCAGATGTTTCCAGATAATTTTTGATATAATTTCTTCTCTCCTTTCCACTTAAACCGCTAAGTTCCTCATCTGAAATATCTGCTACCTTTGATTCAATTTGTCTTGATTGGGAAATAAACTGCCTATAATTTCTAACAAACGCTGGTCTGTCCTCATTTATTTGCCTTCTAAGATAGTCAAGGGTCTTATTAATATTAGATAAATAACTGTTCACTTCTCTTTGTTCTTCGGGTGTCCTTGAAGTTAAAGTTTTTGAAAGAATGGGTTTCATTTCATTTACTGATTGAATATCTGTATCTCCTATTGTAATAGTTCTGGAGGGGTCTTCATTTCTTCTTTCTTCTATATATTTAACTGCCCACAATGTCAAATATCTACCTTTAGATTTAGTCGTAGATTCTCCCTTTCTACTAACTTGAATTTCTCTAACAAGATTATCAATTCCTTTTGCGTTAATAATTTCATAAACAATATCAATGGATGGACCTTCTAAAGCAGAAATAAAATCGTTGCCTGCATTGGCTTTGTTAAGATTTGTAATTAAACCTCTTAAATCAGTAAGGGTAATTCGGTTAATTTTATCAGCAATATTAGGTGCCAAAAGAAGTTCTAAAGAACCCTTTTCAGCCATAACCATTTCGCCTTTAGTTTTTCTTCTAACCTTTTTGCTTTCCATGAAAGGCCTCTTAGTAGGTCTTTCCCCAGGTTTAGAAACACTTCTTTCTCTAACTCTATTAACTTCTTCTTCTATTTCTTGAATACCCGTTACGCTATATTTATACTTATTAGTAAAATAGTTGAAAACCTTTCTATCAACATTGTTAGTAACATCAGGGTCTAATCTTAATTTAAAAATTTCCTTGAGAGGTTCAGGATTATCTTTAGAAATTTCTCTACCAATATCTCTAACCCATCCACCTTTAGTGCTTGTAAATTGTCCTCCTGTTTTTTTATCAATAAAATAATGCAGGGCATATAGAAGTTCAACAGATGGATTAGAACCCATCTCATTGTATAATTGTGTTAAGGTTTCAATAGTCCATTCTTTATTTGTCTTACCCTCAATGGGAATATCAAATTTAATTCCAAATTTTTCTTGACCATGCAAAGGGTCTGAAGAACCAAATTCCTGATTAATTTTTTCTAATTCTTCAATGCGACTTTCAATTTCTTCTAATGATAAAGGCTTAAGTCTACTATTAAGCATTGAATAAACTACTTTATCTTGAACGGGCTTACCCGCTTTTGCGCTCTCTAATTGACTACGCAAATCAGTAATAACTGTGTCTAAAGACTTTGCCGCTTGTTCTCTTTCTGCATCTGTTAATGATTGAATTTCTTCCTTAGTAGGAAGATTATTTTTCTTAAACCTGCTGGTAATATTACCAAGTTTTGATTTAAGAATCAACATTTAATGCACCTCACAATTGAGATTGCACTAAAATCATAAGAGCGAGAAGAGTAGGTAAGATAATTAAAATCTTTTTCTTATACTTCTCAAGACCTTCAAGAATTTCCTCAGCATCTTCTCCACTAACTAATCCTAAGTCCTCAGCAATATCAAGAGCATCCTCTACTAAATCCTCTACATCTTCAATTGTTTCTTTAATTTCTTCTTCTTTCATTTTTTATCACCTTTTTTAAATACGGCCTTTCCTTCTTTAACAAGTTCAATTTTTGCTCGGCGTTCTTCAGCATCCATCATGTGCATATGCTTTTGTGCTTCTCTTGCTAATTCTCTATCAAGTTCAGCCTTTGCTTCCATGACCTTTGTTTGAGATTCAATAACTGATGGATGAAGTTCCGTTTCAGTTTGTTGTTCCTGCTTCCAAAGTTCAAGCATTGTAGCAAATGCTGGTTGAGCCGTTCCACCAATAATTGCAATAAGAGCAATAAAACCCTCAATATTTGTAAGAACAACTTCGGGCTTTAAAATACCCATAGCCACAACTGCACCTGAAGCAGCCAACCATAGATAAACTGCTGGTAGGGCTGTCCATTTAATCATTCTATCATTTACGCTATCTTTATGTCCGTCTTTTACCATTTTACATCACCTGTGTTCCAGCACCAATAGTAGTCAATATAGCCATTAATCCAAGTATAACCTTTTTCATTAAATCAAAACCCTGTCCGATTACCATACTTTGAGTATCTATTGATGAGGCTAACTCAGTTAATCTGCTACTTAACTCTAACTGATTCTCACTTAATCTTTCAATTAATTCATCGTGTTTTTGAATTTGTTTTTCCATAATGTCTAATCTAATATCTTGTATATCGTCTTTTGCCATGTTATCACCTATTCTAACTTATCAGGGTAATTTTCTTCAAGGTATTTTTCAACGCTTCTTCGGCCAACTGAACCCTTAACAAATCCAAGAGTTTTTAATACTGCTTGCATAGCCTTTCGGACAGTAATTGTATCTTGGGACTCAGCATACCTATCAATTACCTCCTTTTGTTCATCAGTCAAATCTTTTTTAATTATATGTTCCCAACTCATGCTAATCTCTCCGCTACTGAATCTCTAATCTCTGTCCATACTTCAGGATATTTTTCAATTAAAACTTTTTGAATAATTTCCACTTGTTGAACCACAACAGTTTCTTCTCTTTTGTGAACTAACTGACCCTTGAACTCAAGCATATACTTTAGAGATTCTCTAATTTCCTTAGCCAACTTTGTAAGAGAATCAATTTGCTTTGTAGATAACTCCGTGTTATCTAATAACTCATTCACCTTATTTTGTAAAGTATTTACATTTGTAGAAAGAATGTCTACTTCGTTTAAATCAACACGAGCAATTTCTAATGCACCGTGTTGTTGAACAATTGGTTTCAAGTGTTTTAGAATGTGTAATTGAACTTGGGCTTCAGAACAACCAACAATTTCAGCCACTTCAGCAACTTTCATTTCATTATTATGAATGGCTATTTCTAAGTCTGCTCTATTTGGGTGTGTGCATAGAGGGCAACGAGGATTAGAACTTTCGTGATATTCCCCCAAATGATTCTGTAAATGTTTCTTTGAGGTTCCAGCCCACCAGCCCTTTTGATTATCTAATTCATCACAGGTTAGATTACCTGCAAGAATGTCTTCTTCGTGAATATCACGGTCTGGGTCTTGACAAAACTTACAGGACTTTCTAACCTTTCTTGACATATTATCCCCTCGTTAAAAATCTTCCAGCGTCAGGTGCCATAGTCCCGTATCTATTTTGATTATTTGCTTGTCTCTGTGTATCTATTTGTGATTTAATTCTTTGTAGGTCAGCCATTGTAATTTTTCTTTTATTCTGGTCATAAAAATTTTTAACGGCACCGCCAAAATAACTATCTCCTTCTTGAGTAAAACGATTTTTTTCCTTTCTTTGGTATTCCCTATCAGTCTGTTGAAAAAATCTCTTTGTCTCCGAGTTATCAAATTTAATACGATTTATAAAACGATTAGCAGCAGCAATAATGCTCTTCTCTTCGTCTACTTTAAGAATATCTGACCATGATTTAGGTTCAGCCTTTAATGTAAGACCAGCAGATGCCGTTCCATCTTTGGCCTTTGGAGTTTGATATTGCTTAATGTCCTCTCCTAAATTTTTCAAAACATTTCGGATAACAGCATTAAGAGACTTATTGCTTGCTGGGAATCTTAACTTAACCGATTTAATTTCCTCAATATTTGCAATTCTATCATAACCTTTAGCAAAACTCAAGAGGGCTGCTTCTTCTTTATTTCTAATAGCATAACTCTCTTCACTAAATGCCGCATTAAGTCTATCTTTTACTGGTGCTCTTTGCTTACCAGCAGGATAAATATTTGGATTTTGTAAAACCTCAATGACCTTCTCTTGAACACTTTTAATTTGTGCTAATTGTGCTGGACCTGTTGAGATATTATACACAGCAATTTGTGTATCATCATCAATTTTAATTTTATTTACTGCATCCTTAGCATCACGAGCAATGGCTAAAATTCCACCCTTTCCTGTTTGTGTAGTTCCTTCACCTGTAATTGCTTGCCAAAGAGGAGGTCTTGCTTTACCTTTCTTTTCATTATACCATTCCTTATTAGTAGTAGCCATTTTACCCTTAAATCCTTTTTTATTTTCTAAAGCCCATTCTGTATATTCGTTATATGCTTTAGTTCTGTAATGACCATACATTGTTCTCTTAACAACATTGGGCTTTTTAGGGTCGTCTGTTTCTGCAAACTCAACAATAGTTTCAAATGGAATATTTCTTGGATTCCACTTAGGGTTTTTTAATGTGGCAAACATACCTTCAATAGCAATATCTAATGCTTCAACATGCTCTGTTTCAATAACATCCCCGTCTAAAATTTCTTCAATGGATGCGATTAAATCACCAAGACCTTCAATACTTCTTGCACCATCACGGGCATATGTAGCATCACCGTGTTCCATGACCTGTTCTAAGACAGTTTTTGGTTTGGGGTCTTTTGCAGTTCCACCGACAATACCCCAAGCATCGCCTTCACTCCATTTTGTTTTCCAAGCATTGTAGGCAGCCTTGATAGCATTCGCATTAATACTTTGCGAAACATTATCAAAGTCTGTGCCTTCAAACTTACTCATCAATCATCACAACCGCACTTGCTCTTTTTCTTTTCGCAACCGCAACCGCCATATGTAATATTGTGAACGGCTGGTGTAAATCCTGCATTAGAAGTCATTCCTACTGCCGCTTGTCCTCCAACCTTTAAAATTGATTGCCATGAATTATCAACTTCATCAAATGATTTAAATTCTTCTCTAAAGTCTTCGTCAAATTCATCCGTATCTTCAAAATCAATTCTGGGTGCATTTTCCATTTCTTCTTCAAATTCACCCGTTTCTTTTTGACCAAGTTTTCCTAATCTTAAAAGATAGATAATATTAAAATGATGTAAAGCATTACCAGCAATTAAGGCAATAAGGTCATTATCTTTGACATATTCCATAGCGACACGGGCGATGTTATCCTTAATAGCAGACATTTCAACCTGTCCACCTTCTTGTTCTAAGTTAAGGTCAATTTTAGTATCACTAAACATATCGTTAGTAATATTATTAATAATTGAATCTATTTGACTAGTAGTTTTTGACGCAAACAAATCTTCCCAAAGACCATTTGATTCCATTTGTGATAATGGTTGGAATAACTCTTCAGGAGACATTTCTTCAGGTTCATCGTCAATGTAGGAATCTCTATCTGCCGTCCTTCTAATAGTAATAAATGCTTGGTCTAAAATAGAACTAATAATTTCAGTAGAGGATTTAAGTCCTGCCTGAGTTACTTCTTGATAAGCCTTAGAGTTCATTAAATTATAGACACTACCTTCATCAATAATTTCGCTTAACTCTTCGCTGGATAATCCTGTATTTTCACCAAGTTGAAAAATAGAGTCTAAAAATTCCTCAATCATTTTTTCAGTTAGTTCCTTAGCAAACTGCATAGAACTTTTTCTGAATTGTTTAAATGCCCCTGTATCTTCTTTGTATTTGTAAGGCATTCCACCTCCAGGCCCTCCTTCGGGTAATTCTCCTTCACCTTCAATACCTCCTGATAATTGTTCCATTAATCCTTCAAAATTATCATTAGTAGTAGCAAACCAATTTGCTAAATCTGTTGAAGGCATCTCTTCTGTGCCTGAACCTCTAAACTTTGAATAATCTTCTTGGTCAAAGCCCTTTCCTTCTCTAAAGGTAGAACCATCAGGTTTTCTATAACGACGACCATATTGATATTCATCATCATCTGCTTTTAAAATATCTTCCCACATATTTATTCCTCATCAATTTTTTCAAGGGATTTAATAACTTCCAAAGGCATACCCAAGTTTCTACCTTCTTTAATAAATGCCTTTAATGCATTTTTCCAATCACTAATATCTTCTTTTGAAATGGTTTTCAAATAATCCTGCCAAGTCATTTTATCTTCTCCTTAGAATTTCCCAACTTTTTTTCATACTCCTACAATCCTTTAGAACTGTAAGAGATTCAACTGAAGCCCTTTTAATTACTTCAGCCATTGCTGGAAGCATATTGGTTGGAACTTTATCTAATCTAAAATATCTACTGGACACATTATTAACAGCAACAACAACATCACCGCTACCTCTAATACCCTTTAACTTTTCTAATAGTTCAGCAAAATCTTTACATGGAATTTGATAAACATTAAGGGTGTTGATAACTCTTTGACCAACATCCGTTGAAGCACCTGTTAATTGTTCCTTAACAACTTGCATAAATCTATCTTTTGCTTCCGCACAACAATCACCATAGGCAACAGTATCAGGTTCGTCGTAATATTGCTCAAACCTATTTTCGTCGTCTTCCATAGAATATGCGAATTTCATTTACTCACCCGTAATTAAATCTTTATTTTGCTTCTTCTCTTCCTCATCTAATCTTTTAGATTCGTGGTCAAACCATGCGTCAAGTAATTTACATCTCGTCATATTATCACCTAATAGGGTTTTGTCCAAAGACTTGCCTCCTCAATTCTACAAGCATAACACATATCCGAAATTTTGGTGCATCTTGATAGACAAGTTTCAGTAGATGAACCTTCTTTAATTATTTCGCACATCATGTTCCCTCATATCTTTGACGATTAAACTTCTTTATAAGAATTACTATTTCTTCTTTTGTGATTTGGTTTGTTGGGTCTGCGTTTTTCGCTTTTCTGACTCGGTTCTCCAGATTTGCGTTTTATGGGTTTTCGGATTTTATTTTTGTTAGGCATATGTTCACCCTTGACTACCCATTCTCATCCACGGTTTCTGAATTAAAATATCTGCACAGTTGTTTTGTAGTAAGGCTATCCAAACTTTTCTGTATGAATCCATATAGGCTTCATAGTCTTTATCTACTAAATTTTTTGCTGGTGTTGTAAGTGTTGTAGTATAGGGGTATACCCATTCCTCATAAAATTGCCAGCCAACAAAATTTCTATCTGACCATTTATCTAAAGCATCTACTATCTCTTCACAAGAACCACGAAAGTTTAAACCATATTTGCTTGCTTCTTCCCATAACTTTGATAGTCTCTTATATTCCTTCACGGGGTCTCCCGTTTTATTTAATTCTGCCATTATATCATCGTAAAATTCTCGTTTTCCCGTAATATTGTCTTTCCAATCATAAATCATATCAAGAAAATCATCATCAGGAACAAAACCAGAAGTGTTTAGAAATGTAGGCTCACCAATCATTCCATCACCAAAACGATTATTTTCAGCCCAATATGTTGCCTCCTCTACAATTTTTGCTAATAATTCGCAACATTCTTTGTCGTCTTTTTCTGGTTTAACATAATCTCTACTTGATGTTCTCTGTCCAGAAATTTGGATATTTTTTAAAATATCTCTCCAAGATTTACTCATTCTATTTTCTCCTTAGGGCTTTCTTAACTTTATCCTTAATTCTCTTTGCTCTATCTTCAGGAGATTCTTCTTCAAACCTTTTCATTCTTTCCTTAGCATCAGCGTAGGATTCTGGTTTTTTAATATATTGCAGCGTTGGCTCAAAGGCTTGTTCATTTGCTTCTAAGACCCTCATCAATATACCTGCTGCACTACTTCCCATAGAATTAAAAAATTCATCTCTTAATGTTCTATGTCTTTTACTGCCTCTTTCTGATAAATGCTGCCTAAAGTTTTTTCCAGGCTTATCCACATTGGGGTCTAACCCTAAAGCATTTAATCCTCCTCTCATTATATTTATCCACATAGGGGCATAAGCCTCTTTCATTTCTATTGCGAATTGTTTTCTATATCCATAAACTGCTTGTCTATCACTATAATGTTGGTCAAGTTCTCTATAATTAGTCTCACCCTGTTCATCACGAGCAACACTTTCATAATTTACTTTAGTTCGGGACTGAACAAGTGTTACAATTTCTGTAAATGCTATATGACTTGCAATTTTATTATTTCTTTCAAGAACCTCATTAAAAAGTTGCCTCTTAGGTTGAACAAATTCTCCCTCAACTCTATATAAATCAGGTCTATTTATTAAAAATTTAGTTTCTTCATCTACAACTTCTTTTATTTTTTCTTTTATGTCGTCATATGTAAATTGGTGTATAGTTTCATGTAAGTCGGCATCTAAAAAATCATCTAATCCTATCATTCTATTTAAATTTACATATGTTTCTTTGGTAGTGGGGTCATACCAAGCACCTGCTTTATTTTTTCCGTAAAAACCAACATTGTCGGCCTTAAGGATATTTTTCCAAGTCATAGTAATCACTTATTTCTACTGGCTTTACATTGTTCGCAATAATTTAATTGTCCTTGTGGGTATTTTTTCTTTTCATAAAATGATAATTTTTTACCACACATAGCACATTTAAATCTTGGTTGGTCGGGTTTTTTTTCTCTAGTTTTTCTACCTTCCTCTCTTGCCTTCTTTTGTGCGGCACGATACCTTTCGTATCTTTTCTTCTTATCTTCGTCTTTTAAAATTTCTTTCCAATTCATGGTGTTCCCTTCCTTCTTTTGTATGTTTTACAAGCGGCACAAGTAGGGCGGCATCTTCTCTTTCTTCCCTTTGAAGCATCTTCTCTTCCACATGGTCTTGTCCCTCCTTTCTTTCCACATGAAGAACAATCAATCCATCCTCTTTGCGTTTTACCACCCTTCTTTTGCTTACCGCCTCTTCTTGAAAACCATCCGTGGAGTCCTTCGTCTTTTTCACGCTTGAAGTTATCTCCCGACTTCTTTCGCTTTTTCTTTTTTCTCTTCTTGCGAGCCTTTCCCTTTTTACGGGTGCGACCTCTCCCACCCTTATTTCTCTTAAGAACTTCTTCCCAAGATTTTCTGACAGAACTTTGTAATTCATAATTAACTACGAATAAACAACCTAATAGAAGTAATTTAGTTATGTTAAACATAATATCTGATTTAAAAAATTTGTTAAGTTTTTCATCAATAATAAATTTTGTTCGTGCTTTTCTTATTAAATGCCTGACTACCCCATCATCAACTACTTTTAACAAGTCTTTTAAAGAAGGAGGGGGAACATCAGCGTATTTAAATTCAAGTTCAAAATCATTTATTATTTCAATACAAACCATTACTATTTCTGTAATAATTTCTTCTTCTGTAGGGGTTGAAATTTTTAATTTATAGTATTCAGTTCTAAATTCTTCGGCTAAACCATCTAAAGTTTCTTTCATATCTGGATGGACTTGAATTAATTTGTCATAAAAATTAGGCAAAGCCTTATCAAGAATTTCACTTATAATTAGTGAATCTTGCTTGATAATTTTTTGCCATGACACCTAAATCACTCCTTCAAATAAAAGTCTCCATATTCGTGTTCGGCTAACCAATCACCGTGGTCAAGTGCATCACTAATTACATAGTTTAAAAATCTCTCATCAAAGTTTTTCATCTTCTTTCCTTCCTCAAGGAAATTTTTCATTCCAGCAGCACCGCCTTCTTTCTTTAGAATTTTCTTTAGGAACACAACATAGAGATTATATTTTTCCGTTTTAACGGCAGGTAGTTTTGCTTTAGATAATGTATTTTTAGAAAAGGTGCCGCCACGGTGAGTTCCAGAAGATTCTCTTGTAAATGTATAACCTTGCATTGCAAGATATTTATGCCAGATTGTTGAATAATTATCAACAGTTTTTAAATAAGCATTAGTTCTTCTTTTAACCTGATTTTCATTAATTAGTTTAGCAAGTTCGCCATCCTTTTCAACTTGTTCAACTAAGTTATCATCAATATAATTCATAAGGTCAATTTTATCAAAAGAATCTTTTCCTTTAGAAAATTCTAAAATTAATTTTTTAACTGACTTGTGTATAACATTTTTAGTCCTGCGACCTTGAGAACCGCCCTTTAAAATGTCTTTCCAACTCATTGTTTTCCCCTCATTTGATTTTCCTTTGAAGTTTTATCATCATCAATTGGTCCACCCTTTGCCCAAGTATAGCAAGTTCTATCTTTATGACATTTGAAATGATGCATCCAACAGTAGCCTAAATCGCCCTCCAAAGGCATACATTTTTCCATGCGAGGTGAAATATCAAAGGCTACACAATTACTACAAAGAGATTTTTTAGCAACTTCTGGTGTGGTATTCCAATGGTCTGCGGCATCAACCCAATAACTATCATCCTCTAAATTAAGAGGACCATACTTAATGTGTTCAGCCTTAATAGAAGCATCTCTATTTTTAGTATTAAGTTCTAAATCTTGTGTTGCTCTTGGACAAGCGAGTTCTTTTAAAATAATTTCCCAATTCATATTATCACTTCTTTTTTGAATTGCCCCAATTCTTTGCGCCGACTTTGCGACAACGAACTAATGCGCCTGAGGCATATGCTGAAGGCCACTTCTTATAGCGTGAGCGAACCTTGTTATAACAAGCATCACGCTTAACTTTTTTCTTTTTCTTATAAGATTTAGTTCTTTTACGAGTTTTTCTCTTAAGAATGTCTTCCCAACTCATTTACTCCAACTCCTTAAATAAATCCTCTAATACTTTTTTAAAAGTTATTAAATCATCCGAGTAGTCCTTTCCACTTTTAACATTATATTCTAAAGGCTGAAGCGTTTCATAGACTTGTCCAAATAAATATTCTAAACTATCCTCACGAGTATATTCCTTGATTAACCTTTTCCAACTCATTGACCCTCACCCTCACTTTTAGTAGACCACTTATTACTAAATAAAGGATGCCTTTCATAATTAGCATTTAGATAGGCAACAACCTTTTCCTTAGATGGTGCTGAGAATTTAAATTTCTGCAAAATAGCGGTGTAGATTGCTTCAAATAATTTACCTTCTGCAATCATAGAATCAGTCATTGATTCCCAAGAGTCTGATTTCTTAATAAGATATGTAGGTTTTCCACGGCTCGGTCTACCATATACTATACCATACCCAAAACTTTTTGCCATTGGTATAATTTTAGTAGGGAATGTAGTCTCTAATTTATGTTTAATATATCTGGTAGGCTGACTTGAAATAGTATTACTTACTTTACCATCAACTGAGTGTCTTTTAATATGCTCGGCTTTTAAATTATCAATAATATGCTGCTTTAAATCGTCAGTAAAAATTTTATCTTTACCTTCAACAAATTGTCCTACCATTTCCTTAATAGTCTTTTCAACTAATCTTCTTGCCTCAGTTGCTTTTGATTTTAATGTAGAGTCCCAAGATTTTTCAATAGGTAAATATGTATCACCATAAACTTGAGCATTTAGTGTTGGGTTCCATTCACCAACAACCCTCGCTCTTTGTTTAGTTGCTTTAATATATCTTGGAACTTTTTGGTCCATATATTTACTTCTGCCCCCAACGATTCTTAAATCCTTTATTGCTTGTGAGACATTAATAGTGCGTTGTTTATTTGATATATCAGGTCTATCTTCTTGTAATTGATTGTCTAAATTATCTATTAAATAATTTCTTAAATTTGAAACGGTAAAATCCTGACTTCCCTCAAAAAATTTATCAATTAATTTTTTCATAGAAGGCCAAACCAATTTAGCAGACTTTGAAGTGGTTGCTTTAAAAATACTTTCCCAAGACATTTTATCCCTCCTACATTGGTCTTATTAATTTAGAACTTTGAAGCATTGTTGCTATTTTTTTTATTCTACGCTCCATTTCCCTAACTTTCATTTTATCTACTGAAGGAATATCTTTAAACAAATCAACTAATTCTAAAGCATCATTTATTGATTCTCTTGCAAGACTAATATTAACATTTCTATGTCTTACTTGTTCCATATCTGGAATCTCTCTCACCATGAATTTATCCCGACCTACTCTTCTTTTAGCCTCTTCCATTTCCTTTTTTGCTCTGTCTCGTTGTTTAGGTGTGTAAAACTTTGGGTCGTCATATATGCTATATTCTTCAACCACTTCAAAATCGTTTTTTAAAATATTTTCCCAAGTCATATTTACCCCTCAATAAAAATCCTCAAATAATTCTTCTAACTCCTTTAACTCTCTTTTAATTTCTTTAAGTTCTGGAGAAATTTTATACTTATTTTCTTCCAAAAAAATAAAAGTTAAAGCACTAACTATTCTTTCGTGAAGGTTTTCAAAAATATCAATTCCTGGAACTTTATCTGCATACGGGCCAAGTCTATCTCTTAGGTTAGGAACTTCAAAATCCGAAAGAACCCTGTCTTTAGCACCACTATCTTTGGGTGCAGGTAATTGCTTTCTCTTGATGATACTTTCCCAACTCATACATATCACATCGTTTCAATTAGGTGTAGCATATATTTAACTAACATTTCTAATTCAGCATCTGTGATATTTTCAAATTGTTCTCGTCGTGTTTGTGACCTTGGATTAGGTTCCCCTCTTGGTCCAGGTTTTAATGAAGTGTCGTCAGTAGTCTCATAAACTCGTGCTATTTTAGATGAGATTCTTGCTCTTTTTTGAACAGACATTCTTCTAACTCTATCATTAAAATAGTTAATGGTTTTATTATCTGAAAGTCTTCTTGATATACCAGCCTGCCCTTCGGTTGGATACATATCCTTTAATTTTTTATTTAATTTTCTCGCCATCTGAACAGGTAAATCTGCATCTACTAAAAGTTGAATAAACTGGTAATTTGTTATACCATCTTTTAAAATATCTGTCCACGTTTTTTCTTTATAATTTTCTGACAATTTAAACTCTCCTTGTCCTCTTCTTTTTCTACCTTTAAACAAATTCTGAATTTCTTTTAATACCATTTTTAGACGACCCTTTCCCGAATCTCCAGATGTTTTATGCGAAACTGTTGTAACGACTGTTTGTGCATCAACATCATCTTTTTCCTCAAGTCTTCTAACTTTGATTGTTAAATGTTTTCCCCCTTCTCCCTGCTCAACGATACTGAACCCATTTTCTTCTAAAAATTTGGATAGTTTTCTCATTCCCTTCTCTTTTTTCTTCTTTTGAAGTTCATCAAACCAATTCATAATTACCAATCCCTACAAGCCATACATCTTGCGGAATAGTCTCCCCCTTTACAAGACTTACAATTATGTCTTGCCCTAAAGTTTCTCTTTCTTCCAGTATTTCCGCTTTTACCAGTAACTTTTGCATTAGGGTCGCCCCAATGAACACGCTTATATCCACCTTTACCGTTAGGAACACAAGCCATGTATTTCTTAGAAGCACGAGAAGAAGAAGTTTTACCTGTTCGGCGGGTGCATTGTCCTCCACCCTTCTTTTTCTTTGCCTTCTTTCTCTTTTTTCTCGCCTTCTTTCTTCTGCGAGGTTCTTTCTTAAGAATTTCTTCCCATGACATATAATCACCTTAACTTAAATTGAAAACTAAATCCATTTCCTCGTGGAATTCTACTAACAACATCAATATTATAAAATTGTTCAAGTTCTGCATCAGTAAGTCCTTCTATAACATCTCTTGCCCTTTCTGGAAATCGTTCCCAATCCTTTGTAGGAATATTAACTTCATAGTCTGAAGACCGTATTTTTTTGGGTGAACGGTTTCGTCGGGCGTAATGGGCGGCATAAGAATAACCATCATCTTCATCTTTTTTGATTTTATTAGCATAACTTTTATCTCTATACTCTAGTTCCCATTGATTGTATTTCGCCCTGCCACCTTCTAAAGCGACCCTAACATAAGGGTCTAAATATTTTTTTGCAATACCTCTTTTTCTTGTTGGTTCGTTAGTATTTCTACGAGCCGCCGTAGCGTCAAAGGGTCTTTTGATAATATCTTCCCAAGACATTTTAATCCCTATCCGTAAATGCGCCTCTACTTCTTACTTCGTGATAGCCTGTATTTTTACAATGGTCGCAACCCTTTCCCTTACACTTAGGACACTTAACCTTAGCCTTTTTCTTTAGTTCTTTAAAATCCTCACCTGTAATTTTATCCTTAGGTTCAGCCGCTTCTGCGATTTTCTTTTGTTTAGGAGAAAGTTCTGCTTTCTTTGCACATTCTTCGCATTTGCATCCCATTTTTTCAGTGCAATTGGATTTTAAAATATCACGCCAACTCATGTTGCTCATTCCGTTATTTATTTAACTATTATATAATCTTATCGTGATTCAAATATGTCCTCAATTTCTATCATAATGTCTGGAGGTATGTTGTTTAGGTCTAACTTTAGAGATAATGTGGTAGCGATATGCTTTCCTGATGAGAAAAATATCTGAATCCAACAGGTCTGGGAAGTAATTTCTTTAGTATAAATAAATAGACCCTCTTCTGCACCATCAGCCATTGGTGCGGAAACTTCTACATCAAGAAAATTTTGCCCTTTGTATTTATCAATAGTCTCTAAAATTAAACAACAAGTTTCATTATCTAAATTTTCAATAAAGTGTGTTTCTAAAGATAAGCGTTCAGACTCATTTATTTCATTAGCAGGCATTCCTTCATAATAACCATTAACATAGAATTTAGAATATTTAGTTTCCCTAACTGGGTTGTCCATATTAAATTTATCAGAATAAGTAAATTTCATAATTTTATCTGCAATTTTTTGAACTTCCTCACGGCAATCTGGTTCTTCTGGTTTGACATAGTTCCTACCTGATGTTTTCTGAGAGCCAAATGTAATAGATTTTTTAACATCAGAATTAAGGTAAGTTTCGTAAATAGCATTTAGTTTTGTAGTAATAAATGGTGCAGGGTTAGGGTCGTTAATGTGTTTCTTAAGTTCCAGTTCTGCTTCCAAGAATGGTTCTAGCAAATCATAAGCATAAAATTCCACTTTACCCTTTCTGTTTTCCTTTATTTTGTCTAATTCATATAAAATAGAATCATTCCAAAGCGAAACATTTGCCCTAAATAAATCAGTCCAATTTGGGTAGTCACCATAATATGAACTAAATCTTATTTTATCGTTTAAGCGTGTGGCATATGGGCCAGAATAAGGGCCTGGTTTAGTATCTAACATAGCCCCTATAATACTAAGACCTCCAGCCCCTACATTAATGGTAGTTCCATCACTACGAGTATAAGGCTTTAAGCCTTCCTTTCTATATTTGAAATTTCTTCCATATATACCATCTGTATTTTGCTCTACATCCATCGCAAGAATAGAATCTCTAAGTTCGCATAAAATTTTGTTATCTACATTTTCAACATCATTATCAATAATAAGCGTAGCATTTCTATCAATAGCACTAATCATTTTATTAAAAATTCTATGGAGTTCTCTCCACCATTCCCTACAATCTTCATCGTCCTCATCGGGTTTAACATAGTCCCTACTGCTTGTCCTTTGTCCGCTAATTTGAATATTTTTCTTTACATCAAAGGTTTCTCTAAGGTAATCGTCGTAAATTTCAATAAGTTTTTGTGTGATTAAAGGATTGCCATTAATTTTTAAATAATCCATTAAATCTAATTCAGCAGTATGGAATTTTTTTACTAATTCTAATGCTGCGGCAGGGCTATAAGTCTTAATATCCTTTGTATTTTCTTCAAGTTGAATAAAAACTTCTTCTTTTATGGGAGTTACATGTGCATGTAATTTTAAATGAAAAACTATTGATGGGGTATAATCATCAATAGATGCGGAAAAATCAAGCATTTCTCCATGTTCTCCCATATATTTTAAATATCCTTTTACTACGGAATAAAACCGAGTAGGATTTCTAAGAATTTCTTCCTTTCTTTCGCATAAATACTCATTAGTTAAATTTTTAAAATTAATATTATCAAGAGTGTCGGAGGAATACTCACTATTTACCTCTAAAATCATTCTTTTTATAATTTTAATTAAACCATTCCACCATTTAAAACAATCTTCATCATCTTCTTCTGGTTTTACATAATCCCTGCTTGAAGTTTTTTGAGAGCCGATTTGAATTGTAGACTTCTCTAAATTTTGGCTGTCTTCCCAATCTCTAGATATTCTAACACATATTAATGAAAATGTGTTAAATTTTAGTTCGTGACCAATATGTTTTCCTATATTTGAAAGATTATCTTTTCTTTTATAATCAAGTTTAACTCTTTTATCATAAATATATTTGTTATTAATAGAAATATGAATTTCTAAAGTAGGAACTCTATCTAATAGATTTAATTCATTAGAATTGCAAACAAATCTTACGAATCCCGAAGTGTGTTTGCCAAATCTTATTACAGCCTTGTTAATTTTTTTACTATCATAATCACTATATCGGTTAATAACAGTGGGTTTTAAATCAATTATTTCTTGCTTTTTTTGACATAGTTCATCATTAGTAAAATAGTCAATCGGGCCTCTAAATCCTGACCTTCTGTATTTATTTCCGCCCCATTTTTCTAAAAGTTCATCACACATGTCCATTAAATCTATCCACCATTGACTACAATCTTCTTCTTCCTCTTCCACATCTGGAACTTCTTCATCTTCGTCAGGCTTTACATATTCACGGCTTCCTGTCCTTTGGCTACTAATTTGTATATTTTTTAAAATATCTTCCCAATTCATCCCATCGCCTCCTTCATATAATTCACAACATTAACGGCAATTTTCTTATAACTTTCAAACTGTATTTTACGATTTAAATCATACATAGCATAACTTGTTGGTCTTCTTGTTGATGCAGATTGAAAAAATTCTACATCAATTCTTTCTCGTGCGGTAGAGTCTAATGAGAAATACATGGAGTAGGAGTTATCATTTCCAAATCTTGAACTTGGTTCAGGAACATCTACCCATAAAGTAAATGTGACTCTTTCTCCTGGTAATATTACCTCCGATTCAAAATTTAAAGTCTGAACTCCAGGTTGTCTCATCATGGTCGTTCTGCTAAATTTAATACCTCTTTTCAATGGACACCATAATTTTTCATTAGTGTAGTCCCTGAAAGGTGGTATATCCATATCTGGCTCAATAATCTCATCTCCTTGCATTAAGTAATATAACTGTTTAAACCATTCAAAACAATCCTCTTCAGGTTCATCGGGCTTAACATAATTCTTACCACCTGTTTTTTGACTACCAATCTGTATGTTCTTCAGAATGTCAAACCAATTCAAGATACCGCCTCCACTATGAAATCTCTAACCTCTTTGTAGGATGGTCCTGTAATATTAAAGGTGGAATAAAAATGTGCGGCATTTTTGTAAATTAATCTAATTTTAACCCTTACACATTCTTTACCTTTATCTTGATATTCAAAAAAGTCTGCATAAAAGAAGGTCATATTTTCACCTTCCTTTTTGGAAGCATATCCAGTATATTTATCACTTCTATAATCTGGCATTTCCTTTAATTGTTTAACCCACCAGCAAAGAATATCTTCACTAATTCCATATGTGCTCGGCCAAGATTCTTCCATGATAGGGTCTTGAAAACCCGATGTTACAACTAATTCACCTGTATTCCAATATGTGTCTAAGTAATATCTCCAATTAATCACCCTTTGTAATTTAAGATACTCTTTAGACAGGTTCAATAATTTTCTTAGACATGTATCAGGCTTATCAGGTTTTACATAATTCTTACTACTGGTTCTTTGACCACTAATTTGGATATTCTTAAGGATGTTTTTCCACTTCAAAATACCATCACCTTATCTATTGTATTTTTAAGTTTATCAACTAACTCTTCATTTACAAATCCATCTCTTCCATATTGACCTTTGCGATATTTTCTAATACGGACAAAAATACTTGTTGCCTCGTAAGGGGAACCATCAATATGGTCTCCTTTAGCAATAATTATGTGGTATACCAATTCATCGTAACTTGTCATGTAATTAGAAGACATGGTGCCAATCTTGCCTTTGTCTGTAATTATTCTAAAGGTGCCATGTTCCTTAAAGTCATGACCTCCCATAAACAGATTTTCATATTGTTCAATAGCAAGACAAAAAATTTCATTGGGCACCTCACCGAAGGCATCTGGATAAAGTGAAATTTGCATATCGTAGTTAGCATATTGCTCAAATTCCTTCCCATCTTCATAAAAGAAAATTTGCCCATATTCTGTTTCCTCTTTTTCAAGACCGTCAATTTGAAGATTTTTTAATTTTTCCATAACTGCATAGAATCTTTCTACACAATCATCTTCTTCGTCGGGTTCTGCATAGTTCTTGCTACCCGTTCTTTGTGAACTAATTTGAATATTCTTGAGAACATCACGCCACATTAAAATTTCCTCCAATCTTTGTTCTTGATATAACTTGGTTCAATATTTTTCGGTATACCGACAATTTCAACACCATCATCATATGGTTCTTCTGCAAGTAAAGCCGCAAACTCATCGCCTGTAACATTAAATGTTTGACTAATTTGGAATCCAGCAAAGGTAATCAAATTAACATTCCCCACGGTGCAATTACAAAAAATATTAATTACATTTGCTCTTGGGGCAACCATTCTATAACCCAATCTTATAGAAAAACCGTTTCCTAAATTACCTGTTATATCATCTCCAACACTCGTAAATCTATAAAAATCAAAAGCATCTCTATACTTGTAGAGGTCAGTCCATTTAGTTTCAGGATTCCCTTCATGGATAGGATTATAGAATAAAAATGTGTGCCCATTGATAAATTCTAAAGCCTTACAGAAAACCTCTTCAGGCCATAGATTAGTTTCCTCTAAATCATTGTCTACCGAACCTTCCCAATTAGTATCAATAAACTCCAACATTTTATTGAATCTTTCTCGGCAAGTATCATCATCTTCGTCAGGTAGGACATAATCTCTTGAAGAGGTTCTTTGTCCGCTAATCTGAATATTCTTTAAAATTTCAAACCATTTCATAACCATTTCTCCTCCTTACTTCATTTTTTGCTTTTTTATACAAATTTGATATTTTACCTTTAGCATTAACATGAGAATCTAATTTATCAAACATATTAGAATCAGCATGAATGATACCATTACATTTAAATCTAAATTTTAGATAGGCTTCTCCGCCAAGATAAAGTTGAAATCTACAAATAGTAGCACTTGTAGAGCCTGTAGCACCTGACTCTCTTTCTAAAAACTTTAAAGGGTATACTATCATGCTCATTCTAAACATAAAGTTTTGGTGTCTACCAAGAGGAACTCGCTCAATTGCAAAAGCAACAGATTCTGGGCTAACAAATCCTTCGGAAGATAATATAGCATCACGATAACGACAATACTCATCTTCATCAAGTTCAGGAAATTTATTAACAATTAAACGAGTCTCATAATCAGAAAAATAATCTTTTATTTCTTCACACTCATTAAATAATTCTTCAAACCATCGTCGGCAATCACCATCATCATTATCTGGTTTAACATAGTCCTTTGAGGAAGTCCTCTGACTACTAATCTGAATATTTTTTAGAATGTCTTGCCACATTATAAATCCCCCATGTGTTATATCACCTTTTTCCAGATTTCTGCAACATTATCTACTCTCCTTGCATTACTTGAATCTACCGATACATTATCATAATTAATTTCCGAAACTCCACCATAAACGATAAACTGTTGTTTTATATGATTAGGGACATAAGATTCTGGAATCTGTATACTAAGTGCAGTATAATTATCTCCATGATACCCCGCTTTATGATAATAAATCATCAATTCATTATATTCATCCTCTATCACATCCATCCCAATCCCCCATGATTCATTTTCAGGACTATAGGCGAATTGTCTCCAACCTGTATCTTTAACCCTACACCAATAATCCTCACTTTGTATATCATTAGGATAATTCTGCCTTTTTAGTTCAAAGTCAGGATGCAACAATTTAACTAAATCATAAAAGTATTTAAAACAATCCTCATCTTCATTATCAGGTTTAACATAGTTTTTAGAACTTGTTCGCTGACCTGCGATTTGAATATTCTTCAATAAGTCAAACCAACTCATTCTATCCCATCCCACAAATTTCTAAGTCTATTGTAAAAATCTTCATCTCCCGCAATAAATTTAAAATTAGTTGCCTCTTTATTTACAAATATATCAGCGTAGGGCACATTTAATCTTGGAGCCATGAAGGGAGGTTCTTCCTTTTTAGTTTTCCAATCTACTTCATCCTGATAAATGAAAAATCTATAATATCCCTTTTTTCCATCCCCTTCATCTGCTGGTCTACCTTCAGGAAAATCTTCTGTATATTTTATTCTGTCCCAAAATAATCCATCCATAACGGCGGCTTGACCAAACTTTTCAAACTTGGACATTTTTAATATACTGAACCAACTCATCTTTCACACCCCAAGACTACATTAGGAGTTCCAAATAGCCCATCAATAACTCTTCTATACGGTTTATTGACATAGGAATTATAGGCAATAAAATCAATCAAACTTTGAACATCTTGAAATTCGGTTTTATCTAAAACCTGCTCAACATCTTCTGCCCTCCACATAAAATGTCCACCGTTTCCAAAAGAATTACCATCCTCTCTTCTTGGTCTACCCTTAGCATCATACATTTTATACTTTAAACCTAAACTTGACGCTAAACTGCGAATTTCATTTTCAATACCTTCTGCCCAAACAATAGGTAAATACCCAATTGCCTTTTTAGGATTGTTAAACTGATTTTCTAATTGAGCCAATCTTTTCTTATTGTGCTCTAAAGTGAACTGCTTCAATAAGTCAAACCAGCCCATGTTATAAACCATAATTATTTTACTATATTAACACTATGCGACTTGGGTATAAATATATACCCGATACTTTTTCAAAAAATGCCCGCAAATTT
>TARA_A100001201_G_scaffold34038_1_pt1 | contig 39012 bp, 18 predicted proteins | sample TARA_A100001201 | Tara Oceans TARA_A100001201 (sample SAMEA2619872) | marine metagenome | biome: marine biome (ENVO:00000447); feature: surface water layer (ENVO:00002042); material: "saline water (ENVO:00002010), including plankton (ENVO:xxxxxxxx)" | depth 5 m | reverse complement strand
CTGCTATCAAAAATAGTTTGATCTCTAGGCCAAGCTTGATAAACTTTAACAAATAGCTGAGTAGTAGAAGCTTGATTGTACAAAAGTTGAGTTTTTGCACCAAGCATAGCTTCGTGTTGGCTAACAGTAGTATTAAATATAGCGTTTTGACCAATGTATGTATCTGCCACAAATACAAAGCCACCCTCACACTCACAAGTCGCCTTTGCGCCAATAACACCAAAACCACCCATTGTTTGCTCGTCCGTCGCATCAACCGTGCTAGCACCTAGCGCGTCTGGCGTATTACCACCATAATAAAGAGTGTTAGCCATAGCAACAGCAAAACCTTCTTTTTTAAACTCAGCAGAACCTAATTTATCTCCTTGAGTTCTGTAAATAGAATACTCAAAAGGCATTGCGGGAACACCTATTGCTGCTTCTAAATCTTCATCATCTGCTAGAGAAGGGGTATCTCCGTATTTTTGATCTATAACAAGGTGGTGCTTAGTGTTTCTCCTATCTTTATTATAAATTCTTACTTTTGTTCCAGTTCCAAAGATAGGATCTCCGGGAGTAATACTTGTTTGCCCTATGGTTGCTGGCCCACGGGTAGCAAAGCCATAATTTGAAAAACCACACTGGGTAAGTTCTTTTACAGAAAACGGTTCATTGCTCGCACTTCCGTCTAGCTTCTGATCCCACTGTGCAAAAACGGCATCTCTTAAAGGTCTAAACAATACATTGTTTGCATCAACAGGATCAAAGTCAAGTATTGCCTTATCGTCTTTTTCGTAGTCTTGGTTTGTAGCTCTATCAACCGTGTCGTATAGAAACTGAAAAGAAGTAGGGTCTAGCCAAAAGTCATGATAAGAATTTACAATATCATTTCTTACTGTAAACTCATCGGTTTCTATTGTACCAAAAATATCTGGGTCAGTTATATACTTTTGTACATTGTTGAGATTTAATATTGGGCCACCATTCTGTGCGCTAAATGGGCCGTTAGTGAGAATATCAGCAGGAACATGGTACATTTGATAGCCAGCGCTAAACAAATTAACATGTGCATTTGGAATTGCGTCTATTTCTTCGCTTGTCAAGAAAAATGTAGGTGAAAGATTGCTAGACCTGTTATTGTGGTCGTCAGCAGGATTAAAAATACCTTGACTTTCACCCGCAACGGGAAAGCCGTCTCCATTAACACCGTATGGACCGTTTGTAAATTGAGATAAATCAAAAAACGAGTCGTCTTGGCTTAAACTACTACCTGCACTATTTTGGGTGTTTGCTCCGGGTCTCCAACCCTTTCCAGTTAAACTACCGCCCTGATCTTTTACCGCTGAGTTTAAATTAGTGTATTTCGCTTCGTCATTATATCCTTTAGGAAAAGTGCAACCAAAAAATGGTACAGTCCATTTACCACACTCTTTCCCTCTGTCATCAAACTGCGCAAACAAAGTTCCGTCATAACTTCTTCTGTTGTCTGTCAACACCAAGGCGTTACCTAAATCGCCCCTTAACCCTCCAAACTCTTTGCCCATATAATCAAAACTAGTTATTTGAGCGTATCCGGGCCAAGTCTTACCTTCGTCTCTAACTTGATGTGCAACAGTACTTCCATACTTTGCGCTCCAGTCACCGATCTTTCTTGTTGCTAAATATTTCTTAGCTATTGCGTCTTCCATAGCAAAAGCATCAACTGGTCCTTGATTTTCAAAAAACCCGTTGTCGTTTTGTTTTTGATCTGGACCAGAGCCTCCAGCGTTTGGATCTGCAAACCTAAAATGATATCTTTGATTGGTAATATGGTATGTGAATTGCCACTCACTAACATCTTTCATGTCTGCAAGTACAACTTCTTCTTCACCTACGGCAAGTTCGTCAATCCACCATAAACTTTCTCTGTCAGTAATTTTTACATAATCACCCTTCTTGTATGATCTAGGGTTCATATTAAATACTTGCAGTTTTACCTTTTCCTTATCCTCACCTCTACAGCTTCTGGGGTTCTTGTAATTTGGCGCCCACTGAAAAGGATTTGAATTTTGTATATCTATAGGAATCACAATCCCAGTACCCGGAGTTATTTGAGGGTTTGCAATAGGATCTTCAAAGTGTTCTTTCACGTCCATATTATCAGGATCAAGATCTGGTAAGTTTGCCCCCGGAATATTATCAGAATGAACTATTCCATATATTTGCTCAGACCCAGCGGCAAATGCTCCATCATAAGATCTAAATCTAGTTTTTAACTCACCGCCAACTTTACTATTGGGGGAGTTATCAGCAACAGCGTCAGACTCTCCATCTTCTGAGCCTAGCTTATTTGTTCCATCTGCGCCCGTTGCTGGAGCAGCAATCTTAATAAACGGGACGGCTGAAGATTTTGTTGTATCTAGTGGCTTTTTCTTGTTATAAAGATATAATCTAAAAGTAAATTCCTCTTGAACGACACACGGTTCAGCACCTTCAATTAATCTTAAATTCAAAAAAACCGTATTTTTCCATTCCACATAGCCTGCATTTTTAGATCTTCTAATATCCTTAATAAACTGCTTAGACGCATTATCTATTTCTTTTTCTGGATTAAAACCAACAATATTGTAATAGTCATTGAGGGCTATAAGGTCAGCGGCATAAACTCCCGCCGTAATATCGTCGTGGAAAAGTTTAGTTATTCTATTGAATTGTTTGCCTTTTACATCGCTAAGTTGTAAGTCGTCAATACCATAAGTGTCTTTTTCTTCTGCGGAGGCGTCGGGATTGTCGTTATAGTATTCCCAAGCTGGGGCATCACCGCCAGCCAAATCTTTTTTTATGGTGTACTTTTCGTATTTACCTACATTACGACCTTGAAATCTCCAAGCGTTTATAATATAATTACCACCGTATATTCTATCATGACCCAAAACAGTTTCTAGGTCGTTAGGTTGTGCGTCTCTAAAAACCTGTTGATTTGCATACTTGCCACTACCATCCTTAAAATGCCACCATTCTATAAACTGAGGTAGTGTAAACGAACCCATCCCTGCGTCAATCATCAACGGGTGGTCGCACGTAATCAAGTGGTATTCTGTTCTTGTGTCTTTATTAAATATTGGCATCCTATTCTCCTGAATCTAAAAATGTTCCTTGTGAACTCTGCGGCGTCTGTGTAATTTCCTGAACTTCATTCCTAACCTCATTAGAAGGATCACCCCCGGATTGCAGCGATTTGATAACCGTAGAAACGGTAGAACCTATAGGCGAATTTGAAATGTAAGTTACAACCTCTCCAGCAGTTTTTTCTATGTAGTTTTGCGCTTGCACTCTTCTTATGTCGTTATTATTTGGGAATATAGATGTAAATTCTTCAAAAGTAGATGCATCAACTTCTCTAACATTTCTCAAAAATTCACCGGTTTTAGTGTCAACGCTATTGGTCATAAACTTGACATTGTTTTTGAATTTACCTTTTTGCATTGAGCTATATTCTTCTGGATCTACTTTTGCTGCATTTATCAACGCCCTGCCGCCATTCTTTAGAACATTCCCATAAAGATCCATATTGGCTTGGCCTTTACCAAGACCTCTTCTTATAGCCGCATTGTTTTGATCTATAATCTTTTGGCGCTCTCTGGCAACTTGCGAGATAGCCATTTCCTTTTGCTTCTGTAATTTACCAAATCTTGAAGTATACAAATCCATTTTTACAGTCGTCTTGAGACCGTTAGTGCCAACGTCAACGCCAATAGAGGTAACAAGCGGCCCTTCATCTTGCAAATGTTTAGCTAATCCAATTCCACTTGGGTAGTCTGCAAAAACAAATCCACCCCGCTCACTAAACAGTAACAAGCTATTTGAAAGCTGCGCCTTTAATGCTCCAGCTTCATTTAAAAGTTGATATCCAGCAAAATTCCAAGGTGCAAGATTTTCGTCTTTTACAAACTCAACTCTACCGCCAATGTCGGCATATCTAATTCTAGGGTCTGCATCAGCATTTAAAACGTTTGTAGATTGCCAAGGGCCATAACATCTCTCCATAGACATCAAAGGCAAAGCAAAAATGTCTGGATATACTGGTGAAGGTGATGTATAGTTAATTTTGTTTTCAGCTAACGACAAACCACGCAATATTTTTTGTTGTTCCTTTTGCGCCCTTGTCACAGTTTCATATGTAATATCTTTAAGAGAAGTAGAATTACAATCTATATCTTCTGGTTTGTTAACTTTTGGTGGAGGTAGAATAAAGTCAGGATGTCTAACAACATCTTGCGTCATAATATTTTTTAACTTCACGGGTTCATATGACTGGGCTACGCTTTCGCAAAATCTTTTTTCTGCAACGGGTAGAACTTTGCCGGGAAGTGTCACAAGAGCGTAAACATTTTCGGGGTCTAAAAGTTGCTTTTCTGTTATAACCAACCATGAGTCTGTAAACCTGTCGTACCTTCTTGCAAATGTAATCAAACCATCGTCATCGCTAAAGGGATTTTGGGCAAACTTGACTGCACCCGGAGAGCCAGCAACATTAGTTGGGGCGACTATCGGTATGCCACTTAAATATTGTACACCCGTTTCTCTTAGCAAAATAACGTCTTCATAGCCCTCGCCAAGCCTTTGAGATGGGCTTCTAAGAATTTCTTTTAATTTCCAGTTTAGTCCATATTTTTCCAAGACACTAACTGCTGCTGGAAACTTTACAGTTGCTTCAAACTCTTCGTATAAAGGTTGTGTCGGATAATTCCAAACAACATCTCTTCCGTTTGCGCCGGATCTGTTAACACCAAATACAGGAGATATTTTAGGTGGTATTCCAGATGCGGTTAAACAACCAGATGGATCTCTAACTTGCACTATGGTTGGCGGCTCCATTGCTACATTTACAGTATAATCGGATGCCCATATATGAGTTGGAGCCTTTACGACTTTGGGTGTCATATAAAACTCTTCATCTATATTGCATTTTACGTAAGCAACAGATTCGTATTTTTTAGTATCAGCTTTTCTTTTAAGCCTGTCGTCCATAGAATCTAATGAAGTCAAATCATTAAACGACTCATTAAGAAAATCTCTTGGATCTACTTCAACATTATCTAAACTTTCTGAAACATCAGCAACAAACATTCTAGACTTATTTTTATCTCTGTACTGTTGAACATAACTATCTGATGGAACTTGCGTAAAATCATAATATTGACTATTGTCAAACCTTACATAAGCGCTCACTCTACTGGTTCCTACTAATAGATTGTTTAGATCTACAGGAACCAAGCCTTGCTCAACCGCTCTAGGAAGTTCAGATGGGTTGTCTTCAATGTGACGACTCTCAGAAAGTGACATGTTTTGATCGTACAGTGCATAATTAAAAAATCCACCTTGAGGTTCTGGCTTGTAATTAAAGTCCCACTGCTCTGCGACTGGATTCCAGTTACATTTTAATGCACCGTAAGTGTATGCTTTTTTAGCAGTGTATGGCTTTAATGTTTTAGGATTTATAGCAACGTACTCTTCTTTAAGCCTAGCGTAATCAATGTAATGATTATGTTTTTCTTGAAACGGATTTAAATTAAGCGCCGCTCTTAGATAAGATATTTCCAAATCAAAAAAAGCAGAGTTAACGTAGGAAGCATCAGAATTTATTGGTAGCGGCCTAAACCCAAAAGGTCCAGTTGCAAAGTTCTGTGTAAAATCTGGATAATAGGTTATTTGTTCGTTGTAATTAACATTACAAGCCTTTGGTATTTTTACTAAGAATTTCTTCCCTAGACACTCATCTGCTATCTTTTTCAAGAATGCATGAATTTTTTCTGCGTTCTTCTTTTGCTTTTTTGCTATCTGAGAAATTGTCTTTGTTAGTGGAATTCCATCTCTTGTGCTTTTAGATACAGCAAGAATACCTTGTTGGTATGAGCGAAATCCAGCAGCTTCTTCTTCATAAATTTTTTGAAGTCTAGCAAAGTCTTCTCTAACTGAATTTTTATAATCTTCATAAGCACGACTTACATCGGCGTTATCATTGTATTTTGATATACCGTCAAGACTATTTAAAATAGTATTCATTCTTGAATAAGCTTCATCTTTATTATCAAAGAAATATTTTGCTCTATCGTCAGCAAGTTCTGAAGCCTTTTCGTAATTAGACATGACTTGAGTAATAGCACCTTGTATAGAAACAAGACCGGCTTCAGGTATGCCCATCTTTTCTGCTCTTTTATAGTAAAGAGGATATCCATACGGAGGATTACATGGACTTGCTGGAAGTCCGTCGTCGCCCATCCAGCTTTTTTCAGAGTCCCAAAGGCATCTAGGAACAGAAACGGCGTAATCTCCACTTGCAAGCGCATCAAATTGACGACTTATTTCTATATTTGTTGCAGCATCTTTTATTTCTGTAACTTTGTCTACAATAGTATCATTTTTCAAGCTTCTCCACATGGTTTGATTTTCTGCCATTTCTTGCAGATAAACTTCGTCGTACTGCAAAATGAAATCTCGCCACTGCTCATAAGACACAGCGGCATGTCTTAACTCTAACTCTGTAGCAACGTAGTAATTGCCAACGCCATGAGCATTTAAGCTTTGAGTGTCAATAAGAATTTGCTTGTATGGACCAAAGCCTTTTGGTATGCTAACAGCCTTTTCTGTTCCAAGAAATCCGTAAAAAGGTAAAATCTGTTGGCTAAGAGATGTTTGAAGTTCCCACTGACTCTGTTGTAGATAGTCAAAATGATTATTTAGACCATCTTTAAGTCTTCTAAGCTGTAGTTCATCTCTGTCTTTATTGTTGTGAAAGTAGTACATTTCAACTTCTTGTGCGCCAACAACAAATTTATCAGTTGTTACATTTGATACCTCAAATCCAAGATCTTGATTTTCAACGTAAACTTTTCTTTGTTCTAGTCCATAAATGTAATCTTTAACAGCGCCATATCTTGGCTGTCTAGTCTTGTCGATTCCATCAAGTCTAATGATACCTGCAATTTGATTTTCTGGTTTGTTATTAACCTCAACCTCCCAGCGGTTTCTCCAATAGTATGTACTACACGCTGGGTGGTTTATAACAGGAAGAAGTGATACAAATAAATCATGGCTTGTTATGTCGCAGATCTCTTGAGCTAGAGACAATATGTCAAGCTGGTCAAAATCCATAAAATACATTTTAGGAATTAAGTTTACTGGTAGCCCCGAAAAGTCTACAGCATAATTGTAACCCCTGAAATTTACAATACCACCAAATCCAGCCTCTCTGTACTCCCTTGGTAAATAGCCATATTTATTAAAGAGAGAAGCAAGACCCTGCGATATTCTGTACCAAGGCATACCTTTTTCAGACCTACGAGAAAAGCCTTGACCCGTAATAGGGAAGTCGCTAGCCATCCAACCTAAGTCTGCTATTTGACCAGCGTAGTCAGACAACGTAAAGTCTACATCATCAGATAAAAAGATAGCGCTATTAAATGTGGGAGCAAAAGCGCCAGTATATCTAGTTGTTGGGCCAACTATTTTCCCGTCTTTGTCTTTTGGTAAAAATACCTCTGGGTATATCAAAGATGGTGCATAGTAAGTATCGTCATTTTGATAAACTACTTCCCCTCTAGAGCCAACCCTTTTCTCAAGTATTCGCTTTCTTTCAAAACTACTATCTAAAAATCCTTGAAGTTCGTCACTAGGGTCATACTCTAAAAATCCATATACATTGATAAGATTTTTGTAGTTGTAAACAGTGCCTTGATAATTATTTAAAAGAACTATAGCGTTAGATAGTATTTCTCTGGGGTCTGATAGTTTAGCGTTGTAAAGAGGTGCGCCACCATTACCCCTGTTTTCTGTGTAGGTTTGTAAAATACCACCGAACGCGAAATGGTTTTCACCGCGATTTTTAAAGCCATAAGAATCGTCATCCATTGCATAGTATTTTGTTCTATCTACAAATACATCTGCGTGATAACCCGAATCTGGCGGGGGCGGTGAAATTGCACCAGAGTAAAAAGCATACTCTTTATCAGGTATATTTAATTTACTTAAAACCCCAGACGGATAGTTTGGGTCTTGCCTTCCCACCCCACTAATTCTTGGTAAGTTAAAATCTACAAAAGTATAAAAACCGTAGGTGTCGTCAAAAGTTTTTCTAAACGCTTGCTCAACGGTTGCGGGGTTTTGACCAAACTTAAAGAAAACTGGCGAACCAACAACGGGTGGCTGAAATACATCTTTAGATCCATTGTGGTAAACGTCATCCCCAGAACCCAAAAGGGTTCCGTCAGAATGATTGTACTCATCCGTCACAAGATCTACAGACAAAGAAGAGCTAGTATCGCCAAAACCGGCGTTAAGATTAAAATTTCTAATAGAAGCGCCAAGGAATGTCTGCTGCCAGAATCCACGATTTTGATCTGTCCAGCCAGCAACAGATAATGAGCCGTCTTTACCTTGAGGTAAGACAGGACCATCTAAATAATTCTGGTTTCCTAAGTCTTCTTTAGTTATGCCAGTATTTGGAATTATACTGTGATTGTATTCATTTGCCATCTTATAGTCCTAATAGTCCACTAACTGCGTTAAATTTTTCTTGTAATTCTTCTTGTGAATTATATTCTTCCTCCTCAGATTCTGTGTCGTCCCTATCAATTTGCGGAAATGGAGGAACCGGAGAAGCTAGCACATTATGAAAATTACTAGAGGATCTTGCTGGAGAATACACATTGTCAAAAATATTTACACCAGTCCAATCTTGGGACGTTAAATTTCTAAACTTCCCAGCGCCGTACACACTATATAAATACACAGATCTAGCATTAGAAAGAAAAGGTATTTCGTTTAAGTTAGATAGATCTTGAACAACCTTTTCATGCGTTCCCTGTTGGAAACCTTTTAGTCTGGGTATGTAGTGAATATACGTATAAAATATTTGAAAGTCTTCAAAGCCTTTATCAACCTTGTCGTGATCTGCATTTGAAAAATGACTATAATAATATTTTCTTGTTTCGTCTTTGTACTGAAGTTTTCTCTTTCTTTTATCGTACCCAATTGGTATTTCTACGACTTTATCTAATTTTCTACCAAAATGAAAAATTCCTAACTGGTCAACATTTCTACCATCTAGCCACAGTAAATATTTTTTATTCTGATTTATCTTAACCTCTCCAGTATCAAAATAAGCTTCATGATCTAGATCATCAAAAAGTATAACGGCGGCAGCGTTACCAGAAGGAAAAACTGGACAGGCATAATATGTTCTGTTATTTAAGTCTGGCGAAAAATAAATACCACTGGTATCCCACCAATACGCACTGTATCTATCTTGCCCGCTGGGGCTAGGCCAAATTGTGTAATTACCGCTAGAAAAATAATAATTACCGCGATCTATTCTAACCCCGTTTTCTTCTGGGTCATGGGGATATAAAGCAGGAGCAGAGATGTGACTTTGGTCTTCATCTAGTGCAATATTATAGAATCTAGATGGGTCATCAAATCCCTCGCCAGAAGGGAGTAGTTCAGACCCAACCCTTACGGTCCCGCCGTCTACATTAATGACTCTTTCAAGAATCTTTCTCTGCTCATCTGATAAAGGCAGAATCGGATCTTTGCCGGGATCATGAAATCCCCACTGATAAAAAGTGCTATTACTAGGCGTCGTCATTTATCTAACTCGTAAGTCCAAGAAATATTAAATGTATAACTTCCGTCTTTTGGGTTCCAGCTTTCTGTGGGTGCATTTATAAAATACTTTCTAATTCCCGGCTCTTTTGCTGGGCTTAATTCTGCCAACAGGTCGGCTATCTGTGTTGCTGTTGGTTCCACAATACTAGGTTTTTTAAGTAGTAATGGATTTCTTGTTTTCCCGTATGGCAACTTGGTATAATCCACAACTAGACTAATACTTACATCTCTTTTGTATTCTGTTCTACCGCCAATGTATTGCAGAATAGGTCCAGTTGGACGACCTATAACCGGAATCACAGCAAATACGTCTCCGGGATATGTATCGTTTACATTTATTTGTTCAGACAAAACTCCAGATATAATATTTGTAGGTCTATTGTCAAAAGCTAGGCTGTAAGTTATCTCGCCAGTAAATTCATTAGTCCCTAAAGTTATAGAGTTGGGAGAGGAATTTAACTCAACGGAAACTAAATTGTTTGCTCTTTTATAAATATCCGATATAAATCCATACTTGCCAGAGTTAGATATTTCATTATACTTTAATTGCGCATTTTCAAATCCAGTCCTAACTCCATAGTTTTTAGAATTAGGGTCGTTTCTTTCTTGTACGTGATATCCGCTAGGAGTGTACTCACTAAGACCTCTCACAGAGCCATCAATAGAAACGCTAACGAACGGTGTGCTTAAACTTGAGTTGATAGAGGCAGACCAGTTTTCAAGCGCATTGCCGCTAGCCATAACCCAAGTTTCGGTCGCGCTGTAACTTCCTCCTGCCATGTCAACGCTTTCGGTTATAACGTGGTTATAGCCTTTATATGCGTTTACAAGCGATACTGTACCTTTTCCAATCTGACCAAATACATTTGGATATGCTCCACTTGCATTTCCATAATTTAGCCTTTCTTGAACAAATTTTTTGGCTTGAACCCAAGCGGGCATAGTTCCATCTTCTACTCCCGGTATCAAATTGCCATTAGAATCTTTATACTGATCTGAATTTAAGTCAATTCCAACGTTTGGATCAAAGTAGTGCTTTTTACCCACAGCGCTAATTGTGTGGCTAATACGGTAAGTTCTAGGTAAGAAAACGTCTTGGTTAGGATTTACTTGCTTGTCGTATCTCTCGCTTTGACCTTCATCAACCTCTAGAGACCAATCTTCACTATAGTCTTGAATAAATCTAGCGTTAAATTGTTCTATTAATTCTTTTTCTGTAATACCTTGATTATTATCATATACAGTAAATATTTCTTTATCAGAAGGTGGTCCAGTTATGCCAGTGTGTGCATCACCAACATCAAGCTGTTCACCGCTACCAACTACATATAAGCCTTCAATATCTGGCGTCAAGTTTGCATCATTATCGCCCTTTGGGTAAAGAAGCATATCGGCTTCAAGCGAAATGGTATAACCGCAAGTGTTTATGTAAACACCTTCTTCAAAATTTATATCAAGAACTCTAGGGTAACAAACTATAACCGCCCTGTCGCCATCAATATCAGATATTTCTAATCGCTGCCCGTCTTGAGCGAACAAGCCCCTCAGAACCCTTTGTTTTGACAGAATGGCAGTGGCCCTATCTCTAAGATGAACGTGCTGCTCTGGTGGTCTACTGTCCACCATTCCCTCGTCTGGAAGATTTGTAGAGCGGTGACTAACGTCCGTGTCAAACTGACCGTATGGACCTTTTTTGTTTGGCTCAGTCGCTACAGGACCAAAATCTATTCTATTTCCGAAGGCGTTACCAAGGGAAGCAACATTGTCTACAGTGTAAGGCGAGCCTTCATCTGCTAATATAGTTCCAGTCAGATTTATAGAGTAATTAACACCAAACGGATCTCCAGCCGCATTTTTCAGCACATTAGTACTAATAGACACAAACGGGGTTGGTCTAATCGTACACTCTTGCGCTGGGTCGTTTTTATATCTTATTCTAATCGGCATTATTTACCCCTAATTCGTAAATCTAACGAAGCGCTATTTACTCCTGACACTCCAGATACAAACAGGTCCATTTCACCAGAATTAAAGAACCTGTTTCCAGAAACGTAAAAATCAATATCTCCACTGGCGTAATCTCTATTTCCAGAAGTATATAACTCTATATTATTATACACATATCCACCATCTGTGTCTTTTATAAACAATGGCATATCTTGCTGCCCAGATCCCGGAACTGCCTTTATAACCATATTAATACTATTATCAATAGGAATTCCACTTATAGGTGTTCCAATGACATATTTTACAAAAGGTCTGTGGATGGTAAACCCTTTTGTGGCTGAATCAAATCCAGAACCTTCTAGGTAAATCTCTCCAAATCTATTTGCAACAACCACTCCAGAAGCTTTATAAGTAATAGGATCTCCAGAAACGGGCTGTTCAACAATCAAGGATACATTTCTTGAGTTTTCTGGACCAAACACTCTAGCAAATATGTAACCGCTTTCAGTTGGAATAACTGCTGGTTGCTCTCTTAACATTGCGTCGTAAGTAAATGCCGCTCCAGCGTTTTTCAAAAATCCTGTTGTATGATTGCCACTGGTAGGGTAGTCATGATTGATAGCTCCACCCACCAGCGTGTAGTCACTATCTCCACGGAATGACCTGTGCATAGCAACAGACACCCCAAACTTGTCGTTCTCAGTTCCAGATGGATCAGACGCAGTAGAAACAAATCTACCTCTGTGTTGTTGCTTATTTAGCTTTTCAGCAAAAACAACCGTTTTAGATCTATCACCAAAATTTGTTAAATCATGCCTGTAGGTATATACGGCGCCATCATTTAGAACTGGATTGCCACTTGACTCTGGGTACAAGTGGGCTGGAATGTCAAACTCTGCTGTAAATTCTTTTCTAAGAAACGCTGAAGTGCCATCGTAAACGTGGTTATGTTCAGTTATCCAATCGTGATTTGGCGCACCAATAGCAAACATGTCAGAAGCAACAGAAACAGAGCGTCCAAACTGATCTGTCTGCCTAAAGTCTTCGTCGTTATGATCTTGACTTCTTTCTGTTCCAATATTTTTTTGACTTTTTATATTAGCAGCACTTAACCCGCCACTAACGCCAACGTTTGCGCTTTCTGGTTTTAATTTGTCTTTGTATTCAAACGGAAGGAATTGAGATTTAGCGTTTGTTCCTTGACCAGTTCTTTCAAAGAAGAAGGCAGAGCCAGCGCCACCGTACTCACTAATCTTATAGCCGGATAAGTATGGTGCGCCAGAAACTTCCGTCCAATCCCAAACCTTGTTTGGATCAAATGCATTAAAAGGACAACCTACAATTAGTTTGCTATCACTAAGGTCAACAGAGTATCCAAACAAATCACCGGGAAATCCAGAAAATGTGTCAATGTAATCTAGGTAGTCTCTACCAGTTAATTTCTGTAATACAGTAATACCACCCCGTATGCCTTCGTCTTTAGGGTAATAAATTTGATTTATTTCTACCTGCTTACCATCTTCAAAAGCAAACCTTGGAATACCAGCTTCATCTTTTTGTTCATTAGTAAGTGGGCCAAAACCTCGGAATATTCCACTAAACCTTGGATGTACACCGTAGGTATTTTCTATCAGATTAACAAAACTAGCTCTCTCAGATTCAATCTGATCAAAGGGAGGATTTTTCTGTCTGTAAACATTTACTGGAGCAAAATCATCTTCATCGCTTCTATAAAGCGCCTGCTTGCCAGTTTTTGCTGATACTCCCGGTTTTCCAAATCTTCTTGTTAGTCCTTCTTCGTTTACTAGCGAATAGTATTTAGCTGGACTACCCGCTTCTGGGCTTCTAATTTTTTGCACATATTCAAACTTTGTTCCAGTTTCAAAATACTCTTCATTTTTTTCAAACTTTTGTTCTTGCTGAGTTTCTTGCGGGCTTGGCAAATAAAGGCTTCTTAGAAACTTTTGATTGTCACCAACTGCATTGTCTCTGTAATGTGGGCATTTGCCCTGAATAATAGTTGGGTCAGAGATAACAACAATTCTAGACCTTCTTTTGCCAGCGCTAAATGACGAAAAGTTTTCTAATTCTTCAGCGGCAACGACTGGTCCATCTTCAATTAACTTTTCCGTAGTAATTGTTTCGCAATCTACCAACCCCGGTTCTACATAATTTTCACGACTTCTAGATATTGGCTGAAGAACTCCTGATATAACTATTCGCTGCTCAGGAATAATACTAGAAGGAGTGCAAGTCACTTCCCATCCGTCATGAACATCTATACATGTTTTTGTTGTTACATGTACAGTTTCATAAGGTATTGGGCATCCAGATATAGAAACAATTCTAACAGATCTAGGCTCGACAAACACACTGTCTGCGTCTATTTTTTCGTGTTTACTAGCGTCAAAAGCTACCGTCAATTCGGTTCCAGATGTGCCAACTTGAATTCTGTAAGACTTTTGCTTGACGTTGCCAATCTCTGTTTTTGTTAAAGAGTCATGAGCAAAGCTGCCATCCTCAATGCTATTGTCAGAGATAACAATACCAGTATCTATCTTATCATCGTTAGTTTCAGAAACGTAGTTAACAAAGACTTGATATCCAGAGGTATCTACGACCGGGAATGCAACAGAAGCGCTAGCCTGCATTGTAAAGAACGCTTGATCAATAAACTTTTTCTTACGTGCAGTTAGTGACTCCTCGTACTTAATTATTCGACCGCTTGGCTCGGTGTTAATAACTGGGACAATATTAAATTCATTTCTTCTAAATGGATCATTTATACCATCGCGGAATGTTGTTAAGTAATTAATGTATGTATAATCTGAAGGATAATTTTTTAACCATGAAAATCCTTGAGGGCATCCACTGACTATTTCATAATCATAGTTTATTGTTTGAGGTGTTTGATCTAAAAGCTGTGCGGTTAAATAATCACTAACCAATTCCGAAAAGGCTGGCTTCATATTTAAATCAAGCTTACTACAAATCTTTGTTACATTTTTGATTGTATCAAAAGGTTGAGAAATTATATTGCCAATATTTCCAAAATTGTCTTCTTCGTAAATTTCTGGTTGAATATTGTATGTTATAACAACGGTTTTGTTGTCATTTACTAAATACTCTTTTATTTTTTGTACACCGTCTTCGTCGTACCCAGTTGGATCTGCAATCCAAAGCACATCAGCAAGAGCGTAATTTTCATGCGCTGTAAAGTTTTGCTCAACAGTATGTTTATGAGAAGATAAAAGATTAAATAGGTCAGATCGACTTTCTTCATCTCTATCCATTACATCAAAGTCAGACATTACATCTGCAAAAGATTCTCTGCCAGTCCAACCTCCAATTTGGTAAACCACGCCCGGATTATCACAGTTTCTTTTTACTATACTTGAATAAAACGCAGGGTTCTTGTCGTCTTCACCGGCGCTCTTTTCTGGGTCGTTACCAAGGTTGATACGGTTTTCTGGTCTAGTAGAAGCTATCATTATAACCTTAGAACCAACACCAGCATAACTAGGAGTTTCTTGACAAACCAATGGGCTGTCTGGGGATACTATTTCTGTTTCAAATCCATCGTCCATTATCTGGCTGGCAATTTTACCTTTAGCCTGCAAGATTGGATTTCTAAGATTTAATGCCGTTGGGTTTGTAAATGTATTTAAGTTAAATGCATTGAATGTACCGCTTGGCCCATTTGTTGGCACAAGTGGTTCATAAATGTTAAATGCTATTTGATCTAAATGGTCTGTTGCCAATCTTTGAAATGACGAACCAACCTCAAAACACTCTTTTCTAAATAACTCTGAAGATGTGCATACTTCTGGAATTATAATTTCTGGAATAATTTTAATTCTATCTGGAGTTTTTCTAGCAGCAGTTAAAATAGGTCTAGGGTCTTGATATGGAGAATCTAAATTTCCGGGAAGTGGATATTGATCACAAGCCCTACTTGGATTAGGATTATCAAAATACATAGGCCAGTTGGTTTTATACTCTATTTCTGCACAACCAAAAGGACCACAAATAGAACAGATAGAATTCCACTGCGCTCTTAAATCGCCAAATTGTTTAAGGGGAAGTTCTGGCTCTGGATTTAAAGGTTTTAAGGGATCGTTACATGGCATTTGCACACCACTACCTTTGAATACAGAAACCTCGTTGTCTTTAAGTCTTATCTTAATATCACCAACACCTCTAGCATAAATATTGTCAGTACTAATTTTAGATTCGTATTCACTAAAAGTTGTATGATTATATTCAGGTTGAAATGCTTGCACCACATTGAAAGACCCAGATTCAGCACATTCCAAAAGCGCATCTTCTTTATTTCTTGCAGCTTGAACTACCATCCTAGAACCAAGCTTTTCAAGTATTGTATTGACAATATCTGTAGACTTTGCGTATGCGCCGCCATCCTCAAACTTAGGGTCGTTAGCAACAAGCACTAACGTTCTATCGCCAAGAGCTAGCCATTCCTTGATATTGGTAAGTATTTCTTCTCCACCGTCTTGAGAAATAACATCTCTTTCCGGTGTAATAATAAAGGCAACTCCAGCGTCTTGAGGTATCTTCTTTTCAGAAAATTCCATCTTCCTGAAAGATCTAGGTTTAGTTCCCTCTTCTACTACATCAGCACCAAAGTAGATACCCATTCTCTCGTAAGAAATAGAGGTATCATTTTGATTAAGGGATCTATCAAGATTTCCGAATCTAGTAAACTCGACAACACCGCTATGAGGGTGGTATTTTCTTGATTCAAAAAGTCTGACTGCACCAGCATTTGTTATAGAGGGCCAACGATTATTTCCAGAGCCTAAATCTGTTGTTCCGCCATACCAAACATTAAGGTCATCAAACTCATTGAATGAATCTGTTGGCGCACCAAATGCAACTATATTGCCAGTATCGCTAACTGCACAGCTATACCCAAGCCTTGATGTTGGAGCAAATTCACTAGCTAAAAATCCCCATGTGCCAGTGTAAGGAATGTCTGTGTACTTATAGTCATATATTTTTTTGTAAAGCTCAATAGTATTAGTAGCGCCCCAGAAACTAACGTCTGTTCTATAGAAGAACTTATCGGATGCATTTAATTCTAAATAAGATTGTGACTGAGCAATACTTTCCCCGGAGTCTGCAAGTAATTCATCATACCTATCTATATTTGCAGAAAAATCTAATCTAGTGTTGTCTAGACCATTGTAATCATGACGACCGCTAGCATGAACAAACCAGTCTCTAATGTTAGAATACATTCTGTCATTTTCAGTTTCAACTCTTTCAAAAACTTCGCAAGGTCTTGGAGTGAAGGGAGATCCAATAGCAATAATCTTACCATCTTTACTTATATCAACAGCATGACCAAATCTATCGTGATAGTCTTTGCCTAGTTCAAAGTTCAAAAAATCATCATTGCTTTCATCGTCACCAAGAGCTATTGTAGAAGCCCTTCTATTGAAAGTTTTAATCTCTTGGACTAAGTTTATATCATCGCCCTCTTTGTCGAAAATGTAAACTTTACCCCCAGAAGAAGGTGGTATTTGAAATGTTCCAAGCGCAGGGTTAGCGTTAACATCAAAACCACTAGCTATGTATCTAAGCGCATCGTTATTTATAAGATTTCCAGTGTCAAGCGTTTCTTGTAGTAACTGAACAGAAGCGTCAGCCCATTTTTCTGCAACGCCATTTATTCTATTTACATAACCGCTATTGGGGTAAGAAGTTTCTGGATCAATAACGCCACTTTGATAAGCATAAGATTGATAGAAATTAACAAAGTTTTTGATAGGTTCATTTATGTCGTCGCCACCCAGACTAGACGGGCTTTCATCTGCAAATATACCAAGTATGGGCGGCAACCCGCTATGAGGGTTGTCGGAAACTTTAAAGGCATCTAGGAAAAGAGATTTGATATCTTTAGCAATTGACTCCACAGTAACAGTTGCGTCTACGTTAGAATTGCTAAGTTTGTCTATATAGGCGAACTTTAAAAAGTCATGTTTAATAAACTTGGGTGGTCTTGGTGTGTCTGGCCCAACAAAGTTGTATATCAACAATTTAATATCTAGCTTGGGATTAAAATCAAAATCTGGCCTTTCCCATTTTTCTGCAAAGTAAGTGTAAAGAACATCAAACACCTTAGCTTCGTTAGCAACTCTATTTATAAGATTATCTAGATTTTGAAACTTGTCTGTAAACACAGCCATGCAAATAGGGATACCAGAAACATTCAGGTCATCAAACTCTCTAGTCCAAGCTGCATGTGGAGCGCCAACAACAACGGTTTCTTTATTGCCACTAGAACTTAACGCAACACTATGTCCAAACTCGCGACCTTCTTGACCAATATCCCATTGTTGAAAAGGTATAGAAAATTCAGTGTTGGCACTGTTTTGTGGATACTTGATTGCCGTTCCGGGTGTGGAAGCAACGTAGTCTCTAATAAATCCACTTGGTAAAACAAGTTTTTGTTCTAAATCCCAACCTGCTTTTCTACCTGCAACATCTGTGTTTCTTCTGTACAAAAATACAGCGCCGCCACTTGGCATACCGCTTCCATACTCATCGTAAATGGTAAGACCCGGAGCGCCTACGGCCATTAGATTTTCAGAAACAGATACAGATTTTCCATAGTGCGTACCTGAATTTCTACAAGTTACATCAAGAACACCGTCTGGATCATAATCGCTTACAAGTTTAATTCCAGAATAATTAAGGGTTTGTTGATTTTGATCTCCAATTGTTCCCGGCCCACATATACCATACTCCCATTCTTCCCAGTCTCTAGGTTGAGAAATACCATGCGTCTCACCCGTTTCAATAGCCATTGTAACAAAGTAAGGTTGGTTTGGAACAAGCTTGGTATATTTTCTTATGTCATAGTAATTGCCAGAATAACTACCGGGGGATTCATTAAATGCCTTTTGTACACTTGGGTTAGTATATGTAGCAAAAGCTCTAAATATACCACCATCAACACAGACTGCTGGTCTCCAAGTAACATCATCCGTTATTAAGGCTGGGTCGGTTGCCGTTCTATTACTCATGTTCGCATACTCCATATCCCACAGTGTTAACACCTCTTATTTCATTGTCCAGACTAAGGCTAGAATAAATATTGTCTCTAGCGTCAATCGCAACCCCATAATCGTAACTATCCCAATTAAATCCACCTCCAGATGAAGATCCACCGTGAACGTTGTAGATAAACAAAGGCATAGATCCAGAAATTGATCCCGGCTCTACTATATTAGACTGCAAGTACAATGGCATATTGCCAGTTGTAATTATCGTTCCACTTCCTGAGACAAACAGTGGCGCTTGAAGAACTCTAAAGTTACTCTCTAATTTTTGCTCACCAGTGCTAAACAGATTTAACGAGTTGTTGTTTGGAGATGCGCTACCGTCTCCAGCAAGATGATCATTAAACAACATTAAGTTGAAGGGATTTGCTCTAAGGAAATTCCAATAACTACCAGCGCCATAAATCATGCCGTTGTAATCCATCGAACCAACAACAGACTCTTGACTAAGTGGTTTCAATACATTTAGAGTCAAAGAAGCGTTTGAATTAGTTCCGTCCGGTTCATTAGCGCCAATTCTCATCCCTAAACCGAATACATTTCCACCGCCACCGCCACCCATACTACCGCCAGTATTTAGGTCGCTTGTAACTATTTGCTTGCCGTGTACAAACAAGTCAAGAATACCGCTATGCTCCACAGGTAATCGACCTGACGTGTAAAGATCTATTTGACCGCTTGCGTTAGCAGAGGCTTGGGTATATAAATCTAGGCTGTCTTCAATTCTAACAACACCAGAAATTAATAAATCTAGCTGTCCACTTTGTGGAACTAGCTGTTGACCACTTGTATATAATTGAAATACATCACCACTTGCATAACCAGAAACACCAAATGTATATAAATCAAGGATACCACTGTCTACAAGGCCGCCACTAGCAAATAAATCAAGAGAACCGCTTGAAGGATTTGGTTTAACAAAAGCATTCTCTGCTCTAACGTGCGCCGTATGTATTTGTAGGTTTGATATAAATCCGTCAGAAGATGGGTAGACAATATCGTACTGCAAGAACATATCGTCAACATCTTGAGAGAACAATCTCTCGCTAAAATCTTTTACCTTTTGGTCATCTGGGAAGAACGCCCATTGCTCAGATTCGTCACACAAATCTTCATGACTAAATGAGCTTTCTATTTTTATAATTGAGCTAGGGCAAGGTTCAATATAATGTATACTTCTATTTATCAAGCCGTAGTTTTCTGGACTCCAATATGGCTCTTGATTCTTAGTATAAAGACTTACAATAAGTTTTGGGCCACTTGTACATCTGTCCCATTGAATGTTTCCACTGGTATGATTTGTCAAGATGGTATCAACAACAAGAGCGTTATCTGTAAACTTATAACCTTGAGGTAAATCTTTTCTCACTCTTGGGTAGATTGCATGGAAGTTTTCTGGCGAGTCGCTTAAATGGAATCTAACAAAGTCATTTTCAACCTGAGAGTGGTAAGAAACGCCACTGTCTATATTTGCTGGGAATGTTAAATTTGTTCTATTACCATAAGCCACCCCGTCATTTTCAAGATGGAACGATATTAGGTCTCTATTCGTTCTTTTTGTCAAAGCGTCAAACGATGGACTAAACGCTGGACTTCTAAATGCGCCAATAGTCCAATCGTGATAGCTGTCCTCGTTTACATACTCCCACAATTTAAATGTATCGTTTACATGAGATTCTTCTGGGTCAAAGAATTTCATGCTTTGATTATCAAAGAATTCTGTGGCTGTTATTTGTTTAAGATTTCTGTCTGGATTTGATTGAACAATATTAGATCCACTTCCATCAAACGGATGTGTAAATGCTATTTCAGCAAGTAAATGTGGTATGTTTCTCTCTTCAGAACAGCCAAAAGAAAGTCTATTATGTACATGTGACAAGCTAACAGTGCTGCTTGTTGCTCTTAGATTTGTAAATTCACCTTTATGTAGTTCATTGTCTGTGTAGAGTCTTATTTTTTGATCTAAATTTTCATTGTACGTAACAAGTACAGTTAAGGGGAATTGATAACCGCTATAAGGTAGTGTGTCAGAAATTACTTCGCTTCCAGCGGCAGCAAACAATTTACCGCCAGAATAACCTACCTGCAAACCAGTATTGTTAGGTGTGTCAAAGGTGTAAAATAGCACTCCAAGGTCATAGTAATTGTAAGTCGCTCCACTTGCGTTAGCATCTGGAATAAATCTACTATAAATAGATATTCCACTCTCAGTGTTAACGTCTGTAAACTGTAAGTTGTCACCACTGCCTACTCTAAGTATATTATCGTAACCATCAAATATTTGACCGTAAAGCTCATGGTTTTGGAAGTTAACACTACCGCTAGCTAAGGATGTCCAGTCTGCCGTTTTATATTCACCACTGTATCCCGGTAAAGCATCACCAAACAAAGTTCCGCTTGTTAACCTAGAACCAATGTTTTGATGCAAGTCTATAGGTGACGATGTGAATTGTACATTTCTTGCACTAGATATAGGCGTTGCTCTAGAGTAAAAAGTAGTTCCACTTCTTCTACTAAAGTCAATAAGGCAGTCGATGAATGGCGTGTCTAGCTGTGGGTTCTCAAATCCAAACCCAAACTGATCTACATCAAATGGTCCAAACGTAAGACCTTGCATACCGCGCCATCTTCTGGCATAGTTTGTTTTAATTGTACTGGGCGAAGTAAACTGATGGGGAATACCTTCCAACCTAGACATGGGCTGGAATCCAGAACCAGTATTTAGATAAGCATCGCCAGATGCCATTCCCGATGGGAAGAAAGCGCCTTCACTCCTTCCAGCTTGAGCGCGACCAATGTCTCCACCTTGAGTAGCCAGAGTAAATGCATTTTGAGGTTTATATCTAACTATAAGATGAATATCAGATATAGAAGCGCCACTTGGCAGTGGGAAAATATCTAAGTATAGATTTTCAAAGAAGGTACTCCAACCATAATCTTTTGGTAAACCAAGTTCAACTTCATCTTTAAATATTTTTAATGGAAGTTCGTATGTTCTAAATTCTTCACTATCAACAAGCGGATACATTGTCAACTCATAGTGATCTCCACTTGCAGTATTTTCAAAGTATGCAAATTTATCAGAAATAGCTTCGCCATCTATACCAAGATCATCTATCCTTGCAAAGCCAGAAGCTGTCGGTGGAGTAAAGAAGTCAGTGCCAGATGGGTGCTGCAAGAAACCGCCGCTTGGACTTGTAACATTAAGAATGCAATCGTCACTGTAACCAACTACGTCTAAGAAGAAATCTCTCGTACCCGCAGATTTTCTAGCTGTCACAGACAAGCTAATAGAATCTATATCATGATAAATATTGTCTGTTTGGTTTAACGATACCGTATTCTCTGTATTAAACGCCCCAGAAGGATGGAATCTACCGTCAGAAAATGTGGGAGAAGTCCATATATCTGCTATAGATTGGTCAAAAGCTACATTGAACGCTCCGGGCGTTACCTCGCTAACACTGCTTTGACCAGTTCCAAACTTCAGAATTAATTTACCAGAGTCATTGATAACATCATGAGTTGTTATGTAAGTTTCATTACTCTCATCTGTGATGTAAGATATTAATTTTGCGTTATGACAATCATCTAAATTAGAGTACTCTCTCTCATGATCTGTCCAAAGAAGATTGCCAGACTCAGGGAATATAGTTGTATCAAAGCCTTTTTCTGGAATATATTTAGGTAGTATTTTTCTTTCTAATCTTTTACCCTTTTCTGGGTTCATCATGATTAGAGGCATGTAGTTTTCTGGACTTGGGCCAATTCCGGGAAATCCACTACTCCAAATTTCTATAGTAGATATTCTTATATTGTTGGTTGGCTTGATAGCAATTTCATTACCATCCGGGTCGTCCTCCATAAACCCATCTGAAAATCCACCGTCAAAAGCATCGTCCATTGGCTCTGCTAAAACATCAAACGATAAAGTATAGCCATTCTTCTTTTGTAGATCTGGATATCCGTCTTGCCACTCGTATTTACTTGCAACTACATTATTACTTGGTTTTAAAGAATATGTAGTAAAGTTTTTATACATTCCCGGATGTTTATCGTCACTTGCATCACCAAAGAAAGTAAAATCTTCGTATTGAACAATCAAACCGCCACTAGGGTCTTCAAACTTAATATTTTTAATTGTATATCTGGGTGCAACCTCAGATTCAATATTATTAATGGGCGCAGAAACCCTGAATAATATTCTACTATCTAAAGGTTTTAACGTAAAATTGTCTAGATAAAATTTAGCTTGATACTCACCCGACGTATGATTAGTGTGGGGAGTCATATAACTACAAATATCATCAGCGACTAATTCAGAATACTCATTGTGAGTAGTGTACTTACCTATAAAAACGCCTTCATTTATAAAACTAGCTACTGGAAGCGTTACTTCAAGTGGCGCGTGACACTCTGCGCTAGTGTCAATATCGGTTGAACCATATTTACCAACAAAATCACCAAGCTCTATAGGATTGCCGTAAAAATGGTCTGGTATTACATCTCCACTAGCATATAGTTTTTGAGTGTTTGAATAATTTCCTAAATCAAAGTAGTCTGGGAAATCACCGTGGAATTTGTCTAAGAAGTCTGATCCTATTTCACCAACGGCGTTTAAATCTTGACTTACGCTATAATCTACCGTTAGCCCATCTTCAATTGAGCTAGTAACCTCTAGCACTAAGTCCAAGAAAACATCGTGCAGTACAATGTCTGACGTTACTTCTAAATCTATTTCTTCATGTACGTTTCTATTTATGTAAGGTAAGGTATCATGACATCTAAACGTCGTCAAATCGACAAAGTAAGCGCTTCCAACAACAAGGGGCGTTCCGCTTACCTGTTCTATAATTATATCGAAAAAAGATGAAGTCGTTGAAAATACTTCAAGCGTAGTAACCACTACCCCGCCGGAAGAAATAGATATTTTGTCTCCAACAAGCACAGGAGTAGTTATAGATACAGAATACCTGTTGGGATCACCGGGAATTGTCAGCATCTGCTCTTTAACAACTATCGCAGCGGTAGAAGTTAAAGTTTCTATCTCTCTACAGGGCGATGCTAGAGCAGAAGATGCTTCTATTGTATCAGAAAAATTAAACGGGTCCAAAGACATTAAAGCGTCAATGCCGCCGTTAGCCCCCGGATCAGCAGAGGCGCTAAAAAGACAATGACATTCTAATTCATGAAGGTATGACATTCGTGATTTTATCCTAATACACTACGGTCTGACGTTGTTATACTACCATCACTGTTAAACTTCGATCTAGACATCATGTCTCCAGCTTCTGCCAAGATTTCGTCTTTAAACGCCTGTTGCATATTACCATTGAACATATGGTTAATATCAAGTGTACCAAGTTTTTCAAACATGTGTTTAATGTTTACATTACCAAGCTTATCTGTAACCTCTTGGAATTTATTGACCATCTCTTCAAATTTAGAGAAGTCTATGCCGCCCGGACCCTCTGGGCCAGTTGAACCGTTTGCTCTATATCTAACAGATCCACCAGATGAAAGAGCCTGTGTTGGTGCTGAGTTAGAGTTCATAGATCTAAGTATTTGTAGGTTATTACCTCTTTGTACAGCAGCGCGATTTACAACAAACTCTCCGGGTGTCAACATGGCAGGAACAGTATCAGTTCCTCTTGGAATAAACATTCCTCTGCTGGCATAAACAGGTCCACCTCGACTCAAACCTAATGCGGCTTGATTTTGATTTACCCTACTTTGAATTTCTCTAAACTTAGCATCTTGAGTATTTATGATAACCTGCTTGGCTGTAACATCCATGCTTTCCATGTTAGCCGCTTGATCACCAAGTTGACTCTGCAATTGTGAAAGTTCACGACCTTCTGCTTTTATTCTTTCTTCTTCAGTTGTTGTTCCTGTGAATACTTCTGCCGCTCTATCTCCAAGTCCAAATGAACCAAATGCCAGTTGAGCAGCGCGTTTATTTTCAGCGTCACTTAATCCAGTACCTTGTAATCCCTGCAATCCTTTACCAAGCGCACCAGCGCCGAACAAGCTAGCCGCAGCAGAGTCACCAGTTCTAAGTGCAGATCCAGCAGCAGCACCAATAGCTTGATCAAAGAACGATTCTACATCACCACCAAGAAGCGAATCTAAAGCGCTTTTCTCTGCTTGATTCTTTTTCTTTATTAATTCTAATTCTTGTTTTCTTTGTTCTATACCTTGTTTGGTAATTGTTATAAGGGCTTGGTTTGCAGCTTTAAGTTCAGATCTTCTGTCTGCGTCTACGCCAGCCCTGTCACCAAAAGCACCGCTTTTTCCGCCACTATTTAAAATAGCTGCATTTTGTGCGCTTTGTTGTCTGGAAAATCTATTCAATACATCTTCGCTAGCCCTGCGAATATCGCTTGCGCTGCCAGTTGTCAATCCAGCAACTCCAGCATCTCGTAGTGACAAGTTAGCTTGCTGTCTTCTTGCTGCAAATTCTCTTTCAGGTGTAAATTTATCACCACCGAAGAACTCTAAATTCTTAGCAGCCTCAATTTGATTTTCAATTGCTTTCTTTTGTGCGTCAATTAATTTTAATTCTGCTTTTCTTCTTTCTTCAGTAGCTTTAATTAATTTAGCGTTTACAGACTCCATTTCCTTCATAGGCCCAAGGATCTGCTTTTGAATTTGTTCTCCAAGTGGACCGAACGCTTTTTGCAATATTGGACTAGCATCACCAGTATTATAGAACTGCTCTATTTCCTCTTTTGTTAGATCACCAATACCATTAAATGCACTTATTAACCTATCTTTAATAGGGCTACTATCTGGAATTGTTCCAAGTAAGGCAGCTTTAAAGTCGTCCTGAACTTTACCCAAGCTTGCGCCTGAAGTAATATCTGCTGCGCTTAAATTGCTTCTCAGAGTTTCAAGCGCTGCATTTGCATTAACCTGAGCGTCGTTAAATCCTTGCAAGGTTCCAGTTAATACATCCACCTGCTCGGCTGTCGCACCAAAAGCAGAAAAACTACTGACAACAGTAGCTAATGAAGAATCTAAATCTGACTGACTGATAGCAGCACCAGCACCACTAACAACAGCAGCTAATGTGTTTGTAGCTATAGTTAATGAATTATAACCAGTTTTAGATGATTCAGTTATATTGTCTAGGTTAGTATTAAATGCAGTTATACCAGAGGTTACGTCTTTTAATCCAAAGTTTAATGATTTCAAGAAAGCAGCATTTTCTTTTGCTGCCTCGCCCATTGCTTTTACTTGATCTTCAAATTGCTTTTTTAAGTTTGGATCTAAATCTAAAGCCTTTCTAACTAAAGCTCCCTCTTCGCCCATTTGACTTATTATAGAGTCCAAGGTGGGTGCTGTACGGCCCAAAGACGCAGCGGTTCCAGCCGCATTTTTAACAAGTTCGTCAAAACCCTTTTTAAATTCAGGTGCTTGTAACTGAGCAACTAATTGTTTGTTAAGCGCTTCTTCTTGTTTTTTCCTTTCTAGTCTGGCGTTTGTTAGTGCGGTCTTTGTTCTTGTGGCGGCATCGTCCCACAGATTAAGGTAAGCGCCAATATTATCGCCAAGTTTTTCAGGATCAAACATGCCAACGTCGGCGCCAGATGCTTTTGCAAGAGAAGCAACTTGGCCGCCAACACCAAAGGTAGCAGCGTTCATCACTCCTATTCCAATCATCTCTCCAAGCAAGCCTCCTCTTCCTGCCTTGGCGGTGGCTTGACCTCTTACCCTATCACCAGATGCTAGTTGAACAGCATTGTCTTTAGCTACGGCTCTCAAGCCTCCAGTGAATGATCCTGACTGAAAAGCTTCTTGTATTGTTTTCGCTCCGTCTTTAACTTCTTTCAGCGCTTCAGAAGCAGCCTTGCTTGCTGCCGCTAGCTCGTTTGTTCGTCTTGTCGCGGATGCTTCAGCTTCTGCTTTAGCTTTAATTACATCCGTTGAATCTGCGCCAAAAAGCGTAAGGACGTTATCTCTGAAAAACGCTAAAGCGTCTTCAGTTAATCCAAGTTTTGCAGCAACCCCAACCGCAGCACCACCAAGACCACCAACTATAGCTCCAGCGGCAGTACCCAATCCGGGAAGAAGCACTGTTCCAATCGCAGCGCCAGCGGCAGCAGCACCCATTGCTAATTTGTTTGCATCGCTTGCGGCTTGACTTGCAGCAGCAGTGGCTCCAGCATTAGCAACGTCACCTTCTTCAACTGCTTTCGTTGCTTTTTCATGAACCCCCGTGTACGCATCCATAGCCTTTGTTATGGCGAAAACCGCTCCAACCGCAGCGCCAACGCCTATAGTAAGCGCGTTCATTGGTAAGCCAAGACTACTAACTAAAAATCCAAAGGTGGATAGCATCATAACTGTATTACCAAGCTCATTCTGCACAGCGCCCATTCCTTCAGTAGCGCCTTCGACCCGTGGTATAAATGCTGCCATACTGGTGGCTGCCATCATAATTCCCATTGCGCCCATGCCGCCACCGCCGCCCATGCCCATTCCACCGCCTTTAGCGCCACCACCCCCCTTGAGAGCGTTGTTCAAGCGGTCAGAAATAGGAACTCCACCAAGCGTTTGACGACGATTAAATAACCCTCTAAATCCTCCTGATTTTTTAGTTTGTTTTTGCTCTTTTGTATTTGCTTTTTGCTCTTTAGTTCCTTCTTGCGTGGCAGCAGTTTGTTTTTCTATACTTTTAACTAAGGCTTGGGTTTTGGGATCGGCCTGTGCCGCAGACAAAGCGCTAGACGGCTTAAACATCTGGGATTCAATTCCATAATTATGCCTACCCGAAGTCACAACGCCACCAGCAGCATAACCTTTAACGCCCTGTTTGTTCATGCGGTTAAGGTTAGAGTAGCCAATACTCTTAGCAGCAGATTTATTAAAGACAAACTCACCGGGGGTTAGAAGCGCAGGAACTGTATCTGACCCAGAAATACCACCGCCAGAAGCTAATTTTCTTCTGCCTGTCGCTCTAATTTTAGCTCCAGAAATGAAACCAGCAGCAATATCGTTTGCCAATTTTCTCTGTATGTTTCCTTTAACTTCTCCAAAGCTTCTTTTTGCTTCTGCTTTTTTAAGATTGCCAATTAAACCGGGACTACCAAAAAGAGTTCCTAGCTTCTTTTTATTTTGAGATATAGCAGAGCGGGGAAAGTCAAAATTAGCACGACCGCCAGCAGCAACAGCGCCAGTTAAGGCAGAAATCATACCTTCAAATATATATCCCTCAACGGTAGATGAAACCGCTTTGTCTTTCTTGATATTGCCAATAACTTTTCTTAATGCATTTTCATTAGTGTTAATGGCTGGTGGTAAGTCTAATAATTTAGAGCCTTTTACCGTAGAAATAGTGCTTTCAATTGCTTTCGTAATTCCAGCATCAAACCCTTTACTAACAGCGCCTGCGTATTCAGCATTTCTTTTCATGCCCGCTTTACCCTCGGCAGCACCGGGGTAGAAAACTGGATAAGTTGCTGGAGCTTTCAGTACAGCCCTGACTCCACCTCTAATATCTTTATCTGATAATCCAGCTTGTCTTGCCGCCAATCTAGCAAGTCTATTTCCCGGAGGTAAAACAAATGGCTGGTCTTTAGTTTGCGTATATGTACTGTCAGTACCTTTAGGTGGATTTAAAACAAAAGCGCCAACTTGACCCGGAACTACATCAAATGCAACTTGACCTGCTCCTGCACCCCCGTCCTTTCTAGATTTAATCTTGCTAGCAGAAGCGCCAGTTATTCTTGCGCCTGAATTAAACCTATTTTCATTCATCTGAGCAAGAGTTCCAGCACCCAAACTCTTTACGCTACTCTTCTTTATTACAAATTCACCGGGAGTAAGCATAGCTGGAACTGTATCGCGATTACCAGTCCCCGGAACCACACCGCCTCTTGCAAACCCAGTAGGGCTTGCTCCACCTCTAAGGCCAGAACCAATTCCTCTGGCAAAACCAGCAGCACCTCTAGCAAACTTAATTGCTGCAAACGTAGTCAGAAGTGGCAGTAGAGGTTTTATGGCATCTGCTATTTTAATAAGCGCACTAGCAAGCTCAAGAGAGGTTTTCACCATTAATTGAAAACTGCCAGTTTGACTAATACTTCTAATCAGAGCTAAAAACTCTTCTTTAACTTTTGCTATTTGAACAGCAAGTGCTTGTTGAGCTTTCGCAGCATCTTTAGTTAAACTATCTCCACCTTCCAGTGCGGCTTGTCTAGCTCTTTCAGCGGTTTCAAACTGCTGCAAAAGAGGAATAACTTTACCAATCTGTCTAAATCCACCAAGCTCTTCTGCTATTCTAACAAATCTAATGTCGCCCTGCTCCAGTCCAGAAAGAGCTTGACTTAATTGACGAATGGCTTCATAAGGACCAACAAACTTACCATTAAGATCGGTAAGCTCAACACCAAACTGTTTGAGAAACTCTATGGTCTTTGGTCTTTGAATACGTGTAAAGATAGTACGCAAACCAGTTGCAATACTTTCTGCGCTTTCACGGGTAGTAGCACGAACGCTTGTGAACAGTGCTATCAGTTCATTCAAATCACCACCAGCAGCTTTAAACACACCACCAGTACGACGAATAACACTAATCAAGTCACCAGATTCAACAGCAAATTGACCAGCGACAGCATTAATAGCGCCAAGCTGTCTTTCTAGCTCACCCACGCCCTTGCCAAACTGAGCAAGAATAGCAACAGCGCCCTCGGCAGTTTTTGTTATATCATCAAAGGTTGGAGCTAATTCTGTTTTAGCCAGAGTTCTAAGTGCGACTTCTAAATCGCTTGCTTGTATACCAGCTTGAGATAAAATTCTACCCGTAGAAAGAATTGACTTGCTAGAAACACCAAACGAGGTGGCTAGATCAGTAATTACATTTTCAAGACCTTTCAACTGGGCCATAGTTTTCCCAGTCACCTGAGAGATCTTGATCATCTCTCTTTCAAAAGCAATCGCTTCTTTGGTTGCATTAGCCAACCCGCTTGTAAAAAGACTAACTGCCCTAGTAGCAATAGTAAACGCACCAAACCTACGTATAGACGCACCAAAAGCCTTGCCCATTTTATTGGCTTGCGTTGTTGCTTGCTTGGTGGCTTTATTTAAGTTATTAACCTGCCGGGAAGCCTGTTGACCCCCTTTTAGATTAATTTGTGCATTAACGCCCCTTAACTGCCGTTGTATTTGGTTTACAACCTGACGAGTATTAGTGGGCGCTTGTAATTGTACTTGCGCGGTTAAAACGAATCGTGAAGCCATGATTTCCCTTAGTTAATAATGACCACACTATCCAATCTAACTATCCGTTGTGCTTTTGGTTCTTGTAGTCTTTTTCGTTGGAGCTTTTTTAGCTGGAGCTTTCTTTGTCGCTGGTCTCAAATCGTTTTCATATTGAACTTTTGGTGCTTCAGCGTTAAGTTCTTCTTTTTTAAGAATAACATTAAAGTCTTCATCTACGTAATTACCGTCAAAATCAATTAGTGCCAAACTTTCCCCGTCAGCTAATTTTTGTTTAATCAAGAAGTCATTCTCTGGCAAAGTTGCCTCAAAAGAATCCGTAAGATTGTACATCAATTGTCCCAAAGCTGCTGCTGCGGTAAATGCGGTATCTGTAGAATCATTCTCATAATCTCCTACGCTATTATACACCTTTTCGTTGGTATCTTTATAAAATGTACAACAGGTAACAAGAAAGTCAAATCGGGCATTATCTGCGAGGGATTCCGTAGTATTAGACTCTAATTCTATTTTCTCGGAAAGAAGATCTCTATATTCTACCCTTTTTTTACGTAATTCAATTGCTATACTTCTGGCCTCAGATAGCTTAACCTTTCTTTTTCCGGGTCTAATTAGTTTATCTTGTAGTGCATTAATAGACTTTTCCAAGGCCAAACTTTCTTTTTGTTTGTCTTTATCCCAGATTTTCCGCTCTTCTAGATACCGTTTTAACTGTACCTTGGACATAATATCTGGGTCAGATTTAAATTTACTCCAACTCTTAACCCTCACCTTTTCTGCGCGAGTTAGTTCACCGTTGGTAGGTTTTCTAACATAGATTTCCACCTTGGTTCCGTCTTCTTTTATTACTTCTCTATCTAGTCTTTTCATTTTATTCCTCCGATTTAGGTTCCTTAACTGGAATATTAACAGAATATCTTAGCCATTTAATATCATATTGACTTAACTCAGCATCCACATTTCTAGCTTGAGTATTACCCTTGTCAAGTATTTCTGACCTTAGTTTTTGGTAAAGATCATACATCAATTTTTGTTGTTCCGACATCTCCCCTTCAAAGTCCCAAAGAAAACCAAAATGTTCTTCTATAGAACTGAGAGCGCCAATCATAGTTGTTTGAACTTTCTTCTTTAATATCTTGGCTAATCTCTCCTTGGAGTCCGACCTATATTTTTGCTCTCTTATAGATTTATATTCGACCTGATTTTGAATCAAGTCGTCAAAGTTTTCCATATCTATCTCCTAAAATTGTTTTTAAATTTCTCATGAGCCATATTTCCTAATCTCATTTTTTGATCCGCAAAGTCTAAGTCAACTGCCGAACCCTTTTGTTTAATAACTTGTTCTCTTTCTTGCTTTATAACCTTTGATGTTGTAGAGTTCATTTCATGAACATTTTGTGCATCTTTTTGATTATCTGCAAATACTATAATTTCTTGCGAGTTTCTAATCTTATCATTTTGTATAGAATCTTCAATTACACCAACGGCTTTTTCTCTTTCATTTTTTCTTCTTTGTTCAATAAACCAGCCGTCCAGCGCATCGTCATCTTCAATAACTTTCTCAGAGGGGCATTCCATTGACTCTTGTATATTATCATACATTCTAGACCAAATTAATAAATTTCTTTGATCTACAGATAATTCTCTGTTTGTGTTGCTAAAAAGATTAAAAGTTTTGGTTTCTCTTAAAGCCCAAATTGAACGCCAAGGGTCTGACCTAGCAACTTCTCTACAGTCGCCCTCTTTTAGTATTAGAGAGTAATACTTATTTAATAAATCGTTCAGTTCTACAGAATCTGGGTCTAGCTTCTCGCCGCCAACATAACTGCAAGCTTCAAGCAAGAACATGCTTTTATCTAGCTGCGCAATTCCTTCGCAGGTATTGCCATAGTAGGCGTTCTTTTTATTTTCCATCTGCTTCAGTCCCTCTTCTGCGGCCCTTAGATAAATTCTAGCCGACTCTCTTAATTTTGCGTTGTTAAACTTCTTATATACATTTATCTTTAAATTTTCTATTTCCTTGTTTATTTCCTTTATTTTTAAGTCTTCTTCGTATGTCCATAGTCCGTTTTCTAACATCCACTCAGTGCATTCTTCTTGAGTCATTATGTCATCATTCATAGACTCGTAATATGAGCGCTCATAAACCTCACAAGACTCAAACTCTTCTTCTATTGTGGGTGTCAATACTTTTATATTAAATTTATTGTAAGGTACTTTATATACGCCAGACCGTATCCTAAAAACTAAAAACTCCCGCTCAGATAAGTCCATACAGAACCTCGTCACGGGAGTTTTCGTTATTCATGTTAATGTCCTTTAAAATCCTAATGTAACCACAAGCAGTATCTTACCAGTGAGCTTGTGTTGCAGTTTTTCCAGACAAAGAAGGCCAGTGTCTGATTTCAAAAACGTTAAAGTTAGTATAACTGTAGGTACAGGCAGCATTTCCTCCACCAGCGTCACCTCCTCCATAACTAACACTTGACAGTCTGTTTCTTGAACCAAGGTCAAACACTTGACCGCCACGCAAACAAAGTTTGATTGTTTCGTCAGGAGTATTCTCACCAGAGTTTTTAGTGAAGTTCAACGATGAATCACCATCTTCAAGCGCGTTAACAAAATCACCTTCTACAGTAATTGCTTCGATATCGCAAGTAACTTCTACTGGAAAGTTAGCCGTTCTAGCATATGGGTTTTTCCTACCAAGCTCAAGAACGTCTTCACGGCCAAGGTCCGTACTGCATGAGAAACTTTGAATGTGAACAATCGGAAGCCCACCGTCAAAGCCGTTTCCGATGTCAGCGCCATCAACCCCACGAATAGATTGTGGCAGGGTAGAGAATTCAAGAAGAACATCTTCGCGTCTTTGAACACCACCACTAGCCACTGGATAGGGTTGCGTTTTGTGAGCAGCAGTTCTAGCAAGTGGCTCATCAGTACCGTCAAATTCAGCCATAGGCAAGTTAGGATTACCTACACCACCACCAGTGCCAGAGCCAACAAGTGCCATGCTACCAAACGGCTCAATACCGCTGGACTTTGTAAGCAAAGAACTATGTAACCATTGCTTATTATTTCCAACCAAAGTGATACTTTCAGTAGCTGGGCCATCGACAGGAACGTTGTAGCTAACAGCGTTCAAGAACATTCCAGAAAGATAAACTTCTGTAGACTGTTTACCCTGTCCAACAGATTCTATACCGGAAGGAGCAGCAGCGCCTACATTGTTACCCTTTTCTTCTTCGTAAATGCCAAGTCTAACGTCACATCTTTTTTTGGATCTAGGAAGGAATTGACCACTAGCCTGTGCGCTGATAGTTTCACCGCCAACACCAGTTGTTGCCATGTGATAAAGAAGTGGATATCCATCAATAACTTTTTCCATAGTTACTTCAACATCTGGAATACCTTCCACGTTTTCATAAATCTCAAGCTGACCAAGCTCAAAAACTTGTTCTAGGTTAAAGTTAGTTGTAATACCAATACTTTGAACACCATGAGCAACGAGAGATGTTGTGTAGTCTCCCGGAGCAGTACCTCTAGGTGCAATAGCAACGGCCTGTGTTGCGTAAAATACTCTATCATTACTTAAATTTGTAGTCGCCATTAAATCTCTCCTGTCGGTGGATTAAATTATATTAAATTATACACTAAAAAGTTAAATGTTTGCTTTTATGCCTTCTGTAGTCATTCGGACAATTCCTCCATAAATGTTGGAATTTATAGCAATCATGTCCTGAACCTGAACATTAGTTAGGCGTAAATTTCCTCCATTATAATCCTGTGACAAAACTATTTCTGGGTATTCTTTTGCTCCTGAGACTGCTGAACCCCTGTAATCTAGGGGGTATACGCCGTCTTCATGTATCTTATTTGTGTTGAATAGTGATATAGTTTTATCGTTTTGCAATGAAACAATGTCAACAAGAGCATTTCTGGTTATTTCGTCCTCCGCTATACAATGAAACAAAACGTCCGTGTAGACGTATTGACCGCCTCCCAGTTGATATCCTTTAAACCTCCTACTGGGAACTACTTCTATAGCTATAGTTGGTAGTTGAATCTTAGACTCTGGTGGTATTTGTACGTCAGAATCTTTACCATCAATAAAATTAGTATCCGGTTGATTTGAATTTTGCTGAATTTGCCTAACCCAAGGTAAATTAGAGGCATAAGTTACATTTATCCATTTGTAGCTATATTCCGCTTGAACTTTAGATCCAGTCGGAATTGCAGTGTCAAAAACAATCCTCCCGTTATGATAGTCAACATAATGCGCATAAGTCCCAGTTGTATCATGAGCATAAAAAGTGTCGTCAACATAAACGCCGGATATTCCGGGTGTTCCATCGTTGTTTGTGGTAATTGGTAAAGGCGTGTTAGTTATTCCAGATTGCCAAATCCAGTTAGATCTAAATCCCTCCCAAGCTTGACCATCTGTAAACCTTGGCTCTGAAACAGATCTTAATTTGCTGTAATCTTCACCGTTAGGGGCTTGCTCACCAAGGGTTACGTTAAAATAATTACCTTTTTGAAGTAGCCCATAATCAAAAAATTCAACTAGACCATCTAAAATATCATTATTTAGCGTATATTGAAATACGTTTGTAAAGCCTTTTAAATTAGTAGTCATTTGAACACCTCGGACATAATACTTTCTATTTCTTTTTCTTTGCCTTCAAATGCTCTAGTTACAAAATTATTAGCCTGTGTGCCAGAAAATGAAGGTGGTACTCTAAATGAATTACCTGCAACCATTCTACCAGCACCAGATCTGCCACTACCCTGTGCATCGTACTGATATCCAGCAATTACAACAGAATCTCCTTTCGTCAAAAGCCAATCAAGCCAATGTAAATCTGAACCCTTTTCTGTAAGAACATGACCTTGAGGTAAAGCAAGTAAATTTTGAAAATCTTCAGGTTGTATCTTAAATGTCAAACCGCCCTTAAAATTTTGGTCTATTTTTGAAAAACTTATTTGTATAGAGTTCGACACGGCATCCGCTATTGCGTTTACAGCAGATACATCTGAACCTCTTGGTATTCCAAACAATGAGTTCAAACTATAAGGTACGCCACCCCCCTCTAGGCTTGCCATTTCAGGTTGATTTAAAATAAACAATTTTGCAGCTTTTCTTAATTTGTCTACAGCAGCGCCTTTGCGTTTATTTAAGTACGTATTTAAATCACGAACAAGAGCAGACTTTATGTCTTTCTCTATTTTTGCAATTGGGTCTACTAATCTTAAATTCATACTCTTTCCCAGAAACAGCCGTAGTACCTAGTTAGACCAATGCCCATCGGAAAAGGTTCGCCTATAGTCTGAAATCTTGACTCCTTGCTCTCTTTAATGTCTTTGTGTACAATTAACTCTTTTGCTTTTTGAAACTTTGGAAGGTCGGTGGCAAAAAATATTGTTTGGATTCCGTTGTCTGGTGTTACTATATTACCACCAACTTTTACCCAATCCCTCCTGTTCCAGTAAACTTTTATCTTTATGTCTTCGGTCTTTTCTACTTCTTTGATAGTCTTATTGTTTCTTTTGTAGTTTCCGTTAGGTCGTCTGTGTGGATTTACAGACCTGTTATCAGGTATATTATCATAAGTATTGTCAATAATCTCTATCTGCTCAATGTATACCAATTGGCATGTAACTCCAAATATATTAAACGTGGAGTCAACTACGTCATAATATTTATCGAATACTGATTGAGGTATTGTAATTGGCATAACTAACCTTAATTAGCTGTGTCACCACTGTAATATCTAACATCATCAAATCTATCTGTAAGATTTGTTTGTATCGTTCCTGATGCTTGATGTGAGTTTACATCTGGATCTCTTTTTGAAAATACTCCAGTATTATTTTGATACGTTATAATACTACCGTTTTTTATAACGTTCGTTGTAATAACTGGTCTGATTACGTCTGACATTTTTATCTCCGAATTAAATTAATTGACCACTGACCCAACCGTTACCGTTGGCTATCATAATATAACTATCACCGCTCGCAAAAGCTATTGCACCAACATTTGTTTCAGGAATTCCCTTAACACCACTAATATCAGCAACCGTGTCGTAAGTTGGAACAACTAGCAACCCATTATTATTAACGATTGTATTATCGGTGTATCCACCAATGCCACTATCTGAGACTAACATGTTTTTGAATTTAATCGTACCGCTAACATGAAACTCATCTGGATTTGTTGAAGTGTCCAGCCTTAAAGAATCTGAGTATGTAATATGTTTGTTTTCTTTATAAAAAGCTACATTGCCAAGAGCTTTATCTGCACTTTGGTCTTGTGTTACATATAAACCTGAAAGGTTTGGTATATCTTGTATTTCTAATTTTCTAAATGTAGGATGTTTATCGCCACAGTCTGCTGGACACTCACCAGAAGTTACACCAAGAAATGTGCCAGCAGTTTGATGTCTAAAATGAATTTCTTCCTTTACTACTCCAGACAACTCTAAAATACCGCTTGCCAGAGAAGATAATCTATTTCTAAAAAATGGCTCTCTTTGCCTTCCTGTTGAAAAACCAACGCCAACCTCTACAAAATCAATACCAGAAGCGCCGAGTGTAATTCCAGAAACCCTAAGAGTTGAAGTGCTATTGTTACCCTCAATATCTAAGGCTGCTCTTGGATCGCGTGTATTTATACCTACTCTTCCGCTATCTTCTATCCAGACCAAATCAGGATCACTATCTAAAGTTTGCGCACCGGACCAGTAGCTAATGCTAGTTTTTCTAGCTGATGAAATTGAATCAAAAGGATTAGAAACAACACCAAAGACTCCGGGATAAGTGGCGTATACCTCTTTCAATCCGTTGTCTACAAAGCTAACTTTTGAATTATCTGACTCAGATGAACGAACAGAATTCCTACTAAGCTTAATATCAGTTCCAACTTGAAACAAAGTGCCAGAACCAACTTCATATTTAGAGCCATCCGTAATTGCATAAAAAGTATGACCACTTAAAGGTAAGTAGTCAAGGAAAGCACTAAACCCAGCCACAGCGCCTTCTAATATAACATCAGAAGTGCCTGTGATATGAGTAGTTTCTTTTATTCTGTCGAAAAGTGTAACGTCTTCCATTTATCTAACTTACCGTTGGGGATGCGTCTGCTACAGTATCTGGACCTAATCCGTAAGCTACAAAGTCATTTAGTTCAGCGTCAACCAAGTCGTTATCATCACTTCTTATAACAAAATGAATACTTCTCAAGGCATTAAGGGCGCTAGTTCCGTCATCCCCTTCTCTCATTGTCAATCCTACAGTATTTACATCAAAAGTATCAAAAGTTCCACTGCCAGTATTTGCATTGCTAGTTCCAATTGCTACATAGTTGTTATCAGCAAAAACACCACTAACAAAAGTAATTTTAATAACACCCTTGTTTACCCTTTGAACGCTGTGTATATTGTAAGAAGATCTAACAACCGGTACAGCGACTGGAGATTCACCGCTAGCATCAAAATTGCACCAAGCTTTTGCAATGCCCTTTGCAGTTCCAGACCCATTAACGTCTTGGTGTGTAGAGCCATCTGGATAAACAATTCTAGCGCGAGCGTTGATAACAGGCACTGCGCCACTATAAGTAAACTGAAGACCTTCATCATCAACTCCAGAGGGGCCAATCCAATGTGGATCTACGCCATTCTGTCTCATTCTTAGATTTCCACGCATACCGCCGGTGCTGCCACCGGCTTCAAGTAGATATTGCGGATGGCAATCGTTGCTATCTCCAGTCCTGTTTGTTAGGTGATTGTGGTCAAGCTTACCAGATCCCGGATAAGGTTCTAGCTGAATATTGTTTGCCAGAGTAGGGTGGTAGTCAACAGGAGTGTTAGGAAATTGGATTCCACCTTCAGTTATAAGTCTCTTTTCGCCAGCGCCATCTCCAGAAACTTTAACGTTATTTTGGAAATAATACACGTCCTCTGTGTTAGAAAGTGACATTATTTTTCCAACAGAAGCAACAGCATCTTCCATATTGTGTCTTACATCTTCAGCACTAATCAAACCGGCGTTATTATCAGCTAAGTCGGCTGATATGCTAGTTAATATTGCTCCAGAATCTTGAATTGTAGGCATTAAATTTACTCCTAATAATTAAAATATCCGCCGGATCTGTGATCTACGCCGTGTCGTGTGATTGTATCAGAACCGGGAGAGTAAGGACTAAGGATTGCTTGTCCGTTAATCGAAGACTCACCAGATTCATACGCGAACAACATGTTTTCATACTTTTCGCACATGTCTTTGTATAGTACAGCTAAGGTTTGGGTAACTCCCCTCAAGTCAATGGCGGAAGGGCCATCCTTGATAGAGATTGCATTACCAGATTCACTCCTGATATCACCACCCAGTATGATGCAGGCGGTTTTAAGGCAAACCAAAGCTAGAAAATCGTTATCTTTTGTGTCTGTGTCGGTTGGGTCTGGAGACAATAAACAAGCCTCTACGTTTATATCATAGGTGTTTGCAAAATCTGTCTCAATTATAACCAGTTGAGCAGCAACCAGTATTGACGTTTCTATTCTTTTGTCGGTGAATTTGTAGCTTGCGGGATCGGTATCATTTATTAGATGCCTAACCACAGTACTCATTTGACCTTGCCAAGACATAATTACCCCTATAGATTGCAGTGTGCTTTAAAAGTGTGAATGTCTGTATGATACGTTCCACTTGGTAAAGTAACAACACCTTGCAATTTATAGTTACCAACCTCGTCTATGTCTCCAACCACCGTATCGTAATACATAACCCCGGAAAGGGCGCTCCCATCGTCAAACCTCAAGGCAGATCTATTTATTACAGTGTCGCTAGGTTTTCTTATGTCCACCCTTAACGACGTAGCACCAGAGATATTTACAAGATCAGCCCCGTCTTTTACGGTTAATTGAAATCTAGTTCCAACATCATCTTTATGTATTTCGCTAGGCATTTAATTTTCCAGAGTAAAATCTACTTGCTTTTCTATATGAATATCGTATTCTAACTGCTTTTCTACAGTCACCGTATATTGCTTCTCTGTATTAATATACACGTCATGAGCAGATTTTTGTTTTAATGAAATATTTTTTAATAATTCCTGATCAATGAAAACTTC
>TARA_A100001201_G_scaffold23163_2_pt1 | contig 39176 bp, 25 predicted proteins | sample TARA_A100001201 | Tara Oceans TARA_A100001201 (sample SAMEA2619872) | marine metagenome | biome: marine biome (ENVO:00000447); feature: surface water layer (ENVO:00002042); material: "saline water (ENVO:00002010), including plankton (ENVO:xxxxxxxx)" | depth 5 m | reverse complement strand
TAAGGTCCTTGTCAATATCGGCATCAATCTCAACCTTTATGACTACCTTATCTGATACAGCCATCAAAACTCCTACAGAAATAACTCGTATTCTCTACATATTCTATAGAAATTCCATATTAACCGTAGCCACCAACTGTGCCCTTTCTTTGCCTTTCTCGCTCTTTATGGTCGTTAGAAAGTGCTTGTGCGCAGGCTATTCTCAACAGCCAAGTGTCCTCGTCACAATTCATTAATTCTATAGGATCGGTATGAAAAGCTTCCGCAAGCCTAGCAGCCGATATTACTCTAGAATCTCGGGCCAGCTCTTCAACTAGCCCTTCGTAGGGTCTTCAGCATCCACTTCGTCGCCATAGCCTGCATAATCTAGAATCTTCAAAGCAGTTGACTCAAGATGAGGATCTACAGCATAGAAAGCTCTAATAGCATCAGGTAAAGGCTTTGTTGTATTGGTCATCTCCATAATTGCAGGAGAAGCAAAGTTCAAAGCATAACCAGCATCATCTTCAACAAGTTCATCATTAAAATAGATTCCAGTAACAGTCTGACCAATTACATAACAAGAAAACTTAATTGAATCCAATTCATCTGTCTTCCTGTTTGTAGAATTACGTCGCCAAGACTTAAGTTGCTCATTTGAAATATTAGGAGAGAACCTAACACTGACCCCGTCACGCTCAGGAACAGGTACTTCAATGTCTGGTCGAGTTACCTCTCGAGTAATCTCTTCACGCAACTGATCCAGTATTGAACCTTTAGCTACTTTCCCTTCTTTAGCTTCATCAGCTTTCTTAGCTTTAGGAGCCGCACTAGGTATTTCTATGTCTTCTTTTATATCATCCATGTTTATATCCTATTCAAAATAGTATTTCAATGTCAAGCGGTAAGCTCAGCCCATGTCTTTTTACCAACAATTCCATCAGCAACAAGGCCTTCATCTTTTTGGAACCTCTTAACAGCTCGCTGTGTAGCAGGACCAAAATCGCCATCAATACCTGTACGGTTCTTATGACGAGTTAGTTTATAGCCCTGAGCCGCCAAAAGTTTTTGCAAAAGCTCAACAGCTTTACCCTTACTGCCTCTACGCAAAACTTGTTTGGTGCAAGCAGCAATATACTTACCAACAGCAGTTTCTGGCTTTTCAACAGCCTTAGTAATTTTCTTTTCACCCTTAATCTTAGAAGCCTCAAACCAAACAAACTTCCCACCAGAAACATATCCGGGTTGATGATGCCACCACTCAGAAGGCACAGTCTTTTGAATACCATACTCTTTAGCAATCGCATTAACTTGGGTAGTAGATATGCCTTTACCAGTAATTCTAAAATCAACAGCATAACCGTATGAACCAAATGAAGGCTGAGCCATGTGATAGCTGCCTTGGAAGCCATTTGACTTCTTCCGATCAGGGTTTGCCGCTAGGTTAAATCCCGGTTTACGCTTAACCCACCCATCATACAGGTGCTTCTGTTGTTGATACGTGCGAACCCCTGAAACAACCTTAACTTTTCCTTTTATACGAGGATCAGCAAAAAATGCTTCTAAACGATCTTTAAAACGAGGATGCAACTCTTCCAAGCGCACCCACTTGCTTGTTGTTGGTATAGCCATTGTACTTCCTTAAATAGATAGTTCCTATATATATTTTACAAAAATTCTAAGCCCATGCAAGTGGTACTACACAAGAAAAGCCACTGCAATGCAGTGGCCATCCCTGTAGTAATCTAAGTATTATTTAATTTTATATTGCGCCAGCGCTAGTACTTCCCTCTGAAGCTACAGTACTAATTGAAAAAGTCAATGAATAGGTAGCAGGAGCACCTGAAGCGGCATCACCGTCAGGCTCAGTTAATCCAACAAGCAACGCTTTTGGATACACTCTCTCTGTGCCAGCTACTTTCAAATCACAATCAGTTGTGTAGACAGCTAGGTCATAGTATACTTGGCCAACAAGTGGACGAAGTTGTGCTATTTTAGAAGCATCATCGCCACTGGCAACATTATTATCGTAAAACCTGCTTACCGTAATATCGCCTATTTCAGCGGGAGCACAGAGTACTTCTGGAAAACTACTGTTTCCATCATACACTTTCTCAACTGAAGCGCTTATTTCGCCACCACTAACAGTAGCAAAATAAGTATCAAAAACTGGAACAGCCGCATGGCCTCCATTTTCGGCCTCAGGACGAGCTATAATCTCCGCTATAATTTGTCTCTGGGTTACTTTTGCCATTTATATTCTCCTTAGATTACTGGGGTCGTAAGATTACTCTTAGAGATAGTTACTTGAATAAGATCTGCAACACCAGAAACTCGCACGCCAACTTGTGCTTTAACAAGTCCGCCTGCAAGCTGTGAAGCAGGATTGATTGTACTATCCACAACTACACTGTAGCCCGGATCAATCAATCTATTGTCATCATCATACGCTTCATAAAGACCGCCAGCGACACGAATTGGGTCTAGGAAACCTTTAATTGACGCTCTAATTCTACCAAATAGGTTACCACGAGAATCAATAGTGGAGAAAACATACTGTTCCATCCTATCTTGAACACCATAAACCAAATAGTTTATTGTGTCTCTCTGTGTAATGTAACGCCAGTTAGCTTCATCATTAGATATGGACCTAGCACCATAAACTCTGATACTATTACCAATTTTACGCAAAGCATTAACTCTTGCGTCATCTAACAAATCACCAGCTGTTGGTGAAACTTCTTGAGCTAAATCTGTAACTGTTCTAGCCGCAGAAATAAGTCCAGCCCCTGCTCGCCAAGGTCCAGTAGCAACTTGAACTGCTCTTGTTCGAGCAGCAGCCGCATAAGACTCTGGTGAAATTGTTACAGTAGCTGAACCAGTCGAAGACGTGCCAGTAGCCAATTCGCTAGCAGCAGGTGCATCAACTTTAATATGTGGCCAATAGAAAGCCATGTATGACGCTTTTGCATCAGTATAATACGCTGATGCGTTTGTTTTTGCAGTTGAAGCTGCATCACCTGAAGCAAAACCACAAAGCGCAACTCTATTATACGCTTCAGCATGATCACGCAAACCATTCCAAATAGTAGAACCATTAGCTCCGGGAATACAAACAGCCCCTGACTTAAGATTCTCACCAAACAGCGAAAGTCCTGTAACACGGTTCGCATCAGAAACCGCAGAACCATCAGATCCACCTGACAAAGCGGTAGCAGCCAATGTAGCTGGGTTTGCTGAAGATGTCGAATCGTCAGAAACAACAATAAGATGACCAACATCTGGAGACACGTTAAGAACATCAATAGCATCAGCAACTGAAGTTAAGTCTCTAGTTGTAGTCAACAAAACATCATCTAGATAAATTTTTATCTTAAACCCTGACACATCTGCAGCAGCAACTTCAACATCAAGATTAGCTGCCCATGCGCCCGGATTCTTTGCCGTGACAACCATGGTTGCCGACGCTGATGAATCATTAAGTGTTATGGCCCCTGTAGCACTACCTGAACCCAAAACTCTTTGAACATAGCATCGTGTGCCACCCTCATCAAAATAGGTCTTTACATGTGCATATAAATTACCTGTCTGGTAATTTCCGTAGTAGGTCGTGTAATCACTGAAACTGCGTAAAAGCGTAGGGGCTGTTATCGAACCTCGTTCGGCTTCTCCAGCCATGAATACTTGACCTGCCACAATGTCTCCAGTACCCACAGGACCCGTGCGTACCGCAGTGGTGACATTTACTCCCGGCATATTTAGCCTCCATTTTCCTTGTTATAACTTAAAATACGTATTTTTGCCCCTGTGGGCAACTAGCAAAAACGATTGCTTTCAAGTATTATATTACCACGCAGTATGCTTTGAAGGCTGGAACTAATGGTTTCTAGATAGTATCTTCTTTTAAACGATTTATCTTTTGTTCTAACAAAAATTGGTCAGCCTCCGCTTGACTTCTTGCACGCCTTTGCCGCTCTTGTACAGCGTATTCACCGAAATACAAAGAAACTGGCTTACCTTCTGGACCCATACGGCGTTTATCCAAAATTACAGGCGTCGGGTTACTAAGGCTTTCTGTACTGTATTTTTTAAGTAAAAGTTTTAATTCATCATTAGTCATATCAGAATCAACAACTTTTTGTTGAATTTCTGTATATTCAGGAATAAGTATGTAGCTCATAGGTAATGTTAACTGTGCAACCTCATCCAAAGCTTTCCTTACCTCTCTGTCTGTTTTTTCTTCATCGCCATCAAAGAAAACATCAATCATTCTTTTTTTATCTTTTGTTGTCATAGCCATAATACTATTATACCCTCACACATTTAAAAAAACCTAACGGTCACTACCAATCCTCACTAGGGTCGCTTTCTATTGGAACTTCTACTCTTTGTGGAACTCCCAATAAGGCATTAAGTCTATTTTGCATATCAGCGGGTAAGTCAGATATGTCAGGATTTTGGCTTGAATCAAAAACTCTGTCTTCCTTGGCTATTGCTTCAATTACTTTAAGTGCTTGTGCTTCTCTTATAAGTCTCCATTGTGTTTCAACGGGTAAATCAGGAAAAGTTGATTCATAACTTGGATTCTGTTCCAAAAACTCTGGCATTCCCACTAAAGTTTTCCATTTACCACTGTTTAAATACTCTTCCATCTTAATTATGGGATTAGCCTCAACATCACTACGCCCATAAGCCTTATACTTTATTTGAATATCTTCACCTAAAGATCTAATCTTATCAGCAAACTCTTCTCTTTCTCTAGCATAAGCTAACTCGTTCAGAGCAGTAGATAAATCAGACACCAATGTGGGATTATCCACACCTGTATACATTCTGGGATAATTGATAACTGACTCTAAACCTAATAAGACACTAACACCGTTTTCTTCATACAATGCTCGTGCAACGTTCTCGTCGGGATCGTCGGGATATAACTCACTTCTTAAAAGAAGATTATCCAAAAGCCCACCTTCAAAAGAGTTAGGCGATATACTTAAATCAAAATTTTCAATAATTTTATAGTATTGCTCAGGGTCATTTTGTTTTAACTCTAAAAATTTTTCCGTAGCTTCTGGACTTAACTTTCCGGACGAAATCAATTCGTCGATCATTACCGTTCGTTTTTCTACTGCTTTTGTTTGACTATCATCAAAACTAGACAAAACTTTTCCTTTACCTAAAACAGGTATTGGGTTCTTTTTAGCACTACGAGAGGTTGTATTGAAATTTTTTACTTCAAGCGATTCGACATCACCCATATCCCAGTTTCCAAAAGTAAGCACTTCAAAATATCCTGCATCACCAGTGATAGTTGAAAAAAAGTCTGCTTCAGCTTGAGTAAAACCTGCCTTAGTTATGTCTGTACCGTTACCACTATTAGACTTTAGCCCTTCATTTTGTGACTGAAGGTTTAGCAGTGGAATCAATTTAGCGACTCTAGCTTTAGTTTCATCTGGAGACTTCATAGCATCGGATATAGCCAACAATTCAATAAGTCTATTAAGTCCTCCTCCAGAATTTGAACTCTCCCTCTCTAAGTTAGGATCATATCCTTTATTAGCTACAGATGTGAAAAAGAAGTTAAAAAGCTCTTCAGGCGTAGCATCTTCAAATCTAGCCGACATGCTACCCATATTTAGTGCATCTCCGACAACCAACTTACTTCTCTCTCGCAACTCTGGTTTCAATACCACATTAGCATTTTGAAATTTAGAATACAACTCTGCCATCCTAGAAATATTTTGAAGTTTTCTTGAAGTTTCTGAATCTACTTCACCTGTTCTATTATTTGTGAACCTTTCTTCTGCAATCAGTGAATGAAGATCTTTGGGAAACAAATATCCTGAAGCAGGGGATACCCGTATTCTTTCAGTAAACTCCTCTGAAGGCTCATCTTCCCCTTCACCATAATACCTTGGAACACCGTGCATAGTTTCTACATTTACACGTTTGGACCCTCCAGAATGAGAGCTTTTAAGCTCTTTAAATGCGCCTGTATTTGTTAGCTGTCTAAAATGAGTATTTTTATAAAAGCCATCTTCAATCAACTTATCTAAATCTGCCAATTCAACGCGAAGCTCTGTATCGTCATTGTTTACCAATCCATCTAAAACAAACGTAACCTCTTCAAATAACTCCTCAGGAGTCATATTAATTAACTTATCATAATAAGCATCACGCATTTCTAAAGCAGCGATAAATCTAGGACTCTTCAAAGTTTCATCATTTACAGTATAACGAGTTTTACCACCACGCTCATCGTACTCTTGAAAGCTGTATAGCTCACTCATAATCCACTCTGCTCTCATCCAATCTTTTAACTTATTCCTCTCAGGATCATCACGATCATACCAACCAAGCCTCTTATAATGCTCCAGTTTATTAACATCTTCACCGTCCCAAGGCACTGTTTGTATTGCAATTCCACCGGGTACGTATATGAAATTATCAGGTTCATTTGGGTCTTCAACTAATGTCCGGAACCTATCTATCTTTAGAGGAGATTCATACTCTTCTTGTACTGCTTTTAAACGCTCAACAGCAGGTTTAGGTTTATTTACACTAAAAGAATCTGCATCATACTCACGTTCACCATACCCAAGACTTTTTAAAATTTTTACTTGTTCCCTTCTTCCTAACTCATTAAAATTATCCGGAAGTAATTCATTGAACTCCTCAGGGTCCCAAAACCCACCAAGCTCTCTAATTCTTCGTTTAACCTCATCATTTTTTCCCTCAATAGTATCTGTCACAATAAACTGACCTTGCGCAGTATTCATAAGCTTTTCTCTAAACTCCTCAGATTTAACCGGACCCGTACTACCTTTAGGAATCTCAGCATTAGGATCAATACCTAAACGCTCTCGAATCTTCGCATCACGCTCCTCTACCTCCGCCCTTGTCAAAGCTTTAGGACCTAAACCACCATAAGCACCACCCTCTATAGCTAAAGCATCATCAACAACATTTATCCAACTATCAATATCATCAACATGGTTAGTTGACTTACCATTGTTAGCATTCTCGGCATCTAACTCCTGCAACGCTACTCGTAGCTCACCTAACCGTTCATCTCTAGTCACACCAGCCGTATACGCACGATTAAGCGCACCAAGTATTCCTTCATCTTCTAAAAACTTCTTAGAAAGCTTAGTTGCATTATCTTCATTAATTGTTTCATTGCCACGATCATCTACTGAAGTGACATCTGGATTTCGGTCAAACCGCTCAGAAACGACCTCTAACCACCTAAACCGTTCAGGACGTCGATTGACGTTAAGAATTCTTTCTACAGGGTTATCTCCACTAGTAGTAATCCTAACCTTCATGTCATCAATTTCTTCAACACGCCCTGCAATAGTTACAAACGGATCTTGAGCTTCTAACTTTCTTTTCTCAATAACTTCTTTTGAATTAGCCTCTGCAAGCCTATCCGCTGATTTTAACAACACATCGGCTAAACCAGCCCAATCAAAGTTATCTCCACGAAGCTCCTCAGGCCACCGATTTTCCATAGTATTACGGCCTCTCATAAAGTTATCAGCACTAAAAGTATCTTGCAAATAATTAACAAGCGCTACTTTATCATCATCTGAAATATTATCTTGAGCTAAAAGATTAACTACCTGTTGACGAAACGTATTTATATCGTCGCCTTCCTTTGAAGTAAAAATGACAGTATTCCTACCTCTCTCGTCTATAAGAGGTATTGGAGGGTTTGGATACTTCTCAATAAACTCTTGCACACTTTTATTAACTTCAGCATTTATCTGAGCATCAGAAGGAAACTGAGCCATTTCAACAATAGACCCATCAGAACTACGACGCCTCGTAGGCTTAAACTGTTGTCGAACAGAAGCCCCATAAGTTGCACGCAAGTCAAACGACAGTCCTCTTGGTCTACGTGCAACCATAGATTCAGATGGTAATGCTGGTGTAGGAGCATCAACAAGATCTGTTGATAGCATATTAGCTATCGTCGGAGCAACTAACTCATCAAACTGAACAAAATCAGCTGTAGAACTATAAATACTTGTACCATAAGGGGCTTGTGACGCAATGATTCGTAAAAGATAAGCAACTTCCGTAGGATTATCGCTAAACTCTGCTATTGCTTCAATTTTTTCATCTAAATTTCTTGTTATCTCTTCAGGATTTGTATAAATAGCTTGACTAAACGCTATCGTTTTAGCAAACCTTTCTATAGTCTCCGGAGTAACACCATTTCTTTTTAAAGAAGATAGTAGCACAAATTGTACTCCAGTCCTTGCCCATATTTCTTCAGGCTTAATGTAATAATCAGATGACATTACAAATCCGGGTGTTCCTTGTAAATCTAAGCTTTCACCCTGAACAACACGTGTAAACGCTTGAAAGATCGTGTCCCTTGCTTGCTTAGGAAGTCCTTGTCTACTAATTTCAAAAGAAGGTACAGTTTGGTCTGAAATAGTGCCATCAGGATTTTCAACAGAAAATCTTGTAGAAGCATTGAAAAAAGGAGCAGGAACTCGAACTCTATTACCAGCATAGTTTGTTCTGTACACTGCGTTTCCTGAAGGATCTGTCATAATTTGTTCTAACAAAACTAAATTTACTGCTGTACTCTGTCCAATAATGCTACGTAAATCAGGATCACTATTTGCCATCACATCTAAAACAATTTCTGTTCTTTCAAAAAGCTGATCAAAGCTCCCATCCCAATCCTGCATATGTTTAAAATTAATTCCTAGATTTGCTACTTTTTGCTTAAGTACCTCAATAGACTCGGGGCTTCCTGAAAAAAATTCATTATACGGATCATCTCGAGTACTATTTCTAAGCTCACCAGCAAAAACTTGTAAGATGGCTCCAACTTCTGAAAAAGCAACAAACATGTCAAGCTCTTGAGGAGTTAAGGGCCTTCCTAAATTAGTTATATAATTCTCTATCTCGCCATTAGGTTGCGCTAAAGTGCTCAGCGATTCAGCCATGTTATCTACTGCAACTTTGGCTATTTGATTTCTTATAATCAAGTCAGGATCATCTGGTATAAGATTAGAAACTTCTGAAGAATAAAGATCAGTAGCTAGCACCGATTGCATTACACGCAAACCCGGAATATTCTGAGCCGACTCCGACTGAATATATTTTTCACCGTCAGGCAATGCAAGCATAGCTATGTACCCAAATTTATTAGAATAGCTTTGTTGTAGCTGCTCAAAATATTTATCATATTCACGTTGAGACATACTAAAGTCGGACGGAGAAAAAATATTCTTAGCTTCATTTAAATACACCATGAGGCTTTGATAGTTTTTAACAAACGTCTTATATTCAGGCTTCAAATAACCTTCAGTAGGAAGCTCTTTAGGAATTAAAGGCCCACCAATATCTTTCTCAAACAAAGCATCTTTTAACGTAGCCTGTAACGAAACTGAAGTTGCAACACTAGTCAGCCCTTCAACAGGGTTTTCCATAACTGCATACGTCAGGTTGGGTCGTATTTGCTTTGAGGCAAGATATGCCTCTGCCTCTTCTTTAGTCGCAAACGTTGCCTCAATTGTGCTATCATTGTTATTTACTTTATTAATTTTGTAAACTGCATACGATCCACCAATAAACTCTTCGTTATGCATCAACTCGTGGATCATTGTAACAGCCCCGTTCGCAGACAACACCCTAGTCGCAGGATTAACACTCTCCGGAGTATCACCAGATGGTAGTAACGCTAGCGCTCCTTCAGGAGGTAAATTTGGATCAGCCGACTCTTCAACAACTACTGTAGAATTGGAAATATTTAAATTTATATATCCCGCTCTACTATCTGTTATCTCTGTGACAGTGTATCCTCCTGAACCCTCTAACTCATCGTCCTGATTTTGAGAATACTCATTCTTAAAATCTATATGAATTTTCTTACGTGCATTAGGTACCTCTTTATCACGCTCTGACTGATCTAAAGGATTACCTCTATTACCTCCTATAGCCTTCCCCACTAAATCAATAACAACACTAGCTTGTTCTTGAAGACCCTCTTGTTCTTCTGGGGTAAGATTATCAGCCATAAAATCAGGAGACTCAACATCTACTTTCTCAGTATATTCTTGACCTGCTCTAATTAAAGCTTCATCAACATTAGCTTGACTTGGGGTTTTGCCAAACAAAGGCACCTGTTCCACATCGCCTTCCCCTCTGTCACTCGGCGATACATTCTTTTTAACATCAGCCAACAAAGCCTTAACAGTTTCAAGATCTGCCTTATCTTTAACATACTGCTCACGCTTCGCTTCCCACTCCTCAATAGACCTCTGCTCAGCAACATTCTGCTCAGGAACATTCAACAAACGCCTAGTACCAGAACCATCAGGATCATTAACTTTCAAAAAATCAACTAAAGCCCAAAGCACATCACCCGTCATCTCAGCATCTTGATCTGCCTGATGATGATCAAAATCTTTCCTAATCCCCAAAAACTGCCGCAACTTATTTAGCGAAGAACTCTGCCCATCAGGGGCGACACCAGCTCGCTGCATATTCTTAAACAACAACTGCGTATCAACATACGGTGAATTAACACTATCTAAAGTAAACCCTCCAACAGGTGCAGTCCTATTAACCTCATTCCTTAAGCGAAGCATATCAAACTCGACATTCTGCCCCAAGAACAAAACAGGAGGCCCTCCACCAGTATTTTCTCTAAACCACGCAAAAAATTCTTCTAAAACCTCTTTCGTGGACTGTTGCGAATCTAAAAATTCCTGCGTTAACGGATCACCATCATTAGTCTTAACATTATTTCGTACCCAATCACCAACAGAATCCCAAGGAGCGGCAATCCATTTATTAAACCTTGCCACCACTTCACCATCTTTATAAATAACCGCACCTAACTGAATTATGCGATCATCATTCTCCTCTTCCGGAGTAATCTTACCTAAAGTTTCTACATCGAAAGATACGATAGTTTTACCCTTAAGATACGTTTCCAACTCATCAGGAGTATTAATAGCTTCCAACTCATTACGAACAGGCCTACCCAAAAAGTATCTTTCAGGATTCCTAGGATCACGAATCCTATCCAATAAATTGCCTTCATCGTCAAAAAGGTCCGGATATTCTCTGCGAAGGTCAGCTAGTTCCCGTGGAGATATTGGAAGCCTCGGCTCTGGTGCTCTACTAGGACGCACTTTCTCAGGCTGAACAGGCTTTCCTTGAAGCGTACCAATCTTGCTACCAAGCGTACCAAATGTCTCACCAAGACTTATCTGTTCTTTTCTAAACGAAGGCTCATAATCAACAGGCTCATTTTTCTCATTTACTAAACGCAACCCTTGAAGCTGAGAAGCATCAGTGCCATCAAGCCCACCAAGAAAAGCCTCTCCTGCCTCAGTAATAAACCTAGTTCCAGCAGGGCGCTCCCATATAGTCTGCTCCTGAACAATACCGTCATTATCGGCATCAACAGGATTGGGCTTATAAGGCTCAGGCCTGAGTTTCCAACGACCCATTACCATTTTAGAATCCTAAGAGCTAGCAGGCGTAACACCAATGCTTGCTGAAGACGCATCGCCTGTACCCGCAGCATTAATAGATGAAACTCTAAAGTAAATTTTAACTCCATTAGTAAGTCCAGTTGCCGTATAACTTCTATCCGTAGATCCTGTGTTTGCGACAACTGTTGACCAAGTTTCTTTTTCATCAACACTGCTTTCTATCTTATACCCAGTAACATCATACAATCCACCATCCCAAGTAGACGCAGTCCACCCTAGTGTAACTTGTGTATCACCCGCAACTGCTATAACATTAGTTGGAGCGTTCGGCAAAAAGGCCATTTTAGATATTGTATTAGAATGTGTTTGCATAATGCCAGTAGTATCATGGTCTATGATCTCTTCCAGCGACAGGTCATACGCTATATAGGCTCCTGCTAAAAGTCTCTCACCTTTTATTAAAGTCAGATCAGAAAATTCCTCATTTATTGTACTTTCATTTATTTTGGGATAACACGGAACTCCTGCTATTGCGCTGGCCCCCTGATCATACTTTGATAAAGAAGCACCATCCATCAAAGCTTCTCGTGTAACAGTAGTTAAATTATCTCGCATCTCAGTAACTTCTTGAGCACCTGTTGCTCTCGCCCAAATATAAGTACGCATACTGTAAGTTACCCTAAAGTTTGGATCAAAGTCACTCTCATATGACTCTCGTCTAACTGAAGTAGTCCCCTGAACAAGTGTAATAACAGTAGGCCAAGCACTCAACGTAAAAGGCTCATAAGCCAAATACGACACAGGAGTCGGTAATTGACTGTCACTAAGATTCCAATAGTTTTTATAAGTCAGCAATCTACTAGGCATATCTAATGCAAGAAAGTTAGTAACGTATTGCTTCGCAATTCTTGGTCCTGACATCATGGCAGTAGCCCCCTTCTAAGAGTCGTGTAGGCATCGCCAACCTTAAATTCGTCTTTCTCACCGTAGAGAATATGCTCTAAAACAGCTAGTTTCATTTTATACTTAAAGAACTGTGGAACATACACTACTTTACGAGCAGGCATATCTCTTGTTCCTGTCTGATGAAATTTTGCATACGGAAGATCAGTACCGAACTCGGCAGATGTAGTTCCCTCAGCAGTCGTGATAATGTTCCTTATCGAGCCTCTAGCATTATCAAAAATCAAACTAGCTCTCAAATCACTTCCATCCGCACGCCTACCAACAAGTATACCCTGATTTCCATATCTTTCAAGCTTCCATGTAGCATACTCAGGATCAAGAGGACGCCACGGAGAATCGCTGGCTCTTCCTTCAGTTGCAAAATTCTTTAAGTGCGCTTTCTGTAACTGCTGAAACGCCCAACGCAAAACAGGCGTAAAGTTCTTAGCCCGCATCCGAAAACCAATAAAGCGTTTACGTACTTCAGTTGTATCGACTGAAACATTAGTCGTAACTTTTCTTTTAGCCATTTTACGACACTCTTACTCGTCGATATCTTTTTATGCTAAACAACTCTCTATCGCTAAAACCAGTCTCCATAGGAGCAACATTTCTAGTAGTTAAATCTTTCAACCCAACAACATCATCATGCATATTCTGCATTTCCCTCGTAGCTGCACGAAGCATCAAAGTCTTAAACAACTTTATGTTCGCCCCATCCAAACCCGCAGTATACGTAACAGTTATGCGATCATTAGCGTAAGCGTTAAATAAATCTAAACCATACTTTCTAGTAATATAATCCCTTTCAGCCACCTGTGCAGTAGCAGTAGCCGACGCACTAGCAGGAGTTATAGAAACAGAATCAACCGACACAACAGGGCTATTATCCAAATACAACGTATACATTGGAGTATAAATAATGCCGGGAGATGTCAAAGACGTTTCAGGATGCGTGGTATAGTTGTAGTAATACTGTTGATTAACAACGCCTCTTCCCACATCAGGTACCCTGTAAGTTTCCGTAAACGCAGTTTGTTCTACAGGTCTTCTCAGATAGGCTTCTAACTCAGCTTGCAAGCCGTCTATTATGAATTGTGCGGCATCTTCCTGAGTGTTAGTTAGGGAGATATCCATGTATGTTTTGATATCTGCGACTGTTATTAAAGCCATTTTATCCCTCTACTAGTTTTCTAGTGCCTCACGTGTCAGTGTATTCCGTGTTCTTGTAAGCGATCCTCGTTGTTGAGGGGTCAATTTAGTAAGATCAGCGGTTCCGAATTTTTCTCTAGCTTGATTATTAACTCTTCTGGTAATGCTTGCCTTTTGCCCACGTGTTAAAGTTCTAACAGTTTCTTCTGCAGCGTCTTCTGCTTCTTCTGCTGCTTGTGCCTCTCGAAGTCTTGCCTGCGCTGACTCAAGCACCCGTTGCTGCCTAGCCAGTGGAGCTCTACCAGCCTCAGCACGCTCCCGAATTGCGATTTCAGCGTCAAGAACGGCATTTTCAAGAGCAGTTAGAGGACCACGTCCTCGTCCCCGTCTTTCTATATCGTCACCGTCACCTGTTTGTGGCATAATGAAACTCCTTCAACCCCGATGGCATAAGAAAACTATTACAAATCAATTTTAACAGTAGCATTTTTCTCGCCTTTACTATTAACCTAACTATATGATACCTAAAGAAGTATGGCAACGAATACTACTAGTCGTGTCAAGGTAATAAAGGATAGAAAAAACTATTATCCAAAAGCATCAAACCAATAACAGCATAACCCACAATATCCATATAGGTGTCATCAATTGCCTCATTCTTAGCTTCAATACCATTATTAAGCAAGTTCTCCAAACGAGCAACCTTATCATGAAGGCGCAATATGATCCCTTTGTGCATAAACCTAGCAATGTTCTCAGGACCATAATCATTTTGCTTCTCACAAAGAGTCCTTGCCACAAACTCCTTATCCATCTCATGAGACTTTACGCTAAGAGCACCAAGACGCAACCAGTAATTAGGCGAATCCAATTCATCATTCCCCATGAAAAACTTATCAATCATTTCATCTATCGTGGAACGTATCGACACAGTTGGAGAATGATTTGGAAGATCATCGCTATAATCCCACACCTTATTGACATACATTTCGGCATAGTCATTCCAAGTTTTGTTAAGCTCCATTACGCTCATCGCTCCCCCTTAAGGCCTTTAGTAACCCCACTCTTTACAAGAACAAATCCCCATGCAATCAAAGATAGCCAAAAAGCATCAGAGTATCCGATTGCAGGACTAAGCCAATCTATGCTAGGCCAAGCATTTATAATAATACGGTTAGCGAACATAATTAAAACTCCACTTAACCCGCTTAACAAGCTAAGAGATACCAAGCCTGAAAAAAGGATCATAATTTTATCACCTGCATGTGTTTTAGGGGGTGAATCTTCTGTCGTTAACTTCGACAAAACCCTGTCCCAATCTGCTGAACTTTGCTTACTCATACTGTCTCCTTAACTATTTGATGTATTCTTTGACGAGAAAGACCGAACTCTTTTGCAATACCTGAAAGAGAACTACCATTGTTATATTTAGATAGTATCTCTGCATTTCTTTTTACCACAAAATCTCTTGATTTAGGTCCGGGCCTAATAGGTCCCCAAGACCATGTTGGGACTTCTTCTAAAAGATTAATTCTATGATCGCTCAAACAACCTTGTTTGTATCGGGTCCGCATGTAACTTACCCAGTTACCCAAGTTTAACTCTTCACCAGAAGACAAAAACTCAATGTGCCCACTAGGCACTAAAGCATCTCCGTATCTTTCATAGTATGTCACTAGAGCGTCATAATGTTTCTGCCAACGCTTATTATGATTCATGCATGTATACTATTTAATATAAAGGCTCTTGTCAAATGGACATTATGAAATTAAACAAACCTTATAACGTTAGCTAAACTCTCCAAACTAGCTACAGTAGCCTGCTCACCCAGCTTCTCAGACCAAACAACAATATCCTCACCAGCCTCCATCTCTAAAGCCTCCCAACACATAATAAACTTCTTAACATTCAGTGGAGGTATTTCTTCAAGGAGACTCTCAAAATCATCAGCAGAAGGAAGCTTACGCATCCCACAAGACATGGCAATGCCATACGAAATCGATATCCGCCCATCCTCATCTTGAGGAACTGTATCAGACAAACCAAACTCGGTTATAAGATTCGCTAGATTCTCTATCTCAATATAGATCTTTTCTTTTTTAAAGTTGTGTAAAGTAAGCACACCTTTATTCTAAAGCAAAGTGGGGCTCGCAGCAACTGGCGAACCCCACTGTAGATATGACTGCTTTAGATCACCGGAACTTTTGATCTCTAAGCGAATCTCCTCCTTTTTGGGGCCGTCGTCTTTCCGGTACAATTATAATCTAGTTCGATAACTTGCAACCGAGTGAAACTTTAAACCTTATAATAAAAAGTTCATCTAACTGGACAAGCCCCTGTAGCGCACTCAATATCAAAATCATCGTCAGAAATGATTGTTGAACCAGTAAGACGCTCACCCAAAGGAGTAGTAGTCTTTAACACTGTCTCATAATCTTCCTTAGTCAACTCTCCCATCGGAGCTTGATCAAAGCCATGCTCACTATGAAGCAAGAACGATACTGACTTCATCTCACTCCAATGCTCAGCTAGATAAGCTTTAATCTCATCAAGCTCCTCTAACCTATAGTACACCGTCACTGAAATCGCATTATCAGCCCATGTCCTCTGAAGAGTCCTAACTAAATCCATTTGATCAATAGCACTCATGTCACTTGCCAAAATAGTTCCTTCTGGAAAGGCACAAGGGAACTCTATAACAACTGTTCGATGATCTTCGGTTCCATCAAAGTTTCTCAAGGGCTCAACATAATAACCTTTACTCTTGCAATAATTAACCAAAACATCTGACGCAGACATTCTCATTCTTTTAACAAAATACTGACTAAATCCGGGATGGATTCCGGGAGTAACTCCGGGAAGTAAACTCAAAGTACCTGAAGGCTTAATCGTAGTTAACCTAACAGATTCTGGCCATCCTCTATAATCAGACCACTCTGCATCAAACTTTCTAAGTTCCACATATGCCTCATCAAGCCAATCAATCTTATCCATAGCCTGTGCAACTCCAGTTACACCAAGCCCTAAACGCATATTCTGGGAAGTAATTTTATCTGAAGCAGGGTCAAGATATGACAAAGCAGAAGTTGCTTTTTGAACTTTATACAGCAACCTAGCTATATCGATAAGCTCTTCCTTTGAGTCAATCATCGGTAAGTAAATTTCTGACAGATTGCAGGACTCCCTATTTGCCAAAGGAATCTCTGCGCAAGGATTAACACCAACTATTGATGAATCTTGACGCTCTTCACCCATCCTGCCATACTTTTTTGATGCCTCCAAGTTAAAGAACCCATAAGGCTCACCATTTCCTTTGTAACCTTCCCAAATAATCTCAGGCATGTCTTTCATCTGCTCAGAAGAAACAAACACTGTATTGTTTGACATGGCACGCTCAATAGGAATGTTTCCTAAATCCCATCGCTTCGCCATAAGATAAGCTTCATCTTCAATGTCCCCTACCGCAATCTCAGCACTACGCCTAACATTTCCAGCAACTACAATTGATCCTATAATATTCATGCAGTCTAAAACCTCAACAGAAGTCATAGTCCTTCCAACAGCACCGTCTAAAACTTTACAAATCTTCTCAATTCCAGAAATCAAAATATCAGGCCCAGAAGCAGTGCCGCCAAATGTTTTTATAGGAACACCTGCAGGTCGAACAAGATGGGTTGCGTAACTCATATTTTTAGGATGATCATCATCCCCTAAATAGCATTCAAAAACTTTTCGTATAACCTCTCCCCAACCTTCTCTTTTGTCGGGAACAATATAGTCAGCGTCGTTTTCATCACAATGCTCAACCCAAGCACTACGAACAACGCCTAGCCTTTCTGGCTTGTCACAAGAAAACCCTACGCCGCCACCAAGCATGAGTCGCTCAACAGACCAAGAAAAATCAGAAGGCTTGCTTATATCAACAAACCAACAATTTACCAGACTGTCTCCACCAAGTCTCTTATTATTATCAGTACCTAACTGCCAAAGCATTCTTCCAGCAACACAACCTTTAAGATTGAAAAGGTAATCAAACAAACGAAGCATCTCATCCTCAGTTAATTGAGCTCCAATGTTCTGAGCTCCATTAACAACTCGTTGCACAGTCTCATGCCACTCTTCAGTTCTCTCAATCTGATCAGTGCCTTCAATAAAAATAGGCCTAGCATACGTTCGCTTATAGGTGACATATCCTAATCCATTAAAACCCCAAGGGGGCATTTTATCTGCGTAAGATTGCGCATGGGAATCAGATATTAAAACTTTGGGGCTTTGCATTTTCTCTCCTGCCGTCTAAGTATAAACACACTCTAAAATAGGTGGTTTCAAATTTTGAGGTATTAGTATTCTAAAGCTAACACTGCACGCAATAACTGTCAAGTTCTCGTGAGATCACTAATTATTTTGACAACTCTGCAATTGTTCGAGCCATATCTAAACGACCCGAAAAAAGTAAAAACAATCCTGCTGATTCACGATTGATACTTACAAAAGCTTTTCCATTTTTACTAATAGTTGTTGACATCAATCCAATCTCGCACATCTTGCGAATAAAATCAATATACTCTAATTCTGTTTTAAACAACAACTCTTTAGCAGTTGTATACAGCATCAGATTACTTATAGTATCAACCAACGTTTCTTTTGTCAACATGATTTCTAATATTGCTACCGCAGCAAACTCCCAATGACCAAACAGTGCCAACGTGGGGCGAATCAAAGGGTCAGCTAATATAGACTTTTTATTAGAAGACAGACACACTGCTGCATCCAAAGCAAAGTCTGCTTCATCATGTATAGCCAAAAATAACACTGAGTTGTCTTGCAAAGTGAGCTTTTGAATAGACTGCCCTGTCTTGTAGCAGTCAATCAAGCAGAACTCACTGGCAGTAGCAAGCAGCATATCAGTTTGGTCGAATGTGTACTTCTGACTGCTAGCATTAGCAACCGAGTGAAAGAGTAAAGACAAATCTACTGGAGAGTCTTTTATCTTACCACGCTCAGACACAATATACTTAATTGATGTTAGTATGCCTTGTATATATTTTTCATCGATAGAACACAGAACTCTTACATCGTCAGCAGACCAAACGTTTAAGTCTTTCTCATCAAAAAAGTCCATGATGCTTATTATACAACAAGAAGCCCCCGACCACTAGGGCCGGGGGCTTAAGTTTTTATTCGTTATGTCTCTAAGACTTAACTCTATCCTATTCCGTTATGGTTTAGGATGGAGCCGCATCGAAGGTGACTTTTACGAATGACTCTGGTCGCTTAACAGCGAGAGCTATTCTTTCTTCAGCAAGGATCACAATTGCGTTCCTTACGAAGAAGTCTGAATGCTGCTCCGAAATTCGGATTGTTGCAGCCTCTCGGTCATACAGTTGAGCACCTGTACCAAAGGCACCGATCAAAGCAGTACCAGAAGCGATGGCAGGAGTATCAATGACTGGAATTCTCCAGACTCTGGACTCTGCGCCACCTGCTACTGACATAGCAAGAAGGTAGGTACCTTGAGTGTTCTTGGTAAGTTCAATGTCTTCCCAGTCATTTGGGTTAACAATGATACCAGTTGGCTCATAGTATGCAAGGTATGATAGCGTTGCCGCACGACGGATTGCATCAGCTTTAGTATCAGCAACCGGAGTTGTTGATCCAGAAGACCATGAATAGGTTTGGATGCCTGTCGTGTTTAGAATACCTGTAAGGTCTTCACCAGTACCAGCACCTGAAAGGATTTGGTTATCTTCTGTTAGTCGCAGACCATAAAGAAGTTCATTGTCAACGATGGACCGAAGTTGCGGTTCATCAGCAAGAACGTTACGGTGTGCAGCTTCCCAGTGAGCAATCGTCCGAACTGGAGCTTGCTCGCCTTTGAAAGTCATTGTTGACTGTGGCTTAGCACCAAAGTTACTGGATGAATACTCAGGAACAACAGAAGCGTTGTTCGTGAAACCTGTTTGACGGAAGTATTCAATGATTGCAGCGTTTGTGCTACGTGCTGGGAAAAGATCCCGCACACGGCTTCGACGCTGAGCGATAGGAACAATCCCGTCACGCTCAACCGCACCAAATTGACCCGGAGTACCTGAAGGAAGAGTATTATAAATATCTTTCTGCTCTAGGCTCTTTGTTTGGAACGGAGCAACCATGTTAGCACCATTTTTGCCTCCCTGAAGGGATTTAAATTCTGGTGAATTTAGGAAAGCCTCACCTACTGAACCGAAGTGTGACTTAACTTCCGCTTCAACGCCAGCTGCAACTTCAGCTGCAACTGATTTGTATTCAGCTTCGCTTGACCATGATTCAACATCTCGAAGAGTTTCGATATCTTGAATGTAGCCTTTAATTTCGCGAATATCTGACATATTCTTTTGGAAGGCGTCTTTTTGACTATCTTCCACTACAAGGGTTTCCCCTTCCATTTTAATCGAATCAGCGATCTCTTGCTGCTCTGCCATTTTGGCTTGTAGAGCACCTTTGAGTTCGTCGAGCCGACTCTCATCAAAGCTCATGTGTAATCTCCTTAAAAATAGTTAACATGTTCTATAATGACAGGCGGCCCATTTTGACATGAGGTACACCAGTCAATTATTATGCTACCAGCACATTAAAGGTATCTACAGAAACTTTTACAATAATATCTTTCATGTATATACTTTTTACTTCCGAGTGCTTCTCCTGTGCTTCTTGGGAAGTAGATCATTATCAGTTGTGTATTTCGAATTCTTAGGTTTGCCGGAAGAAACCAAATGAAGGAAAGCATTAACACGGCCCATAGCCCACTGCTGTCTGCCCATTTTTGGTCGGTGAGTTGCTGAAAAAGCGCCTGCCCCTCTGCGCCAAACTGAACGCAGCATTCCTTGAGTAACTCTCAACTCCGGCTTGCCTCGTTTCTTCATCTTCTCATTATGCTCTTTAACCTTAGCTGCCAATGATTTATCTATCTGAGCAGATAACTTAATCTTACCTCTCGTATTCGATGCACTACCGGGTTTATTAGCTCGTGACCCTCTTATACGCTCAGAAGGTTTTGCAGGGGTTTTAGGGTCATTAGGACCATACTTTTTACCTTTAACCGATATGTCCTCTGTAAACTCACTCTTGCTTCGCTTCTTCCAATTATCAGGAATCTCTTCTAGTCGCCCAAGCTGTCTCGCCCTTTTCATAATATGTCTTTTGGCTGCTGCACGATTCTTACCCAAACCAAAAGCCTGTATTGCATTTCTTAAATCACCAACATCTCGTATAGGGAAAGATCCATCAGGTAAGGCCCAACCTCGTTTAGCATATTCTGTACGGCGCTTTCTTGTGTAGAATCGCTTCTCTTCAAAATCAGAAAAATCTTTTTTCTCTGATCCCTCAACTCTTCTAACAATATTTTTAGCCCATGTATAACCTTCGTCCCCTGCCCAAAGAGCGTGCGCAATCCTGCCGTTCGATGGATATCCCTTTTCTCCCGGCCTGAACCCTTGAGCTTTTGCGTCGACTTGGTGCCTGTCAAAAAAGGCTTTCATTCTTTTAACTGTTTTATAGGGCAAGTTTTTTCCGTTAGATATATCTCTAGCTCGAGCTATGCCTACACCTGTTCCTCCCCTACCAAATTCCCTTCTCCAAGCAAGCCCTCTTTTCGCTTCCCTAATCATACCTGCAGTTGGTTTAAAGGAATCTGATTTGGTAACAGACTTTCCAGATACAAGCCCTCCGCCGGGTAAAGTTTCAATTCCTCTAGGGCCTCTTTCACGTAAGCTATCCCAAACTCTTCGATTATTCACAACACGGCGTGTAGGCCGTTGCATTCTTAAAACTGTCGAGCCTCCAACAGCGGAGTGAGCTTTAGCGGCGTTGTATATTTCTGGAGTGGCGCAAGGTAACCACACACCTTGTCTAACCATGTGTGCGCCGGAGCAACCTAATCTAACGCCAGCTTTTTCAGCTAGCTCTCTAGTTGCAAAAGTTTTTTTAGGACTACCACTCAGTTTAAGTTCCATTATATCACTTATAGCTTTTCTATTTTTTTGCTTTTTCTTCCACTCTCTAAAAGCAGGATTACCTAATTCAATAAGCTTCATTAAATCTTTCTCAGACTCACACGGACCCCAAAAGTCACCCTTCTTGTGAGCACCAGAACAACCTAATAATTTGGAAACGTTTTCTGCAGATTCTTTTGTCGGTAAAGTTTGATCTGCTATAGGGTCTTTTTCTTTAGCCATCGCTCTCTTCTAACTCTCTTCTCAAATTTTCAAAATCTTCTAAGTCCGCAGAAATATCTGTGTACACTGTATCTATTCTATCTTGAACATCCTCAGTAGATGCCATGGTATTCGATAATCTTTCCGCAGCGTTCTCATACACGCCTCTAGGAATTTGAATTAAAACATCTTCAATTAACTGTCTATCCCGTGTTAAAGATGCTTCATACAATAAACCAAAAACATTATAGGCAACTTCAGGGGAGTAAACAGCATCATCTTCCTCATCATAAATGTTAAGGTCTACACCATCAACACGTAACCTTCCAAGCATTATTATTCTATCTAATTCACGAAATGTTAGCAAGTCAGGAAAGCGAACAGGAAACATGGCTATAAATGTATTCACCTCTTCAATGGGAATTCTCTTAATCTCTTCCATTCTCCCATCAGATACTTCGTTGTATTCATCTATTTCCCGTATACCTCTTTCAAAGGAGTTCTTATTTATTTTTTTCGTAGTTGGAAAGAACCTTTTTAAAAATGCTAAGTCAGGTTGAAATGATAAAGCATTTTGTTCGTAACGCACAATTGCATCTTTAAAAGTGTCTGCTTGTTTGCGCCAAGGTCCTTTTGAAAAAATGGCTACTTTACCTGAATTATTTATAGAAGCTAACATTCCTTCACCTAATTTAAAATACTTCATTCTTTACCTCCAACTTGGTAGCCAGTTTGATCTTTAAACAATTCAAATTCAGCTAAGTCATCAGCAAAACCATCAGACTCCCTTAAAGTTACCGAGTCCATATTAGGTATGTCTAACTTTATGTCTTCAATAATGTCACCATCAAATGTTATTGGATTGTTTTCATTATCTAACTCTACAGCAGCAAGAGTACTACTATTATCTAAAATTTGATTTAAATACTTAGGGTACTCATCAAAGACTTCTCTGTACCTTTCAATGCGTTGATTCAATAAGCTTGCATTGCCAGCGCTAAATCCTTGTTCAGCTATAACAGTTCCGTCATCGTTAAAATTAAGAAATGCTGTTACACGCTGTGGAGATGCATCAAACTGATTTATTATTGCAAATCTATTCATTGTTATCTACCTCGAATGGCGCTTGAATTGTTTCGTAAGCTTCTTCTAACAATTTAATTATATCTTCTCTAGTGGCTTGTTGCAACCATAGGCGTCGTTCTTGAAACGCTCTTCGGACATCAACAACTGCATCGCCTAACTCACCGAACTCTCCTGTCTGACGATCTATAGTACCAAAATTTCTTTCTATATCAAGTATAGAGTCATCATCAATAGTATTACCTAACTGTGCGACTTGTGAAAGAATGTCATCAACTACAGAGTTTAACGTTGATTTATCAATCTTTATTTCAGACGTGTCTTTTCCTCTTACAGAATCTTTACCAAGAACTTTAGCTAATCCCATCCTCCTTAAGTTAGGAGTAGTATCAAAGGTATCCATTAAATGCGCAACAATTATTTTCTTTAATTGCTCCCGCCCGTCCTCTTCTATACGTATAATTTTACTTTCATCAGGAACAGTAGGTCCCATATAGGTAATTCCTATCTTTCCATCTACTGCTCTACTGGTCCTAGAATAAACACCCCGCCCAGCGTCTATCGGCAACAAAGATACAGTTCCATCTGGATTTCTCTTAATAAACAAATTGCCAGCATTCCTATCAGAGTTATTAATGACACCATCAAGTAACAACAACCTTACAATATCTGCAGGATCAACAGACCCTAGCAACTCTACATATTGAGCATCAGTTGGACTTGGAGGCAGCCCTCCATTAAATTCATCATTTAAGGGAACAATATCAGGCCCATGAATATTTTGAAGAGGCTCAATAATTACTGCATTTCGTATGTTGTTGATATCCCCTGCTGATATTACAGCACCAACTTCAAAACCAAGTGCGTTAGCTATCGCTGCACCCACCGCTTCATTAGTGCCACCATTTTCCTCAGTGTTCTCACCACCGCCAAAAGCTGGATGATCAAACGTAGCTCCACCATCTCCAACAGGACTGTACTTAGTAATATACTTTTTACCAGTTTCTTTATCTTCAAACAAAACAGTATTATTACCGCTTACAAGACCCGTTCTAAAGAAACGGCTATCATCGCCACGGTCCTCCGAAGAGTTTAAAACAAAGAAATCAAACAAAAAATCTTGCTTAATTTTATCAAGAGGCGTGTCACTAGGAATATCAGCTGGAGTCAAAGGATCATTAGGACCTTCAGTAGTTGGGCCTGTTGTTCTTAACTGACCACGGTCTTGGAGAGTACTTGTATTCACAGTTCCTGTAAACACCACTGCACCATACGCATCCTTTTTAAACGCTCTACCAGTGGTAGGACTTTCAGTAACACTCTGTCTACCACTTAGTATCTTTGAAACTTCAGAGGCGGTTCTATCAGAAGGCAAAGGTGAATCAGGTGATGAAAGAGGATTAACTCCAGTTAGATCACGAGTCCCATACTCAAGGACTGCCGATTCAGTCAAATTTAAAGGTAAGTCAAGAATAGGATCATCAACAGTCCCTAAATTCTCAATTTCAATGTCTGGGTTTTGCTCAATTACTTGTTTAAACTTTGCAGAATCAAAAACATTCTCAGAGAAAAATACAAAAGCTGCAGTATTTTTTCCTCCACCACTTGGATCAAGTGTCCTAATATAGTCAACATGCTGTGGCCTGTTAACAGATGGACCAAAATTAGCCATTGCTTTTATAGCCTTAGCCCTAGAAATATCCCCAGTTATTAAGGCTGCATGCTTTTCATCAGGAGTAGTATCAATACCTGCATCACGTTTAGTAAAAAATGCTATAGCCAAGTCAGCTACTTGATTCATCTCCCTGTCAAGCGAAGCTAACGTAGCATCGTCAGGAGTTACTACCCCTGCTCTAGCCCATGCTGCAGACCCGTCAAGACGTGCACCCATTGTCCACTTATCAACACCAAGTGCATCATAGAACAGCATAGCATTGTCATTCATTACCCTTGAAAGACCTGAACCTCGTGCATCCACTACTATAGGGTCACCATTGACAGGGGTAAAAGTTGCCTTACCCGCAAAAAATCCAGCATGACTAGCTTGGCTATCGAATCCATCACTCGTAATTTGTCTCTTAAAATTACCTCTATTAAGAGCTGGCCCCGGAGTACGGGCGCCTTTGATAACAGAATTATTTAACAGATCCTGACCTTCAGGAGAAAACGCCCCTAGCTCATTAACTTGTTCAAGAACATCGCTTGGAACCAAATAATGGGTGAATTCTCCCTCAATAGTAATGCTATAACCTCCCGCTGCTCGAGCACTGCCAGACGCTGGAATCTTTGCTCCACCAGCATCATAAACTTCTGGCTTAGTAACTAACGTATACTGTTTTAATCCTTCTCCAAAATCTGCTTCAACAGTTTTGTTCAAGGGAATGTAAATTCCTGATAAACCAAAATTCTTTTTAAAAGTTTTAATAGACTCATTATCTACTGTAGAAGGCTCTGGATCTACGCTGATACTTGGTCGAGGCGGCGTTATCCCAGTTGTAAAATCAGGACGAGCCCATGGCGTTATACCACGCTCAATATCGCCACCCCAAATATTTACTGCTTGAGAAGCTACACGTACTTCCGTTGCAGTATCTAGCTGGTTACGTGCATTATCAGCTGATTCTTCTCCCCATACATTTGGGACTTCAGCTTTACTAGCTACCCTACCCCTTGCTCTTGCTTTAGCAAAAGAATTCCTGATCTCCAAATTTTTCCTACTTCGTATACGTAGTTCTTCATCCACTTCCTCTGAAAACTGTGCAATATTATTATTAAAACGAAAAACGTTTGGGGCAATTTCGCCCCTAGCCTCGTATCCCTTAGGATTGCTACTTTGGGATGAAAACGTACCCCGAAGTGACATAATCTCATCATTTAATTGCTTTATATGTTGTAAATTAAGTCTTTCTCCTTTGAGATTCTGCCTAAACCATTCTGCCATAGGGCCATCAAGCTCACCATTATGAAACTGTTCGTCTAATGCGTACAAGTCATCAATAAACTTTTTGGCTTTATCCCTCAGGGGGTTTCTAAGCACGGAATCAATTACGGAATCGAATTGAAATTCAGTTGTCCACATTTCGTCACTATCATCAAAAACTGTAGATGATAAAAATTGAGTATCCCCTATTATGCCAAGATCCTTTAAAGTAATTCCATAAACCTCAAGTCTAGCATAAATAGCTTCCAACATGTCATCGTCCAAAAAGTCATCTTCAATGACACCAGAATCGATACCAAACACTTCATCAGGAAACATAAAATCATCTCTTCCACGAATTATTTCACTGCGTCGGGCTTCATATCCTTCAAGCAAATATGCTAATGCCATTTTCTGCAGACCCTCTTTCACTTCTGATTCATCAGGAGTCCGTAAATCAATTCCCAAAAGCTCCAGTATCGGTGAATTATTAGGATCATCCCCAACAACTCCTCTTATTTGATCATTACGAAGTTTTATAGCAATTGCAATATCATCAGATATTGCAGGACGCAAAAGATTTCTAGCCTTTTCAAGATCTCCCTCTACCCATGCTTCAAGAGCCATATCAACCCTAGCTGTCAGTGGTTCTGTCCGTTGGCTGACTCCAGAAATAGGATTTAGCAATTTCACAGTAAAAGCATTGCTACTCTTTTCAATTGGCCTACCATCAACACCTCGTCTATTAATGACGCCAAAGTCTTTCTGAAGTCTATCTATAGCGCCAAGAGCATTTAGTAAAATGTCACTAACCCCATCAGCGTCTAATTGCTCTAAAAGTATTTGTTTCATTCTAGGTAAGTCCCTTTGCGCGACACCTAATTCTGCAAGGGTTATGAACTGATAATTGTCAAAATCTCCCAGACTTAATGCAGCTATCGCCAGTTTTTTATCTATCTCTAATTCTAGATTCTTAAGTTGCCTAGTTAATCTTTCTCTAGTTGCTGGCTGTATAAAAGGATCATCATTTAGCTCAGTGCCATACAAAAGGCGATCTATTTTTGCAGCAGCATCTCTAAGACCTTCAATTGACATATCCCCCATACTGCGTGGAGCTAAAGTAGCCGAAACATACTCTGGAAGTTCCACTTGCCTAGCATAAGGTGATCTTGTGACTAGGTTTCTGCCCGCCTCAGGTATTGCGATTTCTAGAAGAGCGTCTGTCAATGGAAGGTATCTGTCCGTCTGATACAGCCAAGAGTTACTAACTATATCTCTATCTATGTTAATTTCAGAAAACGCTTTATCCATTTTTCGCCTGTTAAGACGTTCCGCACCAGTTAAATCTCTTGAGGACATGCCTTTTAACCGCTCATATGCTGAATGAAACTCTTTTATTTCTTCGTTTGTTAAGGTTGATAGGAATCCTGATATGTCTAATGATCTATGTGTTCTGATAGAACCAATTCCAAGATTTTCATTATCTTGACCAGTCATTCTTCTGATGTAAGTATCAAAAATATTTCCAGCTTCAGCAATTGATATAAGGTTACCAAGCCTTTCAGCGCCTAAAGTTCTTAAAGTTTCTGGCGCAATAGCTCTAGCCCAACCTGTATCTATAGGGTCTAAATCATCTAAGTCATCTAAGTCATCTCTGTACCTTATAGCGTCAAGGAGGCCTCTAAGAGAATGGATTGCTGGGTTTCTTTGGTGTTCAAACCCAAAATTAATGCCAGTTCCCTCAATGTTATACGAGGAAGGTGCTCCAATTTCTCTTATGCCGCTCTCAGCAATTAACTGATTTTCGTTAATCTCTAAAGCTAATTCATCAAGCATATTAGAAATTTTACTCAACCGTCGATAACGTGCAGAATCTGGATTTGTTTCTTCAGCTAGAATGCTTTTCATATTTAATCGCATTGTATCTAGCTCTTTGGAAGTCATCTTAGCATAAACTATTGTTCTTAGTTTATTAATAAACTCCGCCTCAGGAAGTCGACCTAATCCGAAACTACTTCCAATATTACGATCATAGGTTAGTATCTTTTGAGCGATATCGTCAGTTTCTTGCTCAAAAACATTAATAACATCCCTAGTGGTTTCTTCAACAGTTCTTCTAGCTATTTCCTCATTTACAAGTCTTTTAAAAATATCAAAGTCCCTAAGAGGAGGATTACTGGTAAAACCAATATCCAAAGCAGCCATAGTAGTATCAGAAAAATCAATTTCACGAGTTTCCCCATCAGACATTACTAAAGAAAATACAGTGTTAGTAGGGTCCTCTAAAGCCCTTCTATTAAAACCTTCAAGCTGATAAGCTAAGTTTAATATGTTTTGTCGATCTTCAGGATTAGCAAAAGAAAGATCAGACTCTTGAACTAATTCAAATAGCATTGCTTGTGCAGGGGCAGACCCGCCTCTTTCTCGTGCTCGAGCTGGAAGCAAATTACCAGCAGAATTAGTAAAAAACAATTCTTCCAAAGCATCCGCTAAACTATTTAACTGCTCTGAATCTAACCGATTTAAATTTTCCTTTATCTTTGATTGCACTGTTGGATTATCTATATTAACGTTCTCGACGCTTAATAAACGATCAACAACCGAATCTTCGCCACCTAAAATAATATCTAATAATTTTCTTTTATCTTCAGAAAGATTTACAGTTTCCCCATCCCTATCAATAAACTCTATATTTAAATCAAACGGTCTTAAGCTTTCAAGTAGTGCTTGGGAATAAGGCACAGATCCAATATCCAGTTTCTCTTGGATTCTTTCACTAAATTGACTTTCTTTTCGGTATTTTGCAAGCAATGAACCTGCCAATAGTTTTTGATTAATCTTTTCAAAAGTATCTATATCAGACACTGAAGTAAACTCGTCATCGGTATTAGATGTTAGAAAACGAGCTATGTCGTCTTGCCATGAAACAGACTGCTCTCTGTCTATAAGGAAATTAATGAAGTTATCTAACTCTTCCAAACTTAAATCAGAGTTTTCCAGTTCATCCGCTATTTCTGAAGGTTGAATATCAGGCGTATTTTGATACGGGTAAACATCTTTCTCTCCACCAAAAATAGCACGTGTTACCTTGAGAGCCGTCACAGAGTCTATCCTGCTAGGTAGATTACGAAATTCAGCTATGTCGGAATTAGCTTGTTCTACAGCGTCAAGTGGTGTATCAGTATCAGAAGGCGTACCAAGCAATAGCCCCATCTTTCTTTTTAGAGAGCTGTCTTGTTCCGGTCCCTCAAGAGCGGTGTTATACAAAGTAACACCTAGTTTCGTTAACAAATTATTGTATCTTGATTCACCAGTAAACGTCGGGTTCGCCGCCAACAGCCCTCGTTCTCCTAAAAGGTTTGTGCCATCTGAATTAAGGTATCTTTGAAATAATCTGTTACCTGTGCTTTGATCTATGTTATCCAGTGCCCTTTCAGTGTTTTGAGCAAGTTTTCTATGATTTGCGTCTATCACTCTAGACAATACTTGAGCTACTTCATAAAAAGCTTCATCACCTATATCACGTTTTAGTTGAGAAAAATCACCATCAATCATCTTCTGAAGCGAATCCTGATCCTTAGCATAACGATTCAAAAAGTCTAAAAGAAAATCTTCAGGACTGTCCATTAAAAAAGTTCCTACAAGTTTACCTTTCAAATCATTTATTTCTTCTTGAGTGAATCCCGTATCTTGCCATGCCAATTCATATCCGGCTTGAAAGAGAGTATTATCTTTCCATGAGTTGCGTAATCTGAGTCCTTCGTCAATTGGATTTCTCCGAACGGCTCCAATACCAATATCACTTACACCTTCAGATACAAATTCTGGTCCTGAATTTGGGGTAGCAGTTCCAACTGATAGAATTCTACGTGTTTCATTTAACAACTCAGGATCAAGTGCAAGTATCGAACTATTTAAAACCGTGCCATCTGCTTGCCTAAGCTGAGACATGATCGCTGGTGAGCTAAGTGAGCCAAATCTTTCATCAAAGTCTGTCCTAAAATCTCTCACTTTACCGTCTTCTATAAAAAAGTTTTTAAGAATTTGACGTCCTACGGCTTTAGCAACATCCCGCTCATCCATATCATCGAAATACTCGCTAAATTCCCCTTCTGGTAGCCGAAGCTCAAAAATATCTTGAATCATACCAGCTAAGCGTTCAGCGGGGTCAATAACAACAGCTTCTCCCGTTGTTCTGTTGTAATAACCATCTCCCTGAATCCGATCAGCGTCTCCATCAATAAAAGAAGCTAACTCTGCCAAAATAGTTTGCCTAATAAGAGAAGTGAAAATTTCTTCACGCCTTTCACGCTCAGAAGAGTCAGGCGGAAGGTTTTTTATTTTTTCCCTCATTGCAAAAAGTCTAGGATAATCATTTGGACTTAGCCTTCGTATAGAATCGACATCATCTATAGCAAACTGTATAGCATCTTGTAACAGAAAATTAAAACTAGAATCATTTTCAAGTTTTCTCGCCTCTGCGAGTTCTCGTATGGCCTGTATTTTTTCAGGGCCATCAGGCATTGCAGCAATGCGTTGTATTTCTTCGACTGGAGCGTCGTTGGTTCCTAAATCAAGCATAACCCCCTCTGCAATATTATTAATTACAGGGGCTAACGGATTTCTTGTAGGAGGAGTGTCTACATCAGCATCTTCAATATTAATTAGTGGATTAGGTAGCTGATTAACTGCGTTGCCTACTGGTTCAACAGCTTCATATCTTGAAAGAGCGTTTGCTGGATCTATGGCAACATCTTCATATGAGAATTCTTCAAATCCTATTTCCGGACTGGATTGCCTAGAACCACCTCCTATGCCAAGTAGCCTATCAATATCAATTTGATCTTGTTTACGTTGCCTAGCATCTAGTTCTCGCTTGATGGCTTTGTCTAAATTAATAGTTGCTACATCCCCAACTTCACTATCAGTACGCTCCCCTAAATCACTACGAATAAACTTATACTTATTCTTAAGAAGTTCTCTATCAGCATCAGTAAAGTTATCTACCAATTCTTGAATTTCGCCACCTATTTCACTCAACCTAGCATAGTCACGCTCATCAGGTTCCAAAGCCATTATAAACTGAAACTCATTTAACAATCCCAAATATTCAGAGCGATCCACATCATCAATATCAAAGTCCTCACCTGAAGTCAAAGCCTCTATTCTATTCAAACTCTCCACATATAAAGCAACTAAAACATCATCAGAAAGTTCTTTTAAAGCTTTCTCAGTTGAAGCATTAGTATTTCTAAATTCTTCATCAATCTCATCAATCCTGCCATAAATTCTTTCCAAAGCAGGAGTAAACGGAACTCCAAAATCTGACCTAGCCCCCAAACGCTTAACGTTTTCTTCTATCTCAGTACCCGTAAATATATCTGCAAGTTCAGTATTCGTAGTCAAAATAGCAGACAAATTTTGAACTTCTTCACTCGGATTATCCAACTTCCCAAGTCTGAAAGCAAAATCCCGCTCAGCTTCCCCCAAAAGCTGAATACCACTTTTATCAAGTTCAGGTATACGCTGCACATTCGCCAAATTACCGATGGCTTCCTCAACTGTAAACCCATCAGACTCCGCCCTAGCAATGTACCAAAGTAATTCTTTCTCAGCCCTCTTCCACGGCTCTCCTTGCGGATCTGAAAAAACTGCAGCTTTATTTATCATCCTTCTTTGCTTAATTTCTTCTAAGAAAACATGGGCCTTAGCAACTTCAGGATAACGCTCCATCAATCCTGCTTGACCAAATTCGCCTCCAGATAGAATAATATCTAACTCTCTGGAGTCTATAGATTGCCCTAGTTCAAGCAAGGTCGCATCATCAGTTTCATCTGCCAAAACATCTATAAAAAGATCACGGTCTTCGGGACTCATTCTAAAAGCTTCATCATACAAGTCGAGTATGCGCTCAAACTCTGGAGTAAACGGAACACCGCCATCATCCCTAGGAAGTTTTTCATCATCACCCATACTTGGGGGATTCAAAGAAAAAGATATTGGAGGCGGAGGTGGAGTAGGGGGTTCTTCCAGCATTGAATCTGCTAATGGATTAAATGGTGGAGGAGGAGAAGGCAAGGGCTCTCTAAACTCAGGCTCATCTGCCTCTAGCTCAAAGTCAGAAGCAATATCATACCTAAAGCGAGTACCATCAGGATTTAAAGCTATCGAACGTTTCCGGTGTGTACTAAGCCTACCAACATGGTCCATATAAAGGTCGAGTTCTTCTCTTCTTCTCAAAAAAGGCGTGCCAAAATTATGAGCATCTAGAAAATCTTGACGACTCTCATAATCATCATACAGCCCAGCATTTCGTTCATCGATATACTTAACCAACGAACCTAATTCAACAAAGTCCTTATACCTAGACATATTCAGTCTATGCGCATCAGAATCATCAGCAGATATAGCCAAAAAATCTAATATATCTTCTTCAGTTATTTCCGACTCATCGTAATTCCTAGGTATTCTTCTACCCACACTATCTACACGCTCCCTCTCAGGAAGCAGCTGATCTATCCAAAAATTCTTTAACTCTGTGTGCTCTTGCTTAATTCTGTCATCTAACTCATTTCTATCACGAGAATGCATAGACAACGCACGCAGCTTTTTAGGCTTTCTTTTTCGGTCCTTTAATTCACCTTTTCGATTCCTCAAATTAAATTTTCTACGACGTAAACTTTGAGTATTATTTAAAGACCGCCTAGTGTACCTTCTAGTTCCATCAACAACTTCAAAGTCAGTACCTACTGGCGGTGGTGGAACAACATCTGGAACGTCTGCCTCATCAAGACTTGGTAATCTGGGCGGAGGAGCATCAGGGAGGGTTTCATCAACAGAATCTATGTCTCTAGGAGTAGCAAGCCTAGTATCTCTCCTTCTAGGACTAAGAGCATTTAGCAAACTTCCATTTATGCTTTCAATCTGTCGCTGAACTTTACGGTTATCTCTTCCTTCACCAGCAGTCAAAGAAAGCCTTCCAGCTTCAGCTTTCATAGAACGCTCAATAGCATCAACGATCTTATTATATGTAGCGTCATCAATATTTTCAAAGTCAGGCATATTGATCAAACGTTGCAGATTGTTTACATCTTCAAAAAAGGAATCACCTTTTAAGACATCTCTATCTTCACGTGACATCCCTGACAACTGGGATAACTCCCCAATCGACCTACCTAGTATTCCTCTAGTTTCATACTGGGCGGCAACATCATCTAAATTCTTGGAAGAAGCCAATAAAGCGTTTATAGCGTTATCCAAATTATTTTTATAATCATCTGGTAAATCCCTAGACCTTTGCTCAGGTCGCTTAGGAAGCAGCCTGCCCCTTCTTCTAGTCGTATTAGTTATTGCCGCTTGTAATTTAGAAATAGAATCAACAACCGAATCAGCCAACCTATACCCACAATTAGTACCAAACCTATCAGTAAAGGTTCCACCTCGTCTAGTTCCGGGTGGGCATCTAAATCTGTTCGCCCCCGCATCAAAAATAGCGGCACTAGATGCACGACGCCCTACCCTAGCAAGCCGTCTGGGAGCACTTTGTTTCTGGTCCAAATAGTCACTAAAAAGAGAAGCCCTAAAATTTACTTCATCAAAATATGAGCTATCCGCTTTTAAAGCTAAAGCAATCTCTTTAGTCGAATTTAACTGACTTTTTTTTTATGTGAATAATCGTACATATGTGTACGTCGGAAAGAAGGATCTAGCGCTTTCTTTCCATTCTCAATAACTTCAAAAACTGGAGCAGATTTTGGTCTACGAGGCGCAGACCTAGACAAGAACGTTTCATAAACCCACCTAGGCACAACTTGAACTTGATCGCCAGACTGAACTCTAACAAGCTCACGCATTTCTTTCGTCGTCGTAGAGAACTTTCCGCCTGAAACCTCACCAAAATCTAGTTTAAATCGTTCCTCAGTTATCTCTGAGAAGTTTCTTAAAAATGCTGTTGGATCAGGAATGTCTGCAGCCCTACTAACCGCAGATTGAATATTAGTTTTAAGGCTACCAAGCTCTTCAGGTGAAAGCTCTCCACCATCTCTATAAATTCTTATAGCCCCCACATCAGGAATAGCTACATAAATGTCCCTCAATCCAGTACTAAAAGCTTGAACAGCGTCCCTTCCAATGTTCTTCTCGGCTCTGTCACGAATCAACAAAGAACCATCAGCTAAATCATCAAACTCATCTAGCTTACCTAAAGCCGCAAAAGAAACTGCAGGCTCAAGAATCAAACCATCACGACGTATAATTCTAGCACCAAGCGATTCAGTATTATATGCAGTTAACAATAAGTCTAATGCCTGTTGCTGTCTAACATACGAATTTTTCTTTGGGGCAGGTTGAATTAGCGTAGCATTAGTAGCTGCGCTAATGTTAAATCCTCTAGATTTTCCAACCTCAGGAAACATAGTACGCATTCTAAATAGTCTTGATAACGCCCCTAACAAATCTCCTGACGGAGATCCCGGACCTACTCTTGGCACAGCTAATATTTGCGCACCACAAGTTGAGAACTGTGAATCAGTAAACGTTCCACCTTTCTCAAATCCCGGTGGGCACCTAAACTTATTCCTAGCTCCCCTACCAGTGCCTCGAACCAACCTACGAATCCTTGACCTTGCACGGCCTCCGCCCGGAGTTAATGCTTCATAAACTTGGGATCGAGCAAAACGCCTAGGATTCCAAACGCTTATATCAGAAACATTTCCCGGAGCTATAGCAGTACCAATACCTTGTGCTGCTTGAAGCAACGGGTTAGAAGAACCAATAGTACCAACTCGTTTAACATCAATATTAGCAGGCAAACTATCCTGCATCTTATTAAACATAGCTGCTTTAAATTCAACAGCCGTCTGTCTTCCAGCAATCGGCTGATACAAGACACCGCCAAAATCTCTAGACTCTTTCAAAGCCATTTTATACTCAGATACTTCAAACGTATCAGAAACAAAGTCATCTGACTTTGCCTTACGAGCAGCTTTACGAATCTTTCGAGTTACTTTACGAGCCTTAGGCTTTTTCTTTTTACGCCCATGATGATTACCTTCATTAGGCCACTTACCAGTTATCTCATGGTGCAACCAAGCACAAATTCTTTGAGGAGGGTACAGTTTAGGCTTATCAGCTAGAATCACAACACAGCGCCTAAAGCCACCGGGTTTTTTCATTATGGGTCGCCAGTATTTTAGGAGATCTTCTAGATTTCCTCGCCTTGGTCCTCGCCCTCTTAGAATGTCACCAGTGATGCGCTCTTGAGGAATACCAATAACTTCTGGTGCTTTTACAGACTGCTCAAAAGCTTTTTCTAGTTTTTCAAATGCTTTGAGTTCATCTTCAAAAATACTCATAAGGTATCCTGTTCATATTCGCTTGGAATAAACTCCAAAACATTTTCGTCTTCATCATATTGTATACGATTGTCTTCATCTACATGACCAAGAAACGCTTTTGCACCCAAGTTTAATAGCAAGTCATTAACCAGCCCTATGCGCATGTTTGCACGTTTAGAGTGCATCATTCCTCCAAAAACTGTCTAAAGACCTTCCTCTGATTTTAGTGCTTCAAATTCTGCTAACTGCTCTTCCAAAGACTTCTCATCTTCCATTCTGCGTGGAGCAGGTGCAGGAGCGTCTCCGCCTCCGCCTGCAGCAGGGGCTGGAGCAGCAGCAGGTGCAGCTTGACCTTCTTCCCCTTCTTCTCCTTGCATCATTTCTGGTGGAAGCATATCTTCTAACCCTAGCTCTTTAGCACGCTTCATAATATGTGCTTTAGCAGCAGCTTGATCTTTTGCTCTCGGTAGTGCAACTATTGCATTTTCCAAATCAGCTTGATCAGCAATTGGGAATGAACCATCAGGTAGTGCATCTCCGTTTTCAGCCATTTGCTGTCGCTGTTCACGAGAATACATACGCTTGATTGATAGCTCAGCTTCAAGTGCTTTTATTTCTTCTTCTTCGCTAAGCTCAGCTTCAGTTTCTAGTTCATACTCATCATAACCTAGGACTTTACCGTTTACTGAAACAAAGAAGTCATAGCTCTTTTCATCAGTTGCTTCAATCTCAACAACGTAAACATCTTCATTGCCAAAGACATCTACCATTACGCTTGAAATAGATCCTTCAATGTCTCTATCAGCAAGTTCTTTGATAGCAACATTTTCAGCGTCTTCTCTGGAGATTATGTTTAGGTCTTCAGCAGATTTTTCATCCATGATAGAAGGATCTATAGTTAGCCATCCTAACTCTTCACCTTCGCCAGACATAAATACCTCAATGTACTTACCTGTGTCTTGCTTAATATCTACAACATAAATATCATCCAAAGATGAATATCCTGAATTGATAACCTCAGAGTTTGCATATAGTGACTTAACTTGATTTTCTATGTCTGCAAGTCCGGGTAGTCCATCTACAGAAGCACAACCACCTTCACACATGTCACAAGGCTCATCCAGCATCTTTTTCTGCAAGCCACATAAGGACGCTGATTTCTCACCCTCAGCCATTGCTGCTTCATATGCTTCCATAGTTGCACATGGCATGAACATTCCATTGCTATGCTGGTGAGAGCCTTCGCAACCAAGTTGAGCTGCTCTTGCAACTGCTTGTGCTTCACTCTCAAACATATCTTTGTCACCCTCATCTTTTCTCTTCATTTTATCTTTGTCATGAGGTTTACCATAATGCTTTTTTCTGTCAGTGTTTATTTCTAGAGGGCTTCTACGGCGATATCGAGTCCCGTAACCTTTTCCGTCGTTTTCTTCAAATACACCAACTTTTTCATAAGCATATTTAGCGTCATCATCTAGCCCATCATAGGCTTCCCTCATAAGAAGTTCGCCATTTTCCATCATTTCTTTATAGCGAATATCAGATAGGAACAATACAGGCATATCTGATTCTGATTCTTCTTCAGAGATTTGTTGCATAATGCTCATAGCTTTTGCACTCATCTCTGGATCAACCGACTTCTCTTCGCCTTCATGATTATCTGATGAATCCTCTTCTTCTTCGACTTCAGCTTCATCTTCGCTATCAGCTTCTTCAACAACCTCATCAGATTCCTCCCCATCCTCTGATTCTTCAGCTTCTTCTTCGGCTGTAGCTTCTTCAGCTGGGGCTTCTTCTGTAGCCTCTTCTACAGCTTCTTCCACAGCTTCTTCATCATCTGACTTGACCTCAACTTCTGCAAGCTGAGATTCAAGCTCTTCAAACTTTTGAAGTTCTGCCTCTATATTGTCACTCATTTTGTTTACTCCTAAAATCTTTCTCAGCTTATTTTACTCAACACCAGAATTGGTGTCAACATCTTTGGGTTTTGTTACCGATAAATCAGGGTCAAAGTCTAAAGTAGACAATGAGGTAGCTACTTTTTCAAGTAGTTCTTGATGATCCATTTTTGTTGAAAAATGAATATCAACCCCAGAGTCACTCTTGAACGAGAACACTGGAATATGGGCAACAGACTGCGTTACATCTAATGATTGCAATTCATCACACTTTACGTGGAGAATGAACCCTGACTTTGCGCCTTTTTCTAACTCTAAAGAAGCAGGGGAATCAGCTAAATACCGTCCAACTCCTTCAATCAATTCTAGTGTAGAGTCACGAAGTTCACCTGCTCCTCTAAGAGGAATCATCTCATTATATGCCATCATCAGCAATGCTAATGGATCTTTTAAGTAATCCGGCTTTTTCCTCATCCTCATTCCACATGATGGACAAGACCCTCCCATGTGGCCTTTATAACCATCTTTAGCTTCCTCCACTTCGACACCTCCAAGATAATTATTGTGTGAATTTAAATTAGCGTTATCGTCGAAAGCTGCTAATGCTTTTCGGTATTCTTCAGGAGTTTCACATGGAAGATATCCTGCGCCTTCGGAGTGATAGCCTTCACATCCAAATGTTTTTGCCCATGCAAGAGCAATATCTGGAGTAGCCCATGTACCTTCGTCTGGTTCTGCATCTCTTATGCCTTCTGGCTCTTGTACGTTTTCTTTACGCATCATGTTTGCAGGAGGTTTTGCTTCATCTTCTTCAACTGGAACATAATTTGCTCTAACTCTGACTGGTTTCCCAATTTGGACTGATCCTTCAGTCATGTTAAACGGAGCACGCCACATCATATTCGGTGCTGATTGGAATACAACCATTCCTTCATCAGAACTGATAATTTCTACTGGTTTACGCAATGCTTGAGAAATAGCTCTAGAAAGCATTGCAGACATTGATCCCATTTCCATTGAAGGTTTATTCATGCCGCCTTTTTCATCTTTAACTGATATAGTTCCTGTAAGCTGATTTGCACCATGCAAAACTGGAGAAATCTCGTATAGTTCAACTTCTTTTAGAACATTTGCTTGACTATTTGTATCAAAGTCAGCAGTTAGCGTTTTGTAACCTATTGACCACTCTTGTTCATTTCCGTAAAATGCTACGTTTGCAAAAGCTTCACGTCCTCTTTCAGTATTCAAATTAAACTGAACTTTTGCAAAAAGGCCCCCAATGCCAGCTTGTTTCATTTTTTCAGGTAATCTTGGGTCAGATGAAGGAACTTCATATATTTCTAAAACTTTTCCTATTGGTTGATTCCAGTCATGGCCCCAAACTACACGTGGTTTTCTTCTTTTTAGCGAGCCATTGAATGCTCCGCTCATAACTATGTCCCCAACAGAGTCTTTATTTCCAATTCCAGATACAAAACACTCTACTATTCCTTCAGCTTTATCAATACCAATTTGACCTGATATTGCTTTAAACACAACATTGTCTTCAATTCGTCGTGCATCTTCCATATCAAAGATTGTTGCAGACATTTTTCTCCTAAAATAATTGAACTTCTTTAAGTATCCTATACCTTCAAACAAAGGCTAGTTTGACACATTATATAAACTCACTTTATATAATCTATCTTACAAATTTTAGAACGCATCTGCAGTTAATAGTTAGATTTGGTGATGCTAATGGATCTTTAGGGAACCTGATTGGGGCACCATTCACATAAAATGCACTGTTAACAGGCACTTCTTCGCCATTTAGATCTCGATGCTGAATCCTAACCTTGCCGTCTTTTCTAGAAACCCACTGCTTTTTTAGTGTAGGATCTCTCCTAAACATGCCCACACCTGCATCAAAAATACCCATATTGTAGGCTCCAAGAACCCCTGTTTCAACTATAAGATTTTTTCTCTTATTTCTTAGTTTATTGAAAATCATTTTAATCAAAACAGCCGCTATGTACGCTTTGTAAGCAACGTCTGTATCTCCATTTGCTTCATCACCCGCAAAAGACGCCGCAGTTTGTAAAGCAGCAATGACTTCCTCTTGTGTAGTGCTATTGAAGTTGTTTACAACTGATAAATTCTCTGATAGCGCCGCATCAGCTATTTCCTTATCTACTTTAGTGCCAACACCCTCTTCGATAGTG